>Ga0137404_10002558_pt1 | contig 12049 bp, 8 predicted proteins | sample CZOMad2_1_16fung_FD_108285 | JGI IMG/M metagenome (GOLD analysis project Ga0137404, IMG submission 108285) | Vadose zone soil fungal communities from Angelo Coast Range Reserve, California, USA - CZOMad2_1_16fungal (Illumina Assembly) | ecosystem: Environmental > Terrestrial > Soil > Vadose zone...
AGCGGCGCGAGTCGCTCCTGGGCACGCCATCGGCCGGCCCCATGGCCGACAACTATGACGGCGCGGAGTGGAAGAAGTTCGTGGCCGACTACAAGGCCAACTTCAAGGACGGCTTTCCCAGCCCGTCCCTCTTTGCCTACGTCTACTACATCAACATGAAGGCGGCGCTGGACGGCCTCGATGCGGTCAAGGGCGACCTCTCCGGCGGCCAGGCCAAGTACCGCGAGGCGCTCAAGAATCTCAAGCTCCAGACGCCCACCGGGGTGGTGACGCTGGACGAGAATCGTCAGGCCATCGGCACCACCTTCGTCACCGAGGTGGCGGCGGGCGCCGACGGCGTCTACTACAACAAGGTCGTGAAGGTCGTGCCGAACGTCAACCAGCGGCTGGGCATGTCCAAGGCCGACTTCGACAAGGTCGGGCTCGGCTCCCGGGACGTCCCGAACTGCCCATAGGCAACGGAGAAACGAAGGAACGCGAGTGAGGAATGTGGTGGGGGGGTGTGGGGGAGGAGCGGCGCCGCTCCCCCCCACATTCAACTGAGGCCAACCCCTCACCCCCGCTTCACCATGGCATCGATCACCGAGATTCGTCAGGAGCGCCGGACGCCGATCGCGTCGGGCGACGCGCTCGTCCTGGAGAGCGTCACCCGCACGTTCGGCGCGCTCAAGGCCATCGAGGACGTGTCGCTCTCCGTCGCGGCGGGCGAGCGCCGCGCGCTCATCGGCGCCAATGGCGCCGGCAAGACCACGCTGTTCAACGCCGTCACCGGCGACTTCCCGCCCACCGCGGGGACCGTGCGTTTCTTCGGCGAGGACGTCACCGCGCTGGCCCCGCACGAGCGCATCCGCATGGGCCTGCGCCGCACGTATCAGTCCTCGCTCCTCTGCCGCGACCTCACGGTGGCGGAGAATCTCTTCCTCGCGGTGCGGGGCGTGGCCCGGGGCCGCTTCGGCCTCCTGCGTCCGCGCGCGTCGCATCCGTCCCGCGCCGCCACCGCGGATCTGCTCGACCGCGTGCGCCTCGGCGCGGTGGCCGACCAGCCAGTGGCCTCACTATCCCACGGCCAGCAGCGCCAGCTCGAGATCGGCATGGCGCTGGCAGGGGCGCCGCGCCTCATCCTCTTCGACGAGCCGGCGGCGGGATTGTCCCCCGCGGAGCGACGGGAGCTGGTGGCGCTGCTCACCGCGCTGCCGCCCCATATGGGCTACATCATCATCGAGCACGACCTCGACGTGGCGCTGCGGGTGGTCGAGCGCGTCACCGTGATGCACAACGGGCACGTGCTCAAGCACGGCACGCCCGATGAGATCGAGGGCGACGCCGAGGTGCAGGCCATCTATATCGGCGGGGGGCACCGCTGATGGCCTGGTTCTCCCGCGGGCGGCCGCGCGGCACCGCGCGGCCCATCCTCCAGGTGGACCGGCTCGACGTCTACTACGGCCGATCCCATGCCCTCCAGGAGGTGTCGCTGACGCTCGACCATGGCGTGATCGCGGTGGTGGGGCGCAACGGCATGGGCAAAACCACTCTCTGCAACGCCATCACCGGACTGGTCCCGGCCGCGGGCAGCGTGCGGCTCGCCGGCGAGGAGATCCTCGGGCTACCGCCCCACCTCATCACGGAGCGCGGCGTCGGCTATGTGCCCCAGGGCCGGCGCGTCTGGCCCTCGCTGAGCGTGGACGAGCACCTGACTCTCGCCGCGCGCGGGGGGCGCGGGCCGTGGTCGGTGGCCGGCGTCTACGAGATCTTCCCGCGCCTGGCGGAGCGGCGGCGCAATGGCGGAGCGGAGCTGTCCGGCGGCGAGCAGCAGATGTTGGCCATCGCGCGCGCCCTTCTCTTCAATCCCATGCTGCTGGTGATGGACGAGCCCACCGAGGGCCTGGCTCCCGTGATCGTCGAGCAAGTCGCGGCGATGCTGAAGCACCTCGCCGCGGACGGCGAGATCGCCGTGCTGCTGATCGAGCAGAACCTGGGCGTGGCCATTGACGTGGCCGATACCGTGGACGTCATGGTCAACGGCCGCATCGCGCGCTCCATGCCCGCGGCCGAGCTGGCCGCCGACCGCGCGCTCCAGCAGCAGCTGCTCGGCGTGAACGCGGGAGTGGACGAGGAGCCGGTCGACGCGCCCGCGCTGGCCGAGGGCGCCTTTCCTCAGCGCGCGGACAGCGACGAGGTGCGGGTATTCACGGTGCGACGCTCCACCGACGATGCGCCTCCGGGCGAGGCCGCCTCCGATGCCGGGGGCGCGCCCGCCGACCGAGCGGTGCGCGGCTTCACGCGCTGGAACGCGGCCGATCCACTGGCCGCGCCACGTGACCGGCTCATCGATGGACGGGCGGACACGGCGGTCCCGATGCCCTCGCTCGCGGAGGCGGCCTCGGCGCTGTCGGAAAGTGGCCGCGATGCTCGGGCGATTGAGTTCCCGGTGGCCGCGACCACCGGCCGCGCGGCCTATATCGCGGGGACCTTCGACACCAAGGGCCGCGAGCTCTTCTTCCTGCGCAATTGCCTCGAGAAGCTGGGCATGCGCACGGTGACGGTGGACCTGGCCACTTCGGGCAAGCCGTCTCCCGCGATGATCAATCCCCGAGAAGTCGCGCGGCACCACCCCAAGGGCGAGCGCGCCGTGTTCACCGGGGATCGCGGCACCGCGGTGAGCGAGATGGCGGTGGCCTTCGAGCACTTCGTGGTCCGCCGCCGCGACCTCGGCGGCCTCATCTCGGCGGGAGGCTCCGGCGGCACCGCGCTGGCCACCCCCGCCATGCGCCGGCTGGCCATCGGCGTGCCCAAGATGATGGTGTCCTCGGTGGCCTCCGGCGACGTACGGCCCTACGTGGGCCCTTCCGACCTCTGCATGATGTACTCCGTCACCGACGTCGCCGGCATCAACCGGATCTCCGAACGGGTGCTCGCCAATGCCGCCCACGCTCTGGCGGGGATGATCGCCTACGCGCGCGCCTTCGACGCGCCGTCCGACGCCAAGCCCGCTATCGGGCTCACCATGTTCGGCGTCACCACGCCCTGCGTGCAGGCGGTGACCCGGGCCCTCGAGGAGCGCTACGACTGCCTCGTCTTCCACGCCACCGGCACCGGCGGCCAGTCCATGGAGAAGCTCGTCGACTCGGGGCTCCTCGCCGGGGTGATCGACGTCACCACCACCGAGATCGCCGACGAGATCGTGGGCGGCGTGCTCTCGGCCGGGCCCGGCCGCCTCGACGCCATCGCCCGCGCGCGGGTGCCCTACGTGGGCTCCTGCGGCGCGCTCGACATGGTGAACTTCTGGGCCATGGACACCGTGCCCCCGCAGTTCCGCGGGCGCAATCTCTATCGCCACAACGCCAACGTGACCCTGATGCGCACCACTCCCGAGGAATGCGCGCGCATCGGCCGATTCATCGCGGACAAGCTCAATCGCATGGAGGGACTGGTGCGCTTTCTCATTCCCGACGGCGGCGTGTCCCTCATCGACGCGCCCGGCAAGCCCTTCTGGGATCCCGCCGCCGACAAGGCGCTCTTCGATGCCATCACCTCCGGCGTGCGCGCCACGGCGCAGCGGAAGATCGTGCGACTGCCGTACAACGTGAACGACCCTCCGTTCGTGGACGCCCTGGTGGCGGCCTTCGGGGAGATCGCCCGCGAGCCGGTCGCCGCGGCGGGGGCGAGATAGAACCATGGCGCGCATTCGCCGCACCGACATCCTCAAGCGCTTCCGCGGCATGATCCGTCGCCGCGAGCCCATCATTGGGGGCGGGGCGGGAACGGGGCTCTCCGCCAAGTGCGAGGAGGCCGGCGGGATCGACCTCATCGTCATCTACAACTCCGGCCGCTATCGCATGGCCGGCCGCGGCTCGCTCGCCGGTCTCATGGCGTATGGCAATGCCAACGACATCGTGCTGGACATGGCCCGGGAGGTGCTGCCCGTGGTCAAGCGGACGCCGGTGCTGGCCGGCGTCAACGGGACCGATCCATTCATGATCACTGAGGAATTCCTGCCACGCCTCGCCGCGCTGGGCTTCTCCGGGGTGCAGAACTTCCCCACCGTCGGCCTCTTCGACGGCACCATTCGCGCCCAGCTCGAGGAGACGGGCATGGGCTACGGCCTCGAGGTGGAGATGATCCGTGCCGCCAACGCCCTCGACCTCCTCACCACCCCCTACGTGTTCTCCGAGGAGAGCGCGGCGGACATGGCCAAGGCGGGGGCGGACATCGTGGTCTGTCATCTCGGACTCACCACGGGCGGCGCCATCGGCGCGGAGACCGCGCTCACCTTGAAGGACTGCGTGGGACGCATCGACGCGTGGGCCGCCGCCGCCCGCGCGGTCAATCCCGACGTCATCGTGCTCTGCCACGGCGGGCCCATCGCCCGGCCGGCGGACGCGCGCTACATCCTCCGCAATTGCCGGCGATGCCACGGCTTCTACGGCGCCTCCAGCATGGAGCGCCTGCCCACCGAAGCGGCCCTGACGGAAACGACCCGAAAATTCAAGCGCATCCGGCGCTGATCAAGCAACGGCGATGAGATCAGGATGACAAAAGGTAGACCGTTTGACGAATGTGGTGGGGGGGCCTGGGGGAGGAGCGGCGCCGCTCCCCCCCAGCTAAAAGGAGGCCTGTCATGAGCGGAGCACAGTTTGGCGCGGTGATTCTCGGGCTGATCGCGGTCGCCATCGTGGTGGCGGTCGTGGTCTGGCTGATGAACTGGCTGTACCTGCGCTCGTCCAAGGAACGCGCCTTCGTGCGCACCGGGCTGGGCGGCCAGAAGGTGGTCATGAACGGGGGCGCCTTCGTCCTGCCCATCGTCCACGAAGTGGTGCCGGTCAACATGAACACCTTGCGGCTGGAAGTCTCGCGCGGCCGGGACAAGGCGCTGATCACCAAGGACCGCATGCGGGTGGACGTGGTCTCGGAGTTCTACGTGCGCGTCCAGGCCGGGGTGGAAGCCATTGCCTCCGCCGCCCGGACCCTGGGCCAGCGGACGCTGGAGCCCGAGACGCTCAAGGAGCTGGTGGAGGGCAAGTTCGTCGACGCGCTCCGCACCGTCGCCGCCGAGATGACCATGGAGGAGATGCACGAGAAGCGCGGCGAGTACGTCAAGCGCGTGAAGGCGGTGGTGGCGGCCGACCTCCTGCAGAACGGGCTGGAGCTGGAGGCGGTGTCGCTGACCCAGTTCGACCAGACGGGCATGGAGTTCTTCAACCCCTCGAACGCCTTCGACGCGGAGGGCCTCACCCGGCTCACCGATCAGATCGAGCGGCGGAAAAAGATTCGCAACGACATCGAGCAGGACACCATGATCCAGGTGCGGAACAAGAATCTCGAGACCGAGCGCCAGGCCCTGGACATCGACCGCGAGCTCGAGTACGCCCGGCTGGCCCAGGAGCGCGAGCTCGAGGTACAGCGCGCCACTCAGCGGTCCGACGTGGCCCGGCAACGCGCCGATCGGGAGCAGGAGGCGGAACGCGCGCAGATCTCCGCCCGCGAGGCGGTGGATCGCGCCCGCATCGCGTCGGAACGCTCGGTCGAGGAAGACCGCATTGCCCGGGAGCGCGAGGTGCAGCAGCTCGAGATCGCGCGGCGGCAGGCCATCGAGTTGGCCGAGCAGCAGCGCGCCATCGCGGTGGCCGAGCAGTCGAAGGCCCAGTCCGAGGCGCAGGGCGCCGCGGACTTCGCCCGCGCCAAGGCGGTGGCGGAGGAGGAGCGTGTCTTCACCGCGCGCGAGACGGAGATGGCGGAGCGCCGCAAGCGCATCGATCTGATCGGCGCCGAGCAAGAGGCGGAGCGCGACGCGCTCCGGGTACGGATCGGGGCGGAGGCGGAACGAGCGGCCGCGGGCGACCGGGGCGCGGCGGTGCGCGTCGAAGCTGAGGCCCATGCCGATGCGGAGAAGGTGCGGGCCATGGCCGCCCGCATCCGGAACGAGGTGGAGGCGGAGGGGCTGCGGCTCATGAACGAGGCGGCCAATCTCCTGTCGCCGGACGCGCGCCTCTCGGCGATGCGCATCCGCTTGATCGACAAGCTCGAGGGCATCGTGCGCGAGTCGGTGAAGCCCATGGAGCGGATCGAGGGCATCAAGATTCTCCAGGTGGACGGGCTCGGCGGCGGGGGCGGGGGCCGCGGCGACGGGCGCGAAGGGGCAGGGCTCGCGGACAGCGTGGTCAACTCGGCCCTCCGCTTCCGGGCCCAGGCCCCGCTGGTGGACCAGCTCCTGCGCGAGATCGGCGTCGATGCCGGCGACGTGGGCAAGGCGGCCCGAGGCCTCCTCGAGCGCAGCCCCAGCGCGCTCCCCTCTAGCCCCTCACCAAACGGCCCCCCCGAAGAGTGACCAAACTGCGAAGTAACCACAAACCCATGAGCAATGCGGTGGGGGGGTATGGGGGAGGAGCGGCGCCGCTCCCCCCCATCTCAATGTGATCAAGGTCTACGTCTCCAGCGTCATCGAGGCGCCCGCGGACGCGGTGTGGGCGCAGATCCGCGACTTCAATGGCCTGCCGAAGTGGACGCCGTTCGTGGCGGAATCCCGAATCGAGGGCGGGCTCGCCGCCGACAAGATCGGCTGCATCCGGAATTTCCGCCTCAAGGATGGTGGGGTCATCCGCGAGCAGCTCCTCACGCTCTCCGACTACGACTTCCAGTGCACCTACTCCATCCTCGAGAGCCCCATGGGCGTCGAGAACTACGTGTCCACGCTCAAGCTCACCCCGGTGACGGACGGCAACCGCACCTTCGCCGAGTGGTGGGCGGAGTTCGACTGCGCCCCCGAGCGGGAAGGGGAGCTGGCGCAGTCCATCGGCGAGGGCGTCTTTCAAGTGGGCCTGGACGCGCTCAAGGGCTTGTTCCGGCGGTAGCCGGCGCCGCATGATTCGCGTCACCCGCTCCGCCGTGATCGACGCGCCCATCGAGCGCGTCTGGGCGGTCCTGCGCGACTTCAACAGCCATACCGCGTGGCATCCCGCCGTCGGCGAGTCCGAGATCGAGGGCGGCGATCCGCCGGATCAGGTGGGCTGCGTGCGCCGCTTCACCCTCCGGGACGGCAACCTCGTCCGCGAGCAGCTCCTGGCGCTGTCCGATCCGGAGCACGTCTCCACCTACTGCATCCTCGACGCCACCCTGCCCATGCGCCGCTACGTGGCCACCGTCCAGCTCAAGCGGGTCACCGACGGCGACCGCACCTTCTGGCACTGGCAGTCCACCTTCGACGTGCCGCGCGGCCGGGAGCAGGAGTTCGAGCAACGGGTCGGCGTCGGCGTCTATGAGGGCGGCTTCGAGGGCCTGCGGGCCTATCTCCGTCGCGGCCTCGATCGGCGCGCCACCGGATCGCCCGCGCAAGCGCCGGGCGCAGCCGGCGATCTCCCCTCTCGCGGCATCATCGTCTCCAACTTCGGAGGCCCGGAAGTCCTGCAGTATCGACCGCTCTCCGCGCCTGCTCCCGGGCCCGGCGAGGTGCGCATCCGCCAGACCGCGGTCGGCGTCAACTACATCGACGTGTACGTGCGCGCCGGGCACTACCGCATGCTCGAGCCGCCGGCGCCGCTCGGTATGGAGGCGGCGGGCGAAGTGCTCGACGTCGGCGAAGGCGTGACGCATCTCCTGCCCGGCGACCGCGTGGCCTATGCCTGCCCGCCCCCCGGCGCCTATGTGAGCGTGCGGACCATGGCCGCCGCCCAGGTCGTCGTACTTCCCGACCATGTCGACGACGAGACGGCTGCCGCGGTGATGCTCAAGGGCATGACCGCCGAGTATCTGCTGCATCGTACCCACCGGGTGCGGGCCGGCGACACCGTGCTCGTGCACGCCGCCGCCGGCGGGGTGGGGCTCTTTCTCTGCCAGTGGGCCACGGCCCTGGGCGCGCGGGTGATCGGCACTGTCTCCACCGAGGACAAGGCCCGCCGGGCGCGCGCGCACGGCTGCGAGGCGCCCATCGTGACCCGCGACCATCGCTTCGCCCACGCGGTGCGGGAGGCCACCGGCGGCCGCGGCGCGGATGTGATCTACGACGGCCTCGGCCGTGCCGCCGCGGAGGATAACCTGGAGGTGCTGGCGCTCTGCGGACACTGGGTCAGCTACGGCCAGGCCACGGGCCCCCTGGAGGCGATCGCCGCGGAGCGGCTCACCGCCAAGTCGGCCACCTTGAGCCGCCCCGTCCTCTTCCACTACACGGCTCAGCGCCCGGCCCTCGCCGAGATCGCGGGTCGCGTGTTTGCCGCCCTCCGCGACGGCAACCTCCGCGTGGATCTGCGGCACCGCTATCCGCTCGCCGCCGCCGCGGAGGCGCACCGCGAGCTCGAGGCCCGCCGGACCACGGGCCCCCTCGTGCTCCTGCCCTAGCCGGTCGCCGATAAGGGCCCATCGGCGTCGTTGCCGCCCTCGACCGGGCGTTCAACGTACAGGAAGTACGCCTCGCGCCCGGTCCTCGGGCGGCGCCTCGCCGCTGGACCCTTCTCGCCGACCGGCGCCCTGTCTGGCCCGGACTTCGATCGCGTTCACGACGCGCCGGACGCCTCCGACGTTGCTCGCCACGCTCTCCGCCTGCGCCTTCTGCTCGGCCGACGGGACGTTGCCGGTCAGGTACACGACGGCCTGCCTGCTCACCACGCCGAGCCGGGTGAGGTTCGCGTCCTTCTCGGCAACCAGGCGGGCCTTCACCTCACTCTCGATGCGCGCATCCTGCCAGGGATCGACGGTGGCGCAGGCGCACACGGCGACGACCAGACCGACGAGGAAGAGCCCGCGGAGGAGGGAGCGGGCCATCTCAGTTGAGCCCGGGGCGGTCGCCCGGCTCCGCCCGCCCCAGAAGTCGCCGAAGTAAGCCAGGCCGCCCCGGCGGGCCGGGGTCCTCCGGCTCGACCAGGTCCAGCTTGACCTGACCCTCCGCGCTCTCCGTCGCGGAGACAGCGGCCACTCGCAGCCGCCCGCCATCGACGCCGGACTTCTTGATCCCTTCTCGCACCGCTTCGAGGCGCCGGGCGGCGAGGTCGGCAAGGTTCGCAATCTTCTTCTTCTCGTTCTTCTCGCGGACCTTACCGTCCGCCGGCTCCTGCTTCTCCTCGAGCGCGACGCGGTCCTGCGATGACACCACCGGTGTCAGGGCCAGCCGCACCGCGGGCACCTGGTCGAGAAAGGCCGCCAGCCTGGCCACCTGCTCCTGGGCGTCGGGCGCGAGCGTGGCGGACCCCGGCGCGAAGGGAATGGGGTCCACGTCGACCCGCTGGATCCTCGAATTCGGCCCGACCTGCACGCGACCGATCCAGCTCACCGGCGCCGTGATGGCCTTGACCGCCACATTTCGCACTGTGCTCCAGAGAGCCTCGCTCATGTCGAAGCGCGGATCGCTCAGCCGCCCGCCCACGGGCAGCGAGACCCGGATGTCACCGCGGCGATCCTTCATCAGGGCCACGATCATGCCGAGGGGCAGGCCGATGCGCGCCTGCGCCTCGTCGTGATCGGCGGCCCGGGCCACCTCGAGCTGACTGACCAAGATGTCCGTCTTCGCGTCGAGGGCATCGCCGTCGATCCGGCAGCGCACGCTCGTGGTCAGCCAGCCCGTCCGTGCCTGCCACGCCACCTGGTGCACGAGGTACGGGTTCGTCCGCGGCACCGCGAACTCGCGGAGATCCGCGCTCACGTCCAGACGGAGCGGGCCGCCCAGCGGGCCCACGGTGCCACGGACGGTGAGGCTCGAGTCGGCGGCCACACGCCCCGCCATCTCGAGGCGGGCGGGGCCGGCCGCGGGATCGGTCGAGAGACCGGTCACGCGCCCCGTCAGACGTTGCGTGTCGAGCGCGAAGGGGGGTGCCACGCCCTGGTCCACCGTGCGGACGCCGCCTTCCTCGACGCGGAGATGGTCGACGGTGACGGGGACGGCCGCGCCGCCACTGGGCGCGGACCCATTCGCCGTGCGCGGGGTGAGCAGCGTACGCAAGACGAGGGCGCCGCGCTGGTCCCGCTCGAGGAGGATCCAGGGTTGGCGCAAGGAGAGGTCGCGGACGGTTACGCGTTCGGGCCAATCGACGTCGACCCCGGTCGCCTGAACGCGCTCCGCTCTCATCACCGTGCGCTCGCCATCACGGAGGTCGAGGGAGGATGCGCCCGCGCGGCCCCGCACGGTGGCCCGTCCCTCCTCCAGCGGCGGCAGCGCGACGGCGAGGTCGAAGTCGACGCGGCCCCCGATCCTCGCGGGCAGGGGAACATAAGCCTGATACGGAGCAACCTCGGCGGCCCTGCCCGTCACCTGTCCCTCCGCGGTGAACGGATCGACGCCCACGCGGCCGTTGACCTCGATCTGGCCGCCGCCCGGAGGACGCGCCGCCGCCCGAACGCCCAGCGGGCCATGAAGGGGCCATGCCGCCCCCGTGACCCTGGCGTCCAGACGCGAAAGCTCCAGGGTGACGTGGGGTTTGACCGTGTCGTCACGCCATACGAGGCCGCCGTCCTTCACGACGATCGCGCCGACGGCCAGCGCGAGCGGCGGGGCGTGCGTCGCCGACGGCGAGTCGGCGGACGCGGGGGCGGCGGCAGGGCTCGGCACGCCCGGCACGGCCACGCCTCCGGTGCTGTCCCGCTCGATGGTGGCCCGTGGCCCCGTGATGACGAGCTGCCGGGCCGCGAGCCGCGACGGCCAGCGCACCTCGAGCCCGATGGCCTCGACCCGCCTGGCCCGCAGCAGCTCTGTGCCCGCGTCCTTGACCCCGAGCTGATTCACCGCGATCGAGCCCTGCACCTGGTTCGGTACCGCCGGAGCGAGGGGCTCGTCGATTTGCAGATTCGCCTCCGCGAGGCCGTCGATCCGGAGGGAGCTCGGCACGAGCCTCGCCCAGGGCCCGAGATCGACGCGCTGGAGCTGCAGCCGAAGCTGGCTGGCGGCGGGGGGCGGGCTCAGCCGGCCGGTGAGATTCAGCAGTCCCCCGCCCGGGACGCTGCTCCGCACGTCCACGCGGCCGGGTCGGACGACGGGCCACGTGACGTCGGCGATGCTCGCCTGGAGCGTCGAGACCTGGAAGCGGCCGCCGCCGCGCGCGCTCGGGTCCTTGACGCTCGCCGCGCCCGCCAGCTCGAAGCGGCCGACCTGAAGCTTCTCGCCCTGGTACTGGAAGTCGGCGAGCTCCACGGTGAGCTTGGGCACGAGCAGGGCGGGGTCGCGCTCGCCCCGCCTCACCAGCACGACGTCCTCGAGCGAACCGCTGACGTCCGCCCGTACCCCCGCCCGCGCGTCGAGCGCGACCCTGAGAGTCGAGCTGGCCCGTCCCCGCTCCAGGACCACCGCCGCGTCGCGCGGGAAGTAGAGGCGGGCGATCGAGAGGTCGAGCTCCGAGGTCGTCACCGCGGCCTCGAGGTGGATCGGATAGAGCCGCACCTTCTGCATCTCCAGCAAGACCGGTGCGCCCACCGTCACGGACCGCGCCACCGCGCGCCCGTCACTGCGGCGAGTCGAGAGGTTGTGGGCCTCGATCTCGACCTTCTCCGAATACCAGGTGCGCGGCTCGGCCAGGGCCCGGTCCTCGAGCGCGACGGTGCCCTTCGTGACGACGAGGTGATCCACGGTGACGTCGAGCGTCCGGCCGGTCCCGCCCGAGCGCGGGATCAGGTCCGAGATGTTGAAGCCCTCGGCGAATCGGATGATGCGCACGGTCGAGCCCTGGAGGGTCACCTCGCGGATCCAGAGGTGCCCGCGCAAGAGGGAGAGGGGGCGGATGCGGACGTCGAGGCGGTCGAAGTCGGTGAACGGGGTCTGACCGTCCGGTTCCCGGAGGCGGAATCCGCGGACGACGAGCCGTCCGGTGAATGGATTGAGCGCGACGGCATCGATGCTGACGGGGCGGTGGGTCATCGACTCGATCTGTGCGATCAAAAGGTGTCGTACCACCGCCGGGGATGTGTAGTAGACGGTCACGCTGGCGGCGAGCGCCAGGATCGCGCAGGCGATGAGGACCCACCGGGCAGAGCCAAGCGCTCTCACGCGTAGTGGATGCATGTGGAGGTGCCCCCGTTAGCGGGCAACGCATCACCCGTGCCAGCGTCGCCCGAGCCAATCGGTGGCTTCCAGCGCCAT
>Ga0137404_10002561_pt1 | contig 12044 bp, 6 predicted proteins | sample CZOMad2_1_16fung_FD_108285 | JGI IMG/M metagenome (GOLD analysis project Ga0137404, IMG submission 108285) | Vadose zone soil fungal communities from Angelo Coast Range Reserve, California, USA - CZOMad2_1_16fungal (Illumina Assembly) | ecosystem: Environmental > Terrestrial > Soil > Vadose zone...
CATGTGGCTGGCGGGCTTCGCCGGGCCGTAAAAGCCGCGGGATTGCACCGTCCTGGCCCACGTGCTTGCCCGTTTGCAGTTGGTCCACGGTCCAAACAGCCCGCCGCGCGCCGATCAGGCTGTTCCCACAGCGCAGCCGCAGGCCAAACCAAGGAGTCGCCCCTGGTTGATACACGTCAGGGCCGCCCTGTTCGCCCTCTTTCACGAGGAGGCGGTGGACGCATCCCAGCCACAGCGACAGCGCTCCCAGTTCAACGGCCATCGGGTTGAGGTCTATGCCATACACATTGCGGCCGGTGATGTAGTGCTTGGCTCGCCGTAGCTCGTCGAGGTAACGGGCTGGATCGATCGCCTGACTGATGTGCTTTTGTTTGAGCTCCAGATACCGGGCCGCTAGTTGCGCTGTGGCCTCGTTGAGGAAGGTCCCGCTCCCCATGGCCGGCTCGCAGATCTTCAGAGAAAGGAGGCGGTCAGCGTCCTCTGGCGTATACTCCTTCAAGAGTTCGCGCAGCGCCTCCTCGACCAGGGAGCTGGTGAGCACCGCTGGCGTATAGTACGACGCCGTCTGCTCACGGTCGATGCCCGATAAGTGCAGGATGAAAGTCCCCATCGGGTAGATGCGTGGCTTCCCAACTGGGAGGCGTTCAACTTCCTCGCGCTTGAACTCATCCAACCGCTCTCTGGGGATAAACCACGTCGGCGTCTTCGTATCCCGGAGGCTGCCATCGGCCGGCTTGACGTGGATCAAGTCCTGGTCGGCGAACATGCCTTTGTAGGACAGCAATCCTTCGTAAACCGCCCCTAACTGGTTGACGCCGAGTTCGGCATAGTTCACCCGCCCTCTGGTCTGAGAATGCTCGTCCACGCGCAGGGACAGGCGGAGGATGACCTGCTGGAGACAGCGATTGGTGAGGTGGGCATGGTCGAGCAAGGGGGTACTTTGAGGATCAAAGAGCGTGGCCGTGAGCGGCCGTATCGTAAAAGCACGGGTAGTGCTGTCGAAAGCGAGATCCCGCTGGCCGTTGATGGTCGCGTCCGGATGAAAGCCCTCATGAATGAGGCGAAACAGGTGCTTGAGGTGCGCGTGAAAGTATCCGCCCTCCTCGGTGGCCGGCGTCAGTGGCACCAGTTCGAGGTCTCGCAGCGCTTCCAGGCTGTAGCCCAGGCGATACGCCTCGTCGGTCATGGGGAGAATGCCCAGCTCACCACCCCGGGCCTCGGCATAGAAACAGAACAGCAGTCGGTAGATGAAGGCGAGGGCTTCGCGCGTGAGATACTCGGGTGTCACTTCAGCGGTGCCATCCGGAAGGAGCTCATGCTGGAGTAGCCTGGTGTAGGAGAGTTTGCGTCGGCGTCGGTCCTCCACCCACTCGTTCACCAGCAGCTCGATGGCCTCGCGCACGGCGAATTGTAGATTTTCTGTGACGCCATAGGCGAAGCGGTGGCTCTGTGCTGCGAGCCGGTCGTGCAGCACCTCGTCTGACTCGCCCTCTGGGCTGAGGGTTTCCGCCGACAAGAAGGCCGCCAGATGCTCAAAGGTGCTGCGTTCGTCGCGACCATATGCCTCGTCGAGGTCGAAGACCAAGTAGCGGCCCTGGACGTAGGTATGCTTATCGAGGAGCAGAATCTGACTACCTGCGAGTAAAAGCACCCAGCGCGGGGCAACTTCCTCGGTGAAAATCCGTCCGATCGCATAACTCCAATCGCCGGCGCAGAGCGTGTTTCCCGCCTCGCTGAGCTGCTCAGGGAGGAGAGCCATTTCCAGCGGGTCTTCGCTCGGCACTCCCTCTTTGAGACTCGCATCGGGCAGGCAGAAGACGGTTTCGCAGATCACTAACCACGGTGTGTTGTAGCGCGAGAGCCGGCCGAGGATGGGTACCACCGCGCTGTTACCCCCAACAGGCAGATCCGGCGCCCTGCACGTGGTATATCCGAACGCCTCAAGCAGGTGGGCATGCCAGCCGGCCAGGTCTTCGCCGACCTGCCAGCGGTGATCAGGCCGGTCCTCGTCCAAGGCCTGTGCTTTGGCACGGAAGTAGCGCTGTGCGAGCCCTTGTACACGCCGGGGCGGCGCTTGCGAACCCAGCTGTCGCCATTTCGCCGTGAGCTGATGGACGTCGCCGGCAAAGGTGCTTTCCAGATAGTGCGAGCTGTAATATTCACCGACATTCTGGATACAGGGATCAACAGGCATCACCTATCCTCACCGCACGTCTATGCCTGGCTTCCGCCAATCACCAGGATTAACCGGGTTGATGGCGCCGCCGCGGCCAGGAAATGCGTGTCGCGCCAGTGTTGCTGGCGGTCCTTCAGGTAATCCTCCATCTCGTCCAGCTCGCGCCGGAAGCGCCGCGATTGTGGATGGTCGTTGCCCAGCGTGGCGATACGGCTCTCTAATAATTCTCGACGGCGCTTCCCCCATTCCTGCAACCGTTCTTCCTCCAGTTGGAGCAATGGCCGTAGCTGGTGTTCGCGCTCCGTTCGGAGCTGACGCATATACAGGAGACTCGCCTCCACCGCCGCGGGAATGAGCACTTGCGCCGCCTGCAGGTTCGGCATCTGTCCCGTGTTGATCAATTGGGCGAAGTGCGCCGCGGCGAGCACCTCACGCAGGGGCCGGTGGGCGAAGGTACCACCCTTATGAAAGGAAATGGCATGAGCATCGACGATCAACGGCGTCCCCGCTTTTGAACTTACCTGGCCGATGAAACAGAAGCATAGCTCGCCAAGCCGCAGCGAGCGGGACAGGATGAGCGGCGCCTCGCCGCGTCGAATCTGCATCACCAGACGCTCGGTCACCCATAGCAGGATGGCATGCTGCTCGCTGCACAGCAGTTCTTGCGACCAGTAGCCGGACGTTTGTCGAGCCGCCTGAATCGCCAGCTCAACACGCTCGGGGTCATCGGTCAAGCGAAACTGGTCATACGCCGGCCAGGCCTCTTCGGGAATGGCGGTCGCACCGAAAATGATGTCGCCACGTTCGTCTGGCGCCCCAAGACGCCGCTTGAGATCAGTGGGCGCAGTCAGGATGATCAGCTTCTCCACCTCCTGAATCGGTAGATAGTCCGGAGGCTGCTCGGCCAGGTAGCGATAGCCTTCCAGGAGAAACTGACGGTTCGCATAGAGCCGGAGACGCCCGGCAGGGTTCGTGGTGTGGGGACTCACCTCGTGCGCTTCAGCTTCGCCTGTGTCCTCCCCCCGGAGAAAGCGCAAAAAGTCGTCGTGTCCCTCGAGGCTTGCCTGGCTCAGCATCGCTTCCAGATCTGTGGACTCGACGGTATTGATCGATGCGGGTGTGTCCAGCACCCGGACATTGCCTGCCAGGATGCCATGCGTGGCGACATATGCTTCCTCTGCCTGCGGGTCATAGAGCTGGAGGACGCTTTCGCCAGATTGCCGCAGCCGGTTGATCACCTCTACCTTGTCGATTAAGCGCTCGAAGATCGACTTGTCCCCCTGCAGCAGCCCCTGGCTTGTATTGACCATCAGGTAGCTGAGGATCGGGGGCTGTGTCTGCCCCAGACGATCGATCCGACCATTGCGCTGGATCAACGTAATGATTGACCAGGGCAGGTCATAGTGGATGATGTGGTGGCACTCATGGTGGAGGTTAATTCCTTCAGAAGCGACGTCCGTTGCCAGCAGCAAACGCACGGGCGACGAGCCGGTGGCAAAGGCTTCTACGGTTTTCATCAGGTGGACATCGGGACAGCCGCCATGGATCGTGGCGATGACCTGGTGGGGCTGATCCTCGAACTTGGCGCTGTAGTCGACGGTAAACGCCCGCGCCAACGCCGCCGCAAGCGCCTCTTGGGTGCGGCGGTACTCGGTAAAGATCAGGACGCGCGGGCTGTCGGTCGAGCCGTCCCAGCCGATCGCCTGCATTTGCCGTTGCAGGACTTCATAGCGCGATGTCTGGGTGAGGGAGAGGCCTTCAAGACGGTTCTTGAGGCGTTCCAGATAGGGGAGTGCGGGGGTGGGAAGGCCGTTCTGCTGCGCCGTCTGCAGCTGCTTATTGATGGTGGCCAAACAGGCCTCTGGGCTGGAAAGGAACAGTTTGTAAAGCCCATACTGCACGAGGGTGTGATGCTGCCATGAATGCTGAGTATGGCCCTCATGCTGCAGCGCCGTGAGAGCCGCTTGCCGTAGTTCCGCTAAGGCCTCATAGACCATTTCCTCATTGGGCGTGGCCGCGGCGGTCGTTTCCTGAAGCGGCACGACCTGGCGTTCGGCCAGCATGCCGGCAGCATCCTCGCGGATATCCTCCTTGAAGCGCATGAGGAAGAACGGCTTGATGTCGCGCGCGGTGTATTCTCTCAGATTCGGGTCCGGAATGGCTGAGGGATCGAGCAGCGCGATCAAGCGGCCGAAGGTCTCGCGTCTACCGTTATGAGGGGTCGCCGTCGTCAGGAGCAGACTGTCGGTGCGCCGTGCCAATAGCCGCGCGAGCCGATAGCTCAAGTGTCGCTCGGGAACGCTGGCACCGGCGACGTTGTGGGCTTCATCGATGATGGCCACGTCCCAGCGCGTATCCTTGAGGAAGTGCTCGTAGCGGGCCACATTCTTGAGCGTGTCGAGGCTGATGATCACCCGGTGGTAGACCTCGAAGGGATTCTTGTTGCCGGGAATGCGCAGGCGGAGCTTCGCGATCCCGGCTGAATCCAGACGGACTAGCGGAATATTAAAGCGATTCCAAAGTTCTGCCTGAAACTGTGTGAGCATCGACTTCTTGGCGAGCACCAGGATACGATCGGCCCGTCCGCGGCGCAGGAGCTCCGTGAGGATCATGCCGACTCGAATGGTCTTGCCGAGTCCTACGGCATCTGCCAACAGGAGACGTGGGCAGAGCTGCAATAGCACGCGTCTAACAGTTTCCTCCTGAAATGTCATCGGTGTGAACACACCCATGCCGGTGAGATCCGGGTCAACCCCTGTCGCCGGCATTTGGCGGAGCTGTGCTTCCAGGAAGAGTTTGGACAGCCTGTAGCCGTTCGACTGATCCTCGACTAGCTTGGTGTGACGAGGATCAACCAGCTCGATTCGCTCGATCTGCGTTAAGAAGATGCTTTCGTGGCCGCGGACTAGGTCGTCGACGCCGATACAATGGACAGCGAAGTGCGGGGCGGCGTAATCAGATATCTCAATCCGTGTGACCAGCCACTCCGCATCGCGACACAGGATACGAGCTCCGGGTGTGAGGGGGATCTGATTAGACATGATGGCAGCTCTGTGCGGTCATACAACACCCTTGATTCTTCATGAAGGCCGACCCTCATCGCCTGCATTGCCGCTCAACCCGTGGAAGCCTCGATGAGGCACCGATCGCGTACTCTGGGCTAATCGTGCAACGACGATCAGAAAGCCCACAATATCCCCGTTGAATAAGCGCATCACAGCCTTTCCTTCATTCACTGGTTTCCCGCACATTCCAAGAATCAATGGGGATATGCCGGATGAATTCTAGCGAGCCCTGAATTAGCCAGTCAGCAGGCTGGAGTATACCACCATATACGGACAATATGAAGCCGATAGTCAATCGATAAATCGCTAAATAGATTGTTAATGATGATTTCTTCAGATTTGCCTTGCCGGAACCTCTTAAGGCTGACAACGAAATTGGAGGGATGCGCCGATCTGGTAGAATCGCGCCGAGTCATCGGCAATAATACGATGTGATCCGTTCATGCATAAAGCTCGTCAGCTGCAATCATGCGTTCCTGGGTGTCGCAGTTATCCTGGCTCAAATGTATCGCGAGCGGTGCGCATGACCAGGGAAGGGCCAAATCTGTGTCCCATACTGCGATGTTGGTTGTCAGGCGAAGAGGGTATACAGAGGGTTTAACTGGATACAATTCCAGGCGTGGTCATATCTGCTGTCTTGCTAAAAAGCTCTGAGGAGCCTACATTGTCCGAGCAGGCTCCGAGCTCTGCGTGCTCCAGAGAGGATGGCCAGCACACTCCGCTTGCCACCTTTGCGTGTCATTCGCAGCGCTTCAAAACCATGATCCATACAGCTCATCCCAGTTCCACCCGAAATGCCCCAGCATTCCGTTGCACGATCGTACAGCACTCTCCATGGCTGGAGTGCACGGTTTTCCGCTTCTGCGTCCCAGGCCAGTGGAGGATCGCCTCGGCCGACCGACACGGCTGATTTGTGGGCGTCACCTGCGGCGCTCGTGAAATCATATGACCATCAATCGTGTACGGAATCGATCGAGCATTGTGACACAAAACGGCAGCCCCCATCCACGTGCACCACTTCACCCGTCATGTAGGCATTTGTCATCAGCAACACGATCACCTGCGCGACCTCGTCCGCCGTGCCCACGCGTCTGCCCGACAACATGGTGACCTAATTGCTGACAACCGCGTCACCTCCCGCTCCGTAGACGGAGTACAGCAGGGGGGTGTCCATCAGGCCCGGAGTGATAGCGTTGACGCGCACCGGGGCCAGCACCAGCGCCAGGTCGGGCGCCAGGGCTTCCACAGCCGACCATATAGCGGGCAACATTGCGGGGCCGGGGCTGTGGCGTAACGACAGACTCCCGGAGGTGACGGTGATGGACCCCTGCGCCGTCCGGAGGGCGGCGTGCCGCACCTCAGACCTCAGCCCCCAGAGGCGTGCATCGACAATGCGGCGCAGATTGGCCACATCGTTCTTCACGATCGCCCCGCTGCGAAGGGTCCCGGCCGAGATGAGTCTATGATCGGCACGGCTGAGGCCCGCAAAGCCTTTTCGACGGTGCCCTCATCGGTGATCTCCATGACGACGGTGTGCACCTGCCCCAGGTGGTGCTCGGCCCTGATGAGCTTGTCCTGGGAGCGGCCGGCGCTTCTGACCTCCACGCCCCGTGCACAGGTCTGCTCGTCTCATGGGGCGCTCGCCCTGAGGGCATATACCTGGACGCTGCGTTGATCCCCGTGGTCACCTGCCAGGCACCCGGCGCAGAGCCGCGACATGGTCCGTCGATGGCCGCGCCAACCCCGGGTGGCGGCGGACCTCAGGGGCCCCGCTGCGGAATCGCGCCTTGTACTGCTCGAAATCCCAGGTCGCCAGAAAGTCTCGGGCGGCGGTTTGGCCCGCGTCGTAGAGCGCCACCTTCTGCGGCTGGGTGAGGTCGAACTGGGTCGGTGGGATCCCCCGATCGTCGATCCGGATCGTCCGCGCCGCCACATCGGGCACCGCCATGGCATGGGCATCGTGCGCCACGACCGCGGTGTGGAACAGCGCCGCGAACAGGGTCAGGGGGCCGTGGACCTTGTACTCGACCCGTACGTCCGCAGCCGGCTCAGTCGGGTCTGACACCAGGGCAAAGCCGAAGGTGGGCCACTCCGGCACAGCCGGTGGAGGAGTATCGAACAGCTCGATCGGGAAGTTGCTCAGCAGGCCGCCATCGACGATGTAACACGATTGACCGAGCGTATTCGTCACCCTCACGGGCGTGAAAAAGTATGGGATACTCATGCTCATGCGCACCGCCAGGGCCACCTCCAGGCGCTCCGGGGCCATGCCATAGGCCTGGGCGTCGTCGGGTAAGATCAGCATGTTCCCGCGCGAGATGTCGGAGGCCACCACGTGCACCTTGAACCGGTAGCGCGTCTCGGTCTCACCTGGCAGGACCAGGTCGCCGAACGTCTTCACCCCTTTGGCGGCGAGCCATTCGCGCATAAGGGTGAAGAAAGCATCACCCTTGTACATGCCGAGGTCCGTGAGGATGCCCAGATAGCTGCCGACCAGGGGGATGCGGCTCAGCATCGTCGCCGGGTCCGTGAGCGTCGTGAAGTCCAGGTCCATGAGGATCGGCTGCAGCTCGGCGGCGGTATAGCCGGCCCCGAGCAGCGCCGCCACGATGGCGCCGGCCGAGGTCCCCGCCAGGTTGTAGAACTGATAGCCGGCGGCCTCGATCACCGCGGCCGCCCCGACCAGGGCGATGCCCTTGACGCCGCCGCCCTCGAAGACGGCATCGACTCGCAGGTCCGCCTGACTCATGGTCGTCTCCCGTTGCCGTATGCCCCGTCAGGGACGTGTACAAAACGCTCGCATTGAGCCCCGCGGCGCCCAATGATGAGATCGCTGCCGCGGACCACGCCGAGGTCTTACGCACTCCCTGTCGCCCGCCGGGCCCCAGTGTGTCAATACTCCACTTTCAACGCCGCTGATCTCGTGGGCATAAAGCACTGCCGGTCGTACAACGAACTGGTGTTGTCCGCCTCTTGGTCACAAAGTATTAGACCGTACTATCACGAAAAACTGGTCGCGAGAGACGCCTACCAGGGTTTGCACCAGAACCTCTGGAGTGCGATTGCTGACCTCATAGCACGCGCCGGTGCTCAGGGGGGGAGATTTCCGCAGGAGCGTTGATGGCGACCTCCCCTCATCCGATAAGGACGTCGAAGAGCTGGCCCCATCGTTGAAGTGTGGTGTCCAGCACGGCCCCCGGCCCCCTTTGGAGCAAATACTGCTTCACGCGCTTCGCCAGCTCTACTTTCCAGCCTCGAGCGAGTTCGAGGTGATGCGTGGCCGCCCATGCTTCGATCTGTGGAACAATCGGTTGACCGGGCTGGTACACCTCAGCGAATGCCTGCTCTGGCTCCCGCTGCCACCGGTCGAGTTGCTGGACGATCAACTCTGAGGGAAGGAGGTCTTCAATCTCTGACCCTTCCATCTCGATGAAGGTTCCAACCTCGAGCACCCGATCCTTTGCCGCCGCATACAGGCTACTGCGCAGTTCCTGAGCGAGCTTCTTCCCAGGCACATCGGAATCGAAGAGCGCCATCGGCAGGTTTTCGTCTCGTGCTCCCAGGATGCTCGCGACGGCTCTCACAGTCTTGGCGCCGCCAGCAGGCGGGAAGACCAGTTCCCGACCGGTTTTGAGCCGCCCTGCCGCGACTAGCAGATTCTTCATCGCACCGAGGTAATGGTGGTCTGACGGACCTTCGACGATCACAGGCGTGCAACCGATCAGCAGGCTATCGGCCACACTCAGACCAAGTGCGGCAAGCACCGCATATCCCGCTCCTCGTTGCGATGGATCGTCGTCACCAGACCGAAGGTCCGCTGTCGCCTTTGTTGTGCCGTCCTTCGCCACGTATACTTTCCGGGCACGTTCGAGCCGATCAGCGTCGACCAAGAAGGGCGAATGCGCGGTGTACATCAGCTGATTGGTTGCTGCCAGCCCGTCGAAGAAAACCGACAGGTCCTTTTGGGCGAGCGGATGCAATGAGAGCCCTGGCTCATCAAGCAGGAGGATAGCCCCGGCATGTGCCTCTTCGCTCTCAACTAGAAAGACCAAATAAAAGCTTAGGAACCACTGAAGTCCCGTACTCCGGTTCTCCAATTCGACCTCCTCGGGACGTCGATCATCCGATACCCAAATCCGGAAATGGTTGCCGTCCGCCTCGAACCGAAATCGGTAGTCCCCCTGCTTCCACCACTCGCGGAACCGCTGGGTGAGCAGAGCTGAAGCTGATTGCAGGAGAATACTGCGTTTCTTCTTTTTCTCGGCGATGGCCTCGATCTCCTCAATTGTGGGCTGGCGGGTGGGATCAGTTGGATCGGAGAAATCACGCCCGAGCTCCAGGATTTCCTGCGGCTGAAGTCCGACGAATTGGAATAACACACGCAAGGTCCGCGCCTTTGCCATTTCCTTCGTGCCGAGGTCCTGTCGTTTCAGATTTTCGATGACGTGGGGGAGGTAAATCTCCGAATCCAGATTGCCGTAGTTCGAGTAGTAGACGAATCGAGGCATGTGTTTCAGAACAAGCTTCCGCGCGGCTTCAGACTCTGCAGGGTGGGGCTCGGAAATTTCCTCCAGGAGGGCGGTGAGGTCTTGCCGCAGGCGCTCAAAGCGGGGTATCAGCACGCTCGTCTTCGGTGCTTGCTCGGTGTTCACTGCACAGAGAGCGGCGAGCATGGAATCGAGGTGCTCTCGGGTCCTTCCGCTGGTGTCGGTGATGGAGGCACGCCCATGTTGTACAGCTTGGAGTATGCTTTCCCGGAGGTCCTGCTCGGTCTTGAGTGGCTTGAGCCGCTCGAGTTCCTCGACAGCCTCGTCGAAGAGCGCTTGAAGGCATGCGGCCTCAACAACCCGTGAAGGAGTCGACTTTGGAAAGTCGATGTCATAGCAACCATCGAAATCGCGGGAGACGTTGACCTCCCGCACGGCCTCAGCCGGCATTCTCGTGAGCTTGGCCAGCTGATCGGCCAAATTGTCTCCTACGTCGAAGACTGCCTCCACGAAGATCGGCTTCTCCTGAAGATTGCGGCTCTGGTTGAAAAGTTTGCGGGGATAATCACCAATGGGATTGATTTCGCCGTTCTTTGCGGGATTCAACTTCCAAAGCGGGAGCAGCAGGTTGGTCTTACCGGACTCGTTCGTGCCAATCAGCGCTGTGACGTCGTCGACTTCAATCCAGCCGCTGTCGTCAACCGAACGAAATTTGGAGACCCGAAATCGTAGAAGCTCCATCGCCACGCTCCTTGACGCTGATGCGACATCAGGCTCAGCTCACTCTTCCGACCCCGCTCCGGGAGATCGCAGGGTTTGACTGATTGGAGAAGGTTCTAGCAGAAAAGGTGATCGACGCTGGCTTGCCGCCAACGTTGGCCTTCGGTGTACCCTAATGAGCTCCACATGCCGACGACCGGGTGCAATTGACTTCAGGACCGGGACCAAGAGGCTATGCTGATACAACGATCGATGATCCGACAACTACCCTCATCCAGCCCGACGAGCATCGCTGACTGCTCCCAAGGCGCAGGCTCATCGAACCCTCCAAGCTAGCTGTAGCGGGCTCACACTTACAACTGTCCGCGTTCTCCAAAGCTGTCAAGCTCGTCTGCAGCAAACGTGCTTTGGCTCGTTTTCTGTGAGTTCAAATGAAAAAGCTTAATCATTTACGCCAGGTTTTTCAAGGGCATTCAGCCCTGTCCATCTTTCTGTATTTTCCTTATCATGACAATCATGACACATATGCTTGATACCTATAAACGCGCTGCCTTCTTTTGGGCACTGATCCCGCTCTTGACTGTGTGCCGGTCGAGATCGAAAGCAAAGAGGTGGGGATGAGGCCGGTGGAAGAAGCGTGCCGCACTCATACTCAAGAGCGAGTTTTCATATGGCTCCTGCATACTCCGCGTAGGAAAGTCAAGGTTTTCGGGAGTAGAAGCGACGCGGCGGTGAGCGATTGCCTCTTATGAATCGTACGTGGCTTGAGGCCGAAGGATGGTAGCTGGGGGTGCGCCACGAAGCGCACAGTTGAAATGGAAGGAAATTCCTAGAACCTGTCCTAAGCAGGTGCTAAGCCGTTGGGCTGTAGCGTCCGCCAGATGCAAAGCGGAGGTGAAATAGCTAGCCCTGAAAAGTACCCGTGAGGTGAAGGCAAGCCACCAAGATGCGGGGCCTGGCTGAGGACTTATATGGCGAGTAAACGAAGTGACGAAAGACCTACGGGAAATGCATCCCCTGCCTCGATACCTTGCCTGATGGGGCAGCGACTGAGGTATGTGGGTAGCTGACACATCCTACCGATGCTGGGCAACCTCCGGTCTCAGCACAAAGGATGAACCAGACTACTTAGGTTACTCTGGTTCCAGTCGGGATTCCGCGATGAGCGGCTTGGGTCATTCAGAAGTCACCGCCTACGTGCGTCCGTAGAGTTCAACTGTGTGAACGTGGGAGGCTCGTATATGGAGATGAGCAGTCCATCGATGAAGTATACGAGCGTCGGAGGCGTCATAGTACTCGGAGGACGGGAAAGCCGTCTACATAGGGAAGGACGCCAGGGGATTGACGTTCGGCGGACTATTAGTCGGAGATCACTTGGTGAAGTCCGAGTGTCGCTCGTGAAATGAGCTTCTCCGATGAACGAAGAGCCGATGACCGCGCAAGCGGGAAGTCGCTAATCCCCGGAGAGCCGGATGCGGTGCGCCACGAAGCATACAGATGCAATGGACAGTGGTCCCATAGCCCATTCCAAGTGGGCGATGGGCCTTTGGAGCGTAGCGGTCGGGGAGGTTCCCGACGGTGAAAGAGCTGCTCCTA
>Ga0137404_10002567_pt1 | contig 12037 bp, 10 predicted proteins | sample CZOMad2_1_16fung_FD_108285 | JGI IMG/M metagenome (GOLD analysis project Ga0137404, IMG submission 108285) | Vadose zone soil fungal communities from Angelo Coast Range Reserve, California, USA - CZOMad2_1_16fungal (Illumina Assembly) | ecosystem: Environmental > Terrestrial > Soil > Vadose...
GGCGGTAACCCGTTCTTCCTGGAGGAAAGCGTGCGAGCGGCGGTCGAGACAGGCGTGCTCGTCGGGAACCGTGGTGACTACCGACTCGCGCGATCTGCCGATGAGATCCGGGTGCCCGCCACCGTCCAAGCGGTGCTCGCGGCGCGCATCGATCGCCTTTCCTCTGAGGACAAGGCGCTCTTGCAGACGGCGGCCGTCATCGGCAAGGACGTGCCGTTGGCCCTGCTGAGGTCGGTGGTGGACCTACCGGAGGAATCGCTCTGCGCCGCCCTCATCCGCCTGCAGGGAAGCGAGTTCCTGTACGAGATGAAAGTCATCCCCGAGCCTGAATTCGCGTTCAAGCACGCCCTGAGCCACGAGGTTGCTTATGCGGGCCTCCTCGAGGACCGACGGCGCGCGCTTCACGCTCGCGTCATGGCGGCAATCGAACAGCCGCATGCCACCCGGCTGGCCGAGCAGATCGATCGCCTCGCCTACCATGCCCTCCGGGGCGAGGTGTGGGACAAGGCCGTCAGCTACTTCCGTCAGGCCGGGGCGAAGGCTGCCACACGGTCGGCCTATCGAGAAGCGGTCGCGTGCTTTGAGCAGGCGCTCGAGGCCCTCACGCATCTCCCCAAGGGTCACGAAACAATCGAGCAGGGTATCGACCTCCGGTTGGACCTTTGGAGTTCGTTGGTTACCTTCGGAGAGCTCCGACGAGCTTTCGACCGCCTTTGCGAAGCCAAAATGTTCGCGGAGCGAATCGACGATCAGCGCCGGCTGGGTTGGATTTCCGCCTTCATGGCTGGGCACTTCTGGCTATCGGGTGAGCTCGACCGCGCTTTGGACGCTGGCAACCGAGCTCTCACTGTCGCGCGGGCCCATGCTGACTTTCGCCTCGAGATCGTATCAAATGTGCGACTGGGGCTGGCATACCTCGAACTGGCCGACTACCGCCGTGCGGGTGAATGCTTCCAGAGCAACATCGAGTCTCTGCAGGGCGAGCTCGTCCGTGAGCGTTTCGGCGAGGTGACGCTGCCCTCCGTTTCCTCCCGGCTCTTTTTCGCCGACTTGCTTGGTGAGCTGGGCAAGTTTGCGGAGGGAATTGCAAAGGGGGAGGAGGGGGTGAGGATTGCCGAGACGGTAGACCACCCCTTCAGTCTCATCGGTGCGTTACGCAGTCTCGGGCGTCTCTACCTGCGCAAAGGCGATCTCAAGGAGGCGACCACCGTCCTCGAGCGTGGCCTTGAACTCTGCCAGACCTGGAAGATCCCGACCTGGAGCTTCGGAATCGCTGCGAACCTGGGCTATGCATATGTCCTATCCGGGCGAGTTGCCGATGGCCTGCCGCTTCTCGAGCAGGGACTCGAGCAGCCCGTGTCGAGGGGGAGCCGGAGCGGTTATGTCCGACGGGCTACGTATCTGAGCGAGGCTTATTGCCTGGTGAATCGAAGAGAGGACGCAGTGAGGCTCGGTGGCCAAGCTCTCGAGTTCGCCCGTGACCACAACTTGCGGTCGGAGCAGCCGTGGGCTTTGCAGACTCTGGGCGAGATCGCGTCGCATCGCGATCCCCCAGCTGCCGAAGAAGCTGAAGCCTTCTACGGAGAAGCCATGGCCCTCGGCGATGAACTGGGCATGCGCCCACTCGTCGCCCACTGCCACTGCGGCCTCGGCAAACTCGATCGCCGCACCGGCAAGCGCGAGCAGGCGCGCGAGCACCTCATCATCGCCGCGACGATGTTCCGCGAGATGCACATGCGGTTCTGGCTGGAGAAGGCGGAGGCGGAGATGAAGGAGCTGATGTGAAGCCGAAGAAGTCGATCGGACGACGCCAACGAACCCGGAGATGCGTGGGGCGTTGCGGAAGAGTGAAGTAGCGCGCTCGCGGGAGAAGGACAGTCAGGGACGCCTCGGCGCTCGCTGAAGAGCATGTGAGGGAGGCCGTCATCGACCAGTGCCCTGGCCGCATCTCTGTCAGTCGACGGAATGTGCTGAAGTTTGGAAGCGCCGCCCTCGCCGTGGGAGTCAGCGGCGCCACCGTCGATATTCTGAAGCCCTACCCTGCCGGCGCTCAAACGCCGAAACGTGGCGGAATCTTCCGGATCTGTTCGGCACTCGGCCCGGTGGGCTTCGATCCTCACCAGACAATCGCTTTCACGACGATGACGATGCTATCGCTCACGCACAGCCGGCTCATCAAGGTCAAAGCGGGGTCGTTAGTGCGGCCAGGCACCTATCCAATCGAGCTGGACGCCGCCGATTCGTGGACGCAGCCCAACGACACGACGTACATCTTCAAGCTCCGGCGCGGCGTGCGCTGGCATCCGAAGCCGCCGGCCAATGGGCGCGAGCTGACGGCCGACGACGTGAAGTACACCTACGAGCGGTTCCTCAGCATCAAGGGCAACGGCAATCGGTCCACGCTCGAGAGCGTGGACAAGATCGAGGCGCTGGATCGCTACACCGTCAAGTTCACGCTCAAGGAGCGGTTCGCCTGGTTTCTCGACGCGCTCGCCTCGACCTCGATGTGGCTGGTCGCGAAGGAGGCGGTCGAGAAGTTCGGAGACCTGAAGCGGGCCGAGGCCGTCATCGGCACTGGGCCGTGGATGCTCGAGCGCTACGAGCCCAACGTGAAGCTCACGTTCGTCAGGAATCCCAACTATTTCGTGTCGGGATTGCCGTACGCCGACGGAGTCGAGGTGGTGGTGGATGCCGACCCGTCCTCCCGGTTTGCCTCCTGGCTCGCCGGGAAGTACGACTTCGGCCCCGAACATCAGCAGGTCGTGCGCCGGATCGATCTCGACGTGGCCAAGCGGCGCAAGCCGGGCCTTCAGACCGCGGAGTATGTCTGGTTCACCGGCGGTTACACAGCGTGCAAGCTCGACCAGGATCCCTTCAAGGACGTCCGGGTCCGGCGCGCGATGGGACGCGCCAGCAACTGGCGAGAATTTCTCGAGGCCAGCCCTTTCGCCTTGGGACACGGCGCCCCGAACCCGGCGGTGCCGGCCGCCGCAGGCGAGTGGTCGATACCCATCGACCAGCTCCCCCGCGAGGGGCGGGAGCTCTACGACCAAGACGTTCCCGCCGCCAAGCGGCTGCTCGCGGAGGCGGGCTATCCGAACGGCTTCAAGGTGCCGGTCGAGACCACGGCCGGTTTTGGCCCCGACTTCATGGATCGGGTGCAGATCTCCCTGAAGAACTGGAAGGCGGCTGGGATCGAGACTGAGCTTAAGCTCAAGGAGTACGGCGCCTACATCGCGAGCACGATCTTCGGGAAGTTCGACAAGATGACGTTCGGACTTCGGGGAGGGTGGATCGACGCTGACAGCTACCTCCTAGCCTTCGTGCCCGGCCAGCCGCTCAACTCCGCCGGCGTGAACGACCCGAAGTTGACTGACATGATCCAACTCCAGCGGAGGACCTTCGACGTCACCAAGCGGCGCGAGATCATCTACGATATCCAGCGCCACATCTCCCAGCAGGCGTACTACCTCTATGACGCGTCCCAGAAGGTCGTGTCCGCGTGGGAGCCGTACGTAAAGAACTGGAGCCCCAACAACGGCTTTGACTATGGCGGGAGGCTGATGGCGGCCTGGCTCGATCGCTGATCGCGCGTACACGGTTGATCCCGATTCAATGCAACCAAGAGACCTGTGTCGTTGCGCCGTCGCGCTTTCTAGGCAGGACAGGGGAGCGGCGAGCCTCGGCGAGCGGCGGCGCTATTCTATCTACATTCCTGCCCCCAAAGGGGTCCAAATGAGGCAACTCAATCGCGTTTAACTTTGCGCATTCTTGGCTGGTGATGGATCTAGCGTTCCGCTGGAAACAGAACCGGTTTCCAGGCTAAGTAGCTAGCACAAGTTGCTGCGCGGAGACACGCTCTGATGAGAAAAGCACGCATCGAGATGAAACGATGGAAGCTGGTCCTGGTCATCAGTTTCAGCCTCGCGGCTGGATTTATGGGTGGCCTTGTCAGCTGGCTGGCCTTGAGGCCGATCCCACCGGTGACGGTAGTCGTGAGTAACAGGAGTGAGAAGTCAATCGCATCAATTCGGCTGGAGCATGAGCGCGGCATCGAGATCGTCGAGAACTTAGCCGGTGGTGAGACGAGAGCGATCAGGTTTACGGCTGGCGGTGAAACGTCCTACACGCTACGGGTCCGTTTTGCGGACGGCTCGGAAGTTGTCAGCAATCCACAATACGCAGAATCCGGCTATGCGTTTATCGAAACGATCAGCGATTCTCGAATCAAGACCGACGAAATCTCGCTGTCTCGATACTGAGCCTCCAACCTTACCTCGAGACCAAGACCGGCTGACTCGAGCCCGCTGACCATGTCATACTTGACTGGCATGAGCGAGCAGTCAGCGATCATTCCAGGTGGCTGCACGAAGCCGGACTGGCGGCTGCCGGCTAAGAGCCCCATTCAGGCGATCCTTCGCTGGCTCCGCCGAATGCTGTGGTGAAGCTGAGACACTACCCGCCGTCGAAATGCCGTTGAGCCAGACATGCCGACCCGTCGATTCGCGCACAAACCCGGCCTTAGAAACGGTCCGCATCAACGACGCTAACCTCAGGAGTTTTCTGGAGCGGGCGCTGCCCTTCCCAAGGCGGTAGCGCCGGCTGCTCGGACCGGCCCTCCGTAGCAGGTTGGAATCCACGCGAGCGCGAGGGGCGCGCCGTAGCTTCCGCCGCGCTCGATGAACTCCCATATCGGCTCACCGGCTAGCGGCCGGAAGGCCTCGGTCGCGAGCTTCCACGCGAAGACGAAGAGCAGCACGCCACGCATCGGCCGGACGAGGACGATCAAACCGAGCGCGCACTCGAACCATCCGGCCACAGGGCTAAGCGCAGAGGCCGCCAGGGTGGTCGGGCTGATGCCGAGGGCCGCGCCGTAGCTTGTCCAGTTCTTCCCCATCGCGAAGTCGAAGCCGCCATGACCGATGAGCAGGAGCGCCGTTGTCACGCGCAGAATCCAGCCGATGGCGGAGGCTCGCGCGATCGTGAGGGGAGGCGCTGGGCGGAAGGAGAACCAGTCCACCGGGGATCGGCCGGCGCCGAGCCAGCAAAGAAAGGCCAGAGGCACACCGTAATTGCCGGCGCGCTCGAGGAGCTCCCACATTCCTTGGCCGGCGATGGGGCGCAGGCAGGCGGTCTGAAATCCCCAGAACGTCATGTAGAGGACGACCGCGCGGACGGGCTGGATCAGGGTGAGCACGCCGACCGAAATGTCGACGACGCCGACAGCCGGCATGAGCTTCCACGCCCACGCCTCCGGGATTCCAAAGATCGCGAAGTACGGCAGCCACGCGGCCTTGGTGATGACACCGAAGGCCCCGTGGCCGATGAAGCACGCGGCCACCGCGACGCGAAGAATCCAGTGCAGCGTCGCGGAGTCCGACGAGGCGATCGATTCGTCGTGCTCGATCATGCCGTCTCCTCCGGGCCGCGGGGACCGTACGGGCGGCTCGGTGACGAGCCGCCCGACGGCGCACCGCCAAGGACTACTTCTTCACAGGCTGAAGGTAAATCTTCGCCACTCGCTCGCCGACCTTGCGCCCGAGAGCGAGGCCGTCCTCGCAGGCGCTGCGGAAATGGATCCCGGCATAGACGCGAGAGTCCGCGCTCTCACGCGCCGCCTGGGAAAAGCTTGTGAATGATCGGGTGATGCCTTCGAAGGGCTTGCCGCTCGACACCGTGAAGCTGACCTGGTCGCCGCCCAGGGCACTGGCGAGGGCCACCGCCGCCGCCGCGCTGAACGTGCTTTGCGTCGACGGATAATCCGAGACCGACGGGGTGTTCTGATGACTGTCCCAGGTCGGATCCCCGACGGTGGCGTCGTTGCCGTCGTTATCGCCCTCACGGATGGCCGTGATCGGGCGCCAGAGATCGTACACGTAGCGGATCTTCCAGCCGGCGACGTAGGCGTCCGCCATCGCGATGTTCATCAGGGCGAGGACCCGGGCGCTATCTCTGGCATCGAGACCGCGAGCGGTAGCGACCGTGCGCGCGATCGTGTTCCAGTTGCCCGGCCCCTCGAACCAGAAGCGGGCGATCTGTGTTTGGTCGGCGGTGCGAACCGTGCTCACTTTGCCGCCGACGTTCTTCACCTCGTTGTAGTCGCGCGCGTACGTCTCACTCGTCAACGCCGGGGGCCCGGGAAGCCAGAACTGCGAGGCCGACAGCAGAGTGAACGGCGTGACATTCACCCATCCCGGATTCGCCGAAGGCAGGTAGCCGCGAGCCAGGTCCGCGTTGGCTATGGGGGGGTTGGCTGGTACGGGGTTCGGATGCGGACGCCACTTGCCCGGCCCCATGGCGGGCGTGTAGGGCGAGTCGCGGGTGGCGCCGTCGTCCTTGCGTAGCGCGAGAATCGCCGCGCCGGCGGCGCGGCCGACCGCCACGCCTTTGTTCCGGGCGGGCCCGTCGGTGACGCGGGCGATCGACCCGGCATAGGCCTGGTCGACCAGGGCGAGTGTCTCAACCTTCTGAGCGGGTGTGCCGAAGCTCCCGATCACACCCACGAGCACCGTGTGCGCGGCGGCCGCGATCGCGGCGTCGGGCGACGCGGCCGGATCTGCGGGTCCCTCGAAGTAGTAGGCATCGTAGCGCCGATTGATCGCGTTCAGCGCGTCGTGAACGGCCACCTGCACCATGGCCAGTGTGCGTGTCGACACGAGGTTGCTCTGACCGTTCGCGACGACGGCCTTCATCGTCGTCTCGTTCCACTGGGCGACCTCGTTGGCCGCCGCCTGCGATACGGAAATCACCGCGATGAGGCAAAGAACAAGATTGGCGATCGGCACCGCGCTGCCGAAGCCGAAGACTCGAAGACGCTTCACCATGAATGCGTTCCTCCTTGTTCGGCCGGGGCATGTTGCTCAGACCGGTCACTATTCCACCTGGCAACTCTGGCGCCTCGTATCACCTCCCCCAATGGTCGGGTTAGACAGGCCTTGCTCATCCAGTGCCAATGGATCGGAGGCCATACCGGCGCGCGGTAGAGCACACTTCGCCGTGGTCTAGCGGTAGTTCGCGGTGTTCCCCGCGGAGTTCTGCCCGAACCGACCGGGCAGCTTGCCGCTTCCTTTGACTGCCCCGCGCGAGGGAGCTAAGGTCCGCGCAACGTGAGCTTGGTCGAGCACACGACGCAAGTGCAGATCCGGTGGAGCGACGTCGACCCGGCGGGTATCGTCTTCTATCCGCGCTTCTTCGAGTGGTACGACCTGGGCTGTGAGGCGCTGTTCGCGTCGCTCGGGCTCCCGTGGCCCGAGGCGTTTCCCAGGTACGACATCGTCGGCGTGCCCATCGTCGAATCCGGATCGAAGTTCCTGAGCCCGGCGCGCTACGGCGACGTCTTGACGATCCGGTCGAGGGTCGCATGGGTGCGGACGAAGACGTTCCGCATGGAGCACGAGATCTCGGTCGGCGCGCGACTCTGCTCGCAGGGCTTCGAGGTTCGCGCGTGGGTCGGCCGGCCCAAGTCGGCCGGCGAGCAGCTCCACGCCCGTCCGATTCCCGACGACGTGCTCGCGCGACTCCGCGGCGCCTGACCGTCCGGCCGCGCGGCTCGGCCCATGTATACTCGGGCCGCGCCGGAGGCCTCGCGGCGCAGGAGGTCACCACCCATGTCGGTCTCGCGCGGTGTCGAGTGGGGCGTCCTTCTCGGGATGCGCAAGGTCGAGACCGTCGAGCAGATGCCCGAGGAGTATCGCCAGGTCATCCTCCTCGCGGCGATCGCCTCCACCGAGTTCGCTTCCGTCGAGCAGCACCATCCTTGGATCAACAAGGGGCCGACGGCGGAGGACCGGTACATCCAGGCGCAGATCGCGGCCGACGAGGCGCATCAGGGGTTCATCGACTGTCGCTTGCTGCGCTCGTTCGGGCCGGAAGGCCAGGCCGAGGCGGACGCCCTGCTGCGGCGCCGCATGGGGGAGCACCCGATCGACGCCTTCAACGTGCCGTTCGAGAGCTGGATCGACACGATCACCTTCTGCTTCACCATGGACCTGGTGGCCTGGTATCACCTGCGCTCGATGGAGAACTCGAGCTTCGCGCCCTGGGCGCGCGAGATGACGACGATGGTCCACGAGGAGAAGTTCCACGCCTCGTTCGGCGCCCGGCGGGCCGCCGACGTCGTGCGGAGCGCGGACTACGCGCGCCTGTGCGGCGCGGGCCGCGACGAGGTGCAGCGCGCGGTGAACAAATGGTACCCGCGGGCGCTCGACACGTTCGGCAAGTCCGAGTCCCGCTTCAGCGACCTCGCCGTCGCGTACGGAATCCGGCGCTGGGGCAACGCCGAGCTGCGCCGGATGTACAAGGAGGACATCGACGCCCAGATCCGTGGCCTGGGGCTCGAGGTCCCGCCCGAGGACCGCGACCGCAAGATCTTCTAGTCCCGCGGCCCCTTTTGCTAGAATCGCGCAACTCGTTTCGGCTGGAGGTTCCTATCGTGCCAACGACACTCGTTCATAGGCGCGCCGCATGCGCGCTTCTCGTCGGACTCCTCGTGGCCCTCGCCGCCGCTCCGGCGTCCGCCCAGGCGGTGAAGATCGGCTTCATCACCACCTTGTCCGGGCCGCAGGGCATCATCGGCGAGCACATGAAGAACTCGGTCGAGCTGGCGCTCGACCATCTCGGCCGGAAGATCGGCGGGCTCGACGTCGAGGTGATCTACGGCGACGACCAGGTCAAGCCCGACGTCGGCAAGCAGCTCGCCGACGAGATGCTCAAGAAACACAAGGTCCACTTCGTCTCGGGCATCATCTGGTCGAACGTGATGCTGGCGGTGGCGCCCACCGTGACGGGCGCCGGCACGTTCATGATCGGCACCAACGCCGGACCCCACGAGCTCGCCGGCAAGATGTGCCACGAGCTCTTCTTCACGACGTCGTGGCAGAACGACCAGACGCCCGAAGCGATGGGCAAGTACATGCAGGACCAGAACATCACCGACGTCTACGCGATGGCGCCGAACTACGCGGCCGGCAAGGACATGGTCTCGGGATTCAAGCGCTACTTCAAGAACAAGATCGTGGGCGAGGTGTACACCCAGCTCGGGCAGCAGGACTATCAGGCGGAGATCAGCCAGCTCCGCGCGGCTAACCCGAAGGCGGTGTTCGTCTTCTATCCCGGCGGTATGGGCATCCAGTTCCTCAAGCAGTACGCGCAGGCCGGTCTGCGAAACCAGATTCCGCTCTACTCCGTGTACACGGTCGACGAGATCTCGCTGCCGGCGGTGAAGGAAGCCGCGCTCGGCCAGTTCGAGACGCGCTACTGGAGCCCGGATCTCAAGAACGAGGCGAACCAGAAGTTCGTGACCGAGTACCGCAAGAAGTACGGCAAGATGCCGGTGTTCTACGGCGCCCAGAGCTACGACGGCATCATGCTGATCGACAGCGCGGTCCGGGCGGTGAAGGGCGATCTCACGAACAAGAAGGGCATGATCGCGGCGATGCGCCAGGTCGACTACAAGTCGACGCGGGGGCCGTACAAGTACAACGTGAACCACTTCCCGATCGAGAACTTCTACCTCCTGAAGGCCGTGCAGGATCCGGGCGGCGAGCTCGTGATGCAGATCCAGCGGACCGTCTTCGAGGGGCACAAGGATTCCTACGCCGGCGAGTGTCCGATGAAGTGGTAGGGGCGCCCCGCGTGGCGTCGATGAAGGGGCGCGGCCTGGCCGCGCCCCTTTTCTGTCGGCGGGAGCGCCCGTGTCGATAAGCCTCGCGCTCGTGCTCGAGCAGACGCTCAACGGTCTGCAGTACGGCGTGATGCTCTTTCTGATGGCCGCCGGGCTGACGCTCGTCTTCGGCATCATGAACCTCGTCAACCTCGCGCACGGCTCGCTCTATATGGTCGGCGCCTACCTGGCGACCGCGTTCACGGAACGGACGGGATCGTTCGTGCTCGGCGTTGCCCTCGCGCTGCCGGCCACGCTCCTGGTCGGCGTCGTCGTCGAGGTGGTCGCGCTCAGGACCCTGTACGAGCGGGATCACCTCGACCAGGTGCTGGCCACCTTCGGCCTCATCCTTTTCTTCAACGAGCTGATTGCGATCATCTGGGGGCGCGCGGCGATCTTCACGAGCGTGCCCCAGTTCCTGAGCGGCCATTTCCGCGTGCTGCCCGGCCTGCCGTATCCCACATATCGGGCGGTGATCATCCTGGTCGGCGTCGCGGTGGCCATCCTGCTCTGGGTCCTGGTGACGCACACGCGCCTGGGCATGCGCATCCGCGCCGGCGCCAGCAACCGCACGATGATCGCAGCACTCGGCGTGGACATCCGGCTTCTCTACACCCTCGTCTTCGGCCTGGGCGCCGCGCTGGCGGGGCTCGCCGGAGCGATGGCCGGTCCGCTCTACTCCGTGCAGCCGGGCATGGGCGAGGCGATCCTCATCCAGGTCTTCGTCGTCATCGTCATCGGCGGTATCGGGTCGATCCGCGGCGCGATCGTCGGGGCCATCGTGGTCGGCATGGCGGACACGCTCGGCCGCGCCTTCCTCAAGCCGATGCTGGCGACCGTCATCTCGCCGCCTGCCGCCGACAAGGCGGGGTCCGCGCTGGCCTCGATGTCGATCTACCTCTTGATGGCGGCCGTGCTGTTCTTCCGTCCCGAGGGGCTGTTCCCGGCGCGGAGCCGCTCCTGATGGCGATCTCGCGGCGCACGATCGCGCTCGCCACCGGCGGCGTCGCGCTGGCGCTGGTCCCGCCGATCGCGGCGCTCACCAACCAGCCCTTCTACGTCGATCTGTTCCGCCGCATGATGATCTTCGCGATCGCGGCGGTGAGCCTCGACCTGATCCTCGGTTACGGCGGCATGGTGAGCTTCGGCCACGCGGCCTATCTCGGCATCGGCGCCTACGCGGTCGGGATCCCCGCGTTCCACGGCGTCGAGAGCGGGTGGCTGCAATGGGGCTTGGCCATCGCGGCCTCCGCGCTGGCGGCGCTGGTGATCGGTGCGATCTCGCTCCGGACCAGCGGCGTTTCCTTCATCATGATCACGCTCGCCTTCGCCCAGATGCTCTACTACCTGGGTATCAGCCTCGAGACCTACGGCGGCGACAACGGTATGCGGCTCGCCGGGCGCAGCCGGTTCGGCGGGCTCGTCGATCTCCGCGAGCCCACGGTCTTCTACTACGTCGTGCTGGCGATCCTCATCCTGTTCCTTGGGCTCGGCAGCCGCCTCGTGGCGTCGCGCTTCGGGATGGTGGTCCGCGCGGCGAAGTCCAACGAGCCGCGCGCGCGCGCGATCGGCTTCTCCCCGCTCCGATACAAGCTCACGGCGTTCGTCATGGCCGGGAGCGGGGGCGGGCTGGCCGGCGCGCTACTTGCCAATCAGACCGAGTACCTGACACCGGACTTCATGCACTGGACCCGCTCGGGCGAGATCATGTTCATGGTGATTCTCGGCGGCATGGGGACGCTCTTCGGTCCCGTGATCGGCGCCGTCGTGCTCTTGCTGCTCGAGGACGTGCTCTCCGCGCTGACCGCGCACTGGCAGATCATTCTCGGACCGATCCTGATCCTGGTCGTGCTGTTCGCGAAGCGCGGCCTGTTCGGCCTTCTGGTCGGCCCCGAGGCTCGTGATGGCTGAGGCCCTGCTGTCGATCCGCGGCCTCAGCAAGCGCTTCGGCGGTCTGCTCGCGACCGACCGGATCGACCTCGATGTGACGCGAGGCGAGACGCACGCGATCATCGGCCCCAACGGGGCCGGCAAGACCACGCTCATCGGCCAGCTCGCGGGAGACCTTCGCCCCGACGCCGGATCGATCCGCTTCGCCGATCAGGACGTCACGCGGCTCGGCGCGCCGCACCGCGCTCGCCGCGGGCTGGCGCGCTCGTTTCAGGTCACGAGCATCTTCCGCGACTTCTCGGCGCTCGACAACGTGGCGCTCGCCGTCCAGGCACACGCCGGCAGCAGCTTTCGGTTCTGGCGCCCGGCGCGCGCCGAGCCGATCCTGCGCGGGCCGGCGCGCGCCGCGCTGGAGTCGGTGGGGCTCGGCGCGCGGGCCGACGTCCGCGCGGCCAACCTCGCCCATGGCGAGCAACGCCAGCTCGA
>Ga0137404_10002569_pt1 | contig 12031 bp, 5 predicted proteins | sample CZOMad2_1_16fung_FD_108285 | JGI IMG/M metagenome (GOLD analysis project Ga0137404, IMG submission 108285) | Vadose zone soil fungal communities from Angelo Coast Range Reserve, California, USA - CZOMad2_1_16fungal (Illumina Assembly) | ecosystem: Environmental > Terrestrial > Soil > Vadose zone...
CGAATTTGGCCTTTGGGTTTCGATCGATGGAGGAAAAGACTGGGCGCAATTCAAAGGCAATCATTTTCCTGCTGTTGCCGTGCGCGATCTGGCTGTCCACCCGCGTGACAATGATCTTGTGCTTGCAACGCATGGTCGTGGCATCTGGATCATTGATGACATCACGCCACTGCGCGCTTTGACTCCGGACTTGTTGAAGCAAGACCTCGCGTTTGTTTCAGCGCGCCCTGTGCAACAGCGCATCGAAGGCACAGGCGGGTGGGCAAATGGCGACGCGGTTTTCGTTGGTGATAATCCGCCTGACGCTGCCGTGATCAATTATTACCAGCGCGAGCGGCATCTGTTTGGAAAAATGAAACTGGAAATTTTGGATTCTTCGGGTCGGGTGATCGACGAACTGCCAGCCAGCAAAAGACCGGGTCTGAATCGGGTGACGTGGACGATGCGCGCAAAACCGCCGCGAGTGCCTCCGGCGGCGCAGGTCGCAGGTTCTGCGATTCGCGGACCCCGCCTTGTACCCGGCGAGTACACTGTGCGTCTTACCAAGGGCGGCAAAGTTTCGGATACAAAATTGACGGTCGGCCTGGACCGGCGTGCAAAATTTAGCGCGTTAGACCGCAAAGCGCAGTTCGACGCGGCGATGCGAGTGCATGCGTTATTTGGTGACGAAAGCGCGCTGATGGACCGAATTATCGCGTTGCGAAAAGCGTTGGCGCAGACTGGCGCAGCTTTGCCGGAAGGCGATCCGCTTCGCAAAAACGTTTCCGATTTCGATGGAAAGGTTGATGGGGTGCGAAAGAAAATCGTCGCGACAACCGAGGGTGGCGCGATTACCGGCGAGGAACGATTGCGTGAACACACCGACCAGCTTTATGGAGCGATTCTCAGTTACGAAGGAAAACCTGGCGGGTACCAGATCGGCTACGTCGATGCGTTGAAACGCGAGCTCGCCGATGTGACGAAAGAATTCGAACAACTGCTCGCGCAAGACCTGCCAGTTTTAAACGAATCGCTCAAAGCCAAAGGCCAGCAGCCCATTCCGCCGCCGCCAGCTAAAGTTGCTGTAAATGAAGAGGCGCCCAGTTCAGGAGGATCGAGTGTTAACATGAGCCTCCCCGCTGGCTCCGGCATGCTCCGCTGACTCAGCGGCCGGAGATCAGTGACCGATTACGCGCACCGAAGGCTCGTTGACGAAAGCGCCCGGCGTCGTCTGCCGCCCGGTCCAGTCGATTTCATGGCGGTCGATAATTCGGACCGGCAAAAGCGTGGTCGTGCCGATCGGCTGCAGTTTAACACGTTGTGGAATAAGCGAACCAGTGACGAAAACCGTCCGCTCTTCAACTTTTTGCTTACGTTTCGGAGCCTGGTTGTCCGTGGGGTCGGCAAGCACCGTTCCGGCAAACATGCTGGCCGCGATGAGAGTCGTAGCGCTTGAAGATATCAGGGTCCTCACAACAAACAAATTTACACCCGCGAAGGTGGTATGTGCAAATTATCGAAATGATGAAGACGGACCGTTTCTGCAAAAACAAGAAAGGGCAGTGGCCCTTGCCACTGCCCCTTCACGCACTAAATTGAAATCAAACGTTAGAATTTTTTCGTTAGGCGCCCGTAAACGAACCGGCCAGTGGCGTCGTAAGTGAAGCCGGGATAGCCAACCGCGTTTCCACCTTCCCCGTATGCCTTAGGCGGGTCCTGACCGAAGATGTTATTGCATCCAATAGTAATGATCGTGCCTCGCAGCAGATGGTCGAGGATGCTGCGACTGTAGTTGCTGGTCTGAGCCGAGGCCTTTTCCAGAGGCACACCGTCCTTGCCGCGAACGACCTCTTTTGATCCCTTGGAATAGCCGGGCACGGGCTGTTCCTCAACCGGAAGAAGAGCGGTGAAGTCGTAAGACAACTGGCCGTCAAAGAAAAAAGTCTGGTGAACCCAGTGCTGGTGAATGTTTGGCGTAAATTCGTGGAATCCGTCGATGTAGCGCACGATGGTATAGAGATCGAAGCCCTTCCATGTCCACTCGAGACTGGAAGTACCTTTCCATTTATACCAACCTTCATTCGAAGTGCCCGGGTCGGTGGTTCTGCCGGCCAAGTTGCCGTTGTCTGGCCCGAACTCTCGGAAGATGAACCCCTGGAAGATGAATTCATCCAGGTAGGTGGCTTGAGTCTGCGAAGTGAAGGTCCCCCAGGGCGTTGGCCTCTGGTAGTAAAGGCCGAAGTCAAACCCGCGAGCCTCTTGATTGCCGATGTTCTGATTTCGAATCAAGATACGTGTGATGTTTCCACCAATGTCGCGCTCCACCGCTTCGCCCGGCAACAGTGTGCCTGTTAGTTCACGTTGCAGCACTTGGTCGGCCAACGGCGCAGTAACGACGCCAGTGCGTTCGATGTCCCAAAAATCAACCGAGAGGTTCAGCCCCGGCACGTATTTTGGCGAGTAAACACCGCCGCCACTGAACGAGCGGGAATCTTCCGGCTGGAGCCCGGGATTGCTGCTTATAAGGGTGTTCGTCTCAGGCTCAAAGACTCCGCCGTTCTTCGGATCGTGGGAAGGCTCCAGAGTTGAGAGCGGAGACCCAAATAATTCTTCAAGTGACGGCTCGCGAAACCCTTCGCCCCAAGTCGCACGCAGAGTCAGCTGCTCGTCAAACGGTTGCCAGCGCATGCCAACCTTCGGCACCAAGACATTGGTATCGTTGTTCAGAAACTCTTCAAATCGCCCTCCAGCCGTAAACTCCAGGGAATAAAAGCCGGGAATCATTGCCTTGGTCTCGTTCTGGACCTGCGGATTTTTGCCGTCGCCTTTGTAGTAGGTACTCGTCACGGGGCCGAAGATAGGAATTCTGGTCTCTGCGTAAAACGCATAGGTCTTTCTTCCACCGACAGCGGTCGGAACTGGCGAATTACCGACAATGTCACCCTCGACGTTCAGCATATCCGGCTCCTCCTTCAGCGATTCGCGGCGGAACTGACCACCGAAGGCCAAGCCAACGCCGCCGGCCGGTAAGTTGAAGAGCGCCGTCGTATAGATCGTGGCATCCAAGGTCCACAGCTTTGAGGTGTCTTCGTCTTTGGGATGCACCCTGGCAAACTCGACCGTGGCCTCGTTAGACGGGATTGGAGCGCGATAATCACCGAAAGGATTAAACGCGGTGGTCGTGCCGATGAATTGCGGAGATGCCGGATCAAAGATCGGATCGGCCTGGTTCACGATGCGGTTGAATCGCGAGGCGGACACTTGCTGTCCGGTAACCGTGTTCTTGAGCTGACTGTAGCGCCACCCGGCGTCGTACCCCCAAGTCCCGTCAAACAGTTTGTCCCCCTTGATGCCGATGGTGCTTAGCCACGCGTCGGTTTCGTTATCGAACAAACGGTTCCCAAATTCGGCCAGACGCGCACGAGTGCCGCCCGATATGATCTGCTGGAAAGGGTTAAAAGGATTGAATGCATCCGCCGGAAGACCGGTCTCCGCGTGGGTGGGCGTGTTCGGTGGCTCCGAGCCTGGCGCAATTGGCGAATTCGGCGGAATGGCCAATGTGGTCTGACCTAAGGTCTGGAATGAACCTGTGGCTGGTGGCGCCAGTTCGTTATGCGTTTTTACGTTCTGATAAAACCCGTCAGCATACACGACCATCTGATCGCCAAAGATCTTATGGTCGCCACTGAGATAAACGCCGTAGCGCTCCGACTCCGGGAAAGAGAGCGAGAACTGATTGAAGTTGAAGCCAGGGAGTTGACCGGAGGCCGACCTGACACGCGCATTCGCGTTATAGAGATACCTGCTTGCCGGGGCCAACCCGTTGGTAAAATCTGGTGCAGATGCGAATTCAGTCCCACCAGGATTTAAATTCTGTCCACCAGCGGCCCCCGCCACATCGCTGCTGAGCTGAAGATTATAAGGACTTGCGTTTGAGCTCAGGAACGGCGGAACGGCCGAGAAACCGCGGTCACGGTTGGCGATGGAGTTGCGATGATAGTAATTCAAGACGCCGGTAATGTTGGTATCTCCCTTGCCAACACCGAAAATGCCGTATGAGTCGAATAGACCCGAGTCTTTATCGAGCGTGTTGCCGTATTCGACTCTCGCTTCTGCGCCATCGTAATTGTGACGCATCTTGAGGTTCACGACGCCAGCTACCGCATCCGCACCGTACGTGGTGGACGCGCTGTCTTTTAGAATTTCGATGCTCTCAATAGCGGCTTGAGGAATCGAATTCAAATCGACAAACATCACATTGACCAAGCCGGGGTTGTTGCCCGTCGGATAGGGAGCGACTCGGCGTCCGTCTATCAGGATGAGAGTGGCCCTTGCATCGAAACCGTGGAGCGCAATTGTCGCCGCACCCACAGCCGTGTTGGAGCCGTTTTCGTTATTCGAAATTGGAACGACGTTCGCGTTCACGACCGGCAGGCTGAGGAGAAATTGCTCGGTCGTGATCTCACCTGATTTGGTGATGTTTTCGCGGTTGTAGGTGTCAACCGGGTTCGGTCCGACTGTTTCTGCCGTCGGAATGTTCGAACCTGTTACGATGACACGCTCGACTTCCGTTGGAGGCGGCGCGAGGACCGCGGAGGCCGGCGGGAGGTCTTGTGCAAATGCGTTCGACGCGATAATGAGAGGGATTCCGACGCAGGCTACGAGAGTCACGCGCAGGAATCCGAACTTGCAAAGTCCAGTTCTGATCATGGGTTTCTCCTTTTGTTAGTAGGTCAATGCCTAATTTTGTTGTAGGGTTTTTGCCCTGCTTACGCCAAAGGACTAAAAAAAATCCCACAGGCTGGCAAGACTATTTTTCACTTTTTTGAAATATTTTTGAACGTTCCGCTCGCCCGGGTGTCGCAGCCGAAAAAATCTTTGCAGAAAGCCCCGATCGCAGGGCAGGCTTTGGCTCGGAATGACAAGAAGGTGAATCGCGCTTTCTGGGGGGAGCGAAGAGTCGTTTGCTCTACCCTGGGAAGAGTTAAAAATCCGCGACAGGCATGAGACTAAAATCTTTTGCCACCGTTGCGGCCCGTTGGCAGCGCGGTGCGCGCTTTCGGCGAAGTCAGTCGTGCCGGAACTTATTTTATTTGATCGCTGGGTTCCGGTAGATACTCATGGGGCTGGCGGTGGTCGGAATTGGGCTGAGCCTGTCACATGGCACAGGAACACCGGATGTTGTAGTGAACGTGTAGCACATTTTCTTCGCGGTCTTCGTGACCCGCTGTGGCTGTGCCGGGAGCACTACGTTTTTGCTCGGGTCTGCAGCAAATACCGATGCGCAAAATGCGAACGTGAGCACAACACTTGTGCATCGAACCGACGAGCCGCACAGGCGACTAAACCTGTTTTCTATTCGCATGCCGTGATCGTGATTCCGTTTCGAATTTTGGGCAAGCTTATTTAGAGGCTATTCAAGACAAAGAAACGACATTTTCCGCATTGCGAATCAATCCGTCCAAAAAATATTCTGGGCGCAGCCGGAGGCGGCCTTTCGCACCGGGGGCATCGATTACCAGCTTGCGTATATCGACACATTGAAGCGGAACTACACGGCACCACGAAAGAATTCGACCAACTGCTCGCACAAAGCTGACCGGCCTTAAACGACTCGCTCAAATCCAAAGGCCAACAGCCACTGTCGCCGCCCCCGGCGAAAGTCGGAGCCAATGGTCAGCAGGCGGCGAGATTGGCACGATGGGCGCGACCGGTTTGGTTCCAGAGGACTTGCGCATCTCCTATTAACATTTCGCCGGCGCACGTGCCCGAACTCGCTCGTGCGCAGCGTTGCAGGACATTTCAACAGATTCTCTTAGCGAATCTCGGTAAGCGCGCCGCGCTTGGGTGTCACGTTACTTTTGATTCGCGCAACCCCGCCGGATTGTTTAAGAGCGATGTCATAGGCTTCCCCGGCATAAACCAGGATCGGTTCGCCAAAGTGCTTTCTCTCGGCAGCGATGTCGTTTGTTCCAGCGCGAAGTGCGTAAATCGCTTCCACCTCCAGCCCGCTTACCTTTGGATCGTTAACGATAAACCCGGCGATTTCATTGTCGGTCGTGATCCGCCTGGACTCGCTGGCCTTTACTGAAACGTTCTTCACGAGAATGAATTCGCTGCCGTCAGCCGTCTTGCATTCCACATCGTAAGTGCCGGCAGGGATCGGTAACATGGCTCCTGCCTTTTCCGTCCGTTGACGAATCAACCGGCGCCCGGTCGTTCCCGCCTCGAACACAATGATTTCCTTGATTTCGGGAAACCCTTTCCGAGTGAGCGGATCGACGACGATGCTGCCGAGGACCGGATTGGGATTGATTCTGGCCGTTGTTGCGTCTTTGACCTCGACATTTCCGGCCACGAGGAAGGTTCCTCCGCCTTTTGTTTTCGCCACAATGTCGTAGGTGCCTGGTTCGACAATAACGGTGCTACCAGGTTTTGGTTGATACTTTACGCGATACATACCGCCCCGATCAGTTCCGGCTTGCACGATGTGGAACTCATCCAAAGCGTCGGGCGAAGGCTCAAACTTTTCGACCACGATTGCAGGCATCGAGCTTTTCTCGAATTTGACTGCCGATGTGGTGGCCGGATGCTCCGATTCACCTTTCGCCGGTGGAGTTGCACTCATAAGGTGCAAAAGGCTCATCATGAGATGATCATCTTTCGTCGATGGCCTTGCACGACTCACCTCTTTAATGGAATTTTGTATCTCCTTTAGCATCTCGATCATCTTCATTTCGGTGTTGTTTGCTTCACTTACCGCTTCCTTGGCTTGCTCCGTTTTCTGCTCGGCGAGTTCAGGCTTCTGCTGCTCTTCCGCCGCTTTCACCTCTTTGATGTTGGTCGCGACCTGAACGATTTTCGTTTCATAATCCTTGGCTCCATTCATGCAGGCCTGGAACTGGTCTGCGTTCATGGCGCCAGCCTGCAGCACGATGCAACAGGTCTTCAAATGCAGCGCGACCTTCTGGGAACCTTCGGTCAGCTCCTGCACTTTCTCGCGGCCGAGGACCAGTTCGCCTTTGATTTTGATGACCTCCAGATTGCCTCCTAGTCGGTCGGTAGTTTGCTCAAAGATGCTGTCGCATTTCGAGTGGGAGGGGCTTTGGTAAACAAAATAAATAATGACCAATAAGACTGCTGTTGCCGCGACAATTATGAGCGGCAACTGGCTCTTCAAAACGTTTCGTTTCGCGACCACGCGCTCTCCAGCTGAACAATCTTTTTCTGCCATATTCGGCTTCGTCTGACAATCCTTTTGTGACTGCGGGCGTTAGTCGCCAGTCCCGATCAAAGGAGCGGACTTGTCTGCCGCGATACTTTTCGTGACCATACTGCCGTGGCTCAGGATTTGAAATCCGCTCTCACTGAGTTTGTTCGTTTCGCGCAAACGCTGCGCGGGGACGAAAAGAGCGAGGCGCAAACTTTTCTGGATCATTTCTTTCGCGCGCTTGGACACGAAGGCGTTATTGAAGCAGGCGCGACGTTCGAGTTTCGCGTTGCGAAGAAACCCGGCTCAGCTCAGCTCGAATTAGTTGTAGCCGGGGGCGTCGACCCCGGCCGCAGAGCCAAAGGCGGAAAGAAATTTGCCGATCTTCTCTGGCCTGACCGCGTGCTAATCGAGATGAAGTCGCGCGGCGAAAATCTCGAGAAACATTACGACCAGGCATTCGATTATTGGACGCACATCGTTCCAAAGCGGCCGCCCTTCGTGATCCTGTGCAACTTCGATGAGTTCTGGATTTACGATTTCAACACACAGCTTTTCGATCCAGTTGATCGCATCGAGATCACAGAACTGCCGGAGAACATTTCTGCGCTCAACTTCCTTCTTCCGATTTGGAAGAAGCCCATCTTTGGAAATAACTGGGTCGATGTTACTCGCCGCGCTGCGGACCAAATGGCGACGGTCTTCCGCGAAATCGTAGATCGCGGCGAAGATCGCGAGCGCGCGCAGCGGTTTATCCTTCAACTGTTAGTCGCGCTCGTCGCCGAGGACATCAGCTTGCTTCCCGAGCAACTCGTTAGCGAATTGCTGCACGAATGCGCAGACGAAGGTGGAAGTTCGTACGATCTGATCGGCGGATTATTTCGCCAGATGGCGAGCGAAAAACCAGCACCGGGCGGACGCTACCAAGGCGTTCAGTATTTTAATGGCGGCTTGTTCGCTGTTGTTGAGCCGATTGAACTCAAGCGCGCCGAAGCATATCGCCTTTGTGAATCGGCTGCGGAAAATTGGGCGCACGTGCGTCCGGAAATCTTCGGAACGCTGTTTCAGGACAGCATGGAGAAGAAGGAGCGCCATGCGTTCGGTGCGCATTTCACGAGCGAGTTCGACATCCGCAAAGTGGTCGGGCCGACAATCGTTAGGCCCTGGCGCGACCGCATCGAAGCGGCTGGGAGGAACGTCGGAGAATTGCGTAAGGCACTTGTCGATCTTCGAGCGTTTCGCGTTCTCGACCCGGCCTGCGGCTCGGGAAACTTTCTGTTCATCGCATATCGCGAAATGAAGCGGTTAGAACGCGACATCCTTTCGCGCCTGCGCGAGGTCAGCAAACGCGAGCCGCTCGAAAGCGCCATTTCACTGCATCAGTTCTTCGGCATCGACATCATCCCGTTCGCGGTCGAGCTGGCGAAAGTCACGCTTATGCTCGCGAAAGAATTGGAATTGATCGAAGCGCAAAAACTCGCCGAGACCAATCAACTGCTCATCGAAGAAAAACCGCTACCCCTGGACAACCTCGATAAAAACATAATCTGCGCCGACGCGCTCTTTGCCGAATGGCCCAAAGCTGATGCGATCATTGGCAATCCGCCGTACCTCGGAGCAAAGTTGCTGAAACCGCAACACGGAGCCGATTACATCAACAAATTGCGTGCGGAATACCCAATGATTCCTGGAATGGCCGATTACTGTGTCTACTGGTTTCGCAAAACACACGACGCTCTCCCGGTGCCAACGGCGGACAGACCCACATCGGGCCACGCTGGCTTGGTCGGCACACAAAACATTCGTAGCAACAAGTCGCGTATTGGCGGCTTGGATTACATCACGAACACGGGGACAATACTCGAAGCTGTTGACAGCCAGCCTTGGTCTGGCGAAGCCAACGTTAGCGTTTCGATCGTTAATTGGGTGAAGACGCGCGATGCTGCACTGCTTCCCAAATTCCGGCAACTATGGTCTAAAGTTGAAAGAAGACCGGCAGAAACGCGCACACGTGGTAGTGGCTGGTCAAGCAAGTCGTTTGACTTGGAATTGCGCGAGCCAGCGCACATCAACTCCGCTTTATCTGACGAAGTCGACGTCGCAGGCGCTCATGTTCTAGCGGCGAACACGCGACCGCAAGTTTGCTTCCAGGGATTTATCGCTGGTTATGAAGCTTTCATCCTCACGCCGACGGAAGCCGCCGGAATTTGTCGCGAAGATCCGAACAGTGCCGAAGTCATTCATCCGTTCTTGATCGGGCGCGATCTCGTGACTGGTAACGGCACGCCATCACGATTTGTGATCGATCTTAGTGGTCATAATTTACTTTCTGCGCAGAGGTATCGCGGCGCATTGAAGCACCTCGAGCGATATGTGCTGCCCGAAATTCAGAAAAAAACTAATACAAAGACTGACAGCGTTGCCAGCGCACGCCAGCAACACCTCGATCGTTGGTGGGAAATGTGGTGTCCGCGTCCAGGGATGTTACGTGCGCTAAATAAGCGTCCGCGATACATCGTTTGCTCGGACACGACTAAGCGGCCGATCTTCGAATTCGTGGCTAAATCCATCTGGCCCGATCACAAAGTCCGCGTGTTCGCTTTTGCTGATGATTATTCATTCGGGATTCTGCAATCGTCTGCCCACTGGATTTGGTTCGTTATGAAGTGTTCTAAGCTGACAGAACGCTTCAATTACACATCGCGGACGGTCTTCGACACTTTCCCATGGCCGCAGGAGCCAACTCGGGAACAGATCAAAGCGGTGGCGGAGGCGGCGGTGGCGTTGCGCGCGTTACGGCACGAGACCATGCGGAAGTTGAACTACTCGCTGCGCAATCTTTACCGCACGCTGGAACAACCGGGCGACAGCCCCCTGCGCGATGCACACGCGCGACTAGACGCCTCCGTTCGCGCTGCGTACGGCATGCCGGCTGACACCGATCCGCTCGCCTTCCTGCTCGAACTCAATCTCGCCTGCGCCGCCAAAGAAAAAGCCGGCGAGAAAATCACGCCGCCGGGATTGCCATTGCCCGTAGAAGAACAGTCTGCGTGTATTACTGACGACTGCATTCAGCCGCCGTCAGCCTGACAGATGCTAGAACTGAAAAAGCAAAGGGAATTGAGCGAAGCCGAGTTTCAGCGGGTTTTCCGTGAGGTACGAGCAGATATCAATGACCTGCAGCTGCATGCGAAGGTTTTCGACGGTGTTGTAGAGAACCTGACACGGTATCCACGGTTACCTGCCAATTTCCCAGCGTTCTTCGGCGCATTCTACGCCGCCATGCGCACTGACCTGATCATTAGGCTTGGCCGGATTTACGATCCTGAAGGCAGCGGACGCGAGTCGTGCACTCTCGCGCGATGCCTTCGCGCTGTGCGTGATAACCCACAATTCTTCACCGACGCCGCAATCACAGCCCGATTGAGTGAAGACTACCGCCAAGCAAATCCAAACTATCTCTCTTTCCATGGCCCCGATCTGCGGCAAATCGACGCAGACCTCGACAAAATCAGCAACAGTCGAGGGGAAGCTCATCAATTTGCGACATAAGTTGTACGCTCATAAAGACCTTGAGACCGTGCTCGGAAAACAGCATGAATTCCTATCCAGCCATGACGAGGTAAAACAGCTTATCGCGCTGGCGCACGAAATTTGGAATCGGCATTCGCTAATCTGGGATGCGTCAACGTATTCAGATAAAATCATCGGCGAAGACGACTATAACTGGCTGTTTGGCTACTTGCGCCGCGGCATGAAGGTTGAATCGTTACTGGCGAATCGGCAATTTGAGCGACTCCGGAAACGCATCGCGACGCATCGGAGCGCTGGGACTTAGCGTCTGGTTAAGAAATGGAGCGCAAGCCTGCTGTCGCTGTTATTTTTCATCACATTGGGCCTTATCACCATGCGCGCCTGAATGCGGCGGCTGACAGGTTAACAGTGACCGGCGTGGAGTGGTCAGCTAAGGCGAGCGATGCGTGGGGCAGTCCGTACTCGCCTGCGCAGTATCACAAAGTTTCTCTCTTTTCGGAAGCGACAGATCGCTACCCCGGGAGCGCACAGCTTCGGCAAGCGTTTTGCTGGGCATTAGAACAGGCAAAGCCTGATGTGGTGGCGGTCAACGGCTGGAACAATTTCGGATCGCTCGCTGCGGCGAATTGCTGTGCACGCCGCGGAATACCGATGGTCGTAATGTCGGAGAGCGCTCGCGGGGACGAACCCCGCATTTGGTGGAAGGAAACGATCAAGCGACAGATCGTCGATTTTTACTCTGCGGCGCTCGTAGGCGGTCAGCGTCACGCTGAGTATCTCGTTGAACTTGGTATGCCGCGCGACCGCGTCTTTACGGGGTACGACGTCGTAGACAACGCTTACTTCGAGCGGCGCGCTTTCGAGATTCGGAATTCGAAATTCGAAACTCGAAAAAAATATGCGCTGCCGGAGAATTACTTTCTTGCTTCGGCGCGGTTTATCGAAAAGAAAAATCTCCCGAGTCTCATCAGAGCTTACGGAGAATATCGAGACAGGTTGAAAGGGACCGGGGTCACCGACCCCGGCTACAACGGGGGCACGCCGTGGGACCTCGTGCTCTTGGGTGACGGGCCTCTACGAGAAACTCTCAACGCTCAACTCTCGACTCTCGACTTGCACCGCCACGTGCATCTCCCCGGGTTTAAACAATACGACGAATTGCCGGTCTACTACGCGCTGGCAAAGGCGTTCGTCCACGCCAGCACGACTGAGCAATGGGGACTGACTGTAAATGAAGCCGTTGCATCGGGATTGCCGGTGATTGTGTCGGACCGGTGCGGATGCGTGCCGGAGCTCGTGCAAGACAAC
>Ga0137404_10002574_pt1 | contig 12028 bp, 6 predicted proteins | sample CZOMad2_1_16fung_FD_108285 | JGI IMG/M metagenome (GOLD analysis project Ga0137404, IMG submission 108285) | Vadose zone soil fungal communities from Angelo Coast Range Reserve, California, USA - CZOMad2_1_16fungal (Illumina Assembly) | ecosystem: Environmental > Terrestrial > Soil > Vadose zone...
ACTTGCTCATCGGACATGTGAGGGTCCGATCCAGATAGAAAGGAGAGCCGGCAATGCCGTTCATCAAGCTCGATCATGCCGTGGTCGCCGTCTCGGACTGGAGCCGCTCGAATGCCTTCTACAGGGACGTCCTCGGGGCCGAGCTCGTTCCGGTTGGAAACGGCACGGTTCCGGGATCGACGGAAGGCCCGTCGCGCGCATGCCGGTGAAACCCGGAGGGAGCGACGTTTGTTTCGAGTGGCCTGGACCCAACGGCGAGGCCGAGGCCCATCTCGAGCGGCACCGGGTGGCGGTGGAGCTGGGGCTCATCTCGTACACGTAGGGATCACTCCGGCAGCGTGTACCGCTTCTCGATCGCTTTCTGGATCCGCTTCCGGCTCTCGCGCCCCCCGCCCCGCTCGATCTGCTCCGCCTCCTCGGCGAGGGCGTCGTCCTTGATCACCGACCGGAACCACTTCGAATAGTCGCGCTGGCCGAGGTGGTGCAGCCAGGTATCGTCGTCCACGCCCTCCGCCATCTGCAGGAAGATGGAGAGGTTCTGGGCGCGGAGCTTGAGCTTGTTGTCGGGGCCGCGGAAGACGAAGGCTTCGTCGGCGAGGTCGCCGGCTGCGTACTTGCGCCGGTGTCGCCGGTGCTGGGCCTTGCCCGGAACGAGCCGGAGAGGCTCGGCCTTGCCGCTCGACCAGGCCAGCACCTCGCCGTCCTCCAGCGCGACCCTGGGGACCTTGCCCAGGGGCTTCAGCGTCTGCTGGGGCCCGTCGCCGACGGCGAGCGCCATGTCGACTGCGTCGAGCATCGCTTGCGAGACCTTCTCCGGGTGCACCGTGATCATCAGCACGCCGCCGAGCTCGCGAGGCAGCGTGGGCGGCGCGGGTTGCCAGGAGGCGGGGAAGAGATGGTGGGCCTCGTCGATCACGATCCAGTGCGGACGGCCGGTCTTGCTCCGCATCTCCTGCAGCCGGGGGAGGAGGGAGGCAAAGAACCGGGGGCGGTCGTCGAGCGGCACGGCCACCAGGCTGACTCCGACATGGACCGTGGGAGTGGCGAGCAGCTCCAGCACTTCCTCGACGGTGGGCGCGCGCTCGGCGGTGCCGATTCCAACCAGGCCCGCGAAACCCTCGTAGTCGCCCTCGGGATCGACGATGCAGCACTGGTAGCCTGCGGCCATGATTCGCTCCAGGAACCCGGTCGCGGCCGTGGTCTTGCCGCTGCCCGACGGGCCGGCGATGAGCAGGCGCCTCCCGGAAGGCGCGATCTTCAGCTCGGTGCCGTCGCGCCGGGTGCCGAGCAGCAGCGCATGGCGGGCCACCACCACCGAGCGGAGGTCGTCGTCGAGCATGCGGTCGATCAGCTCCTCGACGCCGGCTCCCCGGGCGCCCCGGGTTACCAGGTCGGCGCGATCCTTGAGGGCGTCGAGGGCGTTGGCGACGGCAACCCCGCATTCGGACCCTGCCAGCATCGCGTGATCGTTCTCGGCATCGCCCACCGCGACCGTGTTGCGCATCGACAAGCCCAGCTCCGCGAGCGCCGCCGCGAGGCCGGTCTGCTTGTTCACGCCGGAGGGCAGCAGCATGACCGCGCCCTTGTTGAAGATCACTTGCCACTCGAGCCCGAGCTCGCGCACCGTCTCGAGCGCAGCTACCTGGTACGGCTCTCGCGTCGCCACGATCACGCGGCCTACGCCCAACGGGGTCGCCCCGCGCTTCCGCAGACGCTCGGCGAGCTCCCGGGGAGGAGGCTCCGCCAGCACGACCTCCTCCCGGGTCTGCGGCCGGTAGAGCAGCGCGCCGTTCTCGGCGACCACCAGATCGAACAGGTCGAGCCGGTCGAACACCGACTTCAAATCTTCCAGCTCGCGCCCGGTGACGAGCACCGCCCTGGAGCCGCTCTTCCGCAGCCGCTCCACCGCCGTCACGGTCTCGAGGCGTACCCTCCCCTGCTCGGCGAGGGTCCCGTCGTAGTCCGTAGCCAGCGCCAGATAGCGCACGGAGAGGAATGTGCTCCTCTGACCTTCGGTGAACAACGCCACGCTGCAAGGACCGGCGAGGGCTCGCCCGCCTCTCGAGCGGGAGAGTGAGCGGCGACAGTATTGTCGCGGCGCCCGCCCTCACCGCCGGATTTGTCGGACGAAAACTGGACGCGGGGCGATCGTGTTTCGTGGCCGTTCGGATGCCGCGGTTTACTTCCGTACGTTCCCTTGCACGCACACGACGGATCTCTACAGGAATGTCGTTTCGATCGAGCGGCCCGACGCTTTTGTCCGGCGCCGCGGGGCGCCTGCAGACGCCGATCGAGGCACGTTTACCGAGCGGAACGTCGCGCGGCAACGGACCTGACCGCTGGTGGCACCTCCGTTGCAAACCGGGAGCGACGAGAGCGGAGCAATGGCGCGCCGCCAGCTCGTCGCGGGTCCCGCGACCCAGGAGAGTCATGACGGCCAAGGCGGTGGGCACGTGAAGAAGGTCGAGGCCGTCATCAAGCCCTTCAAGGTCGACGCGGTGAAGGAAGCCCTGATCGATGCCGGGGTGACCGGCCTCACCTTCAGCGAGGTGAAGGGGGTGGGCCGCCAGAAGGGACACACCGAGATGTATCGCGGCTCCGAGTATCAGGTGGACCTGGTGCCGAAAGTGAAAGTCGAGCTGGTGGTGCCGGACGAGCTTGTCTCCAGGGTGATGAGGGCCCTCCAGCATGCGGCCCGGACCGGCACCATGGGCGACGGCAAGATCTTCGTCTCGCCCGTGGAGGAGACCCTGCGGGTACGAACCGGAGAGCGGGGCGAAAGCGCGTTGTAGGCGGATGCAGTTCCGGGAGGATTGACCTTTCACGGCGCAAGAGAGCGCCAGGAGAAACACAGGCATGCCAAAGGCCAAGGATGTGATCGGCTACGCCAAGGACAAGAACGTCTCGATGGTCGATTTGAAGTTCATGGACTTCCTGGGACTCTGGCAGCACTTCACCATCCCGTTGGCCGAGCTGACCGAGGGCGTATTCGAGGAAGGCCTGGGCTTCGACGGGTCTTCGATCCGCGGCTGGATGCCCATCCACAACAGCGACATGCTGGTGGTGCCCGACAGCGATACGGGGGTGTTGGACCCGTTCATGAAGGACACCACCCTCTCGCTGCTCTGCAACATCGTCGACCCGATCACCAAGGAGCCGTACTCGCGCGACCCGCGCTTCGTCGCCCAGAAGGCGGAGAAGTACCTGCGCGCCTCGGGGATCGGCGACGTCGCGTACTTCGGGCCCGAGGCCGAATTCTTCATCTTCGACGGCGTTTCCTACGACAGCAGCGTGAACCACGCCCACTACAAGATCGAATCGCGCGAGGGCCAGTGGGAGACGGGCAGCGCCGTCGAGCACAGCTGGGACGGCAAGACCTACACCGCGCGGCCGAACCTCGGCTACAAGCCGCGCTACAAGGAAGGCTACTTCCCGGTCGCGCCCATCGACTCGCAGCAGGACCTGCGCAGCGAGATGTGCCGGGTGATGGAGCAGGTGGGAATCCAGGTCGAGCGCCAGCACCACGAGGTGGCCACCGCCGGACAGGCGGAGATCGACATCCGATTCGACTCGCTGGTGAAGACCGCCGACAAGCTGCTCTGGTTCAAGTACGTGGTGAAGAACGTCGCGTTGCGCAACGGCAAGACGGTCACCTTCATGCCCAAGCCGCTGTTCGGCGACAACGGCTCGGGGATGCACACCCATCAATCCGTGTGGAAGGGCGGAAAGCCGCTCTTCGCCGGCGAGGGCTACGCCGGAATATCAAAGCTGGGACTTCACTACATCGGCGGAGTGCTCAAGCACGCCCGCGCGCTGGCCGCGCTCTGCAACCCCACCACCAATTCGTACAAGCGGCTGGTCCCGGGATTCGAGGCGCCGGTGAACCTCGCCTACAGCTCGCGCAACCGGTCCGCGGCCATCCGGATCCCGATGTACTCGCCCTCCCCCAAGGCCAAGCGCATCGAGTTCCGTTCCCCCGATCCGTCCTGCAACCCGTACCTCGCTTTCTCGGCCATGCTGATGGCTGGACTGGACGGGATCGAAAACCGCATCGAACCGGGCGAGCCGCTGGACAAGGACATCTACGGTCTCTCTCCAGAGGAGCTGAAGGACGTGCCGAAGATGCCGGGTTCCCTCGAGGAGGCGCTGGGCGAGCTCAAGAAGGACCACCAGTTCCTGCTCAAGGGCGACGTCTTCACCGAGGACGTCATCGAGGCCTGGATCGACAACAAGATCGAGCGCGAGCTGAACCCGGTCCGGTTGAGGCCGACACCCACGGAGTTCGCGCTCTACTTCGACATCTAGCCGCGGGGTAGCGAGCCCAGGTCAACGTATCACGAGGCTCGACACGTTCGGGCCGGGAGAACCCATGCACGAAGATAGCCGGAGTCCGCAAGTGGCGTTCCACCAGGTCCGCGGCGCAGCCGCAACGCTGGCCGCTCTGCTGGCGCTCGCGACGGGGGGCGCGCGGGCCGAGCCCGATCAGCCGGCGGCGCCCGCCGCAGCGCCAGCCGCAGCTGCACCCACGCCGCCCGCCCCGAAGTGGTACGACGAGCTCGCCTTCAACGCATTCGTCTCTGCCGGCTATCTCTACAACACCAACCAGCCCAGTTCGCGGGTCAACCAGCTGCGGCCGCTCGACTACCCCTCCAACTCCTTTACCGTCAACGTCGCCGAACTGGTCGTGCAGAAAGCGGTCGGCGATCCAGGCTCCCTCGGCTTCCGCTTCGATCTGGCCGCTGGAGGGTTGTATCCCCCGGTCACCGTCTCCAAGGGAGACATTCCCGGCAACCTCGACCTGCAACAGGCGTTCGCGAGCTGGGTCGCGCCGGTGGGCAACGGCTTGCGATTCGACGTCGGCAAGTTCGTGACGCTCCTGGGGTATGAGGTGATCGACGGCTACGACGGCTACAACGACAACAACAGCCGCTCCTTCCTCTTCGAGTTCGCCATCCCCTTCACCCACACCGGCGTAAAGGCGACCTACGCCTTCTCTTCCACCGTGTCGGCGACGTTCGCGGTCGTGAACGGCTGGGACGCGACCGTGGCCCAGACCAAGCCCAAGAGCTTCCTCGGGCAGATCGCGCTGACGCCGGTCGCGCCGCTCACCATCATCCTGAACTACGTCGGGGGCTGGGAGCCGGTGACGACCGGCAACGCCTTCCGCCAGGTCTTCGACGCGGTGGTCGTCCTCAAGGCGACCGAGCACCTCACCGTGGGGCTCAACGGCGACTTTGGCATCGAGCAGGGGTCGAGCACGGTGACCCTGGGCGACGATGCCAAGTGGTACGGCGGCGCCGGCTACATCCGATATGAGGTGGGCTCCTTCGGCATCGCCTTGCGCGGCGAGTACTTCGCGGACAAGGGCGGCACGCGCCTCGGGCTGGGGGACACCAACGTCGCGGAGGGAACGATCTCTCCCTATTTCAAGCCGTCCGACCACTGGATGCTCCGCCTCGAGGGCCGCTACGACCACGCCAGCACCGCGGGGGGAGTGTTCGTCAAGTCCGACGGCACCCTCACGGACGGCCAACCCACCATCGGCTTCAACGCAATGGCGATCTACTAGCCCCGGCCCGCTACACCTCAGGGGCTACGCTTGGGCGGCAGTCGCCGGCTGCCGCCCAAGGCGGCTTTGCGGCAGCGAATCCAAGGCCGGGCGCGGGCATCTCACCCCGTGCCCGGTTTTGTTTTTCCCTCGGGATTCCGCAACATTCAGAAATCCGCGACCCGTTTGACACGGGTCTCGCGGCCCTTAGGTTGGCTACGATGGAAGAGAAGAAGACATTGGATCTCAAGCTCCCGGTGTTCGTCCTGGAAGACGCGGTGCTGCTCCCCGGAGCGGTGGCGCGGCTGGAGACGGACGCGAACGGCACCGGCCTGGCGCGGAAGCTGTCCCGCTCGGATGAGAAGCGGGTGGTGGTCGCGTTCAGCACGGAGAGCGAGCTGGGCGTGGCGCCGATCGCCACGCTCGCCCGGGTCGAGGGTGTCGGACGCGACGGCGGCGTGATCGTCGTGGGCACCGGACGTGTCCGCGTGCTCGAGTTCGACGACAGCGAGACGGTGCCCAGCGCCCGCGTGGAAGAGATCGTTCCTCCGCCGGCGCAAGGCATGGAGGTGGAGGCGCTCGCCCTCGAGGCGCGGCGGCTCGCCCGCGACATCCTGGCGCTGCAGCCCGCGGTTCCCGCGCAGGTGGCGCAGGCCCTCGACGCCATCAAGGATCCGGGCGCCCTGGCCGATCTGCTGGCACACCAGGTGCCCGCCGATGCGGCCGACAAGCAGAAGGCGCTGGAGACGCTCGATCCGGCCGAGCGCCTTCAGCTGGTGGTTGCGCTGCTGGTCCGCCGCCGCGAAGTGCTGAAGGCGGCGCATGACATCGAAGGCGCCGTCCAGCAAAAGGTCTCCAAGGCGGAGCGCGAGCACCTCCTGCGCAAGAAGCTCGAGGCCATCCAGAACGAGCTGGGCGAGGGCCCGGACTCCGACAAGGACGAGCTGGCGCAGAAACTCTCTGCCCTGAAGCTCCCGGAAGAGGTCCGCTCGCAGGTCGACAAGGAGCTGGGGCGCTTCAAGAAGCTTCCGGAGCAGTCTCCGGAGCGCTCGGTTGCGCGCACCTGGCTGCAATGGATCGCCGATTTGCCCTGGGCGTCGCACACCGAGGACAACCTCGAGGTGGAGAACGCGCGCAAAGTGCTGGATGCGGACCACCACGGCCTGCAGAAGGTGAAGAAGCGCGTGCTCCAGTTCCTGGCGGTGCGCAAGCTGCGTGGAGACCTCAAGGGACCCATCCTCTGCCTGGTCGGGCCTCCCGGCGTGGGCAAGACGTCGCTCGGCCAGAGCATCGCGCGGGCGATGGGGCGGAAGTTCGTCCGGGTTTCGCTGGGTGGCGTGCGCGACGAGGCGGAGATCCGCGGGCACCGGCGCACCTACGTGGGCGCGCTCCCGGGCCGCATCATCCAGGCGCTCAAGCGCGTGGGGACGGCGAACCCGGTGGTGATGCTCGACGAGATCGACAAGCTGGGGGCCGGGTTCCAGGGGGACCCGTCGGCTGCCTTGCTCGAGGTGCTGGATCCCGAGCAGAACAAGTCGTTCGCCGACCACTACCTCGAGGTGCCGTTCGACCTCTCGAGGGTGCTGTTCATCGCGACCGCGAACACGCTGGAGACCATTCCGGCGCCGCTTCGCGACCGGATGGAGATCCTGCAGATCCCCAGCTACACGCTGGAGGAGAAGGCAGCCATCGCCCGGGCGCACTTGCTGCCCAAGCAGCTCGAGGCGCACGGACTGGCCGACGCGCGGGTCGAGCTGACGGACGCAGCGCTCGACCACGTCATTCGTGCGCACACCCGCGAGGCGGGCGTGCGGTCGCTGGAGAAGCGACTGGCCGACGTGTGCCGCGCCCTGGCGGTGGAGAAGGCCGGCGGTACGCTGCTCGAGCCGCGCAAGGTCGACGTGGACGAGCTCGAGCCCATTCTGGGGCCGGACCGCTTCCAGCCCGAGGTGCGCGACGACGCCGGCGTTCCCGGCGTGGCGGCGGGGCTGGCCTGGACGCCGGTGGGCGGCGAGGTGCTGTACGTCGAGGCGCTGAGGATGCCCGGCAAGGGACAGCTGATCCTCTCCGGCCAGCTCGGCGACGTGATGAAGGAGTCGGCACGCGCGGCCCTCAGCTACGTCCAGGCGAACGCGGCCCAGCTCGGCGTGGCCGAGAAGCCGATGGAAGGCTGGGACGTGCACGTGCACGTGCCGGCGGGCGCCACGCCCAAGGACGGCCCGAGCGCCGGAGTGACGCTGTTCACGGCGCTGGTGTCGCTGCTCTCCGGCGTTCCGGTCCGGACCGACACCGCGATGACCGGCGAGGCTACCCTGCGCGGCCGGGTGCTTCCGGTGGGCGGCATCAAGGAGAAGGTCCTTGCCGCGCACCGGCTCGGCCTCAAGCGCGTCGTCATTCCCGAGGCGTGCGCGGCCGAGCTGCGGGAGGTGCCGCAGCGCGTGCGCGACGACCTGGAGATCGTGCTGGTGAAGCGGATGGACGAGGTGCTCAACGCGGCCCTCGACCGGCCGGCGGCCGACCTCCGGGTCGCCGCTTAGGCGCGGCCACCGGAGGTGGCTTAGCCTGCGCTTGAGCGGCAGTCGCCGCCTGCCACCGAAGGCGGCTCAGGGGCACGCAGGAGCGCGAACATTCAGCAGTCTTGAGACGCGCTCTACTCGTGCAACCCGGGAAGGCCGGCGACTGCTTCCCTGCGCACGATCACCATCTCCACGCGGCGGTTCCGCGCGCGGCCTTCCGTGGTGTCATTCGACGCGATGGGCCGGGAGCTGCCGAATCCATCGGATTGCAGGCGGTCGGCGCCGATGCCGTGCTGCATGAGGTACAGCCGCACTGCCTTGGCCCGCCGCTTCGACAATCCGAGGTTGTAGTCGGCTTTGCCGTGACCGTCGGTGTGGCCTTCGATCCGCACCAGGGAGAGCTCGGGATGGTTCCCCAGCACGGACACTGCAGCGTCCAGCACGGCGCGCGATTGCGGCAGCAGCACGTCGCGAGCCCGCGCGAACAGCACGGGCGCGAGCAGCTCGACGTGATCTTCTTCGATCCGCGCCAGCTCGAGGGTGCGAGAAAACAGGATCGGCGGATCGGCCGCCACCATGGTGAGCGCTGGCACGGGACGCGGAGGATCCGCGGCGAACGCAGGGACCAGCGGCGGCGGACGGCGCGAACCGAGCAGCTGGGGCGAGAAGGAGAGCGCGAAGAAGAGGCGGTAGGCAGGCGTCCCGTAGCCGGCAGTCAGGCCGGGGCCGCCGCCGGCCAGCACGTCCAGACCGCGCAGCGCCGACCAGCGGATCGCGCCCATCAGCTCGAGGGGCCGTTCGACCGCGCCTCCGCGCTGGAGGTCTGCCTCTCCCGACAGCGTGGCCAGGGCGGCGAGCGGCTGGCCGCGCACCGCGAACGGCAGCTCGGCGCCCAGACCATAGGTGAAGGCGCTGGACACCTTTAGATTCCCGAGCGAGCGGCCTCCCCGCACCGCGACTCCAACGTTCGCGAGCAGCCGCACGGGAAGGACGTCCTGCAGCTCGGCCAGCACCGTGGGCGTGACGGTCGGCGCTCCAGCGCCCAGGTACGCGTCCTGCCGGCCGATGGGCAGCGTGAACGGCGCCGCTGCCCCGAGGACGAATCCGCCCAGGCTGAGCAGCCGCGCTTTGGGCAGCACGCGCAAGTCGCCCATCCCTCCCGAGGCGACCGGACCGGAGACCGCACCTCCCAGCATCGGCGCGCCGGTCGACGCCTGCGCGACCGCGATGGGAAGGACCGCGCCCACCTCGAACCGATCGAGGAGTCCCACCGAACCACCGAGGTGCAGCATCGATTGACCGCGCAGCAGCTGCACCTGGTCCGGGTGCTCGAGCGCGACCAACCGGAGCGGATCGCGGGCGTAGCTGGTGTATACCGACCCGTGCCAGTCGAAGTTGTTCGCGGTCTCTGGAGACCAGACGCCGAGGACGTCGAAGGCGCCCCCGCCCAGGTGGAAGTGGTCCACCGCGAACGAGGCGCTCTGCGCGCCGGCCCCGGTAGCGACGAGCGCAACCGCGAGCGCCGCCATCCGCCGGCGCCGGCGCAGGGCGAAGGCGAGCATGAGCAGCGCCAGCGGCCAGGTGGCAGGGCCAGCCTGCGCGCAGCCGCCACCGCCCGCGACCATCCAGATGGCCGGATCGTTGCGGGAGTGGCACAGGCTCGCGACGCAGAAGCCGGCGTCCTGGCAGTCCAAGTCGGCGGAGCAGCTGGTCTTGCAAGCACTCGCGCCGCACACATAGGCGTTGCAGCTCGCCTGCTGCGACGCCGGACAATGACCGGCGCCGTCACAGGTCGTGGCCGCCGAGGCCACGCCGTTCGAGCAGCTCGCGGCCCGGCACTGGCTGTCCGCGGGCGGGTAGGCGCAAGCGGTGCGCGAGGAACCGTCGCAGGTGCCTGCGCACACGGACCCGTCGCTGGCGCAGGCCGACCGCCCTGCCCGCGGGTCGCCGATCACGGCGGTGCAGAGGCCGGCGCTGCCGCTCACGTTGCAGGCCTCGCACTGCCCGGTGCAGGCGGCGTTGCAGCAGACGCAGTCCACGCAGTTGCCGCTGGCGCACTGGACCGCCCCGCCGCACGCGGTCCCGTTGGCGTACAGCGCCACGCAGACCCCCGCCGAGCACCAGTCGCCGGCGGCGCAATCCGCATTGCTCGCGCAATTGCCCAGGCATGCCGTGGCGCCGCAGACGTATGGAGCACAAGCCTGAGCTTGCGGAGCGGGGCAGCGGCCCGCTCCGTCGCAAGCGGCGGCGAGCGTCGCCACTCCCGCGCTGCAGCTGGCGCCGCGGCACCGCGCCGTCGGATAGGCGCAGGCGGCGCCGTTCGCGCCGTCGCAGAGACCGCCGCAGGCCGATCCGTCCGAGGCACATGCCTGCCGGCTGCCATGGGGCGCGCCGAGCACCGCCGCGCAGACGCCCGCGCTACCCGGCACGTCGCAAGCCTGGCACTGGCCGCTGCAAGCCTGGTCGCAGCAGACCCCGTCCGCGCAGAATCCGGACGCGCACTGGTTCGCTCCGCCGCAGGTCGCGCCGGCGACCAGTTTCGGCGTGCAGACGCCGGCGGCGCAGAAGTTGCCACCCGAGCAGTCGCCGTCGAGCACGCAATCGCCGCGGCAGGCGGTGGCGCCGCAGACATAGGGATCGCAGGACTGCGTCTGCTGCACCGGGCAGTGGCCCGCGCCATCGCAGGAGGCGGCAAGCGTGGCCACGCCGGCGCTGCAGCTCGCGCCGCGGCACGACGCGGTCGGATACGCGCAAGCGAGCCCGTGCGCGCCGTCGCACGAACCGCCGCACGCCGACCCGTCGGTCGCGCACGCCGGGCGTGCGCTGTGAGGATCGCCGCTGACGGCCACGCAGAGTCCGACGCTTCCCGGAACGTCGCAGGCCTGGCACTGGCCGTCGCAGGTCTGATCGCAGCAGACGCCGTCGACGCAGGTCCCGCTCGCGCACTGGTTCGATCCGCCGCAGGCTTGCGCATCGGCGAGCTTGGGCACGCAGACGCCCGCCGAGCACCAGTTGCCGGCCATGCAGTCGACGTCCTGGGCGCAGTTGCCGAGGCAGACCGTGGCGCCGCAGAAGTACGGATCGCAGAGCTGCGTCTGCGGGGCTGGGCAGAGGCCGGCACCGTCGCAGCCGGCGGCCAGGATCGCGGTGCCGGCCGAACAGCTCCCGGCGCGGCAGGAGAGCGTAGCGTCGGGATAGGCGCAGGCCGCGGTCGCGACGCCGTCGCAGGCGCCCCCGCAAACTGTGCCGGCGCCCCGGCAGGCCATGCGGGCGCCGTGCGGATCGCCGGGGACCGCGGTACAGGTGCCTTCGCTCCCCACCACGTCGCAGGCCTGGCATTGGCCGGCGCAGCCCTGGTCGCAGCAGTAGCCGTCGGTGCAGAACCCGGAGGTGCACTGGTTCGACGCGGTGCAAGCCTGGCCGACCACCGTCTTGGGCACGCAGGTGCCCGTGGCATCGCAGTGGTCGGCGGCGATGCAGTCGGAGTCCGCCAGGCAGCTCGTCTTGCAGGCGTTGCCGCCGCAGAGGTAGGGGTCGCATTGCGCGGTGACGGGAGGTGGGCAAGCTCCTGCGCCGTCGCAGGTCGCGGCCGCCGTGGCGGTCCCGCCCGAGCAGCTGGCGTCGCGGCAGCTCGTGCTCGAATCCGGATATGCGCAGGCCGCCGCGTTGGCTCCGTCGCAGGCGCCACCGCAGGCGCCGCTTCCGCTGCAGGCGGTGCGCGCTCCGTGAGGCGGGCCGCTCACCGCGACGCATTGACCCACGCTGCCCGGGACGTCGCATGCCTCGCACTGACCGTTGCAGGCGCGCTCGCAGCAGAATCCGTCCGCGCAGCTTCCGTTGGCGCATTCGTTCGCGGCGGCGCAGGCGTAGCCGTCGGCCTTCTTCGACACGCAGGCGCCAGCCGCGTCGCAGTAGTCGCCGGAGACGCAGTCCGCGTCCGCCGTGCAGCTCGTCTTGCAGGCGG
>Ga0137404_10002579_pt1 | contig 12023 bp, 9 predicted proteins | sample CZOMad2_1_16fung_FD_108285 | JGI IMG/M metagenome (GOLD analysis project Ga0137404, IMG submission 108285) | Vadose zone soil fungal communities from Angelo Coast Range Reserve, California, USA - CZOMad2_1_16fungal (Illumina Assembly) | ecosystem: Environmental > Terrestrial > Soil > Vadose zone...
GTGCAAAGGTTTGCAGCGGCGTAGTCACGTCCAATTTTGAGGCGATATATGGACTTCCGCCTCTCTTGATCTCGCCGAGATTATCGACATGCCCGTCGGGTGAGATGGCCCACAGAACAAAGGTCGTGTAAATGCCGCCTAGTTCGTTGGCGCGCGGTAGATTGTCGATTGCCAATTCAACTCGGGTTCCCCGGCGGCCGGCTCGCTTCACTTTCGCCTCACCCTTTAATCGCGGCAGCAGCGTTGTACCGCGAAATTTCACCGTCACACTTTCATCGAGGGGATAGGTGACGGCTACGGTCTGGCGCGGCAGGTCGCTTTGCGCAAAGATTGCGACGCAGCCAATGCTGCACAGTAGAAAAGTGAATAGGGCGGTTCGCAAGCGTAGATAAGGAGTCATAACTAAGGTCCTCGCACCAGTTAGTACTAAAACTCTTCAGTCTCCAAAGAAAAACTTCCATTTCTGTTGATGCAACAACGGTGATCATTGTTGCCGACGGTTGGGAAAGGGTCAAGCTAACGACCGGAGGAGAGCCGTTGATAGCGGGTTTTGCGGTAGGCAATAAGCTGTACGACGAAAACCGAAATCGCGCTAAGCAACAGGATATGGACGAACCCGCTCTTGTGCAAAAGGAACTTAAGGACGAACCAGACTATGAAGAGTATTGCGCTAAGCGCCCACATCTTGAATACCTTTAATGGCTGTTTGAAGCACGTTCGCGCGGCCGGCGCCCAGCTTTGTCGGGCCGCACTCCGGATACGACCGCGCCGCCGGAAACAAAAAAGCGTACCGGAGTTGAAAACCGGCCAGTGGAACGATCAGCAGCCGCCGCGCGCCAGTAATAATAGCCCGGCGGCAATCCACTCACAGTGTATCGCTCGCCCTTAACGCGTCCATCAAAAAATATATCGTGGAAAGTTTGATCGCTCGCGATTTGAAGCCGGTACTTTGCGACGCCTTTTTGTTTGGTCCATTGGATCGACGCGGGAAACGAAATTGAACGAGTGCCTGCTTGTTGTCCCAAAGCAACAACGGCACCCGCAAGCACTAATGACGAATCCAGCGCCAGAGGCAGCTTCTGCACTTGAAATACAAAGATTCTTTTTAGGGAATTTAGGGAGGCTGCCCGTAGCGCCGCCAATAAGACCGATGTGTTACGGAGCCTCATTTAGCTTATAACCAACACCGCGGACAGTGAGCACGTAACGCGGATTCTTGGGATCGGTTTCCAACTTTTTACGCAAACGGTTTATGTGCGGGTCAATGTTTCGCTGATAGCCTTCGTACTCCGTGCTCCAAACGCGATCAAGCAGCGCATTACGCGACCACGCGCGGCCCGGCTCAGACGCGAGCAATTCCAAAATTTGAAACTCGAGCGGCGTCAGATCGATGCGCGTGCCTTCGCGGATAACTTCATGGCGGCGCTTATCAATCACCAAATCTCCAACTGCAACCCGTTCGTCATCAGGGCTGGCCGTCACAGAGGTTGATCGCTTCAGCAAAGCCTCGACGCGATATTCAAGTTCGCGCGGACTAAAAGGCTTGCCGAGATAATCGTCACCGCCGGCCTCGAAACCAGCAACCTTGTAATCCAGCGCATCGTGTGCCGTCAAAAACAGCGCCGGCGTTTGCACGCCGCGCTCGCGCGCGCGTTTCAAAAGATCAAAGCCCGACATCCCGGGCATGGAAACATCGAGGATGAAACAATCGAATTTCCCTGTCGTTGCCGGCTGCAGTGCGGCGTTGCCGCTTTCGCGCTCATCCACCTGGAAGCCCAGCCGGCGAAAATACTCGGCGAGCAGCAAACGCATATCTGCGTCGTCATCGACTATCAACAAGCGTTTACCTGCGAACTTGCTCTCTACCTGTGTTGGCTGTACCAAGTTTTCCTGATCCCGTCGGGTTTATTAGGGGCCTATTGAGCGGCTGGAATTATAGCTCAGTTTGGTGAGCGTGGCCTAAGAAAAGCACGCAAAGGGAAACTGGGTGCTGGTGGGCTCGCCGCTTTCGATCGCGTTTTTGAAATCGCTTTGCCTTGACGCTTTTGCAACCTGATAAGTATAGTTGCTCTTTAATTTTACAGCGGTCTTTCCTTCCTTGTGACTGACTAAACAGAGACTTTCCCGAAGTAGATGCGAGATCTTAGAAGACTGCTCAGGTATATACGACCTCACTGGGAGACCTTCACGCTGGCGACCATTGCGATGGTCGTCGTCGGTCTGTTGGAAAGCGCGATTGGTGGTCTGATTGTTCCCATCTTTGATCAGGCGTTTGCCCAGGGCGCTGGTCAGCGCACTCCCACGCTTTTTGGTCTGCAAAGAATAATTCCGCCCTCGGGCCTGGATGCCTGGAAAATAATTTCTGTTCTGCTGCTCGTCTTCACGCTGACGAAAGGCATTGCCGAATATTTTTCCACCTATCTGATGGCGCGCATCGGACAGTCGGCGGTTCTGAAACTACGACAGGATCTCTTCAGCCATCTGCTTGCTCAGTCGGCCAGCTTTTTTGAGCGTCATCGCACGAACTATCTGGTCTCAAGATTGGTGTCGAGCGCGGCAGCAATTGAGGCGGCCGTAACCAGCACCTTGCGCGACATGTTACGCGAGAGCTTTACCTTGATCGCTTTTCTGGCGGCCTCGTTTTACTACAGTTGGCGGCTGACGCTTGGCTCACTGGCAATTGCTCCTATCGTCGCCGTGTTGACTGCGCGCTTCGGTACGGCGCTGCGCAATCTTTCACGCGAAAGCTTTGAAGGTAACAAAGAACTGACCGACACGGCCCAGGAAGCATTGTCAAATCAAAATATAGTCAAGGCTTATCGCTCAGAAGGGCGCGAGTCGGCGCGCTTCACCACAGTCGCGAAGCGAATCGTGCGGGCCAACCTGCGCACCGCCAGTATCTCAGGCTTTGCGCCGCCGACAATCGAAATGATTGGCGTGATCTTCGTGGTCTTTCTGCTTTACTTTGGCCAACGTGAAATTGTCTCGGGCCGCATGAACGCGGCGCAGTTTCTAACATTCCTGTTTTTCCTTTTTCGCAGTTACGACCCGATGCGTAAACTATCGCGTTTGCAGAACGCCATGGAGCAGGCGCTGGCAGCGGCGCATCATGTTTGGGAAGTGATGGATGAAGACGCGCATTTGCCTGAAAAAGTGAATGCGGCCAAGCTTGGTCCATTAACGCGTGAGATCGAGCTGAGGGATGTTTCCTTTGGATATGCAAACGAGGAACGTTCCGTTCTACATAACATCAACCTCAGCGTGCCGGCCGGTTCAATGGTTGCTCTTGTGGGTGAATCCGGCGGCGGCAAATCGACGTTGACTAAGTTGTTGCCTCGATTCCACGATCCCGTTGCCGGGGCGGTGCTTTGGGACGGAACGGATCTGCGTGATGCAACCATATCGAGTTTGCGTGCGCAAATTGCCCTGGTTACTCAAGAGACCGTGCTGTTCAATGACACGGTGCGCCACAATATTGCTTACGGAAAACCAGACGCATCGCAAGCTGAAATCGAGGAGGCTGCGCGCATTGCTTTCGCGCACGATTTCATAGAAGAGCTGCCGCAAAAATATGAAACGATAGTTGGAGAGCGCGGAATCTTTCTGTCCGGCGGGCAGCGCCAACGGCTGGCAATAGCGCGAGCTTTGTTGGTTGATGCGCCCGTGCTCATTCTTGACGAGGCTACTTCGGCACTCGATGCGGAATCAGAACGATTTGTACAACAGGCAATCGCTAACCTGGTGCGCAACCGCACCACGGTGGTCATCGCGCATCGCCTTTCAACCGTGCGGCGCGCCGACGCAATCGTGGTGGTGGAAGGCGGCCGCATTATTGAGGTCGGCACGCATTCCGAATTGCTGGCCCGGGGTGGCCAGTATCGAAGACTCTACGAGCTTCAGTTTGCGGATGAAGAAGAATTGGTCAGTAGTTAGTCAGTTGTTCGTTGTCAGTTGTTCGAATTGCCATCCATTGAGTGACGGAGGTATTCGTAAATTGACTACAGCGATGGGCTACTGGTCGCTGACAACTAACAACTGACAACTGACAAAACAAATATATGAAATCGATGACAGGATATGGTCGCGGTTCGGCAGAGGGCGAGAATTTCTCTGTTTCCGTGGATTTGAAAACGGTGAACAATCGTTTTCTCGATGTGCACCTGCGCCTCGGAGGCGAGCTTGCTCCCCTCGAGCCCGGGATCAAACGACAGATTTCCTCGCGTCTTTCGCGCGGTCGGGTCGATGTGACCATCAATCTGGAACGGACATCGCAGACAGCTTATGAGTTGAACCGGCCGTTGATAGCTGGTTACGTAAACGCGCTGCGCGAGATGCAGACTGAATTTGGCATTGCCGGCGAGCTTGACATTAACCTTGTGGCCCGGCTCCCTGGCGCGCTGCAACCGACGCGCGATGGTCTTTCCGACGATGTCGCGACCGGTCTGGAAAGGGCTTTGGCGGGTGCACTGGACGAACTCGAACGAATGCGCGCGCAGGAAGGAGAATCCCTGCGTCAGGAGATGTCCGAACGCATCGACAAGATCGAAGCGCTGGTTCCGCTAATTGAAAACTCGGCCGCAGGTTTGGTTGATGCCTATCGCGCGCGACTGCAAAAACGGATTGCCGAACTGCTCTCGCGTAATGGGCAACTTGTGGAGATCGATCACGGCAGGCTGGCCCAGGAAGTTGCTTATCTTTCGGACCGCAGCGACGTGAGCGAAGAGATGGTCCGCTTGCGCAGCCATCTGATACAGTTTCGCGAAGCTTTAAATTCCACTAGTGAAACCGGCAAGATGCTCGACTTTCTTCTGCAGGAGCTTAATCGCGAAGCTAATACGACACTGTCCAAATCAACCGATCTCTCAATGAAAGAGTCAGCGCTGGCAATCAAGGCGGAAGTCGAAAAACTTCGCGAGCAGGTCCAGAATGTTGAGTGAAATAGACCAGAACCAAGCCGAAAACCTGCCCGCCGAAGCAACTGAAGGCCGTGGGATTCTTTTCGTAGTTAGTTCTCCTTCTGGGGGCGGCAAGGGAACGCTGATCCAGCGCGTGTTGAATAAGGTACCGAATCTTAGTTATTCTGTTTCGTTCACAACCAGAGCGCCAAGAAGCGGTGAAGTGAATGGGCGTGAGTATTTCTTTATCACGCCTGAGAAATTCGAGGAAATGATCGCCGCCGATGAGTTCCTGGAATGGGCACACGTTCATTGCAGGCTTTACGGCACGGCACGGAAACAGGTGGCGCGCGAAATTGGCGAAGGCCGCGACATAATTCTAGAGGTGGACGTTCAGGGCGCGGCCAGCGTGCGGCAATTGATGGCAGATTCGGTAAGCATTTTTATTCTGCCGCCCTCGTTTGAAGTATTGAAAACTCGACTGACTGCCCGCGGCACGGACTCGCCCGAGGAGTTGGACGTGCGCTTGCGGAATGCGCCGGTGGAGTTAAGAGATTATTCGGCATTCCAGTATGTGATCATCAACGATGATGCTGAACTAGCCGCAAATCAATTGGCCGCAATTGTATTTGCCGAACGAGCGCGGCTAAGCCGGCAGGAACGGAAAGTAAGAAACGTCGTCGAAGCGTTTATGGCAAAAGAGGACGATGATTCGAATTAAGGTTTTTATTGGCAGGAAGGATGAACATTTATAATGGCAACAAAAGAACTGATTGACGACATTGCAGAAGGAACCCAAGCGCAGGAAATTGATTCGAAATATCGTCTGATAATTCTCGCCGCCAAGAGAAGCAAGCAATTGCAAAGAGGAGCGCGGCCGCGCATCGACATCGATACGCTTAAACATAAGAACACGCGCATTGCTTTGGAAGAGGTGATGCGGGGCCGGGTCAACTTCACCGTGAACGACGGCGACAAGGAATAACGTGGTTTTCGCTCGAGCCTGAAAACTCTTACATGCCCTTATAATCCGGGCCTCCTCCACCTTCCGGAGTCACCCAGTTAATAATCTGATAGGGATCCATGATGTCGCAAGTCTTGCAGTGAACACAGTTTGAAAAGTTGATCTGCAACTTGCGCTTCGCGTCCACGCCGTCGTCAACCATCTCGTAAACTGCGGCCGGACAAAACCGCTGGCAGGGGTTTCCATATTCTTCGGCGCAGCGCGTTGCACAGATATTTGTATCGAGAACATGAAGGTGTGCCGGTTGATCTTCGCTGTGCCCCACGGCGGCGTGGTAGACATCAGTCAACTTGTTAAAGGCGATCCTCCCGTCAAAGCGCAAGCCGTTATAACGCTGTTCAATATTGTCGCCGCGATAGCCATAAGCTGAAAGCTTCTTCATTATCTCGTGACCGGCTTCCGCTTTGGCACGATCGAAAAGTCCCCACGAGCGGCCGCCCGTAAGGAATTGCAATCCGGTGTTCGCCAGACCTAGCCAGCGCCCGTGCTTGAAACCGGCGTGAAAATTTCTAACCTTGCGTAGCTCGGGAATAATCCAACTTTCATTGACGAGTTGTTCGTAACGTTGCAACTGCTTTGCGGAATAGTCTCCCGCCAATAGCGCTTCGAAGATAGTTTGCGCCGCCAGCATGCCGCTCTTAATCGCAGAGTGTATGCCCTTCAGTCTTTGCGAATTAAGAAAGCCAGCGCAGTCGCCAACCAGCAAAACGCCGTCCGCGTATATTTGCGGCATCGCAAAATAGCCACCCGCCGCGATTGTCTTCGCGCCGTAGCGGATCATCTTGCCGCCTTCCAATAACTGGCGCACAAACGGATGTTGTTTGAAGCGTTGGAACTCGGCGTGCGGATCGAGCAGCGGATCCTGATAGTCGAGGCCAGTGACATAGCCGATATTCAAGATGCGGTTCTGCATTCCATAAATCCAGCCACCGCCATAAGTGTGCGCGTCAGAGGGAAAGCCGAGTGTGTGCGTTACTCTTCCCGCTGGATAGCGGTCGTCAGGCAATTCCCAAAGTTCTTTGACACCGATGCTGTAAACCTGTGGCTCACGCCCAGCATCAAGATTGAGACGCGCCGTAAGCTGTTTGGTTAGCGAGCCCCGTGGTCCTTCGCCCAGCACTGTGACTTTGGCGCGAAGATCGACGCCGGGCTCAAAGTTTGGTTTGCGCTTCCCTTCTTTGTCGATTCCCTTGTCGCCGGTGCGCACGCCCACGACCCGATCGTCTTCGTCGTAGAGCATGTCGGCGCCGGGAAACTCAGGAAAAATATTTACGCCGGCTTCTTCACACTTCTCGCCCAGCCAGGCTGTGAGGCGATTGAGTGAAACGATGTAATAGCCATGGTTCTTAAGCGGCGGCGGTGTAATCGGTGAACGAAGTGCATGTTTTTTTGTCAGATAAAGAAAATAGTCTTCCTTCACCGGCGACTCCAATGGCGCTCCCTGTTCGACAAAATCCGGAATCAACTCGCGCAACGCGCGCGGATCCATGATAGCGCCGGAGAGAATATGAGCGCCCACAGTTGCGCCTTTCTCAATGACGCCAATCTCGATTTCGCCAAGCGACGAGCCCGCGCGCTTGCCACTTTGCGCTTCCTCGTTATGAGTCTTTATGAGGCTTGCCAGGTGCAGAGCACCGCTCAAATTCGCCGGGCCAGCGCCCACGAAGACTACATCCACGTCCAGAGTTTCGCGTTCCAAAATGGTCAGTCCTATCGAGAAAAATGAATCTCCATTCAGTGCGCGGAGTATAGCAAACCACGCTATTAGTCTGGAAATCCGCATTAGCAGGGCCCGGCGTGAGACTCCCGGTTCGCGTTCTTCCAGCGCGACTGTAGAATGATGGAGACAAATCCAGGTTAGGACTTTTGCTCTTGACTGAACACGCCTACACAAATCGCTTGATCAAAGAGACGAGCCCTTATTTGCTGCAACACGCGCACAATCCTGTCGATTGGTTTCCGTGGGGTGAAGAGGCTTTCGCAGTCGCGCGCCGCGACCAGAAACCGGTTTTGCTGAGCATCGGCTACTCGGCCTGTCATTGGTGCCACGTGATGGACTATGAGTCATTTGAAAACGACGCGATTGCAAAATTGATGAACGAAAACTTCGTCAACATCAAAGTGGATCGCGAAGAGCGGCCGGATTTGGATCAGATCTACATGAACGCCGTACAAATGATGACGCAGCACGGCGGCTGGCCCATGACAGTCTTCTTAACGCCGGATGCGGTTCCCTTCTACGCGGGCACCTATTTTCCACCTGACGATCGCTACAACATGCCAGGGTTCCCGCGAGTTCTGATCAGCATCGCCGATGCCTTTCGCGAACGGCCTGAAGATGTCAGCCGGACGGCGGAGTCTGTTCTTGTTGAACTGAATCGGGCGACGGCACTCATCGAGTCAAACGAACTATTGGCAACCGATCTTCTTGATGCCGCCTACCGTGGAATTATTAAAAACTACGACGTCGCAAACGGAGGCTTTGGTGGCGCACCCAAGTTTCCGCCGGCAATGACGCTAGAGTTTTTACTGCACACCTTTTATCGCACCGGCAATCCCCAAGCTCTGGCGATCGTGCAACAGACTTGCCGCAAGATGGCGGATGGCGGCATCTATGATCACCTTGGCGGGGGCTTTCATCGCTATTCAACCGATGCCCGCTGGCTGGTACCTCACTTTGAGAAGATGCTGTACGACAATGCCCTGCTGTCGCGCCTCTATCTACATTATTACCAGCTCACCAGCGAGGATTGGGCGCGGAGGATTGCCGAAGGGATCCTGGATTATGTGGCGCGAGAAATGACCGATGAACTCGGCGGCTTTTATTCTACACAAGATGCAGACTCGGAAGGAGTAGAAGGCAAGTTCTTTGTTTGGAGTCTTGCTGAAGTTGAAGCTCTGCTTGGCAAACGAGATGCGGCGCTGTTTGCCGGGTATTACAACCTGACACCAGACGGAAACTTCGAGGGCGCCAACATCCTGAATATCACCCAGGACCTTGCCGCTGTTACCGCACAGGAGAAACTGACTGTCGAGGAGCTCGAGACCGCTTTTGTTGGCGCTCGCCAGATTTTGTTGGCGGCCCGCGAGAAACGCGTGAAGCCGGCGCGTGATGAAAAAGTCCTGACGGCGTGGAATGGCTTGATGCTCTCAAGCTTCGCCCAAGCCGCAGCTCTTCTAAATCGTCAGGATTACTTGGGGGTTGCCAAAAGGAATGCGCGCTTTGTATTGAACAATCTTCGCCGCGATGGACTGCTACTCAGAAGTTACAAGAATGGTGAGGCGAAGTTGAACGCCTATCTCGAGGACTATGCGTTTTACACAGATGGATTGCTAACTCTATTCGAGACGACCGGTGAACTTGAGTGGTTTACTGAAGCGCGCAAACTTTGCGACGTGATGATGGCGGAATTCTGGGATGACCGGGAAGGCGGGTTCTTCTTTACCGGTGATAGTCACGAACAATTGATTGTGCGCGCCAAAGACCTTTTTGATAACGCAATTCCATCAGGAAACTCAGTCGCCGCAGAAGTCTTGTTACGGCTTGGTGTACTGGCAACAAATAAGGATTTTCAACGACGTGCCACAAGTATTCTTCAACTAGCCGCTAACGGCACGCTTCGCCATCCGTCCGGCTTTGGCCGGTTGCTTTGTGCCCTGGATTTTTACCTGGATACGCCCAAGGAAATTGCACTCATCGGTATGCCGGATTCGCCTGAAACCCACTCGCTGGCCCGGGAAATATGGTCTCGCTACCTGCCGAACAAGGTCGTTGCGCAGGCTTCTCCGGAAGATGCTGCGGCCGTAATGGCAATTCCGCTGCTTCAGGGTCGGAGCCAGCTTGACGGAAGACCGACAGCGTATGTTTGCGAGCATTTTACCTGCAAAAACCCAGTCACAACCCCGGTCGAACTCGCTGCCCAATTGGTCCGCAACGTCGCCACGGCGCCGTAAAGCAGGGATTTGCCGCGTTGTCGCCCTCGCGCCTTCAAGCGATTACTCTATTGACTCCAACCGGCTGACTGGTTTATCTTTAGACGTTGCCAAACATTGTTTGGCACTACCTATGCCCAATCCGGCTCGTGCTTGTCTTTGCCCGTTCGCTCCACGTTAGACATCCTTCAAGAACGAGACGCCCTGTCACTCTAAGGTTCTTCGGCAATCAACAATATGAATACTTCCAGGAACTGGAAAAGCACTTTGCTGTTAGGCAGCATCTCGGCTCTTGGCCTTTTGCTCGTATGTTCTTCTTTGATTTCGACACTGAAGCTTCCCCTTCTCACCCGCGCCGGATTGTTTTCCTGGTTGGTGCTGTTAGCCCTCACGGTTCTTGCTAGTCGATTCACAGTTTCCATAACGACAAATCTGGGCGCGCACCAAAGCAGAAAATCCGTTGCTGATGCGCTTGTTTTCCTAGCGGTCATTCTTTATGCAGTTCCCCCGGCGGACACTGCCGGCCCGGCGACTTTACTCGCCGGAATAGTGGCGTTCGTATCTACATATGGTTTGGCTAGCAAGCGCGAGTCGATAGCAAACACGGCGATTGCTGTTATCGCCACCTTCTTATCTGCGTCATGCTATGGATTTCTCGCGACCGTTTTTTCCGACGATCTTTCGAAGAGCGCAGCCCAGGGATTGCCCTTAAGCGTCTTCCTTGTGCCGCTGTGCGTATTGGCAGTGCTCCAATATCTCTTCAGCACCCTGGCTACCCTTCATTTTCTAAATTTGCTCGATGACAATCCACGCGCTCTTCCTTCACAGGAAAGCCTGGTTTGGACTCTCACGACGCAAGTCGCTGGAGCCGCTTCAGCAGTTCTCTTCTATACAGCTCTTACCGGCGGCGGGTTTGCTTTTGTTCTACTCGGCCTCTTAATCACCGCCATGGTTCACCTGCTGTATCGCTTCAACGAAAGGCGATTGAATGAAGTGCGACGCGCTGAGGCCGAAAATCGCAAGCATGTTGAAGAAATGGCGAGCATTCACATGAACACCATCGAGTCGCTGGCGATTGCCATAGACGCGAAAGATCAGACCACTCATGGCCACGTGCGCCGCACACAGATTTATGCGTCGGAAATGGGCAAGCTTTTCAAGGTAGGCGGGCAGGAGTTGCAGGCGCTCTTTGCCGGAGCGTTGCTGCACGACATCGGTAAGCTTGCCGTGCCCGAATATATTCTCAATAAGCCGGGGAAACTCACGGAAGCCGAATTTGCGAAGATGAAAATTCATCCAACCGTCGGCGGCGACATTCTCCGGCGCGTCAATTTTCCGTATCCGGTGGAAGACATTGTTCGTTATCACCATGAAAAATGGGACGGTAGCGGCTATCCAAAAGGCCTCAAGGGCGAGGCGATTCCGCTGGTTGCCAGAATCATTTCAGTAGTGGACTTTTACGATGCCACGCGCTGTGATCGACCGTATCGCAAGGGCATGAAGCGCGAGGACTCGCTCGGCCTGTTGCGAGGTATGGCCGGAAGCGCTTTTGATCCGAGAGTCGTGGACAAATTCATCGAGCACGTCGAGGAATTCGACCGGCTGATCGATGCTGAAGACATTCATGAACAAGTACCTGCCGAAACTGCCGTGTCTGACTATGACACGAAGACCAAGCCGGACGCGGGTCTTGCATCTAACCTAATGGGAACGCCAGACGACGATCAGGCCGGTTTTCGCTCTATCACCGAAGCACAGCGCGAAGTATTTGCTCTTCACGAGATCGCACAGACAATCGGTTCCTCGCTAAATATGAACGACACCGTTACGCTGATCTCGAACAAACTGAAAGCGATCGTCCCGTTTGATACTTGTATCATTTTCATTGTCGATGAGAAGTCGGGAAAAGCTCTGGCCGCACACGCGGTCGGCGAAAATGCCGCTGCTTTCGGCAATCGACGCATGAACGTCGGCGACGGTATTACAGGTTGGGTAATAGCCAACGAGCGATCTATGTGTAACGCTTCTCCGGAACTCGATCTTGTTGGCGTGCCTGAAGAATTATCGAAGAGTTACAAAGGAGTGCTGGTGTCGCCGCTGTTGCGCGAAAACGGCGCGTTTGGCGCTCTCACTCTCTATTCAAAGAGCCGCACCTCATACACGACTGAACA
>Ga0137404_10002581_pt1 | contig 12020 bp, 11 predicted proteins | sample CZOMad2_1_16fung_FD_108285 | JGI IMG/M metagenome (GOLD analysis project Ga0137404, IMG submission 108285) | Vadose zone soil fungal communities from Angelo Coast Range Reserve, California, USA - CZOMad2_1_16fungal (Illumina Assembly) | ecosystem: Environmental > Terrestrial > Soil > Vadose...
CACCAGTTGCTCGCTAAACACTGGCCTTCTACATGGGTTCAGATAAAGAAGTCCGCGACCCGACAGGAAAATCCCGGCAGGACTTCACCGCCATCCAGAGTGTCTGACTCAGTCATCCTCACCACGTCGGTATGGGATGTATAAACGGCTACCGTGCGGGTGCGCGGGTTCAGTACCAACACCATGCGCGTGCCGGCATTGAGCCAGTCATGAACCTTTTCCTCAACTTCAGTGTATGTATCACCGGGAGATACGACTTCAACGGCCAGATCTGGGGCGCCGGGCCAGAATCCTCTGGGAATACCCCCTTCCGGAATTCGCTCAAGCCGCACAAATGCCAGGTCCGGAGCGCGGACGGTATCCGGCTCCGAAGCGATCTTGAAGCCTGTCTCGGCTCCGAAAACCACCCCGAGGCCATTGGCTTTCACAAACTGAGCGATCACAACGGCGATATTGACAGCGACTGCCCCATGCTCACTGCCAGCAGGTGGCATACGTCGGACCTCTCCCCTAACCAGCTCATACCGAAAGCCATCGTCGGGTATCATGAACAACTCGTCAGCGGTGGTCAAGGTTGGCGTTGTGCTCATGGTGACCTCCTTGAACTTCTCCGATTGGATGCTGGCATTATAGCCAGAATTCGCACCTGGCAAAGCAAATTTACCGACCGAGCGCTCGTCCTTCGTCCCGTGGGAGGCACTAGACGCGTTCGGGGAGCCACCCCACGACGTCCAAGCGCCGGGCAAAATGCAGCAGCGGTGGCGTATCGGGCAACGTCAAGCCGATCTGATGCGTCATGGTGTTGACACGCACGTCGGCTTCAGCCGGCTGGAGTGGCCAGCGCGTATGATGGATGTCACCACGCCATACGCGACCCCGCCGATCCGCCGCATAGAGGCAGTACCGCTCGGTCAGCCAATGCGCCAGGGCCCCAGGCGAAGCATAGGACACTGGCCCGATCGGCTGATACTGCGCTTGAAACGCTGCAAGTGGGGCTCCACGGTGCGTGCGGTCGCTGGTATGGTGCACGTGATTGCCGGAGCCCTTCGATGCCATACGAGCGTCGTAGTATGGTACGTAAAACAGCTTATGGGCGAGGCGAACGACAACAGGATTGGTTGCATCCAAACTGAAGAACCACACGCCCGGCTTCCCACCAGTCGTCACATAGGTGCGAAGGTTCAGTTCCGGAAACGCCGATAGCCACGGCAACGCCGGTAACCCACGAGGTCGGACGCCGTCCATATGGAATGGTACCACCCCGATCCATGCGGTGCCATCGAAGGTATCGAGTGCCAACGCCGGGGGAATCAAGGCGCGCAGTGCCGCATGTGGTACGGGCCAGTGCATAAAGAGCAGATCATGCCAGCGCATGGCAAGCATCCACGGTCGACGGGGCCACTCCCATGGCCGGTGGCTGGTTTCAGTAATCATCAAGCCCTGACCTATGCGGTCCTCCGCTGCTCGATGTGAGGATGCAACCTCCTAGGCTACTGATAGCCTATGGTTGTCGTGTGGAGCTAACAATCCCTACCAGGAACCTGCGCACGACGACGCGATAGGCAGGGTGATAGGTCCTCGCGTACGTGTCAGAGTGATGCACCGCCGGGAAGCCATCCGCCTGCCTGTCGTCGAAAAACTCCCGCAACGCCTCGCACGCAAACGGTAAGTTCTGCCACGGCCATGTGTTCAGCATAACGCCAATAGCAATACAACGTCGCGCCTGTCCCACAATACTCACGAGCCGTCCGCACGAACGCCTCCAAGATCTCTGTCAGATCGCCTCTGGCGGCCAGATACGGACGCAAGTGGATCGCACGATAAGCCGGAGGGGGTGAAATAGTGGCGCCAGGGACTGAGCTTCTGGCGCAGAGCGTCTCCTCTTCGCAAGAACCTAAGCCCATGTTATACCCCAGCCACGTGTTGGACGACAAGTCGTAATGACTCGACTACATGAGTATGTTAGCTTCAGGCGCCTGTGCCAATCCCTATTTTCTGACTTGTACCATCGAAAACCGCCGGCGCAACATGGGCGACTTCCAGGGGGCCCCCAGGTCGAGTCCTCGGCTCCCTTCTGCAAATGGGCATACATGGTCGAGGGCCCGCAGCGCATTCCAATGAGCATTAATACGGGCATGCGGTAGGCTATGAGCGGACGACCCGGCGCAATCTACATCGATCTGCCCGCCGAGATCATCAACGCCCCAGTCGAGCGGGAGGATGTCTATTTCCCTGCCGCCGTCGGCGATCCGCCGCGACCGCAAGGGGACCCACGCGCCGTCGAGGAGGCATTACGGGTACTGCGGACGGCGGAACGCCCGCTGATGATCATCGGCAAGGGGACGGCTTGGTCGCGGGCCGAGGACGAGCTGCAGGAATTCGTCGATAAGGTGCAGATTCCGATTCTGACCTCCCCCATGGGCATGGGCATGGTGCGGCCGGATCACCCGATGTGCGTGGCTGGCGCCCGCTCACAGGCCCTCAAGAACGCGGATGTGGTATTGTTGACCGGCGCGCGCTTCAACTGGATCTTTCACGTCGGGCTACCGCCGTGCTTTGCGCGTGGTATCAAGGTCATTCAGATCGACATCCCCGCGGAGGAGATCGGCCGCAATGTGCCGGCAACCGTGGGAATCGTCGGCGACGCCAAGCTGGTCCTGGCCCAGCTCAACGCGGCCTGGAAGGATAATCCGGTCACGCATGGCGAGGCCGACTGGATTCGCAGTCTGCGCGAGTATGCCACAAAAAACCAGACGACGATTCAGCCGATGCTGGACTTCGATGCGGTGCCCATGGGCTATTATCGCATCCAGCGCGAGGTCCGGGATTTCATTTCCGAGGATACCATCGTCGTCGCCGATGGCGCCAGCACTATGGACATCTCGCGACAGGTTGTCAATTCGTATAAACCCCGGCACCGCATCGACGCTGGGATTTATGGCTGCGTTGGCACTGGAGTACCCTTCTCCATCGCGGCGAAAGTCTGCTTCCCCGATAAGCCCGTCATCTGCCTGAACGGCGATTGGGCCTTCGGCTTCAACGGCATGGACATCGAGACGGCATGCCGATTCAAGCTGCCGGTCGTGTTCATGATCTACCAGAATGGTCACATCGATAAGTAGGTGCGCACCTGGGTCGATCACGCCGAGAATCCCAACGACTTCGTCCCGGGCATCCGCTACGAGAAGATGATGGAGGCGTTTGGTGGCCACGGTGAGTACGTGATACGGCCGGAGGAGATCCGCCCAGCGCTAGAGCGTTCGTTCAACTCTGGCAAGGCATCACTTATCAACGTCGCCATGGACCCCGGTGCGCCGCGCCGACCGTAGGAGTTCGGCTGGTTGGATCGGCAGGGGAAGATGAAGTACTGATATATTCCTTTGCGAAGCCAGCCAAAACACTCGACTAGGGGAAGCCCAGGCATGAGCCCGCGGCTCGGATGATCGCATGTCGGTGTCAGAGGTCGCTGGTCCCCCTCTGTCACAACTCACTCGACGGAGGGGCACGCCTCAGTGATCACGCTTGATGGCCCTCAGCCAGAGGTCGTCTGGGTTTTCTTGTTTCCTCTTAAAGGTCTGTTCTCTGATATCGCTGGGTCACCAGATTGTGCGTCTCAAGATGCCAATCGATGGTGACCACAGCTGAGCGTTCCGCCTGAAACGACAGAAGCCGCTGCCCATCTTTGACGATCACGCTCTCGGCGTCTGTAAAGCTCAATGTCCGGTCGGGTCCCGTCCGATTGCAGACCAAAAGGGCGAGTCCCGTGTCGCGGGTACATTGTTCCCATTCGCCATTCGGCGCATGGAAGCCTGGAGCCCACGCGGCGGAGGATACCAGCAGTTGAGCGCCCTGGGCCTTTAAGCTTCTGGCAATCCCCGGTGAATACGCATTCGCACAGATCAGCGCAGTGAGGGCGTCGACATGATCGCTAGTGGCGAGGTCGAGGCCAGTACGCCAGCGGCGAGACCCCACGTACCAGCCTTGAGAAACTGACGCCGATTGATCTCCATCTTCTTCTCTCCCCCTACCCAGGCGATGAAAAGCCTCTCCTGATCAGAACAACATCCACTTGTCCACTTTCATCGCATGGTTGAGAATTTCTTGCCCCGGAGTGCCGCGATCTTCCTCGATCACCCAATACCTGTCAATGAAGATAGGGAGGATGTCGTGATCTCGGTAGCGAGCGAAATCCACAATGGGGGTGCGAAAAAAGTGAAGGAAGACGCAGGCGGGGCACACCACCTGTGGGCAGACGAAAGCTAGCTGACTAAGGAGGCGCCCCCTTCCCTCGTCCTGTCATACGGCCTCGACGGGGAGAAGGAAAGGAGGCGCAGCAGACTAACGGCTCAAGACAGGCGGTAACCGATCGACCCCACTTGGCCGGACCTGTGTTACGGCCTGGAGGATGCGCTCTTCGAGGGCTTCAAAAACTTTGGCGAGTTCCTTAGCCTTGATCTCGAGCTGCACAGCACGCTTCCGCACCAGCCCCTCGTCGCTCAGACGATATTTGCGCTCGCCATGGACCAGGTAGAGGGTCTTGCCGTCGCAGACGAGGTTGCGGGTGCCGCCAAGCAATTCGACCGTGACGGTGACGGTGAAGAGGAAATTCTCCTGCGAGGGGGGGAGGCTACGATCATATGTGGGGTTATCTTGGATATCACCTGCCAGAATCGGCTCACACCCAGTCATCAACGAGAATTCTTTGCGGGAAAGGCTGGCTTGCGGGTTTCCCATAATGACAACTCGGTGTGGGAATTCCTCATCTGGAAACCCATAGCGATCTTTCCGAGTGATTTCGCGTGTTTTCTCAAACATAGCGGTCCCTCCCTCGCGAACCGTCATGACCCCATGCCGTCCACTGCGGACAGTCTTTTCAAGGGAAGTGCGTCGAACTTTAAGAGCTTAACCAGCTCACGTTGAATTGTACTAGGCTGCCGCTCGATCGTGAGCCCGAAGGACAGTCCATGGAAGAAGCGGTGTCGTTTCGAATACCTATTAAGGAGAATGATCTCGAACGCCTCCGCTTCGGTGGAAACAAGGCGGTTACTGTAGCATGAAACCAGCTTCATCTCCCGGTAGGTGGCTTTGGTGGTAAACCAGGTGTAGATACAGGCGCCGATCTCAAAGATGATCCCTGGGATGATACCGAATGGCAGGATCGTCCGCCGAATCTCGCTATGGAAGGCCACCTCTGGGAGATGATGATAATCCATGGTGAGGCTTAAAATCAACAAAATAGTCCCAATGCTGAAGAGCATAATGATCCCCACCAAGGAATCGTAATTGGGCTTGAAATGGTAGAGGTGGTGATTAAGAAAGAATCCGTTGCCCTCGACAATTAGGCTATTCTTCTTGACGTGCAGGAGCTCGCAGGGGATGGTCTCTTCGTACTCCGCCTTTTTCAGCCGAGTATCGAGCGAGCGTTCGAGGTGGGACACTAGCTTTTGGACTTTGGAGCGTTTCAGCCCTGGATCGTGATAAATCAACTGGCGCTTATTGTCCTGCCTATAGGTGATCAAGCCTCGAGGCCCAACCTGGGTAAATTCGAAATCGTGCATCCCGAACAACGCCGCGAAGGCGCGGTCATCGAATAAGCGATCATCGAGGCTCTCGCGTCGCCCGGCACACTCCCGCCCAATCTCAACCGCTTGCTGAACGGCCTCGACCTGATGGAGCGGAATCACCCGCTCGGTCCCCTTAGGTTTGCCGCGCTGGCGGAAGACCACAGCATACTTCGTGCCCATGCCGGCACTGATGGCGGAGGGCTCGGTCTTATAGCTGATGTCGAGAGCCTCGAGCGTGGTCGGGATGCTGGGTTGGACCTCGACAGACTGCCGTAGTGCGATATACTCTTCGCCCAAGGTATGAATCATGAGGTCATCGACGATTGGCACCTCACCCTCAAGGCGAATGAGTTCATCGGTGCGATACGGGCTGCGATCGAGAAAGCCCTCAGCGACGGCCCTGACGAGGATATAGTCCCCAAGGGGACCATTCTTAAGGAGACCACGCCGAAATTCGTGCTTGCTCAGAAGCCAACGCAGGAGCTCCCGGTAGGATTTTTCCCCGTGAATCGGCACATCCCAGCCGCCAACGGTGATCTTGTTGATCTTGCGGAGTGCGACGACGGTATTCCATTCCAGAGCCCAATTCCAGTGTTCGACATACTCCAGCACGGACAGGGCCAAGTTCAGCCAGGCCTGCCGATAATTCAGCAACAACCTGTGCTTGGGTAGCGCCTGATACTCGCGCCAAGCCTGCTCAACGACTTGGTCGTCCCCAAAGACTTCGGAGAGGTCGAGCAGGTCTCCTTCAACGTCGGAAAGGACTTCCCGGTCCACCTCCACCTCGAAGTCCAGGCGGTAAACGGTCAGGATCTCCTTGCGAAACTTGGTACGGGTCGTGCGGACGTTGGGGACGCGGGACTTGGTGATTTGATCATAGGTGATGCGTTCGGAGACAAAGCCCCGCTCGATGACACCGATGGGCTGGTAGTTGCGATTGGGGTCGTGGCTAGCGCTGCTCTTACTGATATGAATATTGTTGGGAACGGCAAAGACCTCCTTGCCGGTGGCTTTCGAGAGCATTTCGGAAGCCTTGTAAAGGTCGCTCTCGATGGTCCCCAGCAAGCGATTCAGGGTAAGACTCAACTTGGCGGTAGGCAGGTCGCGTAAGCTATATAGGATCGGGAAGGTCGAGATCTCATAGTCGTCGCGGTCGAAATGCGCCGAGCCCCCCAGGTGGTGCATGCGTTCAAACCTGGGGCACATTCGGAGGTAGTCCTTGGCGAGAATGCGTTCCCCGAAGAGGGTTCGAAACTCGCACTCAACCTCCAGCCCAGCCACGAGAGAGTCTTGCTTGCTTGGCTTCATGGGGGTTGATGTCGCCTGAATAGCTCAAACCGAAAGAGATATATACACGTATATATATCATGGCAAGCAAATCGACTGCAACCGACTTTTTGCCCCATGCGCGTCTCTGAACTCAATGGTCGCGGTTTTTCATGTCCGTGTCAAGCGGGAACTCCTGCAGCGTCGGATGGCGGGGCAGCGTTGGCGGCGTGCCGTTGTCCGTCATTGCTCCGTTGGAGGGATAGAGGTTTCTTTCTTCTGGACTTCGATGAGCAGGAGAGCTGGTCGGATCTCCGTGATCTCGACACCTGCTGGCAAATCGATCTGATTCTTCGTGAGCAGAAAGTAGTTGATCCCCTCTCGCACCTGTGCGAGGCTCACACGCGCGCGCACCGGACGCGACCGCATGGCTTCCAGGGCAAGTTGAGAGCCGCGTAAGCGCACGTTTACCTCACGGGGCACTTCGCCACGTAGCTCGATGGCAGGGGCGATCTGCTGGTACTCGACGGGGATCGTCATGGCGATCTCGGAGCCTTGCTGACCGGCCAACGCCACCCATAGCAACCCCGCCAACCCGACCGCCATACCCTTGGCCCAGAGATTATTGGTGAGAAGGGCCCACCAATTGCGCTTGTCCGCATCACCCGAGAGCGTATCCTCCAGCTCCTGTTCCAGCTCCTGCTGCAAACGCGCCGGTTCAAAGAACGGAATCAGGGTGCCCTTGCGTGCCAGGGCAACGGTCCCGCGCTCCTCAGACACCAGCAGGCATAAGGCATCGCAGCGTTCGGTGAGGCCAATGGCGGCGCGGTGGCGAGCACCGTACTCGGAGGGGAGGCCAATCGCCGTAGTCATCGGTAGAAAACAGGCGGCGCGTTCGACGCGATTGGCTCGAACCACCACAGCCCCATCGTGGGTGGGGGATGGCGGCTGAAACAAGGTACGGACGAGCTCGCGGCTGACGATCGCCTCCAGGTGCACCCCTTCACGGAGATATTCGTCGATCGCCTCATGGCCGGGCAGCACGATCAACGCACCCACTTTTTCACGCGCCATGTCGAAGACCGTTTCCGTCAGCTCAACCAGTGTCTCCCGCTGCAGTGTGATCGGCTGGCCGCGCAGCAGGTCGAGGGGGTTCATGCGCTCGAGGATGCGCCGGATTTCCGGCTGAAACACGATGACAATGACCAATAGAATGATCGACCACAGTGACTGAAATAACCACCCTGTCATCACCATCCCCGTCCATCGGGCCAGCAGTGACAGGAGACCGATGACCGCTAGACCTGCTAAGGCTCGCAGAGCACGGCTTTCCCGTACCCAGAGATAGAGCTGGTAGAGGAGAAAAGACACCAGCAGGATATCGATGACACTGTGTAACTGAAAATAGCTAAAAAAGTCCATCAGGGGCCGTCCTCCCGATCCCGCTCTCTACCCGTCTTGTCTGTCTCCTCTTGCAACCCATCTGGCCTCCTCACTGTGGCATTGGACACGCAGCAGACTGAAACGTTACAATGCCGAGGCTTTTCGCTGCTGCGGTGGTCGCCACACCATTCCATCAGGACTCGCACGGGAGAACCGACAAATGCACTCGCCGCTGGCGCGCACACCTTCTTGGCAGACATGGGGGGCCTATGGCCTGCTCTTTCTCATCTTCGTTACTATCACGTATGACCACTCTAAAGCCTGGAATAATCCTAACCGCGGAGATCAAGATCTTGACCTCACCCTGGGCCTCAAGATCCGGCATTTTGAAGCCCTGAGCGATGGCTACCACCATCCTCTCCTCCCGGCCCTGGTTGCCCCTTTTGCTGAAAAATCTCTAATCTACTTCGCCAAGGCCAAGTTGGTCAATATTGCCATCGGAGCCCTGGCATTCTGGGTGATCGCATGGGTCGGGTGGCGCCTGGTCGGACCCACCCCGACCTTTTTGGCTCTCATCGCCATCGCCCCAGGACTGTCGAATAAGAGCGCGGAATTCACTGCCGAACCCCTGTTGCTGATGCTCGTTGTGCTGACCTTCTACTGCTTGGTCAGAAGCTTCGAGCAGCCAAGATTCTGGGCCTTCGCTGGCGCCTCCGCCGGCTTTGCCTATCTGACGAAAGGATCCGGCCTGCTCTTGTTGCCTGCCTATGCTCTAATCGTGTTCAGCAGTGTGCCAAAGCTCGCTCTCACCCAACGCTTCTGGCTCTTTCCCCTGGCGTTTGTGCTCGTTGCTTCACCGTTACTGGCCTATAACTGGCAGGTCTTTGGTTCACCGATTTTCAACTACAACACCGCTCATATCATCTGGCTAGACTACACCGAAGAGCAAATGATCATGTTCGGTAAGGGCCTACCGACGATGTTTTCCTATCTCGCTACGCACAGCCTTGCCGATATACTGCATCGGTTTCTCAGAGGGCTCGTGCGCGTGCGCGGAGTCGAATGGGTCTGGCCCTTCCTGGTCGTCTTTGTCTTCATCCCCAAACGGTGGTTCACCTACTTTCAGGTTCCCCCGGCAAAGCATGCGATGGTCGCGGTCGCCAGCTCGTTGGTGTTGACTTTCTATGTCGCCTTCTCGTGGAGCGCTGTCGTCCAGCGTGGCATCCGCTATCTCTTGCCGATCTTTCCCATCATCTTCCTGATGCTGGCCGATTTCCTCGTCTTTTATGCAGCCCGACTCGTATGCCAATGGTGGCCATCCCCGAGGCCAGAACGCCTGACCGGGCTGGCGATGTGCGGGCTGCTAGTGGCGCTGAGCCTGGTCTGGCTGATGCAAGTTCGCTGGCGGGATTTCCCTGCCCCCCTGGCCATCGACTTTGAGGATCAGGCAACGGCCGAGATGTATGGCTTGCTGGATACGCCAGCCTTCGATGGCAAACAGGTGCTCTTTGGGCCGAGCCATGAGTTCACGGGGACCTGGATCTTCCGGCACAATGTAACGTTTCCCATCATCCCCCCTGGGCTATCCGCGGCGGAGTTTGTCGCCTGGCTCAAACGAGGTGGAATCGACTATATCCTTGCTAATCGGGAGATGATCAGGCGTCGTCGACACAGCGTGGGCGAATATTTGGCGTATTTGCCAGGCGAAGGGGTGCAGATATTACGGTTCGAACCAGAATGGGAGGTCGTCTACCAAGGGCCGCCACCGTCGAGGTTTGTGCTGATTCGTGTGCGCTAGCCGGAACCACAACCCAAATCACCCACCCGCGTCCTCCCCGCTGGTGGGGAAGGAGGCAGGTGGTGAGAGCCCATCGATGGAAGCCGAGGGCATGGGTGATCGATGCCGCGTGTTCACGCCCCCTAGGATTTTCCCCCTGCCGGAACGCTGACACGGTGGAGGCGCTGCTGCAGAGCCTCGTGTTCCGCCTGAATCTCACGCGGCAGGCGCGCGCCAAACTGCGCGAAGAACTCCCGTTGCGAGGCGGTCTCATTCTCCCAATCGGCACGATCGATCTGCAGCAGTTCTTCGAGCGTGCTGGTGGGCAAATCGAGGCCCTCGCACTCGATGCCATCTGGGGTCGGAATCCAACCGACGGGGGTTTCAACAGCCTTGCCACCGCCGCGCACCCGCTCCAGGATCCATTTCAGCACCCGCACGTTTTGCCCAAATCCGGGCCAGAGGAAATTGCCCTGGGCGTCCGTGCGGAACCAATTGACTTGGAAAATCTTCGGCGGCTGAGAAGCGCTTCGCCCCACCTCTAACCAGTGGCCGAAGTAGTCCGCCATATTGTAGCCGCAGAAGGGTAGCATCGCCATCGGATCGTGACGCACCACGCCCACAGCCCCGGTCGCCGCGGCGGTGGTTTCGGAGGCCATCGAGGCACCCATAAATACCCCATGTTGCCAATTAAAGGATTGGTACACCAGTGGCGCGACCCGGGCGCGGCGGCCACCGAAAATGATGGCCGAGATGGGAACCCCTTGCGAGTCTTCCCAGTGTGAAGAGATGCTTGGGCACTGATGGGCCGGCGTGGTGAAGCGCGAATTCGGATGTGCCGCCTTCTCCTTACCGGGTGCCCAGGGATTGCCACGCCAGTCGGTGAGCTGCGGCGGGACGGGGCCATCCATTCCCTCCCACCAAGGCTCTCCGTGGGGAGTAACGGCCACATTCGTGAAGATCGAATTCTGCCGAATGGCCCCCATCATATTCGGGTTGGTTTTCAAGCTCGTCCCAGGAGCGACGCCGAAGAAGCCAGCTTCGGGGTTGATCGCCCACAAACGGCCGTCGGGACCCTGCTGCATCCAGGTGATATCTTCTCCTACGGTCCACACCTTATACCCCAGGTGTTCCAACGGGGACACCAACATCGCGAGGTTGGTCTTGCCACAGGCACTCGGAAACGCCGCGGCCATATAGGTCACTTCGCCGGTGGGATCCTCCAGGCCCAGAATCAGCATGTGCTCGGCCATCCAGCCCTGATCGCGGCCCATGATGCTGGCGATCCTGAGTGCGAAACATTTTTTCCCGAGCAGTGCATTCCCACCATAGCCCGAGCCGATGCTCCAGATCAGGCGTTCTTCGGGAAAATGTAGGATGAACCGACGCTCAGGGCTAAGGTCGCCGACCGAGTGCAGACCAGGCACAAAATCATCAGAAGCGCCGAGGCGGTCCAGGGCCACTTTGCCCATGCGGGTCATGATGCGCATGCTGGCAGCCACGTAGGGGCTGTCGGTGATCTCTACGCCCACCTTACTGTAGGGTGACTCGATGGGTCCCATGATGTAGGGCACGACATACATCGTACGGCTCTGCATGCTGCCTTCGAACAGCTTCCCGACTTTGTCGCGGGCTTCCTTCGGGGGCATCCAGTTGTTGGTTGGTCCGGCGTCCTCACGCTCCGGACTGCAGATAAAGGTCAGATGTTCCGTGCGGGCGACATCGCTGGGATGGCTGCGATGCAAGTAGCAGTCAGGATAAGCCTCCTGGTTGAGGCGAATCAGAGTGCCATCGTCCAGCATACGCTCGATCAGACCTTCATATTCCGCCGCCGATCCATCGCACCAGACCACCTTCTGCGGACGCGTCATCTTGGCAACATCGTTAACCCATTGCTCGAGTGGCGTAGCCATCGCTATAGACCTCCCTCCTTCTGAAACCCCGGAATCACGAGCGCGCGTTTGCCAGTAGGGTTCACTCGCTCAGGCAATCCGGCGGCGTTTCTTCACCAAATAATCCACCACGAGATA
>Ga0137404_10002584_pt1 | contig 12017 bp, 5 predicted proteins | sample CZOMad2_1_16fung_FD_108285 | JGI IMG/M metagenome (GOLD analysis project Ga0137404, IMG submission 108285) | Vadose zone soil fungal communities from Angelo Coast Range Reserve, California, USA - CZOMad2_1_16fungal (Illumina Assembly) | ecosystem: Environmental > Terrestrial > Soil > Vadose zone...
GCAGAAATGAAGCTGTCCGTTTCAAGCGAAGCTTTCGTGATGCCGAGAAGTACGGGAACTGCTTCCGCCGGTTTGCCACCTTTTTCGACCACCTTTTTGTTTTCCTCTTCGAAGTCGAGCTTGTCCACCTGATCACCCCAGAGCAACGACGTATCGCCCGGATCGGTGATTTTCACCTTGCGCAACATCTGCCGCACGATGATCTCGATATGCTTGTCGTTGATTTCCACACCCTGCAAGCGATAGACCTCCTGCACTTCATTGACCAAATGCTCCTGCAATTCCTGCGGACCGCAGACTTCCAGAATCTCGTGCGGCACGATCGGACCTTCGGTGAGTTGCTGGCCCTTTTTCACGAAATCACCTTTGAAGACGATGATGTGCTTGGTGAGCGAGATCAAATGCTCTTCCTCAGTTCCAGTCTCGGGATCCTTTAAGATCAGTCGTCGTTTTCCGCGGGCAGTTCCGCCCATTTCAACGATTCCATCGATCTTTGCAATCTCAGCCGCGTCCTTCGGCCGACGAGCTTCGAATAATTCGGCCACCCGCGGCAGACCTCCAGTGATGTCTTTTGTCTTTGCGACTTTTCGCGGCGTTTTTGCCAGCAATGCGCCAGCGCGCACCTTCTGCCCCTCCTCCACGATAACGTGAGCGCCAGCCGGGATCGAATAACTCGCAAGCACTTCCTTCTTGTCATCGACGATGACAACTTGCGGATGCAGATCCTCTTTGTGTTCAATGATCACCGTACCCATTAGGCCGGTCGCTTCATCGACGTCGCGTTTGATGGTGACACCCGCGATCATGTCTCGGAATTCGATCTTTCCGCTTTTGTCCGTGAGAATCGGCACGTTGTAAGGATCCCATTGGACAAAAGTCTCGCCCTTCTTAACTGTGGCTCCGTCACCTTTGGAAATCATTGAGCCGATCACTACGTTGTAACGCTCAAGCTCGCGGCCGTCTGCGTTATGCACGCTGATTGAGCCGTTCTTATTTAGAACGATCCAGCTACCGTCCAGCGCCTGCACGGTGCGCAGATCGTTGAAGCGGACAGTGCCATCGTTCTTCGCCTTGATGATCGGCTGCTTGAACGTTTGGCTCGCCGTGCCGCCAATGTGGAATGTGCGCATCGTCAATTGCGTTCCGGGCTCGCCAATGGATTGGGCGGCTATAATTCCCGCAGCTTCCCCAAGCTTGACGAACTGGCCGGTCGCCAGGTTGCGTCCATAACACATCGCGCATACTCCGCGGCCGCACTCGCAGGTAAGAACCGAGCGAATCTTCAAACTTTCCACGCCCACCCGCTGAAGGTCCGCGGCGATCTTTTCGTCAATGAGCTGATTCGCTTTGACGATTTTTTTCTTCTTCTCCACCGGGTCGGCGATTGTCTCGCAACTGACACGTCCGATAATGCGTTGACCGAGATCGACTACTTCCTCGTCGCCTTCGTAAATCGAGCGCACCACGATGCCGTTCACCGTGCCGCAGTCTTGCTCATTGATGATCACGTCCTGCGCCGCGTCCACCAGTTTGCGCGTGAGATAGCCGGAGTCGGCAGTTTTGAGCGCCGTGTCGGCAAGGCCTTTGCGTGCTCCGTGAGTGGAAATGAAATAGTCGATCACGCTGAGACCTTCGCGGAAATTCGACGTGATCGGGCGCTCGATAATTTCGCCCGAAGGTTTGGCCATCAAGCCGCGCATGCCGGCCAGCTGACGCACCTGTTGGCGATTTCCGCGCGCGCCGGAATCGACCATCAGATAGACTGGATTCAACTCTTTGCGACCCTCGTTGTGTTCAAGGGTGCGGAACATCACACTGGAAATCTCATCTCCGGCGTGTGTCCAGATGTCGATGATCTTGTTGTAGCGCTCGCCATCGGTGATGATGCCCTTGCGATATTGCTGCTCAACCTGTCGTTTCTGCTTGTAAGCATTTTCCAGCTCCGTCTGCTTCTCTTTCGGAATGATCATATCCGAAATTCCAATTGAGATACCGGCCTTCGTCGCTTCGGTAAAACCGAGCTCTTTCAATTTGTCCAACGTCGCGACCGTTTCTGCCGGTCCCGCGATTTGGTAACAGCGCCAAATGATGTCGCTCAGTTGTTTCTTGCCCGCGGCCTTGTTGAAAAATCCAAGTTGCTTGGGCCAAATCTCATTGAAAACGACACGGCCCGCCGTGGTCTCAATAGTTTTATCCTCAGCATTTCCATAGATCGTTTGCCGGCCGAAATCGGGGTTCTTAATCCGGATGCGGTCGTGCGTGCGAACGCTGCCCTCTGCCATTGCAAATTCTACTTCAGCTGCGTCCACGAAGAGCGGCAACCGCTGGCCATCCTTGCCTTGGCCCCGAGGATTTTGGGTCAGGTAATAACAGCCGAGCGTGATGTCCTGAGACGGCGTGGTAATCGGCTTGCCGCTCGAGGGAGAGAAAATGTTATTCGGAGCGAGCATAAGCATGCGCGCTTCCATTTGGGCCTCGACTGAGAGCGGCACATGCACCGCCATCTGGTCTCCGTCAAAGTCCGCATTGTAAGCAGTGCAGACCAGTGGATGGATGCGAATCGCTTCGCCCTCGATCAACTGCGGCTCAAAAGCCTGAATTGACAATCGATGCAAGGTCGGCGCGCGATTGAGCAACACCGGATGACCCTTGGTAACTTCATCAAGAATGTCCCAGACCTCGGGCGTCTGGCGCTCGATCATCTTTTTCGCGCTGCGCACCGTGTGTACGTACCCGAGATCCTTCAGCCGGCGAATAATGAACGGCTCGAAAAGCACGAGCGCCATCTTCTTCGGCAACCCGCATTGATGCAGCTTCAGCTCCGGGCCGATAACAATCACGGACCGACCCGAGTAATCGACGCGTTTGCCGAGCAGGTTTTGGCGGAAGCGGCCACCCTTACCCTTGAGCATGTCGCTCAGTGATTTAAGGGGTCGATTGCCAGCGCCAGTCACGGCGCGACCGTGCCTGCCGTTGTCAAACAAAGCGTCCACGGCTTCCTGAAGCATTCGCTTTTCGTTTCGAATAATGACGTCCGGCGTCTTGAGGAGGAGTAGATTTTTGAGCCGGTTATTACGATTGATGACGCGGCGATAAAGATCGTTCAGGTCGGAGGTTGCAAAACGCCCGCCTTCCAGCGGAACCAAAGGACGCAAATCCGGCGGAATCACCGGCAATACATCCAGAATCATCCACTCAGGACGCGCGTGTGAGTTCTGGAATCCTTGAACGAGCTTGAGACGCTTCGCCAGTTTCTTGCGAATCTGCTTGCTTTTGGTGGCACCCATCGCTTTCTCAAGCTCTTTATTCAGCTTGTTCAGGTCGATCTCGGCGAGAAGTTTCCTGATAGCTTCAGCGCCCATCCCGGCAATGAAATCTTCGCCGTACTGCTCCTGTGCTTCGCGGTATTCGACTTCATTGAGTAGTTGTGTTTTCTGCAACGGCGTCTTTCCGGGATCGATGACGATGTAATCCTCGTAATAGATGACGCGCTCGAGCTGGCGTGCGCTCATATCGAGCATGAGCCCGATGCGCGACGGCATGCACTTGTAAAACCAGATGTGGGAAACCGGTACCGCTAATTCGATGTGGCCCATCCGTTCACGACGGACACGCGCAAGGGTAACTTCCACGCCGCATCGATCGCAGATTACCCCCTTGTGTTTGATGCGCTTGTATTTCCCGCAGGAGCATTCCCAATCCCGTGTGGGACCGAAAATGCGTTCGCAGAAAAGGCCGCCTTTTTCTGGTTTGAATGTCCGGTAGTTGATCGTCTCGGGATTTTTAACTTCCCCTTTACTCCACGAACGCATCGTGTCGCTCGAGGCAACACCGATTGCGACTTGATCAAAACCCACGGGGCGCTCTTCGCCCACTAACTCACGCCAGGAATGTTCATTCATGATTTTTCCAAATACTTTTGATTGTAAAATTTATGCGACACTCTCGAGAAACGTGGGCGCTTGCCCCCCGACCTTTACATCAAGACCGAGGCTCTGCATTTCTTTGATCAAGACGTTGAACGATTCAGGCGTGCCAGCTTCCAGTGAATTGTCGCCTTTAACGATCGACTCATAGATGCGCGTCCTTCCTTGCACGTCATCCGACTTAACGGTCAGCAACTCTTGCAAGGTGTAAGCGGCGCCGTACGCCTCAAGAGCCCACACTTCCATTTCGCCAAAGCGTTGGCCACCGTATTGCGCTTTGCCGCCGAGCGGCTGCTGAGTAACGAGCGAATACGGTCCGACGGCGCGGGCGTGAATTTTGTCTGCCACCAAATGACCGAGTTTCATCATGTAGATGTAGCCAACCACCACTTCCTGATCGAAGGGGTCGCCAGTGCGTCCATCGAAAAGGCGCGCTTTACCGCTTTCCTTCACCCAGGTGAAGCCTTCTTTCTTTGTGGCATCATGCAAATACTCGCGGATCTGTTTTTCCTTGATTCCGTCGAACACCGGAGTCGCGACTTTGAATCCGAGTGCCTTCGCAGCAACGCCCAGGTGAGTTTCCAACACTTGTCCGACATTCATGCGGCTGGGAACGCCCAATGGATTGAGCACGATTTCAACGGGGGTTCCGTCTGCCAGGAAAGGCATATCTTCTTCGGGCACGATTCGGGCGACGACGCCTTTGTTACCGTGGCGTCCAGCCATCTTGTCGCCGACGCTCAGTTTGCGCTTGCTCGCGATATAAACCTTGACCTGTTTGATGATTCCCGGATCGATATCGTCTCCGCTCTCTACCCGGTCTGTTGCGCGATCGCGTTCGAGCTCCAGCTCCGCGAACTTGTGTTCGTACGAGCCAATGATTTCGCGGATCCGATTGCGGATCGGACTCGGATCGATCTCGATGTGATCGTGTGCCATCGCCAGCTTTCGTAAGAGCGTTTTCGTGATCTTGCGATTGGCGGGAATAATGATTTCACCATTCTTGGCGTTTACGACGTCGAGAGGGACTTTTTCACCGAGCAGGACGTTCGAAAGCGAATCAGTCAACTGTTCAATAAGCGCCTCTTTCTTACGCCTATGCTCTTCGCCGATGGTCTTAAGCTGTCGCCTGGTTTCGGCCGGCGTGAGCTTTTCGCGTGAAACTTCGCGACGGGACGAGACCTTTACGTCCATCACAATCCCGTACGTGCCGGATGGAACGGTCAGCGACGTATCCTTCACGTCGGCTGCTTTTTCGCCAAAGATCGCGCGAAGCAGGCGTTCTTCCGGAGCCAATTCTGTCTCGCTTTTTGGCGTTATCTTACCAACCAGAATGTCGCCGGGCTTTACTTCCGCTCCGACTCGCACGACGCCATCCGGGCCCAAATTACGCAAAGCTTCTTCACTAACATTGGGAATGTCCCGCGTAATTTCCTCGGGTCCGAGCTTCGTGTCGCGCGCGCCAATCTCGAACTCATCGATGTGAATGGAAGTGTAAACGTCTTCCTTCACTACCTTTTCGGAGATCATGATCGCATCTTCGAAGTTGTATCCGTTCCAAGGCATGAACGCGACGAGCACATTGCGCCCCAGCGCGAGCTCGCCATGATCGGTATTTGGGCCGTCGGCGATGACCTGGCCACGTTTCACGTGCTGGCCTTTGCGCACAATGGGCTTCTGGTTCACACACGTGCCGGCATTTGAGCGCATGAACTTGCGGAGCTCGTAGACGTGAATCCCAGCTTCTGGATCGGTTTTCAGCTTTTTTTTGCTCTCAGGGAGGTGACCGTCCTTAGTGACAACAATTTGGTCCGCTGTCACCGAAGCGACCTTGCCGCTATCCGACGCTAAAACGACCGCGTGCGAATCTCGCGCCACCTTTTCCTCCAACCCTGTGCCGACGAACGGCGCCTCGGAAACGATCAGCGGCACACCCTGACGCTGCATGTTAGAACCCATCAACGCCCGGTTTGCGTCATCGTGTTCAAGGAACGGAATGAGACCGGCTGCCACCGATACGAGCTGCTTCGGCGACACATCCATGTAATTCACTTTAGCTGGATCAACTTCAAGAAAGTCGCCGCGGTAGCGCACGGAGACTTTTTCCCCGGTAAAATGCCCGCGTCCGTCAATCGGCGCGTTGGCTTGCGCCACGAGAAAATTCTCTTCGCGATCAGCGGTGAGATATTCGATCTCATCGATCACGCGGCCCTTTTCTACTTTCCGGTAGGGCGTCTCGATAAAACCAAACTCATTGATACGCGCAAACGTGCTCATCGAACTGATTAATCCGATGTTTGGCCCTTCCGGCGTCTCAATCGGACAAATGCGCCCGTAATGCGAAGGATGAACGTCGCGCACCTCGAATCCCGCGCGCTCCCGGCTGAGACCCCCAGGACCCAAAGCCGACAAGCGGCGCTTATGCGTTAGCTCTGCGAGTGGATTTGTTTGATCCATGAACTGCGAAAGCTGGGACCGGCCGAAGAAATCTCGGATGACGGCGCTGAGCGCCTTTGGATTAATCAGCTTCTGTGGCGTCATGCCGTCGACGTTGATGTCGAACAACGTCATGCGCTCTTTGACCAGACGCTCCGTGCGGGCAAGGCCGACGCGGCATTGGTTCGCCAGCAACTCGCCCACCGTCCGCACACGACGACTACCCAGATGATCAATGTCATCAAGCGTGCCCTCTCCTCGCCGCAAATTAATCAAATACTTGATTGCCGCGATAAAGTCCTTGTCGGTCAAAATGCGTTCGGTGGGATCAACATTAATTCCCAGTTTTTGATTAATTTTGTAGCGACCGACGCGGCCAAGATCATATTTTTTCGGATCGAAAAAGAGTCTTTTTAGCAAAGCGCGGGCGTTGGCAACAGTCGGCGGATCGCCTGGACGAAGACGCCGATATATGTCCTTCAGCGCTTCTTCTTGATCGTGCGCCGGGTCCTTTCTAAGCGCCTTCACGATCGTATCGTCGGTCGAGATGTCGATCACTTTTACCTCGTGAATCTTGAGTGCCATGATCTGGCGGACGGTTGCCAGAGTGAGCGGTTCGAATGCGCGCGCGACTGTTACTTCACCGTCACGGATCTCCGCAGTCAGCACTTTGGTGGCTAGTTCCTCTTCATCGAGTTTCTCGCTCAGCTTTAGCGTCTCGATATTGTAAAAGAGCTTGATGACCTCTTCGTCGGAGCCGTAACCCAGCGCGCGCAGGAACGTCGTGGCGAGAAATTTTCGGCGTCGCTTGCGTCGATCGAGATAAATGTAAAGAAGATCGGCCGTATCAAATTGCACCTCAATCCACGAACCCCGATCTGGAATAATGCGAAAACTGTACAGGACCTTGCCGTTGACGTGAACGGTTGATTCGAAAGCAATGCCGGGAGAGCGGTGAAGCTGGCTTACCACGACCCGCTCCGCACCGTTAATGACGAAAGTCCCCTGCGGGGTCATGAGCGGGATTTCGCCCATGTAGACCTTCTCTTCCTTTGTGCCTTTTTCTTCTCGGAGTTGGAAAGTGACATGCAACGGCGCGCTGTAGGTCTGCCCTTCGCGCTGCGCTTCCAGTGCGGTCAATTTCGGCTCGCCAATGTCATAATGACTAAAATCGAGAACCGCTTTCTCGTCATAGCTTTCGATTGGGAAGACCTCCCTGAAAACAGCCTGGAGACCCTGATTTTTCCGCTTTGCGTAAGAGACATCTTTTTGCAGGAAATCGACGTATGAATTAGCCTGAACCTCAATTAGATTCGGGGGTTCGATACCTTCCTTGATACTTCCAAAGTAAATGCGTTCTGACATAGTCACTAAGATCAGGAGCTAAAGCCACGCAGCGCCCACACCAAATTGTGGGCCGACGCGGGCAAGATTTTATGGGTTCAGCGACGAGCGAAGGACACAAAAATAGCACCAAAACGGGGGTCTGTCAAATTGACGACCTCCGTCTCGTTGCCAGTAATGTGTTGCCTTTTAGCGCCGGGTTAAAAATACGTCTGCCTAGCTAACCAGCTGTCACTGTAGCCCAGATCTACCGCGGCGCAAGTATTTCGTTCCACGGATTCCGAAATCGGACTACTTATTTAATTTCGACTTTTGCACCGGCAGCCTCGATCTTTTTCTTGATCTCATCCGCCTCCTGCTTCGTCACACCTTCCTTGATTGTTTTCGGCGCTCCTTCGACCAGAGCTTTCGCTTCCGCCAGGCCAAGTCCCGGGACTGCGCCGCGAACCTCCTTAATCACAGCGATCTTGTTCGCGCCCATTTCGGTGAGGATAACATCAAACGTCGTCTTCTCCTCAGCCGCTGGAGCTGCTGCGCCACCAGCGGCGCCCGCCGCAGATGGACCGGCCGCAACTGCTACCGGTGCGGCCGCGCTTACACCCCATTTTTCCTCAAGCTGCTTCACTAATCCAGCAATCTCCAGCACGGACAGGTTGCTGAGTTGCTCCACCAATTTTTCTGTATCTGCCATTTTGGTTTTTTCCTCCAGTTGCCGCCTTCGAAAGCTTTCGAAGAATTAAAGCTGATAGCCATCAGCCCGGACAGTTTTCCTTATTCCTGTGTTGTTTGCAGCGCGACCGCTCGGTTGCCATTTCGCAGACAACCCTCGCCGCCCTACAAAAGTTATGCCGCTGGCGACCCCTCCTTTTCGGCCTTTGCGTTCAGTAATCGTGCTAGTGCTGCGCCGGGTTCATTCAAAAGCCGGACGAAGCGGGTTGCCGGCGTGAGAAGTAGTCCCAGCAATTGCGCCTGCAATGTTTCGCGCGGCGGCAATTCCGCGAGCGTCTCCAATTCCGCCGTGGAAAGGACCGCGCGATCAACAAAACCAATCTTTAGAGCCGCGATTTTAAATTCCGTCGCAAACGTCTTAAAAATCTTCGCCACTGGCGCCACGTCTTTTTCTCCTGTCACAACTGCCGTCTGGCCGACCAACTGGTTGCTAACGTCGGGAAAACCGGAATCCGTCATGGCCCGTTTGAGGAAATTATTTTTGACCACGTGCATTTCCGCGCCTGTGGGTGCAAGCCGGCTCCGCAATTCGCTGAAATCAGCGACCTTCATGTGCTGATAATCGGTCACCAGTACGAATGGCGAGTGCTTCAACTTCTCGGATAAATCCGCAACGATACTGGTTTTTTCTGGTCGCATTCTTTGATGTTGAGCCTGTTGTCCTAAATATTCAGATACGGGGCTGGATCGACGGGAACTCCGGGCGACATTGTCGCACTGATTGTCACGCCTTCAAGGTAGCGGCCCTTCGCCGTCGCCGGACGGGCCCGCACAACGGCTTCGATCACCGCATTTCCATTTTCCACCAACGCGCTTTCTTCGAACGAAAATTTGCCCACCGGCACCGCCACGTTGCCGTTTTTATCTAGCTTGAATTCTACACGACCAGCTTTTACCTCCTGCACAGCCTTGGCAGTATCGTCAGTCACCGTACCAGTCCTGGGATTAGGCATTAGCCCGCGAGGTCCCAGCACCTTGCCAAGCTTCCGCACCTCCGCCATTGCCGCGGGGGTGGCGATCGCCACATCGAAATCTTGAAAACCTTCCTGGCACTTCTGAATTAGGTCTTTCATTCCGACAAATTCCGCACCGGCTTCTTTGGCTGCCCCTGCCGCCTCGCCCTCTGCGAAAACAAGCACGCGAACCTGTTTTCCACTACCGTGGGGAAGTGGGCACGTCCCGCGCACCATTTGATCAGATTGCTTCGGATCAACTCCGAGCCGAAACGACACCGTCACCGTCTGATCAAACTTCGTTGGCGGAAACTTTTTCAGCGTTGAGACGGCGTCGGCAAGATTGTACTCCTTGTTGCGATCCACCTGCTCAGCGGCAGCGCGATAACGTTTACTTCGATTTCTTTGCATTTTCCTGTGCAGTTCAAACCCCAGCAGCTTCAAGGCGTCGGTGACTTCGCGGCGCTAGACCGTAGTTGGGTCCTGCTAAAATGTTGGGCCGCTCATTCCAGCGGCGGAGCATGGAACCTAGTGGTGTTTCCTACATTGTCAAAACGATCTATTAAAGCCTTGAGTAGCCACGACCGGGAGATAGAATCCCGCCCTTTCGCGACACATGAATCCCAATCGTTACTCCCCCAATCTTGAGAGGCGGTACCAAGCAATAAGAGCCGAGTACGGCACCGAGCTTTCACAGCGGTGGCCGATGGGCTGCGTTGGAGCGTCAACCGCTTTCCTTGTAATACTGGGTCCAAGTATGGGCGGCAATCGTGCTGGCGAGCCGATAGCAATGGGAGGTGCCAACCGGCCCCAGGGCAACACAATGATTATCGGCCGAGACGTTCAAACTTTTCACTTGCGACGCCCAGCGTTTGGATGCGCCTTTGTGCCGAGATTCTGGGAAACGAAAGTTACGTGCCTTGCATGACTTCGCTTATGAACCTGGATTGGCAACATTCAACTGAGGAACGGAAAATCCCGCCGCAATACCTAGTGGCAGGCTTCAAAGATTATATCTGGCCTCTCCTAAACTTCGTCTGCCCGCGAATAGTCTGCGTTCTCACAAACCGTGTCTGGGACACCATCATTCGGCAAATCGAGGAATGCCACCCCTCACCGCTTCGAACGCCATTATCGCTGACCGACCGAAGGGGCAAACCTCCGTCGAGACTTCCGTTAGTGTTTCGGCTCCCCAATTACGAATTCCAGACGCTGCTCATTAAGCCGCATAATCATCCATCACGCGCATTAAGCTACGATCAATGCGCCGTTATTGGGCGAACATGCCAGTATTTCCTCAACCATCCATCATGATTCACTATTAGAACTCGGTCGTGGCGGCCTAATTCCTAATATCCTGCTATGGCTTGTGCAGCTTTGCGGTGCTCTCCGCAAGCCCTTCCCGCGCGGCGGCGAGTCCGGGATCGAGTGCGAGTGCTTCTCTGAAGGCAACAATGGCGCGCTCGTGCTGATTGAATAAAGCGAGATAACGTCCACGATTGACCAACATGCTGGGGTACGCTGGCAAAATCTTGAGGTTAATTACGTCGTCCTTGTCGAACCGCACCGTCCCATCAGCCAGACCGCGGGTCTGCAGGTGCGCGTCTGGCGAATCGTGAAAACTCTGGTCGCTCGCGAGCTTAAAAACGAGGCCTTGCGGAACAAGTTGATAGTTTTGATTGATCCACCTGGCGAGCTCGGCGTTGGTTGTCTCGGCGAAGAGCAAATCTCGCGTCATGTACACTGGCGCAACCCTGTTCTCGTTCGTCACAATCGACCGGAGCATCTCGAAAAATAGCGCGGTAATTCTCTGAGTGAGTAACTGGTCCCTGGCGAAAGCGCCGGGATCGCGCTCCCATTCTTTGAGAATGTCAACAAAAGCGTCAATCTTCTCGCGCGACCGCTCCACTAAACCAGGATTGGCGTGTCTCAGATAATCGAAGTACCACGAACGACGCAACAGATTAACATCTACAACTTTTACATCGCGCCGGCGTTGTTCCACTTCCTGCGCATAGAACATCGGGGACACCACCTGCCAATCTTGCGTGAGTAAAAGACCATCGGGCTCGATTGTGCTGAGCAGATTTTCAACGTAATCGTGCGCGATAAAGTAATGCCTGCGATTGTTGAACGGCCAATTCGCCGCGAGCGCTGTGGCAAATGTCATTAGAACAGCAATTGCAGCGACCCAGTACGATCTCGCTAATGGCATCGACTTCAAGATGGTCAGGTGGACCAACCAGCGAATACCGAATCCGGTAGCAATCGCGATCGCAATAAACGTCGGCAAATAGTAGGCGTCTTTGTCCTCTGCAATCTCGTAGCTTAGAGCGTAAGCAAGATCGGAAATGACGATAAATAACAGAAACCAGAAAGTCGTGCGGTCCCGCTTGAAAGCGTGCACGAAACCGACGAAAGCGAGGACCAGCGGCAGAGGCAGCCAGGCAAGACCAAATTCGCGCAGGAGCATTCTGCAGAATTCAATAAACTGCCCTCCGATTATGTTCGGCGAAAAGGAGAAGAACACGCGATACTGCCGCCCGGTGATGTGCCACCAGATTTCTTGCAGCGAACGTGGATTGCCCCAGTTGATGATAGGTGATCGCGAGGCTGCAAAAGGCAAATA
>Ga0137404_10002587_pt1 | contig 12010 bp, 10 predicted proteins | sample CZOMad2_1_16fung_FD_108285 | JGI IMG/M metagenome (GOLD analysis project Ga0137404, IMG submission 108285) | Vadose zone soil fungal communities from Angelo Coast Range Reserve, California, USA - CZOMad2_1_16fungal (Illumina Assembly) | ecosystem: Environmental > Terrestrial > Soil > Vadose...
CGACTGCGTCCAGTGCAGGACGTTCGGATTGACGTACTTACCGTGGCTCGCGAGCAGCACGCCGGCGAGTCCCCCGGCCGCCCCGGCGATGACGAAGCACGCGAGCTTGTAGCGGTACACCGGGAAGCCGATCGCCTCCGCGCGCTCTTCGTTCTCGCGTATCGCCTGGATCACGCGGCCGAAGCGCGAATGCGCCAGCCGGTGCAGGCCGTAGACGCCCGCGGCGAGCGCGGTGAGCGCGAGGTAGTAGAACGCGATATCGCCGCCGAGATCGACGGGCAGGCCCGACGCGCGCGCCGGGAGGCTCAGGCCTTCGTCGCCGCCGTAGGCCTTCATCGAGTTCACCAGGAAGAACATCATCTGCGCGAACGCAAGCGTGATCATGATGAAGTACACCCCGCGCGTGCGCAGCGACACCGCACCGATGACAAGCGCGGCGAGAGCGGACGCCGCCACGGCAGCAGGCCAGCCGATCCACGCGCTCGCGACGCCTTCCGCGATGAAGATGCTCGACACGTAGGCGCCGGTGCCGACGAAGGCGGCGTGGCCGAAGGAGATCATCCCGCCGTAGCCCAGTATGAGGTTCAGGCTGGTCGCGGCGAGCGCATAGATGAAGATGCGGCTCGCAAAGCTCAGGTAGTAGGTCTCCTGCATCGCGAGCGGAAAGGCGAAAGCCAGCGCAAGGACGGCGAGGGTCGCGAAGCGATGCATCGCTAGCCGCGCGCGGGGAAAAGACCCCGCGGCCTGAAGTACAGCACCGCGACCATCAGCAGGTACGCGAGCACGGAGGCGATCGCCGGACCTGCGGCGCTCGCGACCCGCGGCTGGAAGAACAGGCCGAAGAGCATCGGCAGAAATGCGCGCCCGATGGTGTCCACCAGTCCGACAAGCACGGCCCCCACCAGCGCCCCGCGGATCGAGCCGATGCCGCCGATGACGATGACGACGAAGGCGAGGATGAGGATGTTCTCGCCCATGCCCACCTGGACCGCGAGGAGCGGCCCGAGCAGCGCGCCGGCCACGGCGCACAAGCCCGCGCCAACGCCGAAGAGCAGCGTGAAAAGCCGGCGGACGTCGACGCCCATCGCCAGCGCCATCTCGCGGTTGGACGCGCCCGCGCGCACCAGCATGCCGATGCGCGTGCGCGCGACCAGGAGATACAGGAGCGCGGCGACCGCGGCACCCACGCCGATGATGAGGAGGCGGTACGCCGGGTAGAACATCCCGGGCAGCAGCTCCACCGGGCCGGAAAGCGCCGCGGGCATCTGCAGCGGCATGTCCGAGCCCCAGACGATGCGGACCGCCTCGTTGAAGATCAGGATGAGCGCGAAAGTCGCGAGCACCTGCGACAGGTGATCGCGCGCGTACAACGTGCGAAGCACCGACATCTCGAGGAGCATGCCGATGGCCGCGGTCGCGGGGACCGCGAGCAACACTCCGAAAACGAAGGAACCCGTGGCCTGCACCAGCGCCGCCGCGAGAAACGCGCCCAGCATGTACAGCGATCCGTGGGCGAGGTTGATCATGTCCATGATCCCGAACACGAGCGTCAGGCCCGCGGCCAGCAGGAACAGCATCAGGCCGAACTGAAGCCCGTTCAGGAACTGCTCGAGGATGAGGACCCAGGACATGCCGCGCGATGACCGGCGCCGCGCGCGCCGGCGCCCAGCCTACCTCATCGGGCAGTCCTGCACGTAGGCGTCGCCCCGGTCCTTGAAGATCGTGCCGATGGTCTTGTTGACGAGGCGGCCCTGCGAATCCTTGCCCACGACCCGCAGGTAGTAGTTCTGGATTGGATACTGGTTGCGGTTGAACTTGAACGCACCGCGCACCGACTGGAATTTCGCCGCCTTGAGCGCCTTTCGGACCGCCTCGGTATTTTCGATCTTCCCCTTCACCTCGCGCACTGCCGAGTCGATGAGGAGCGCGGCGTCGTAGCCCTGTGATGCGTACACGGTCGGGAGCCGCTTGTATTCCTTCTCGAATTCCGCGACGAATTTCCTGTTCGCCGCGTTGTCGAGGTCGAGCGCCCAGTGCGCGGCGTCGAAGGTCCCGAGCATCGGATCACCCACGGCGCGGATGATGTCCTGGTCCGACGAGAACCCCGGCGTGATCAGCTGCATATCCTTCGACAGGCCGGCGGCGACGAACTGCTTGATGAAATTGATCCCCATGCCGCCGGGAAGGAAGATGTACACGGCCTCGGGCTTGGTGGCGCGGACCTGGGCGAGCTCGGCCGAATAGTCGAGCTGGCCCAGCTGGGTATACACCTCGCCCGCGACGCTGCCCTTGTAAAACCGCTTGAACCCTTCGAGCGAGTCCTTCCCGGCCTGGTAGTTCGGTGCGAGCATGTAGACCGATTTGTAGCCCTTGTCGGTCGCGTGCTGGCCGGCCGCCTCGTGGTATGCATCGTTCGGCCAGGACGCGGCGAAGAAATACGGGTTGCACTGCTTTCCCGCGAGCGGCGAGGGCGCGGCGTTCGGGCTGATATAGATGATCTTGTTCTCGAACGCAACCGGCACGGAGGCGAGCATGATGTTGGAGAAAACGAAGCCGGTGAGGAAATCGACCTTGTCGAGCTTGACGTCCTTCTCCGCGAGCTGCCGGCCCACCTCGGGCTTGAACTGGTCGTCCCCGATCAGCACTTCCGCGGGAAGCCCGCCCAGCTTGCCGCCGTTCAGCTTCACCGCGAGCATGAACGCATCGCGGATATCGACGCCGAGAGCGGCGCTCGGACCCGAGAGCGTGCTGATGAAGCCGATCTTGACCTTGTCGGCCGCCTGCGCCGGGAGCGAGGCTGCGATCGACAGGAGTATTGCGGCGAGCAAAAGTCTTTTCATGGTCACGGTCCCCCCGGCGGCGGAAACGCAGACCATATGTGCGGTCGAATGATAAGTCAAGCGAGCGCCCGCAGTGGACAAGCCTGGATCGGAAGCCTACGCTCCTCGATCGAAAGGGGACTCGATGAGTAAAGCCGATTTGGCCGATTACCGGCCTGCGCATTTTCGCTGGCGCGTGGAGGATCGCGTCGGCGTGGTCACGCTCGACCGCCCCGAGAAGAAGAACCCGCTCACCTTCGAGTCCTACGCGGAGCTGCGCGACCTGTTCCGTCGTCTGGGCGCCGCGCGCGACGTCAGGGCCGTGGTGCTCACCGGCGCGGGCGGCAATTTCTGCTCCGGCGGCGACGTGCACGAGATCATCGGGCCGCTCACCAAGATGGACGCGCCGGACCTGCTCGAGTTCACGACCATGACGGGCGACCTGGTCAAGGCGATGCGCGCCTGCCCGCAGCCGATCGTCGCGGCGGTCGACGGCGCGTGCGCCGGGGCCGGCGCGATCCTCGCGCTGTTCTCCGACCTGCGGTACGGCACACGCGCAGCCAGGATCGCCTTTCTTTTCACGCGCGTCGGACTGGCGGGCTGCGACATGGGCGCCTGCGCCATGCTGCCGCGGATGATCGGCCAGGGGCGTGCCGCCGAGCTCCTCTACACGGGCCGCGCGATGTCGGGAGACGAGGGGCTGGCGTGGGGCTTCTTCAACGCGCTCGCCGAGCCCGACCGGGTCCTCCAGACAGCGCTCGATTGCGCGAAACAGCTCGCCGCCGGACCGACCTTCGCCCACGCCATGACCAAGAAGATGCTGCACCGGGAATGGGACGTCGGCCTCGACCAGGCGATCGACATGGAGGCGGAGGCGCAGGCGGTGTGCATGCAGACGCAGGACTTCCGCCGGGCCTACGAGGCCTTTGCGGCGAAGAAAAAGCCGGTGTTCGAGGGGGACTAGCGCTTCGCATGGATCGTTTCGCGCACCTCGAGTGGCCGTTCTTCGAGCCCCGGCACGCCGCGCTCGCGCGCAAGGCGGAAGAGTGGGCCGCCGCGAATCTCGCTCATACGCACGACGGGGACGAGGACGCCGTGTGCCGCCGCCTGGTGAAGGAGATGGGCGCGGCGGGATTTCTCGCGCACTGCGCGCCCGAGGACTCGCGCTTCGACGTGCGCTCGCTCGCGCTGCTGCGGGAGGTGTTCGCTTTCCACGCGGGGCTGGCCGACTTCGCCCTCACCATGCAGGGCCTGGGCAGCGGCCCGGTCGCGCTCGCCGGCACCGAGGCGCAGAAGCGCCGCTATGTCGGACGCGCGGCCCGGGGCGAGGCGATCGCGGCCTTCGCGCTCTCCGAGCGGGACGCCGGCTCGGACGTCGCGGCGCTCGCCACCCGGGCGCGGCGCGAGGGCGCGCACTACCTGCTCGACGGCGCGAAGACCTGGATCTCGAACGGCGGCATCGCCGATTTCTACATCGTGTTCGCGCGCACCGGGGACGGGCCCGGAACGAAAGGCATCTCGGCCTTCGTCGTCGACGCCGACGCGCCGGGGCTTTCCATCGAGGAGCGCATCGAGATCGTCGCCCCGCATCCCATGGCGACATTGCGCTTTGCCGCCTGCCGCGTTCCCGCGGAGAACATGCTGGGGCCCGAGGGCGAGGGCTTCAAGCTCGCGATGCGGACCCTGGACATCTTCCGCACGGGCGTCGCGGCCGCCGCGCTCGGGTTCGCGCGGCGCGCGCTCGCCGAGGCGCTGCTGCGGGCGCGCGAGAGGAAGATGTTCGGCCAGGCGCTCGCCGACTTCCAGACGACTCAAGGCAAGCTCGCCGACATGGCGACCGGCATCGAAGCGGCGGCGCTGCTCGCGTACCGCGCCGCCTGGATGCACGACGTGCGGCAGCAGCGGGTGACCCGCGAGGCCGCCATGGCCAAGATGCAGGCGACCGAGACGGCGCAGCAGGTCGTCGACGCCGCGGTGCAGATCTGCGGCGGCCTGGGCGTTAAGCGCGGCCACCCGGTGGAGCGGCTCTACCGCGAGGTGCGCGCCCTGCGCATCTACGAGGGCGCGACCGAGGTGCAGAAGCTGATCATAGCGCGCGAGCTGCTGAAGGAGACCCCATGAAGATCCTGCAACCGCCACCGTGGGCCAGGCCGCGCGGTTTTTCCAACGGCATCGCGGTGAAGGGCGGCACCACCGTCTACATCGCCGGGCAGGTGGGCTGGAAGGACGGCGTGTGGGAGGCGAAGGACTTCACCGGCCAGTTCCGCCAGGCGCTGCGCAACGTGCTCGATGTGCTCGCCCAGGCGAAAGGCAAGCCCGAGCACGTCGTGCGCCTGACCTGGTATGTGGTCGACCGAAACGAGTATCTTGCTTCGCTCAAGGCGGTCGGCGACGCTTACCGGGAGCTCATGGGGAAGCACTACCCGACGATGAGCGTGGTGCAGGTGAGCGCCCTCGTCGAGACCCAGGCACGCCTGGAGATCGAGGCGACCGCGGTGGTTCCGGACCGATGAAAATCAGCATCATCGGCGGCGGACCGGGCGGGCTGTACTTCGCGCTGCTCGCGAAGAAACGCTGGCCCCGCTGGGACGTCGAGCTCCACGAGCGCAACCGCGCCGACGACACCTTCGGCTTCGGCGTCGTGTTCTCGGACGCGACGCTCGGCACGTTCCGCGATTACGACGCGCCTTCGTACGAAGCGATCCGCCGGAGCTTCGCCTACTGGGACGACGTCGAGGTCGTCTATAAGGGGCGCGCCCTGCGCTGCGCGGGCAACGGATTCTGCGGCTGCTCGCGCGTGACGCTTCTCAGGCTCCTGCAGGCGCGCTGCCGCGCTCTCGGCGTCGAAATGCATTTCCAGGCCGAAGCGAGCATAGAGGACTTCAAGGAGAGCGACCTAGTCGTCGCCGCGGACGGCATCAATTCGCGCACGCGCGAGACCTACAGCGAGCACTTCAAGCCCTCGGTCGACCTGCGGCCGAACAAGTTCGTGTGGCTGGGATCGACCCGGCCGCTCGATGCCTTCAAGTATTTCTTCAAGGAGACCGAGCACGGCATCCTGCTCGCACACACTTACCAGTACGAGAAAGGCGCGAGCACCTGGATCATCGAGACCAATGCGGACACCTGGGAGCGCTCGGGCTTCGACAGGATGGACGAACCCGCCATGCTGCGCTCACTCGAAGCCCTGTTCGCCGAGGAGCTGGGAGGCCACCGGCTCATCGCCAACCGCTCGGTATGGCGCAATTTCCCGAATATCCGCAATGCCACCTGGGTCATGGACAAGGCGGTGCTGGTCGGCGACGCCAAGGCCACGGCGCATTTCTCCATCGGCTCGGGCACCAAGCTCGCGATGGAGGACGCGATCGCGCTGTTCGAAGCGCTGCGGACCGAAGGCGGCGTCCGGGCGGCGCTGGCGCGCTACGATGCGCAGCGGCGCGAGGGTGTCGAGAGGACGCAGCATGCCGCGGACGTTTCGCTCGCCTGGTTCGAGAACATGCACCGCTACTTTCGCATGGACCCGCCGCAGTTCGCCTTCGGCGTCATCTCGCGTTCCAAGCAGATCACCTACGAGAACGTGCGCCTGCGCGACCCGGCGTTTCTGGAAGCCGTGTCGCGCTGGTTCGCGGACACTTTCATCCCGCCGGGCTTCGAGGTGGTTGTCCGAAGCCCGCCGCCGCCGATGTTCGTTCCGTTCGCGCTGCGCGGCTTGCGCCTGGAAAACCGCGTGGTGCTCTCGCCCATGGACCAGTACATGGCGGTGGACGGCATGCCGAACGACTGGCACCTGGTGCATCTGGGCAGCCGCGCCGTCGGCGGCGCGGGGCTGGTGTTCGTCGAGATGACCTGTCCCTCGCCCGAAGCGCGCATCTCGCCGGGATGCACCGGCCTGTGGAACGAAGCGCAACGCGATGCGTTCAAGCGCATCGTCGATTTCTGCCACGCGCAATCGGGCGCGAAGCTGTGCATGCAGCTCGGCCACTCGGGGCGCAAGGGCTCTACCCAGCTCGGCTGGGAGCGCCCGGACTATCCGCTCGCCTCGGGCAACTGGGAGCTCGTCGCGCCCTCGCCCCTGCCCTATGGGCCGCAGTCGCAGGCGCCGCGCGAGATGACCCTCGCCGACATGGACCGGATCCGGGACGAATTCGTGCGCTCGGCGGGCTACGCCAACGAGGCCGGTTTTGACATGCTCGAGCTGCACATGGCGCACGGCTATCTCCTCTCGTCGTTCATCTCGCCGCTCACTAACCTGCGCACGGACGAATACGGCGGCCCGATCGCGAACCGCCTCCGCTATCCGCTCGAGCTGTTCCGCGCGCTGCGCGCGGCGTGGCCGGAGGAAAAACCGATGTCGATCCGGATCTCGGCGACCGACTGGTCGCCGGGCGGCCTTTCGGAGGAGGACCTCCTCGCGCTCGCGCGGGCCTTCAAGGACGCGGGCGTCGACCTGATCGATGTCTCGACCGGCCAGGTGGTGCCGCAGCAGAAGCCGATCTACGGGCGCATGTACCAGACACCCTACGCCGACAAGATCCGCAACGAGCTCGGGATCGCGACCATGGCGGTGGGCAACATCACGACCGCAGACCAGGTGAACACCATCGTCGTCTCGGGCCGCGCCGACCTCGTGGCGCTGGCGCGCACGCACCTGTCCGATCCGTATTTCACGTTGCACGCGGCGGCCTGGTATCAGCACACCGGCCAGTTCTGGCCCAGACCCTACTGGCCCGGCCGCGATCAGGCGTACCGCCTCGCGGTGAGCGACCGGGCGGAATGGACCGCAGGGCGGACCGCGACCCGGCCGCCCAGCCATGAGGTGAAGGACGCACCCGAGCGCGACGGGCGCCCGGGTGCCGCGACAGGCCCCGGACCCGGCAAGAAGGCCGCCTGAGGGAAAGAGCTACTGCGCGCGAATCCAGGTTTGGGTTCGGAAGAAAAATGCGATGTAGCCGCGCACCTCGAGCTTTTTTCCGTCCTCGATCGGGGTCAGGCGCAAGGTGTATTCCTTCCCGTTGTCCGGATCAAGAATCTTGCCGCCTTCCCACACGTCGCGGCCTTCGGTTTTCCTGGCGCCGCGAATGATCTCCATTCCCAGCACAGGTTTGTCCTTGCGGTCATCCGAGCATTTATCGCAAACCTCGTCCTGCTTGGCGTTTTTGCGCAACAGCTTTTCGACCCGGCCGGAAAGCACGCCCGCGTTATCCGCAATGCGCACCTCCGATGCCACTTCACCCGTCTTGTCGTCGATGGTGCGCCACACGCCGGCCGGCGTCATCTGGGCCGATACCGGAAATGCCAACGCGCCAAGAACAATGGCAGCAATCGATCTGTGCATAAGGATCCCTCGATCAATGACCATCAGTCGTCGCGCGGCACCAGCGCGAAGGCGCGCAGCGCGGAGCCGGTGCCGCCGAGAATCCTCAAGGGCGGCACGACGACGACGAACTCGTAGGCCTTCGCGGCCGACAGCGCCTCGAGGTTCAGGTTCTCGATGATGTAGATCCCGGAGTCGGCGATCACGCGCATGTGCACCGGAAAGACCTGGAAGGTCGGGCTGGTGACGATCGGCGGGCGCTGCTCGAAGGTCAGCGTGTCGTCGCCGACCACGCGCGCGCCGTTCTTGATCAGGAAGTTCGCGCCGTCGAGGCTCGGTCCGGGTGAGTTGGCTCCCGAGTAGAGGGCGGTGTTCGACTTGAAGTACTGACCCCAGCCGGTGCGGATGAAGACCGTGTCGCCTTTCTTCAGCTTCACGCGCTGGTGCTTCGCCGCCTGCTCCAGGTGCGCCGCGGTGATCTCGAAGGTCGGCGGCAGCGGGCTCGAGTCCCCCTGGATCATGCGCGCCACGTCGAGCAGGATGCCGCGGTTCACCAGCAGATCCGCGGGAAACTTGTCGATGGAAAGGTTGGCGCCGACGCCGCTCGCGCCTATGCCGTCGGGGTTGCTGGTCGAGGCTGCGGCGTCCACGCCGCCGAACAGCTTGCCATCGCGGCCGATGTGCCCGATGGCGTCGATGGAGGGCGCGCCGTGCTGGCCGCTGAAGTGCTGCACTTCGGCGGTGAACGAGAGCTGGCCGCCGTCGCCGAAGGTGCCGCGCGTGTTGGCGTGCGTCGCGCTCAGCGCGAACGAATACGGCGGATTCACCGAGGCGACCGGCGAGGCGTTCTCCCAGTCTTGGGAAAGATCGATGAGGCGCGCCTTCTTGATCGACTTCAGCAGATCGTCCGAATCGTGGTCGGCCAACGCCGGAGCGGACGAGAGCGCGCAAAACGCGGCGAACATGCCGGCCAGAATTGCGCGAGAGGAACGTCTATGAGAAACAGCTTGGTGCGTGCCGCGTGTAGGCTTGGACATGTGCTCCTCCTGATGGGTTGATGCCGGGACCCGGCAATCATAACGCATCCTCCCGCCGCGCAAGCGCCTCGCATCCGCACGCGGTGAGTGGGACAATACTCGCCGCATGGACCGCCTCCTGCGCTCGGTCGACGCCGTGCTCTTTCCTTCCCGGCTGGCCATTCTGCGCGTGCTCCTGGTCGCATTCCTCGCTTTCAACGCGCTCACGCGGCTCGCTCTCGCCGCTTACAACGCCGAGCCGTCCTTCTTCCTGCCCTGGCGCCTCCTGCCGGCGATGGCGATCGGCGCCGTTTTCGATCTGGGCGCGGCGGCCTTCTTCGCCCCGTTTCTCGCGGCGCTGCTCGCATGGTGGCCGGTGCGCTACCCGGGGGCGCTCAAGGTCTTTCTCGCGCTGCTCCTCCTGCCGCTTTGCGGGCTCATGGTATTCGTCGGCGCCTCGGAGCTGGTTTTCTGGAACGAGTTCGCCTCGCGCTTCAATTTCATCGCGGTCGACTACCTCGTCTATACCAACGAGGTGATCGGGAACATCCGCCAGTCGTACAACATGCCGCTCCTGCTGTCGCTCGTCGGTATCGCCTCCTTGCTGCTGTGGTGGGCGATCGCGCGCAAGGTCGCTCCATTGATCTCGGCGCCGCCGGCGGGACAGGGTGTGCGCTCGCGCGCGGTGGCCTTGTGGGTGATCGCGCCCTTCGTCGCCTTCGGAGCGCTCGATGCACGCTACAAGGAATTCTCCACCGACGCGCAGCTGAACGAGCTCGCGGGCGACGGTTATTACGATTTTTTCCACGCCTATCGCGCCAACGAAATCGACTACGAGCGCTTCTACAAGACCCTGCCGCCGGAGCGCGCGGCACGCGTGCTCGCGGGCGAGCTCGACCGCGCGCCGCCGGCCGGCTCGCAGTCGGCCTTCGAGCGCGACGTCGCCGGACGAGGACCGGAGAAGCGGCTCAACGTCGTCCTGATTTCCGTCGAGGCCCTGAGCGCCGATTTCATGGCTGCGTTCGGAAACCGCGAAGGGCTGACCCCCCGGATCGATCAGCTCGCCCGGGAAGGGCTCTTGTTTACCCGCCTCTACGCGACCGGCACGAGAACGGCGCGGGGGCTGGAAGCGCTGACGCTGTCGTTTCCCCCGACACCGGGCTACTCGATCGTCAAGCGGCCGGACAACGAAGGACTGTTCTCCCTGGGTTCGGTCTTCAAGGAGAAGGGCTACGAGCCGCTCTACTTGTACGGCGGCTACGCCTATTTCGACAACATGCAGGCGTTCTTCTCGGGGAACGGCTACACGGTCGTCGACCGCACCGCCATCAAGAGCGAAGACATCTCCTTCGAGAATATCTGGGGCGTGGCCGACGAGGACATCTTCAAGGTCGCGATCGGCGAGCTGGACAAGCGCTGGGCGACGGGCAAGCCTTTCTTCGCGCACATCATGACCGTGTCCAATCACCGCCCCTTCGCCTACCCGGCGGGACGCATCGACATTCCCATCGGAACGCGCGAGGGCGCGGTCAAGTACACCGACTTCGCCATCGGCCAGTTCATCGACCGCGCGCGCGCCAAGCGCTGGTTCGGCGACACGCTCTTCGCGGTCGTCGCGGACCACACGCACAAGGGACGCGGCCGCACCGAGCTGCCCCTGGAGAACTACCACATTCCCTTCGTCGTCTATTCGCCCGGACACGTCCGGCCTGGCCGGATCGACACCGTCGCGTCGCAGATCGACGTGGGCCCGACCCTCCTCGGTGTCCTCGATTTCAGCTACCGGTCCCGGTTCTTCGGCCACGACATCGTGCGCCACGGAGCGAAACATCCGCGCGCCCTTTTCGCCAACTACCAGACGGTGGGCTACTACCGGGACGGCGTCGTCGTCGAGCTGAAGCCCAAGGGGCGCTACCGCATCGTCGACGCGGGCACGGGGCTGGCGATTCCGGAGGACGCGCGCTCGGCGCGCTTGCTGGATGAGGCGATCAGCTACTACCAGCTTGCGAGCCGGGCCTACAGGTCAGGCGAGCTCAAGCTCGCGCGTCCGTCTCCGTAGCGGAGGGCAACCGCCCTCAGGCGGCGATTTTCCTGAAGAGAAACGGCGCGATGACCGAGACCAGCAGGAGCAGCAGAGCGACAATGGGAGCGCGAGGCGCCATGATGACGAGGGGAAGCGCCACGCAGGCGACGACGAGAATCCAGGGAACCAGGGCCCGGCTGTATTTGAGATAAGCGAGAAATCCCGGGGGTATCTCGAGGCGGACCCCCCGCTCCTTGCGGTCGCTCCGCGCCGCCAGGCCCTCCAGCCAGATCGCGAACACGTAGATCTGGCCGATCACGCCGCCCACCCACACCAGCGCGCCGAAAGGCAGGGTGAGACCTCTGAAGCTCCCGGCGAAGCGGGCGAACCTCATCATCACGTCGATCGAGCACACCGTGCTGACCAGCACGAACACGAAACCCACCCCGAGCGCGCCCCAGATGCGCGGCGCAACGTAGGCCTGCAGCACATCATCACGCGTGAATTTCAGCGCCAGGTCGCGCGCGTCCCGCAGGATGTTCCGCGGGTTGAGCTGGCTCAGCATGTCTCCGCCCGCGGCGCGCAATTCGCGCTCGCCGTGCCTCACCGCCTTGCGCAGGTCTCGTTGACTCAACATGGCGGCGCCATGTTAAGAGCCTTCGCCCTTTCATGCAAATGTCATGGGCCCGGGGGCGTGAAATCCGCCCGCACTGGTTGACCGTCTTGAGGCGATGGGAATCAGGTAAGCTTCCCGCGGGGGCTGATCGTCAACGTCACGCATATCGGGATATTCTTCGGGCCGCCGCTCGTCGCCGCGAGCGTCACTTACGGGGGCTCC
>Ga0137404_10002589_pt1 | contig 12009 bp, 7 predicted proteins | sample CZOMad2_1_16fung_FD_108285 | JGI IMG/M metagenome (GOLD analysis project Ga0137404, IMG submission 108285) | Vadose zone soil fungal communities from Angelo Coast Range Reserve, California, USA - CZOMad2_1_16fungal (Illumina Assembly) | ecosystem: Environmental > Terrestrial > Soil > Vadose zone...
CCGTTTCCGGAATCGTTGAGGTTCGTCACTTCGATCACGACGCCTCCGCGTCCGCCTACGGCCGCGGCACCGCCGCCTTCCGCACCCGGAAACGCAGCGCAATTCGAGCCGCTGCACGACTCGCTGGACGATGTGCTTGGCGGGTTCGGCGGGTTCGGCGCTGCAGCGGTAACCGCCACACTAGCGGACGCCGATTTGCTCGTCTCAGCGTTGCTGGTCGCAGTTACCGTGTCGGTGCCGGCCTTCGCAGGTGCCGTGTAAGCCCCGGACGAAGTGATCGTGCCCATAGCAGCCTTCCACGTAACGCTCTTGTCCGTGACCGTGCCCTGAACCACGGCTGTGAACTGGAACTTGCCACCCGTAGTCACGCTGGTCGAACCAGGCGACACCGTTATCGAGTTCACGGTCGGCGTTGCCGCGCTCGTTGTAACCGTAACGCTGGAGGTATCCGACTTCGACGGGTCCGCAACGCTCGTCGCCGTCACCGTGTCGACCCCTGCTTTCGCTGGAGCTTTATAGGCGCCAGTCGACGTGATCGTGCCCAGCAAAGCTTTCCACGTTACGGATTTGTTGGAAGCGCTCCCTTGAACGCTAGCCGTAAACGATAGCGTGCCGCTGGTAACCGACGAAGCCGTCGCGGGTGACACTGTTACCGACGTTACTCCCGAACCAGACGGCTGATTCGAAGCAGTTGCAACCGTCACCGTCGCCGTAGCCGACTTGGTCGGATCAGCAACGCTCGTTGCCGTGATTTTGCCGCTTCCTCCTGTCGCCGGCGCGGTAAACACTCCCGCGGTAGTGATCGATCCAATCGTGGCCGCCCACGTTACTGACTCGTTGGTGGTTGATCCCTGGATAGCAGCCGTAAACTGGACCTTCGCGCTGGGCGCAGGCGAAGCCACGGCGGGCGAAATCGTGATCGAACTGACGTCAGGAGTGGTCGACGAGGCCGCGCCATGCAATGGGAGCATGACTGCCCGGTGTGCCGCATCCGTCATGAACGACACGCTGCCATCGACGTTTCCAGTCTTGGATGCTAAAAATTTCACGCTGAAACTGGTGCTCTTCCCGGCCGCCAGGCTAACCGGCATGGTCAGCCCCGTCATGCTAAACCCGGTCCCTGTCAGGACCGCTTGACTCACGCTGACCGGCGTCGTACCCGTGTTCGTCAGCGTAACCGGCAGCGCACTCGAGGTGCCAACTTTTGCGCTAACTGTCAGTTTGTCGGGTGCTACAGCAAGGGTGGGGAGCGGCTCAGTAACGCCGGCACAACCTGAGATCCAAAGTATCGTCGAAGCCGCCAAAGAGAACAGTACTAGAACCAACTTCTCATGCCGACATTTCATATCGGTCTGTCTCCCATTTCCCAAGTTCAATTTTTCTAATGCGATACAGCCGGTTCCGAATCGCCTGGGGGAGGGTTTTCCAGGCAAAGCTATGCTAGTTACTCCATACAAAAGGCTACAACTGGGACATCGGTCAGATTAAGGACGGGAGTTCCATTGCCATGAGTACTGGTACTCGTACCTGTACCCTATCTGTACTCCGGTACATACAGCGAGGAATGTCTGCCCGTACGGCCCGGAAACTTCATCGAGCACTTCGCTACCACACCAGGCGAAGACGAAATTCGATTTTTCAGCGCTTTCGGATTTGCACGAGCGTGGAGAACATCAACCATGGACACTTTCGACAGATCGCAAATCGAAATCTTTTCGACCACCCCGCAGTCGAAAGATTTCCCTCGCGAGACCTACGTTCAACAGGTCATCGATGTAGCATCCTGGAGCGAACAAGCCGGATGCACGGCCATCCTGGTGTACACCGACAACTCGATCGTGGATCCCTGGCTCGTCTCGAACATCATTCTTCAGCACACCAAGAAATTGTGTCCGCTGGTCGCCATTCAACCGGTCTACATGCATCCGTATGCAGTCGCGAAAATGGTCGCCAGCTTCGCGCACTTGTACGGCCGCCGCATGTATCTGAATATGGTCGCGGGAGGCTTCAAGAACGATCTCATCGCGCTCAACGACACCACGCCACACGATGATCGCTACACACGACTAGTCGAATACACCACCATCATCAAAATGCTTTTGTCCGGCCCCGCACCGGTCACCTTCGAAGGCAAATTCTACAAAGTCGACAACCTGAAAATGACCCCGCCTCTTCCGCCCGAACTTTTCCCCGGCATCCTCATGTCCGGTTCTTCGGAAGCAGGCCTCGCGGCCGCCCGCGCTGTCGGCGCGACCGCTGTCAAATATCCCAAGCCCGCCAAAGATTCTGCGGCCGGCGCGCAACTCGACGAAGAAAAGTCCGGCGTCCGCGTCGGAATCATCGCCCGCGCCAACGCCGCCGACGCCTGGAAAGTTGCCAATGAACGATTCCCAGGCGACCGAAAGGGCCAGCTCGCACATCAAATGGCTATGCGCGTTTCCGACTCCGTCTGGCACAAGCAGCTCTCGGAAATGATCAAAGAAGTGGGCGAGGTACAAGGCGTGTATTGGATGTGGCCCTTTCAGAATTACCAGACGTTCTGCCCCTACCTCGTAGGCAGCTATGAAGAAGTCGCCGACGAGGTCTCTCGTTACATTCGTGGCGGCTTTAAGTCCTTTATCCTGGACATACCACCAACGCGGGAAGAACTCACCCACACCCAAGCCGTCTTCGACTACGCCCTGAAGGGCGTGGCTACGTGAGTTTGCTGACCGACGAACAAATTTCGCAAGCAACGGATGTCCCTGCTCCGTCGGTAATTGGTCTCGCTTTTCAATTTTTCAAAGCCCGGTGGTTTTCGATTCTTGCGCTTTCCGGCCTGATCCTGATTCCCTGCTATTGGCACCGCCGCATTGAGGCTGGAGACCTCGGAAGTCACACCTACAATGCGTGGTTGGCGGTTCTGGTGAAACAAGGTCGCGCGCCAGGCCTCTATCTCGCCCGTCAGTGGAACAATGTGATCGTCGATTCCGCCCTGGCTTGGCTCGGCAGCCGTCTAGGATTCATCGCCGCCGAAAAAATTGTAGTCTCTCTTTGCGTTCTGATCTTCTTCTGGGGGGCCTTCGCATTCATCGCGGCTGCCTCACTTCGTCCGCCGTGGTACCTCACCCCGGCGGTCGCAATGATCACGTACGGCTACACGTTTTACGTCGGCTTCATGAATTTTTATCTTTCCCTCGGTCTGGCATTCTTCGCCATCGCCGTCTTCTGGCGGGGAACACGCATTGACTGGATTGTCGGCGCCGTTCTCGCTCTGCTCGCGCTTATGGCCCATCCCATAGGCTTTGGCCTGCTCGTCGCCGTTGTGGCTTACATTTGGTTGGCGGAAGCAGCTCGCGGATGGCAACGCTATCTTGTTTTCGCCTGTGGGCTTCTTGCGCTCGTCGCTCTGCACTTCGTCCTGCACCGCTTCAGGACCGAAGGAGGCTTTGGCCCGCGATTCGCCCTCATGAATGGCGCGGACCAGCTTGTGCTATTCGGCGAGCGTTACAGATTGTTCGCCGAATATATCCTCATATTCGGGAGTTGCGCCTTCCTCGCGGCCGCCATTCGCGACTGGAGACGCCTGCCTTTGCAACAATGGTTTCGAACTCCCCTGGAGTTGTGGGCTATCTTTCTCTTTGCAGTAGCGGTCTTACCCGGAACGATCTGGTTTCCCCAATACTTCGCCGCGGTAAGCTCCATCGATAGCCGTATCACCTCCGTTACCGCGGTGCTCGGCTTATGTGTTCTCGGCTCGGTTTGCCCTCGCAGATGGATCCTGGCCAGTCTGACTCTCTTTGCGGCGATATTTTTTACCCTGCAGTATCGAGACACCGCGATCTTGAACAATATGGAGCAGCAAATCGACAACCTCGTCAGCACCTTGCCTTACGGAACTCGCGTCGCCTACACGATCGACTTTGGCAACGCCAGCAGAATCAACTCTCGTCACATGGTCGACCGCGCCTGCATCCAAAAATGTTTTACCTACTCGAACTACGAACCAGGAACCCGCCAATTTCGCCTTCGCGTTTCCCCGCAAGGCAGCCCCCTCATCTCCACCTCCGGTCTCGACCTGGAGCATGGCCACTACATTGTTCGTCCAGACGACTTGCCCTTGGCGCAGATCTACCAGCCCGATGAATTCGACCTCACCAAACTCGCCATTCGAAACTTGTCGGCGGGCGAACCAAACGGTCGCATCGGCCATCACGTCCCCGTCGCGACCGGCTTGTCAAACTAAAATATCCATCAGCTTCACCCATTCACGCGTAAACTTTTAGCTTACAACGCGGCCCTTTTTCTGACCTGGGCGGCCGCGTTTCCCGAGGATAACCACCAAATGAACCGATTGCTGCAGAGTTGGGTCACTCAACAAGCACAAACGCGCCCAGACGCTACCGCCATCGTCCTGGGCACCGACACGCTCTCCTACGGCCAACTGGAAGCCTCCAGCAACCAGCTAGCCCACTTGCTCCAGCAGTCCGGCTGTAAGAAGGGCGATCGCGTCTGCATCCTGTTGCCGAAATCCCCGGCCGCCATCGTCAGCATGATCGGCATTCTCAAGGCCGGCTGCATGCACGTGCCCATTGACGTCGCGACCCCGGCAGCACGCATTCGCCACATTTTCGAATCCTGCGAAAATCGCTGGATTCTCGCAGGTGGCCGTGTCACTCCTCTCCTGGAAGAGTTGCTAGCCGACGATCGATTGCGCGCCCGCACTTCTGTAGGATGGGTGGATCCCCAGGCAACCTCAGCTACCAATTTCACGCCAGAGTTTTCTCACGCCGACCTTGACGCCGCATCGTCCCATTCCATTCCGCAACAGTGCACCGCCGACGAGGGCTCGCACATCCTCTTCACGTCCGGCTCAACCGGTGTACCCAAAGGCGTAGTCATCACCCATAACAACGTTTCCACTTTCGTAGCCTGGGCCTTGAAGCACTACGGAATCGATCACACCGACCGCTTCTCTGGCCATACACCGTTCCACTTCGATCTATCAACATTCGATATTTTCGGCGCCATCACCGCCGGCGCGCAGCTGCATCTGGTGCCCTCGGAAACGGCACTGTTGCCCCCCAAACTCGCCGAATTCATTCGCGAATCGCAACTAACTCAGTGGTTCTCGGTTCCCTCCGTCTTGAACTACTTGGCCAAATTCAACGCCGTAAAGCAGAACGACTTCCCATCGCTCCGTAGGGTGCTCTGGTGTGGCGAAGTACTCCCTACGCCGGCGCTCATGTATTGGATGGAACGCCTGCCAAAGGTGCGCTTCTCAAATCTCTACGGCCCCACCGAAGCGACCATCGCCAGCAGCTACTATGACGTCATTTGTTGCCCCACCGACCCCAAGTCGGCCATCCCTATCGGCAAGGCCTGCGGCGGCGAACAACTCCTCGTCCTCGACGACAAGCTCAAGCCGTCGCCCCTTCGCGAAATTGGCAACCTCTATATTGCCGGCGCAGGTCTAAGCCCCGGGTACTGGCGCGACCCCGACAAAACCGCCGCGGCGTTCCTGCTCGATCCCCATAACGGTGACCCAGAAGGTCGCCTGTATCGAACGGGTGATCTCGCCTGGCAAGACGAGGACGGACTAATCTATTTTGTCGGTCGCGCCGACACTCAAATCAAGGTCCGCGGCTACCGCATTGAGCTCGGAGAAATTGAGACCGCTCTGAACTCCATGGGCAAGCTTCAGGAATGCGCGGTCGTGGCCATCCCTACGGACAATTTCGGTGGATGGATGATTTGTTGCGCCTACGTCGTGCGCGCGGGCGAGGACGTCAGCCTCAATGCATTGCGGGAGCACCTCAAAAAGCTCGTACCCAGCTACATGTTTCCTGCCCGCTGGATGGCCTTCGATATGCTCCCCAAAAACTCTAACGGAAAGATCGATCGGCCCCGGCTGAAAGAACGCTTCACTCAGAACGAAGCCGAACCTGCCGCACCACAATACTCCGGTACCGCTAACGTGGACACCACTCAGGGACCTCAACCGTCAACCTCCAAAAGACTAGCGTCGCAGGTATAACCAGGTGTACATATAGAGCTTATCGTGCCCTCGGCAAAACTCCTTTACACTGTTCCCGATGACGGCTCCGGCGCATCTAACGTTGGGGTAGGGTTGGGTTTCCCGCTGGCCGGGTTTCCTGTTCGTAACGATGTGTGACTGATTGCCTATGATCCTCTTCTTATCTCTGCTGGCAACTTCTGCCGCCGTATCGGCGCTCTTGACGTACTGGGTGCGCACCACGGCCGTGGCCTATGGGCTCAAGGCCACTCCGGTCTATGGACGTCATTTGCACACCAAGCCTCTCCCCCGGTTGGGCGGGATCGCCATTTGTGTCACCTTCATGACCGCCGCCCTCGCCTACATTCCGATCTCCAGGCTTCTTCACGTCAGCGTCTCCACCAAAAGCTACCTCGGCATTCTCGTCCCCGTTTTGTTAATTTTCCTGATGGGAGCCTACGACGACGTAAAGCCCCTCAAGCCAAAATCGAAAATCGCTGTGCAGGCCTCTGCGGCGATTCTTCTCTATCTCGCCGGGTTTGGGATCCACTACTTTAGCTCTCTCTTCGGCGGACATTCGATCGGCATCGCCTTCGACCTACCACTCACGGTTTTTTGGGTGTTGCTGATCACCAACGCGTTCAACCTGATTGATGGACTCGACGGCTTGGCTGCGGGTTCGGCCATGATTTCCGCTGTCGCCCTGCTCGTCGTCTGCCTGCTGGGCCACAATGAATTGATCACCTATCTAGTCGTGGTGCTGTTGGGAGCGATCCTCGGGTTTCTCCCTTTTAACTTCTATCCAGCCAGCATCTTCATGGGCGACTCCGGCAGCTTGTTTATCGGTTTTCTGCTGAGCGCTCTCGCCATGGCTGCCGGTCAGGAAGTGACCACCAACTCTGGAATCGCCATTCCCATTCTGGCTTTCGGCCTTCCGATTCTCGATGTGACCCTCGCTGTATTGCGCCGCTTGCTCCGCAGGCGCCCCATTTTTCGCGGCGATACCGACCACATTCACCACAAACTCCTTCGCCGTGGACTCTCGCATCGCCAAGCGGTCTTGGTCCTTTATGGGGTTACCTTCGCGTTTGTCTTGGCGAGCCTGGCGCTCGTGCTCGACGAGCAATTCCTCCTGCCTGTTCTGTTCGCGCTAGTCTTGGGCGTCTCCCTCGGCGTGCAGCAGCTTCATTACGCCGAGTTTTCGGGAATCTTTAGCCCCGGCGGACGGCGCCGCCAAATTGTTACGGAAACTGCCAATCTCCGTCGCGCCACCGAGGCTTTGGCCACCTGTCAGGACTTTCGTACGATTTGTCAGGTCTTACAGGAAACCCTACAACCCGATGGTTTTGAAGGCCTTCGCCTCAAGAACCTCGGTAAAGACGGCTTTCCGATGGCCCTCTGGCACACCCTGAACTACAACTGGCAAGGCAAATGGTCCCTGGAGTGGTCCGAACGCAAGACCGATGACTCGCCTTGGGAATACTCCTTTCAACTGCTGACCAATCCGCAACCGACAATGGGATATTCCTCGTTTTTCCGGACCTCGCCTCGCGAAGATTTCCGTCTGAACGCCGACTTGCTAGCCGAAGAATTCCGGACCGCTCTATCGGAGGCCATCGCCAGAGCCATTACCCGCGTGGAAGCGATGCACCAAACCGAACAGAATGCAGAACTTAACTTGGTGCGCGCTGCATGCCGCGCAGCCGACTAAGTCCTCTCTTGCGCCTCCTGCCGAATTACCCCACGAACCTCGCTTTTTTGCTTGACTTCTGAGTGCCTCTCTGCTAATATAAACGGCAAGTAAACACTCGTTCTGGTTCCGTCACTCATCGTTTCGCATCTTGCTAGCTGTTTCAGCACCGATCTTGCGCACACGGATAAGAGCGAGCCTCAACCTGTCGCTTAACTTCTTTAGAATCCGCACTTACGCAAAACGGACCCGTAACTCGTCCAGAATCCGCACTTCCGAATTCATTGAGCTTAAAGTCCTTTAGAATCCGCACTTACAGAAAAAGGCCGGGGGAGGGGTAAAACTGTCAACCAGACTCGCGCCGCCTGCAAGGTCGATTCAAGCGGATCGAGGTCAACGAACCCTTCGCACATAGGATAACGACGTCCGGCGATTCGGAAGGATGAACTGCGTGGTAGGTCGAGGACTGCAGGAGGACTAAGTCTGAGCACGCGCGGGCAGTACGTTGCCGCGCTCGGTGGTGCGTTGTTCCGCACCCGACCCATGCGCGCTCATTGCCAGGTTCCACAAACCGCGCACCGTCGAAAATTGATCGGGATCAGCCACGGAAAGATCAATCTTCGCCGCAATCTTGGTCTCGATATGCACAATCAAATCGAGAAAATCGAAGGAATCCAGCAATCCGGTTCCCAACAGTTCCGTGTCCGGCGAAATCTGCAGGTTCGCTGAAAACTGTTTGTTCGCCCGAAGCCAGCCAGTAAGTAGTTCCGTGAATTGGTCTTGAGTCATCTGTCCTTGCATACCTGTCTTTGACGCACCCGCGCGTTCCCAGGTGTCACCAGATCTGAATCCTTACAACTCGACAATCGCCTCTTCGCGCGCGGCCTCTTCTTGTCGCAGACACGACAGAACAAGCTCCACCCGGTTGGAAACTCCGAGCTTGTCAAAGACCCGGAAAAGGTAATTCTTCACCGTGTGCTCGGTCAGACCCAATTCTCCCGCAATCTCGCGATTCGAGAGGCCTTCCACCGCTAGCCGGACGACGTCCGCTTCGCGCTTGGTCATGCGATTTTCGACCGTCGGATCGACCTTGCGCTGCTTTGGCGTTCGCGTGAATTCGTTCATAACATAGCGCAGTTCCGTGGCATTCGCCCAAATCTGTCCCTGCGACAGTGCATCCACGGACTTGCACAGCAACTCGAAAGGGCTGCTCCTGCAAAAAACACCGTCCGCGCCAAAACGGAAAGCCTCGATCACCAACTCTTTATCCGAAGAGCCCAACGCCATCAAAATTCGCGTATCCGGATTCGCTCGTCGCACTTCCGGCAATATCTTCAGCCCCGCGAGTGGCCCCTCTTCCAGGCTGTCACTGATAATTGCGACTGTCGGCTGATGCTGTTGGATCATCGCCAGGATTTCCGCGGTTTTGGACGCGCACGCCACGACTTGAAATCGTTCCGGCACCGCTAGAAACGCCATCTTCAACAGGTCGCAATACATCTTGCTGGCCTCAGAGATGAGCACCCTGGTCCGGTTCACAACAGGCAAAATCTCTTCGCTTGTTTGTGGTGTCATAGCGGTAGTGGCCTCAATCCGGGATTCGCAGAAGGCCGCAGGTAGGCAGAAATCAAAATCAGTGAAGGAGATTTCTTGAAGGCTTGCATCACTGGTTGATTCCTAGTACCCCGGGGCAACAGAGAGCATGTTCGCTGCCAAAACGAGGCTGCCCGCCAGGGCCAGCAAACTGCAACATAAATATAGTAGTTAGCTCGCGCCAACGGCCGACCGCCGGACGTGGTGTCTCCAACCAAGGACACCTGGGTTCCGGAAGTGTGCAAATCTCAAGGCGATAGCGTGCTTCCTTCACAGTCACCTTTCGGCTACTTGGTGCGAGCAATGCAAGACAGATCAACAGCGGAAGGAGGCGGGGAACGCCCGCTTCCGGGATTCTTTCAGTCCACACCATTACAGAATTTTGCCTGGATTTGATCAATACAGCGTAACATTTAGACCTTCCTTCTTCACAGGGTATCGGCGCGACAACCCGTGTTTGCATGACAACTTCCGTGTTTGCATTAGGTCCGGCGCATTGGAGGCATCGCGCGTCGAGACCAATTCGAGCTCGCTTGGTTCCAGAGCGATTCAACAAACGGTACAAGAGCTCCGGAAACCCCGCCCAACATCAAGGGAAATGTCGCAAAATGATAGGTACCGAAATTGCAACCAATGCACAGCTTCGGTTGCGGTAGTTACTCGTGTGTGCGGCTTTTCCGAAGGACCAGGCAGGGGAGTATGGATCAATGGCGAAAGTGTTGGGCATCAGTGGGTTCCAGAATTCCATTCCGTTCAAGAAGGCGCATTGGCCTGGCCTCGAAGAACGCGAGTATCGCATTTCACAAGGACACGATTCCGCGGCAGTCTTACTCATCGATGGCGAAGTCGTAGCCGGCGCAGCAGAAGAACGCTTCAGTCGCAAGAAACATACCGGTGACTTCCCCATTGGCGCGATCCACTACTGCCTGCAGGCCGCTGGAATCCAAACGGACGATATCGATGAGATCGCTCACGGCTTCGACTACACACCCTACCGGGCGGCCTTCCTTCTCGATCCAACCAGCGCTGCGCAATACGATCAGGTCTTCTCGCGAGACAAGCTGCTCGCGCAGGTCAGCCAACACCTTCCAGGTTTTCCCGCCGAGAAAGTGCATCAGGTCAATCATCATCTATCCCACGCGGCCAGCGCATACTACACCTCCGGCTGGGACGACTGCCTCATAGTCGTAATCGACGGCATGGGCGAAGCCCACAGCGCCACCGCCTACCACGCCCACGGCAATCAGATCGACAAGCTCCAGGAAATCACCGCGAAAGATTCCATCGGCATTCTGTATTCCGTCATCACCCTGCATCTCGGCTTCGATTTCAATTCCGACGAATACAAAATCATGGGCTTGGCGCCCTACGGTAATCCCGCGCGCTATCGCCACTTCTTCGAGCAAGCCGTCGAACTCCTCGGCAACGGCACCATCAAAATCCCCATCCTGCGCCTCAACGAACAGCGCGATGACCGCGAAACCTATGGCGCCACGCGCCGCTACCTCGAAGAACACCTGATCCCCAAGCGCACTCCAGACTCCGAAATCACTGACGACCACCGCGATGTAGCCGCTGCACTCCAGGAATGCCTCGACAAAGTCATGCTGCACATTTGCGGGCACTTCGGCCGCGCCACCGGCTTGCGGCGCCTGGCCATGGCCGGAGGCGTAGCCCTGAACTGCACGGCCAACGGCCGCCTCCTTCAATCAGGGAGCTTCGACGAGATCTACGTCCAGCCGGCAGCCGGAGATGACGGCACAGCGTTGGGAGCCGCCCTGTGGCGCGGTTCGCGCAACGGCGGCGTCCGCAACTACCGCTTCCCTGTCCCGTTCTACGGCCCCGCCGCAACGCAGTCCGAAATCGAAAAAGCCATCGAACAAACCGGCGACCGCATCGCCGTCACTTGCTTCGCCAGTCTGCAAGACGCTTGCGCCGAAGCCGCTAAGCTCATCAAAGATGGCCGCGTCCTCGGCTGGTATCGCGGCCGCATGGAGTTCGGCCCTCGCGCCCTGGGTCATCGCAGCATCCTGGCCGACCCGGGTCACGCAGAAATGCGCGACCGCATCAACGCCATGGTCAAAATGCGCGAAGCCTTCCGCCCCTTCGCCCCAGCCGTCTCTCTTGAACAAGTCCAGGACTGGTTCGAGGTCCCCCGCGGCATGGAACTCCCGTACATGATCATGACCGCCGATGTCCGCCCGCAATTCCGCGCGCAACTTCCAGCTATCACCCACGTCAACGGGAGCGCTCGCGTGCAAACCGTCTCCCCGAACGACAATTGCGAATTCCACACCCTCCTCAAAGCCGTTGGCAAGACAACCGGCCGCGAAATGCTGCTTAACACGAGCTTCAACGTAAAGGGCCAACCCATCGTAAACACCCCCCGTGAAGCCATCGACACGTTCCTGGGCACCGGCATCGAATATCTTTTCCTGGAGAACACACTGGTTCGCCGGTCGTCCAATAAATAGGGAACACCGACCATTTTAGGGCTGGTTCTACGAACGGGGTAAGACCGACACTGAACGTGCACGACGTAGCGGGCGCCACGTCGGCTCCGCACCTGTTCGCGGTCAGCTGCCGCAGACGATAACGGCGGCTCTGACGAGGGTCAAGTCCTGCCCCGCCTCGCACCTGAGCTGAAAAAATAGACCAGGCTGACAACCGTTCGAAAGTTATTTTGACCTCGAAGCGTCGCCGACGAATCGAAGGACTCGGTATGCATGTA
>Ga0137404_10002590_pt1 | contig 12008 bp, 12 predicted proteins | sample CZOMad2_1_16fung_FD_108285 | JGI IMG/M metagenome (GOLD analysis project Ga0137404, IMG submission 108285) | Vadose zone soil fungal communities from Angelo Coast Range Reserve, California, USA - CZOMad2_1_16fungal (Illumina Assembly) | ecosystem: Environmental > Terrestrial > Soil > Vadose...
AGGAGACGGTTCTGATGCTGACAGCGATGTGCCCTCGAACGCATCACCGTTACACCGCCTTGCCCGTGCTCGGGGCGCGGGTCGACGACTTTGTGAGGTGGTTGGCCCAGTGCGACTATCGACTCGCGTCGATCGGGGTCATGCTGTGCCCGCTTGTCCACGTCGAGCACTGGCTCCAGAGCCACGGCATCCAGAACGTGACCGAACTTGATGCCACGATGCTGGAGGCCTGCTGGACGCACTTGTCGCGACGCAGCACCATCTTGGGCGGTCTGATCCGTGCGCTAGCTCGCTACCTGGAGGCGACCGGGGTCCTGCGACCCCCACCGCCGCGACCACCCACGCCGAGCCAACGGCTGCTGGCCAGGTACATGGAGCAGCTGGTCCACCTCCGTGGGCTGGCCCAGAACACCGTCCGGGCGCACCGGCAGAGCGCTGCCGCATTGCTCGACCACCTCGCGTACGACGTGCACCCCACGTGCCTTGCGAGCCTGCATGCCAGCCAGATTGAGACCTTCGTGCGCCAGCGCGCTACGAGGCTGGGGCGCGGGTCCCAGCAGCACCTCGCAGCCCACCTGCGGAGTTTTCTCCGCTTTTTGGCCGCCATCGACGACTGTCCGGCTGGGCTGGACATGACCATTGACACCCCACGGCTGTATCGCCTCGAGCAGCTTCCCCGTGCCCTCCCGTGGGATACCGTCCAAGCGCTGCTGGGGTCGATCGATCGACGCACCCCGACGGGGGTGCGCGACTACACGATGCTCTTGCTCATTGCCACCTACGGGCTGCGAGTCAGTGAGGTCGCCGCCTTGACCTTGGACGATCTCCATTGGCGCGACGGGTGGTTTCGGGTCCCACGCTGCAAGACCCGCAGCACCCTGCACCTCCCGCTGACCGACCGGGTGGGGGCCGCGCTCGTGCAGTATGTGCAGACAGCACGCCCGGCGCATGTCCCCTGCCGCGCGCTCTTCCTCCGCCATCGTGCCCCACTCCGCGCGCTGGGTCGCACCGCCGTCTCGATGGTGTTCGAGCGCTGGGCCAAACGGAGCGGCTTGGCGATCCCGTTCTCCGGCGCCCACTGCCTCCGCCACGCCTATGCCGTCCACCTGCTGCGGACCGGGCACGCGCTCAAAACCATCGGCGATCTGCTCGGGCACCGCGACCGTGACAGTACCTACGTCTATCTGCGCCTGGCGACCGAGGAGTTGCGCGAGGTGGCCTTGCCCGTCCCACCCCTCACGCCTCACCCGCAGCGGGAGGAGCCTGCACCATGAACACTCGCCCTGCCTTTGCCTCACCGCTCGCCCCCGTGATCACCCGGTATCTCGACCTCATGACCGCCTTAGGTCGGGGCTATGCCACGGAGCGACGAGTGTTTTCCCTCCTCGACGCGTTTCTGGCCGCCGCGCACGCATCCGAGCTCACGCCGGAGGTGTTCGAGCGCTGGTGCCAGACCCAGGCCCACCTCAAATCCGGCATCCAGCGCACGCAGATGCGCATGGTGCGTAACCTCTGTCTCTACCGCCGGCGGACGGAGCCGGCGTGTTTCGTTCCAGATATGGCCGGCTTCCCGTCCGGTCATCAGTACACACCGCCCTACATCTTGACCGAGGACGAGATCGCCCGCCTGCTGGTGACCGCCCGCCGCGGGGCCACCACTGCGGCCGCGTCGTTCCGTGCGCGGGCACTGCACGTGGGGGTGGTGCTGCTCTATACCGCCGGGCTGCGCCGGGGCGAGTTGCTGCAGCTCACCCTCGGTGATTACGATCCGCAGGCCCACACCCTCCTGGTCCGCGCCTCCAAGTTCCACAAATCCCGGCTGCTCCCGCTGTCGCCCGATGCGGTGCAGGCCCTGGAGGCGTATCTCGCGGTGCGCCGGATGACGCGGCCGGACACCACCACCGGGGCGGCCCCACTCATCTGGAAAGGCGGCACGGCCGTGCACGGCTATAGCGGCTCGCGGTGGAGTCAGCTGTTTCATGCCCTGGCGCGCCACGCGGGCGTCGTCAAGGCCGACGGCCAGCCGCCGCGGGTGCATGATCTCCGCCACAGTTTTGCCGTCCACGCGCTGCTGCGCTGGTATCGCGCTGGCGTCGACGTGCAAACCAAGCTGCCCTTCCTGTCCACATATATGGGGCACGTGTCCATGGTCTCCACCCAGTATTATCTGCGCTTTGTCGAACCGGTGGCGAGCGCTGCCAGCGCACGTTTTGCCCAGCACTACGGCCAGTTACTCACCCCTCATATCCAGGAGGAGCAACCATGACTGGGTCGCAACCCAATGCCCTGGCGCGGACCGTGCGCCAGTTCTTCTCGACGCATCTGCCCAGCGTCCGCGGCGTGAGCCGGCACACCATCGCCAGCTACCGCTATGCCCTGATTTTACTGTTGCGGTTCCTCGCGACCGCCCACAACTGGAGCGTCGCCGACCTGGATCTGGCCGATATTGAGGCCGAGGAGGTGATCGCCTTCCTGGACGATCTGGAGCACGCGCGGCATCATACCGTGGCCACCCGGAATGTGCGCCTGGCGGCCCTCCATGCCTTTTTCCGCTATGTGGCCGCCAGCGAGCCGGCGCAACTGGCGCGCTCGCAACGGATCCTGCACATCCCCTTCAAACGGGCGGACCACCGGAGCATGGACTATTTGGAGTATGCCGAGCTCCAGGCGGTCTTGGAGGCCGTGGACCGCTCGACGGCCGCGGGGCGGCGTGACTATGCCTTGCTGGCCACGATGTTCAACACCGGCGCGCGCGTGCAGGAAATCCTCGACCTGCGGACCTGCGAGCTGCACCTCGACACACCGTTCCAGGTACGGTTGTTCGGCAAGGGGCGCAAAGAGCGGGTGTGCCCACTGTGGCCCCAAACCGCGACCTTACTTCGCGAGCTCTGTACCGAGCGGCAGCTGGACCTGCGAGCTGCAGTGCCCATCTTTGTCAATCAGCGTCGGCAACCGCTGACGCGCTTCGGCGTCTGCTATATCCTGGGAAAATACCTCAAACGCGCGCAAGCGACCGTGCCGAGCCTGCAGGGGAAACGCCTGCATCCCCACAGTATGCGGCATAGTACAGCAGTACATCTGTTGAAATCGGGGCTCGACCTGAGCACGATCGGGCAGTGGCTCGGCCATGCCAGCGTCAACACGACTAATAAGTATGCCACTATCGACCTTGACCTGAAGCGCCAGGCGCTGGCGCAGGCTGACTCGCCAGCGACAGAATCGCTGGCAGGTTGGCGCAACGATGCGACGATCTTGGAGTGGCTGGAATCACTATAACCCTGCGGTAATGTGGGGTTGATGCATGAGAGAGAGCCGTTTCACCCTGCTGTGACACCGCACCGGTGCATCGACTCCACATTACTGACATCGTAACATTAGTCGATTAACGTTGAGCTACACATTAATCGACGAAAGCCACTACTTCAAAAACCTCGAAACCCCGACCAAAATGGACCGCGTCGCCGGCATCCAGACCGGCGGCAGCGAACGCGCCTTCGACCTCTATATGAAATGCCGCTACCTGGACCGGCAGCATCCCGGGCACGGGGTCACCTTTGCCACCGGCACGCCCATCAGCAACACGATGGTGGAGCTGTACACCATCCAGCGCTATCTCGACGCCCGAGGCCTGGCCGAGCGCGGCATCGAGCATTTCGATGCCTGGGCCGCGACCTTCGGGGAAGTCGTCGACGCCATGGAAATCTCCCCTGATGGCCGGACCCTGCGTCCCCGCTCCCGCTTCGCCCGATTCAACAACCTCCCCGAGCTGCAGCAGATGTTCCGCGCCTTCGCCGACGTCAAGACGGCAGAGATGTTGCGTCTGCCCAAACCTGACCTGAAAGGCGGCAAGCCCTGCGCCATCGCCTGCCCCATGTCCGAGGAGCAGCGCGCCATCCAGGACGAGCTGGTGCAGCGCTACGAAGCCATCCGCGCCGGCCAGGTGAAACCGTGGGACGACAACGCCCTGGCCGTCACCACCGACGGGCGCAAGCTGGCCCTCGATGCACGGCTGCTCTCCGGCCTGATGCACGAGGCCCCCGGCTCCAAGATCAACGCGCTGGTCGAGAACGTCCTCGACATCTGGCGGCGCACCGCGCCGATGCGGGGCACGCAGTTGGTCTTCTCGGACATGGGCGTCAATCCCACCTCCTGGGGCTACTCGGTCTACCAGGACGTCACGGACAAGCTGGTGAAAGCCGGCATCCCCCGCGAGCAGATCGCCGCCATCGGCGACGCCGACACCGACGCCAAGAAGCAGGTCCTGTTCGACAAGGTCCGCTCAGGGCACATCCGGGTGTTGCTTGGCAGCACGCAGAAAATGGGCACCGGCACCAACGTCCAGCAGCGGCTCGTCGCCTTGCACCACCTGGACGCCCCCTGGAAGCCCGCCGAGGTCGAACAGCGCGACGGGCGCATCCTGCGCCAGGGCAACAGCAACCCGGAAGTCGAGATCTACCGCTACGTCACCGCAGGCTCGTTCGACGCCTATATGTGGCAGACCCTGGAGACCAAAGCCAGGTTCATCAGCCAAGTGATGACCGGCGACCTGACCGTCCGCCAGGCTGAGGACATCGCCGGGCAGGAGCTGTCCTACGCCGAGGCCAAGGCCATCGCCTCCGGCAACCCCGCCGTGCTGACCCTGGCCGAGGCCGACGCCGAGATCACGCGGCTGCAGGTCCTGAAGAAGCACCACGCCGACGAACAGTACCTGGCCAGGAAGCGCCTGAAGGAATTGCCGGGCACCATCGCCCGGCTGGAGCAGCGCCGCGACGCGCTGGCCGCCGACCTCGCCACTAGCCGCGCCCATGCCCACGACCCCATCACCATCGGCCAGCGCCGCTATACCCGCGAGGACGCGCAAGAAGCCCTCGGCGAGCGGTTGAGCGCCATCCCCGCTTCAGTCTTCGAGGCCAGGAGCTTCCCGCTGGGCATCTATCGCGGGCTCGCCTTCGGCCTCGACCTGCACCCGCACGCCGCGCCTGCCGTCCGCGTCGAGGGCGAAGCCACCCGGTTTGCCGACCTGTCCCGCGAACATCGCGGCCCGCGCGCCGTCCTGAACGCGTGGAGAAGCTGATCGGCTGCGACGACGCCGAACGGGAACGGACCCGACGCGATCTCGGGCTCGCCCAGGGACAGCTCCGTGACTATCAGGCCCGCCTCGGCGTCAGCTTCGCGCTAGGCGAATACCTGGAGGCGTTGACCGTTCTCCGCCGCCAGCTCGAAGCGGCGCTGTCCGAGACGCCCAACTCTGACGTGCCGTCTACGGACGAACTGGTCGCCCGGTTCAAGGCGCTGCGCCAGGCCCACACGGCGGAGGCCGCGCCGGAGCGGACCAGCGAGCGCCGGGCCGCGAGCCTGGAAGAAGCGGTGACGACGCGGATCTTGCGGGGCAGGGAGAGGCAGGCACCACCCTACCCCAACGGTGATCGTGGGGTGGCAGGCGCCACGCCGCTTGAGCCGCCACTGACCCCGGCCACGACAGCTGACGTGGGGGTGGTCAATACGCCGATGCCGCGGCCGGGAAGGTCCACTCCCTCCCACCGCCGCCGCGCGGCGGCGGATGAGCGGCAGCTCTGCTTGTGGTAGCGGAGAGCGGGTCCGATGGCAGGCGTCAGCATGCAGGAGGTCCCCGACGCTGTCGTCGCGCACGGCATCGGGGGTCTCGCAGGTTCGGTCGACGAAGAAGGGATCATCCATGTCCATCGACATCTCTACCATCTCCACCCCAGACCCCACGGCTGCCCGGCGCCAGGCACGTATGGAGGCCGTCACGCAGCAGATCAGCCGTGAGGCGGTCGTGGCGGTGCTGCCACCACTCGTACTCGACACCATGGTCGAGCGTACCAATGCCCTGACGAGGGCGGTGCATGATCTGATGGCGCAACCACCGCAGGATCACTGGGCGCTCGACGGCGTGGTGACATCTCACCGCTACCGTGACCTGGTCGAGGTCGGCCGCGCCTTTGTCCGGCTGGCGGGCGAAGCCTGGCTCACGGTCGCGGACACGCATGACCAGCCGTGTTGACCCGAGGGAGGAGCTGACGAGGCCACAGGTCGGCATCACCTGGTGACAGGCGTGGGCGTCCGACGTGGCGCGGCCGTATCGCGCCGCGGTGGTCTGCGTGGCGGAGGGCGCGGGCGAGGTCATCGCTCAAGACTCTCATCGAGGTGCACGGAGGGATGACGATGCCAACCCAGCGCGATGATCCCCCCGCCCTACACCCGCGTTGAGCAGGACGCTGTCGCCTGCGACAGCAACGCCCACGACGTCGAGCGCGGCGGTCGCGACGATACCCGCCATGGCAACGAGCGTGAGCGATGAGCGTACGCTGGTCTAGAAGATAAACGCTTCGATCTGTCTGAAAGGACGTGACGCCATGCCCAACTCATCACCAACATCCCCGATCCCCAGGTCATCGCGCCGGCTGCGCATCGCCGCAGTCGACCGACCCCTCTACCATTCCCTCCACCGCAAGCCAGGGGCCGACCTCCGCTGGCAACGCCGCCGCGATCGCGGCCTCAGCGATGCTGACCTCCGCGCTGCCATGGTCGAAGAAGGCCCTTATGATGGCCTGATCTCCGACACCACCCTCGCCCGCGTGCGCCGTGTGCTGAAGATCCCCCTTCCCGCTGACCCTCCAGCCCCACTCCCACCGCCCGACTCGCCACCGGCACCATCTGCAGCCCCGTCAACCCCTGCAGCCCCTCCCCCTCACCCGCTGAGAGAAGGCCGCCGGACGACCAGCACGACCACCTCCCCCATCCATCCGCCCGCCTTCCTGGAGATCCACCGGCAGGTCTTCACGCCCCCAACGCCACTCGGCGCCGAGCTCTGGGGCCTCTTCTGCGTCGACCGCGATCATCCCGACGAGGCCCAGCGCCGGCCCCGGGCCATCCGCTGGGAGCGCACCGAGGCCCGAGCGAAGGGCAGCCTCGACTTCTACCACCGCGTGGAGTGGCCCTGCCAGGCCTGCCAGCGCCCCTTGAACGCCCACCGCTCCGGATAGGTGCTAAGCGACCCCCATGCAGTGCACCCTGGTGGGTGAGGCCATCGAGGCGTGGTTGGACGAGGTGGCACATGAGACACCCCACACGATCCCACCGACGAGTACGAGGCGTTCCTGGATGCCATGGTGAGCATCGAGCTGGCACTGATCGCCGTCGAGGCGCGTGTTGGGCTCGTATCTGGTGTGAGGAGGGCCACGCATCCCGGCAAGACCAGGCCGCTGGCGATCGACACCACCACGGGGGAGGTACTGGCGGGGACCCGCGTCGCGCACCTTCCCCACGACATCGTGACCATCGAGCCCCTCGATGAGGGGCCGACAGGAGGTGACGTATGACCACGAGCATCAGCCCGCGCCCGGCCACGCGCACCGCGCGCAAAGGCCGCATCCTGCTGTGGGGCAAATCTGGGGCGGGGAAAACGCTCACGGCGCTAAAGCTCGCCCGCGGCCTGGCCGGCCCGGAGGGCACCATCTGCGTCATTGATACGGACTTCGAGGCCTCGACGCTGTATGCCGATGCGCACCGCTTCGACATACAGCGTCGAGGCCCCCTTCGAGCCGGACAAGTTGACCCGCATCCTCAAGGCCCTGGGACCGCGCTATGACGTCTTGGTGCTCGATACGGGCACGCACGAGTGGTCCGGCGAGGGCGGCTGCCTGGAGATCCGGGACCGCGAGGCCATCCGGCTCAAAGACAATAGCTGGGCGGCGTGGGCCAAGGTGACCCCGGTCCACCAGCGCTTTCTGGAAACCCTCATGCGCTGCCCGGCGCATCTCATTGTCACCCTGCGGGCCAAGACGGTGACGGAGCAAGTCAAGAACGAGAAGACGGGCAAGACGGAGGTGGTCGACCTGGGGCTGTTTCCCCAGCAGCGCTATGACGGCGAGGAGTTTGTCTATGGATTGGACATCAGCGGCCGCCTCGACCCTGAGGGAGACGGCGTGCGCCTGACCATCACGAACACGCGGTATGGGCGCTGGCAGGGGATGAGCTTCCTCAACCCGGACGAGACCCTGGGCGTGGAGCTCGCGACCTGGCTCAACCCGAGCGTGGCCCCTCCTGTGCCGCGGCCACCGGCTGAGCCCCCCGGGTCTCCTGGGGTCAGCGACGACCGGGAGCGGACCGGCGTCGAGGCCCGTCCGTCCCTACCCAGGGAACACCCTCCAGGCGCACCCCCAGGCGAGCAGCCGCAGCCAGCACTCCAGCACGAGGCCCCGCTCCCGGAGCCTGGTCCTCGGGCGTCCCCTCAGACCCGTGGTCAGGTGCTCGGCGCCATCACGACCGCGCTCTTTCGCCTGGTCCCCGGCCGCGGCGACGATGGGCGCCGGCAACGCCTGGCGCTTCTGGAGGGGTGCTTCGGCCAGCCAAGCATGCGCGAGGTGGCCACGCTCGCCGACGATCAGTTAGCGGCGGGGCTCCAGCACCTGCTGGCCCAGGGGGCCGGCCGTCCCACGACCACCCGACGCCGGCGGGAGCGTGAACCGGGAGAGGAGGGGTGAGACCGTGCCGCGGGTGACCCGCGGCGGTGCTGTCGGCGCTCGCGCTGTCGGCTGGGCGGGGCTCGACGACGCCCTGCGAGCCCATGGCTCTAGGACCTCGAGGAGGCTTCCGTCGACTGGCCGCCCGCATCCGGGCCCGTGCGCGGCCGTGACCCCCTGCGCGGCCGAGCCGATCAGGGCGGCCGCCAGCCCGTCCCCCTGTGCCATGGCCACGGCCGTGGGGACGGATTATCTCATCCAGGGGACTGTTCCGTCATGCGGCCCCGTCGAAGAGGACACCATGACAACACGTCGATTGCGGCATACCATTCGCCACACCGAACAAATCTGTCACGGGTGCTGGGAGGTCCGGACGCAGACCGAGGACGGGCATCGGTTCACTGCCTTCGGCGTCACACGCCGACAGGCGATTTTCCGTGTCCACCACAAAGCGAAGGCATACGGCCGGTATGCCTATCCGACTGAAGCCGCACACGAGAGGAGACACCACATGGGCCACATCATCGTGACGTTCGTCCAGGATGGCTCGCGCGCCTATCACCCGCCCTGTGCGGTGTCTGTGGTGCTGAGCCGGTATGCCATGTCCTGCGACGTCTGGAGCGGCGAGTCCCTCCCGCCAAACCTCGGCTGTGCGGCGTGCGACCGCGCCATCGCCCCGCCGCTGCCGGCGTCCTCGGATGAGGCTGCGCCGCCCAGAGAGGCGTGAAGGCACGGGGCAGAGACCCGCGTCGATGGCCATGAGGCGCCATGCCGGGGCACACTATCGCGCCGTGACTCCCGAACACCGCACGGGCTGATCGCGGTGATGGCAGGCCACGACCACCCCGAGGGTGTTCCTGGCCTGCCGCGATGTGGGCCGCCGACACGTCGCGGCCGACAGATCTACCGCGACGTGTGCAGCATCATCCCTCCGGCTGTGGACCTCCACGTCGCTCCGGTATATCCCCCAAGGGCTGCACGGCGTGGCCGTCTGGTCCTCGGCTATGTCCCACGTCGCTTCCCACCCCGGCGATGCCTGGGGCCGTCTCTACTGGCTCACTCAAGTGTGGTCGTCACGTGCCGATCTCTTGCCATGCCGCCGCTCGTGCCTCCATCCCCCGTGTCCTCTGATGCGACGCGCCTGGAACGCGTGTCGAGTTCGCCTCGCACTTCAATGTGGTTGAAGTGTGTTGATCGCTGTCATCATGTGTCATATTTTATCAGTTGACAGGGGCGCGTGTGCTTTTTATGATCGCCGCTGTTATGGAACCGTGCAATGGCTGTCGCAATTCGTATCACCTATCACATCCGCCGGTGGCGGCTCCGTCGGCACCTCGGTCAGGCCAACCTCGGCGCGCAGGTGGGTGTGGCCGCTTCGACGATCTCCACCTACGAGCAGGGCGCGGTCGACATTCCGACGTCCCGGCTCTGTCGGCTCGCACAGGCCCTGCGGGTCACCTTGAACGACCTCGTGACCTGGACCGAGGCCGCCGCACCACCCGGAGACGAGCCGCCCGCCTGAACCGATGTGCCCTCAGCCCCAAGCGATCCTGGGACGTGACCCCGAGCATGGGCCCTCTGGGGCCGGGTCTCGTTGGGGTGTGGGTGGAACTCCCCGTGGGCATGCTCCTGATAGGCGGGCTGGGGGTCCCGGTGGCCTGTCCCGCGCGTGATCGGCCGCGCACGCGCGCATGCGACGTGGTGAGCCTGCGGCTGGATGACCGCGACCTGGAGGACGACCCCCCGTCCGCGCTCGCGAGGCGGACGACAGGGTCGCTTGGCCTACCACCCGCAACGATCGAGGGCCATGCCGCGGTCATGTCCCCTGACCGCTGGCCCGCCCGCTATCTCGTGAGACCGCAACTCCTCACCCGCCTCTCACCCCTCCCCACGGGGAGGGAGCTTCTGTGCATCCGTCCAACGATGGCGCAAACCCCCTCAACGGCGATCCCCACGCCTCGTGAGACCGCGGAGGCGTGCTCGTCGTGGTGCAGGCTCAATTGACGGGTGATCACCATGTCGACGCATTGTCCGTGCCCACACCGATCGGGCACCAGGTATCTTCCGCTCACACCCCCCACCCCCCTCGACGCACGTTCGTGCGACGGGCAGCTTGGCCCACCGGATCCGTCTAACCGCCCCGACGGTCGCCTGAAGGTGCGCGGCCTGGTACGCCTGACGCCCACCACCTTGGTGCAGCTGGCGGCGGCGTGTTATGCCCTGCGGCAGGCCGGGAGCCAGCCGGTCCTGCGGGTGGACGAGGCCGCCGTGCGCTGCTATTTGTGGCGGTGCGGCTTCGTGCAGGTCGTGCACCCGGTGACCACGCTCGAGCCGCCGCTGGTCCTCGCGCCAGGCGCTTATCAGGAGCCTCGGACCTCGCCCCTGCTCCTCAACGTCACCAGGCTCGCGACCAGCGCCGACCTGCCGGCCCTGTTGGACCGGATGCTCGAGATCCTGCGGCAGCGGCTGCACTATCGGCCCGACGACGCCTGCGATGTGGCCACGGCGGTCTCGGAGCTCTGCCAGAATACCTTTGACCATAATGCCCACGCGGGCGCCTTTCTCGCGATGCAGGTCGCGGGCGGTGCGGACCCGTGTGGCCTCGAGATCGCGATCGCCGATGACGGCGCAGGCTTGGCCGCGACCCTCCGCCGCAATCCCCACCAGGCGCCCCTCGCGTCAGACCTGGAGGCGATTCAGGTGGCGGTGCGACGGGGGACGTCAGCCTATGACGACCCGACGCGAGGGACCGGGCTGTACCATCTCCTCGAACTGATCGTGCAGCAGGCGGGCGTGGTACAGATCCGCTCGGGCACCGCGACCGTCCGCTATCAGCGGGAGCAACCCCAGGCATGGGCCTCAGCCGTCCCGTGGCAGCCGGGCGTGCATGTGACCATCACCCTGCCGAGGCCGGGGGGTTGACAGATCAGGGGACAGGGGATACATTGGGGGTAATGGCACAACGACGGACCCATCACACGGATGCCGAGTCCGCTGGGCAGGCGATGAGTGTCGCGGCATGGAACACCGACTGAAGCTCAACACCTACGGGGAGCGGTTGTGGACCCGCGACCTGGCCCGGGCCATCCGGGTCCAGGTGCGGGAGCGGCTGGAGGCCCTCCAACCCGGCGATGTCCTGGTCCTGGATACCCAGGGCGTGGAGGTCTTCGACTATTCGTTCGCCGATGAGTTGTTTGGCCGCACCCTCCTGACGCTCCCCCATGAATACCCCGACCGCTTTGTCCTCGTCGAGGGCCTCTCGACGTATACGCAGGAAAACCTCGCGAAGGCCCTCGAGACGCTGGGCCTGATGATGATCGAGCGCCGCCACGGCGCGTTGCAGTTGATCGGGAAAGTCCATCCCGTCCATCAAGAGACGTTTGCGGCCATTGTCCAGGCCCAGGCCCCCGTGACGTCGACCGCGCTCGCCCGGCAGCTGCGGGTGAACCTCAAGGCCATGAACGAACGCCTGGCCAAACTGACCGCGTCGGGCGTGATTCGCCGTGAGACCTGCCGCTCGCC
>Ga0137404_10002591_pt1 | contig 12006 bp, 12 predicted proteins | sample CZOMad2_1_16fung_FD_108285 | JGI IMG/M metagenome (GOLD analysis project Ga0137404, IMG submission 108285) | Vadose zone soil fungal communities from Angelo Coast Range Reserve, California, USA - CZOMad2_1_16fungal (Illumina Assembly) | ecosystem: Environmental > Terrestrial > Soil > Vadose...
GGTGGCGATGTCGCGATACTTGACGGTATAGTCCCGCCCCGGGTTGACGTTGAACACCCCGAGCATCCACAAGGCGTGACCTTCTGGCGTGACGAACAGCCAGCGACTGTCCCACTTTGCCACCCGAAAGTAGCCTGTGGCTCCCCCGGGTGCTGGCACGTCGACATAACCGCCATACCGGTCCAACACTTGGGCAATGACTATTGAGGCCCTGCACAGGGGGCATCCTATTAGCAGAAATAATAGAGCTATGCACCTTACGCTCATAGATATACCCCTTACGCTGAGACAGGCAGCCTCCGACGATCTTTATCAACCCAACTAACTTCTGGTGGCTGGGTGAGGCAAATAAGCGGTCTGCACCTCAGTGCAGTGGGATTCCTTCTCTACCATTAAGTGCGCAATTGTGCTCAGTGGTCCGCGTTGGAGTTGAATCGGCGCCTGCTGTGCTGTTGGTGCAGACATTGGGGGCAGTGGGAGACGTTCTTAAGACGGCTGAACGCAAGGTGGGGTCGGCGATGGTCAGAGCGACCCCCGGCCGACATCGTGTCACCCTGAGAGCGGCTAAGAACTATGACACATGGGAGTTGGTGCGAGAGCCGTAGGATTTGCGGGTGATTCCCCATGTGGCCCAGCACACGACTGGACGTGCTAGCGCGATCGACTCCCGAAGGGCGCGGCATCCGGCCATGCCGTGAGTTAGCGCAAATGCAAGCGCGTGAAGGAGGTCTTTGGGCGGCCGAAAACGATGGGGCTGCTGCGCAAGACCTGCCATCTCGGGGTCGCGCAGATCGGCGGGATGTTGACCATTGCCACGATCATGTACAACTTGGTGCACATGCACACACTGGCGCCAGCGGCATGAAACGGAGCGTGCAATCACGCGCAAGTAACTCCCCAGGCCCCACTGAGCTCTGCCCAACGAGGATGTCAAGGACGAATGATGCCCTGAGGTTTTCGCGAGATGAAGCTCGAAGATATCTGCTCTCAGCCCGCTTGCACCTCAGCTAACATTTTTCAGCAGCCTGTTAGATTGGCCGCAGTGGTGTACGGCAAAACCTAGCAGGCTGTTGAAAAACTCGTGTTCAAGGCCCCAAAAATGTCTCGATCCTCTAGCTGAAAATTTTTGTCAATAAAATCAAAAATTTGCATGGTGTGCTATTGACTGCCAATACCCAATTTAGGCAAGAAAACCCCTTTCATCAGCCTGCTAAACCGTACCACACACGATTGGCACAGTGAGGTGCTCCCGTGATACGGTGGATATTCCCACACATCTCCGCAACTAGGGGTCCCAGGAGTCCCCACTGTGCCGCAAACAACCGTACTCGACCTCCCCCAGGAGGAGCAAAGCCGAGATGCTGGCTGCGCTGCGTCGTGCCGGGTATGGGGGCCTCCTGGCCTTGCCGGCACTCTGGGCTGGACCGCCGACGAGGATGGGACGCTGGCCGCAGCGGTGCGCACCACCATCCTGATGCTGTGCCTGGGCGGTCGCTGGGTGGCTTCTTCAAGGCGCCTTCCCGCGCCTATGGTTGGTGCCGGACGCACTGGAGTTGCGCGACGGTGGCCGCGCAGTTGGCCGCCAAACACCGCTGGGTCTGGAAACGGGCCAAGCTGAACGCGAAAGATACCGATCCCCAACGGGTCAAGCGGTTAGCCCGCATTAAGTGCCATTTCGAGTATCTGGGGGGTCGAGACGTGATGGTATTTGCGAATGAACTCGATATCCATCTGCTCCCCAAAGTCGCCTAGTCCTGGGGTGCCCGGAAGTGCATCATGATCGCAGGCCAGAATACCGAGCAATATTTGGCCGGTGCCCTCAATCTCACGACCGGGAAACTGGTGTATGGCCTCGGTACTCGCAAAAGCAACGAATTATTTGGGGACCTCCTCACGCTGTTGGACCAGACATATCGGGGCTCTGGGGGTCCGACCTGTCTCTGTCGTCGTGGCCAACTTAGAATCCATAAGGCTCAGACCGTGGAACCATGGTTGGCGAACCATCCCCGCTTTCGATGGCTCTGAGTGCCGACTTATTGTCCCCGAGCCAACTCCATTGAGCGGGTATGCGGTGATGTGCACGACAAATGCACGCAGAATCACAAACACAAACGCTTACGCATCTGATCAAAGATGTCGAACCGTAGGTGCATGAAAACGGGCCATGACAGTACAACTCTCTCAGATGTACTACGAACCAGCGGTCATCGCAGCCGTCGAGACCATGATTGCCGAAGCAGCCTGCGAGGTGGTTGCATGAGTGTACGAATCTTATGGGGAGTGGTTTAGTTTCCTGGCAGGAGTGCTGTTCATCTCCAGCTTGCTGCCGCAAAGACTTGTAGAGTAATTTTTTCCCCGAGTAAATTTTCGATTTCAGGTGTGACATCCGCTACGTGATCGTACAATGCTTTGAGCTTTTCCGGTGAAATCCTTCCACCATAAAGAGTACCTGAAGGATCCACTACATAAAATAACTGGGCTCCACCTTGGAGATCATGTATGAAGGTCGAGGTACTCTTTTGAAAGTAATAGGTTTCCCAGTATTCCCCGCTCCGAAAAGTATAAAACTCCATAGCAGGATGCTCTGGTGCAATGAAAACCATATCTTGTGGATTTTTGGACAGCAATTGCGGCCCAAAATATGCGGCAATTTCCCGGTAGTAGGTACGATGCTGAAGTGTATTCCGAACGACTAATGCCCCTGCAAAGAGCATAGCTGAAGCTAAGGCTGTGAAGACTATGCCTTTTGCGAGAATCCTGAATTGTGGACCAGCAACCACAAGAGTTAAAGGCAGGAGATAAAGTACTAAAATTGATGAAAATTCACGCAGATCAAAAACACCCTTCATTAAGAAGAAGCCGGCCACGGCCAGTGAAAGCAATGAAGCGAAAGCCACCTCTCTGCGCTGCGCTTCTCGGGCGAAATATATGCATCCGAGGCCTAGAAGTAACGCGAGGGCAGGGAAAGCAGGAAAGATATAACTAGCCTGTTTAACGCGGAAAATTGACAAAATTAATATAGGGGAAAGTAAGACTGCAATGACAATCGTAGCCGCAAGGTTGTGGCGCTTTAAAAGGGAGTGGAATCCTAAGATAACTAGTGGAAGACCGAAAAAACTCGCTTTGAAAAAGGCTGCCAAATAAAACCACCAAGGTCGATACCACATGGTTGGATCATAGCCAGACCCAGCAACGCGACTCTTAAAAGTAGAGACGTAATAGATGCTCCTCCAATGTGGAAAAAGCTCAGGAGCGAGCCAAAGGACTAGGAACAAATGCGAGGCGGACACTAATAGGAATAGGAAAAAGCCCAGAACGAGAGCGTGGATAAATTTTCTATTGTATTCTTCACGAAATTTAGCTGCGAGGAGAATAACGCACCCAAGGAGAAACGGCAGGACGAGCCACAATTTAGACAGAAATCCGAATCCCAGGGCCAGCCCACAAAGTACTGCCCATCGCAATCTCTCATACAAACAGAATTGCGCCGCTGCGAAAAGACCCATACATCCCCAGACAACTACGAATGGCTCTGGCATAGCACAACGGGCATAGGTGATAGTGCCTGGATTAAGCAGAAAGAGCGCAAACGTGAGAAGCGCCAGAGCGCGGTCATTGAGTAGATTACCGACTAGTCCATAGAGAAACCATGCTGCTATGGCTAGTGCTATCACATTGACAGCCCGAATGGCGAATTCGTTTTTCCCAAGCACCGCCATAGATATCGCAAGAAACATGGGATAGATATAGGGCTTAGTACCGGGGCCCCCCAAAGGTTCCTCGGAAACAATAGCCAATTGATGATAGTCAGAGAGGATATTGAGCGCCGATAACCCAAAGCGTCCTTCGTCGCTTCCCAGGTCAAATAATCCTAATCTAAAAAGCGTAAAGCTACCATAGAAGAGAAGAACGACTACTATGAAGGATAACTCATAATATCGTTTAAGATTGAAATGAAAATGTGTTTGAGAGCCTGTTCTAATATGCAACCATCTCATCTTGTAGCCATCCAGTCTATCAGAAGAACTTTGATCATAAGAGAGGAAGGAATATTGTGCTTCGTTGGACTCCACTTTGGCCGTTGTGAGTAGGCAGGAGGGCAAGATGCACTTTACAATAAATGATCTCTCGCAAACTCGGCTTTGGCCAATCAAGTTGCTAACGAGAGTCCCGCGAGCCAAAGCTCAAAAACCTCACGCGGAAATTGCACGGACTCTGGCTCGGACGCAGAGTTCACCAAATCACGGGCGCGCCAGAGATGCCCACGCACCAAGGGCAAACAATCTGCAAAGGTCGGCTCGGTTTTGTGATACCACACCGTTACCGGCTCGGGGATCTGCCCGCTCGAGCTTAACTGCAACACAAGCACAGTGACAAGGGAGAACGGTGCCGGAGGACCGAGGTGATACTAGCAATCGCTTTTCCGACCATTGACGCTGGGTTTCCAGCCCAAGATGTGCACGACCTTCTGCAAAGGCGACCTGGACCGACCAGTGCCTGACGACCCACTGAAGAAGCTCCACCGGCGTGGCCTGCACGTCGGTACAGAAAAGGGCCTCTATCCTCCGTTTGCCCCTGAGGTCATATAAGCACATAGCGGATGTCGGCCGGGGGCAAGCCGAGGGTGCATCACATGGCCGTGCGCGAGAAGAGCCATACTTGCTTGCGCTGGCCGCCGTACCAGTCCATGTTCACCGTTTCCCAAGAGGTGTCCGAGTGCTCTGTCCAGGCCTGCAAACCCCGTTGACACTTGCCTTTCAACGGTTTGGGGCCACACCTACTAGGGGGTTGTGGCCCCGGCGCATGATACAGCGCCGCATCCCAGCACAAGCGCGAGACCATAACCACCTGGCTCCTCACACAGGCCAAGGCCAGCGACACGGCGGCAAAGCCGCCATCAACGGCCACGACCAACCGGCGCCCGGGCAGTCAGTGGCATACTTGCATGCTCATCTGCCGGACCCAATCGATACTGGTCTTGTGCCGGCACTGGCCATGCTTGTCTCAGGCCAGGACAGCGCGGTGATAAACGGCAACGCCCACACCCGGCGACTCCAGGGCACTGCGACCAAGAGCATCATCGTCACCCACTTCAGGCCGAAACAGAGGAGCGCACACCATCGCGATAGCAGCCTTTGGCTTTGATCTTCCGCCCACTGCGACGTTCCACAGTGTCGTCTGCCCCCAGCACGATCGTGGCGTCCGGCGGGACCAGCAGGGTGACAAGCAGCCTCAACAGCATCCAACTCCCCTGGCTGGCAGACCAGGTGGCCCGTTTCAAGAGCCAATGGTAGTTGGTGACGCGGCGCTCCGCTGCCAACCCCGTCGGCCGCAAGGCGGCCGTGACGGTGCGTGCACCAGGCGTGAGTATCGCTCCCAGGAGCAAGAGCTGAGCATGGAGAGCCAAACCCAGTGTGAAAACAGGGGTGCAAAGGACACTAAGACCAGTATGATCGCCTCTGGCAGGGGCGGAATAGGATGTCCTCCTTCGATAGCATGGACTCTGGGAAAGCCCATCTATCGTAAGGGACATCCTACCCTCCTGCCTACTCAGAATGACCAAAGTCAAGTTCATGTAGTGCGAGCAGTTGCTTCAAAGTATTATCCCTGCAGCCATCGCGGACTTTGGGCCCCAACTTCGGTACGAACCAACGCATGCAGGCACACCGAAAGGAACACCATTAACCAGAACAACTTCTGATATTGGCCGGAGACGAAGAAGATGGACACGGCATAGCCTACCAAACCCGTCTGAATACCTTGGGCTGCCTGGTGCAGCAGAGGCGGACCGGACTCGAGTGTCTGACGGCGCACTTGCTCCAGGCTTCGAAAGCTGTAAAACAATATGGCTAAGAAGGCCAAAAGGCCCGGCAGGCCCATCTCAGCGGCGAACTCAATATAGCTATTGTGGGCGATGTGTTGCAATCTCTCGCCCTGGTCGCTGTAAAAGCCCAGCAGTGGCTTGAAGTTGCCCAGCCCGATTCCCATCAAAGGGTTTTCCCACGCCATACGCAAGCCAGCCTTCCAAAGTACTTTGCGCGCCTCTGCAGACCCTTGATCTAGGTGGTCAGGGTTCAGTAGCCGCTCGAGGGGCGATACAGGTAAGAGTAAGTTTAGAAGAATGAGCAAGGCACCCACAAGGATCAAGCTGAGCACCCGGTGGTGCAAGCGCCACACCGCTAGGAGAGACGCGGCCACCAGGCCGAAAAATCCTCCCCGAGAAGCCGCCAGGGTAACGGCGAGCAGCGTGATGACCAGGCACCCCAGGCAAAACCACCGCTCCCACTGTGGCTGTTGTTTTCGTATTAGGAAGAACGCAATCGGCAAGCAGAGTAAGGCTGACGCAGTAAAGTAGTTGACATCACCGGTCACCCATCCGAGCAGGAAGACATTGTGGTATTTCTGCCATTCGCGCAACACATAGAGCGACGCAAACGCCACCGACCCGACCGCCATTAGCAACACCCAACGCAACCGGCTGAGCGAGTCTACCACGACCAAAGTGGTAAAGAACAGCAACAGGAAGGAGAGATAACTCATAAGCGGGCTGATCTCCCATGGCATCGACGGCCCCATAGCCAGAAAGGAGGCTATCGCCATTAATGCTAGGAACACAAACCACCGCGCTTGCCAGGTTTGGAACAAGTACAGTGGTATACGACGTCTGGCCAGCTGAGTAAGTGCGTACAGCAGGCACGTTACCCCCAAGTACTTGATTATGGTCAGCTCCCCCACAAACTCTGACCACAGTGGATGACGGGTAAGTGGCATCACAGTGATAAGCAAGTAGAAAAGGATCACTGTCGAACCTGGTGCTCCATGCGTAACAATCCCAGTTTCCGGTCAATTCCCAACGGCTTTCATTGCCTCGGCTATTGCCTCGTAAACCCCGGTCTGCAGGACCAGAAAGCTATATTGCTCCTCAACTCGTCGGCGTGCGGCCTGGCCAAGCCTCTGGCGATAGGACGTGTTAACGAGCAGACCTGCCACCGCGTGCGCAAAGGCAGCCGGCTCGTCGGCCAGCATAATGTCCTCTCCATCTATAAAATTAAGACCTTCAGCACCCACACGAGTCGAGACAATTGGCTTAGCCATGGCTCCCGCCTCGAGAATTTTCAGCCGCGTGCCGCTGCCAATCCGCAGTGGAACCACACAGACTGCTGCCTTTGCAATCTCCGCACGTATGTCTAACACCGTCCCCGTAAACTCGACTTGCGGCACACCGGCGAAGCGCCGACGAAACTCCTCCGAAGGATTGCGTCCTGCCACGATAAATTTTGCTGTAGGGATTAAGCTCCGAAGTTCCGGTAAAATTCGGGAAACAAAAAACTCCACCGCGTCCCGGTTTGGATACCAGTCCATCCCTCCTGTATAAAGAACAGTCGAGTCATCTCCATCGAGAGTCGGGATATATTGGTCTGTGTCAACGACGTTCGGTACCATGGTAATCGGCGTTCCCGGAGAGAGCTTCGCCATCACCGATCGATCGTGCTCAGAGCACACCATCACCGAACCGGCCCGTGCGCAGGCATATTGCTCCCAACGCCTGAGTTTCTGAGACTCCAACCACGCGTAGGCTCGCCTGGCCGGGTTCCGTTCGATAGCCAAATACCGAAGGAGGAGAATGTGCTCGATGTTCTCGCTGTTGACAATCAGCGGCTCTGCCAGTGCCACGGGAATATTGACGAGAGAATAGGGCGAGTCACACAACACCGCGTCGATCTGGTGGGCCTGAAGCCGGATATGGATGCTGGCTTTCATTGCCCGGCAACGATACCTCACAACGCTATAAGGCATCATGGAAGGCAACGTTGCCAATCGACACCAATAGTCTGCCCCACTGGAAAGACTAGCTGGCGCGTAGGGGACTACATGGGCCGAACGGCACACGCGTCGGATCTCCGCCGAGTAAGTCTCGAGTTGAGCTTGCTGACCAAAACTTAATAAGTCTACCTCGTGGCCATTCGCCGCCAGAGCCTTGAGCAGCATCCAAATCCGCATGGTGGTGCCATTGGTAGGTGGGTAAGGAAATGCCCCTGATACCACCAGGAGCCTCTCTGCTCTCAGAGGAGGTTTAGAATGGAAATTTCTGGGTCTCAAAGTCCGGAAACCCTCGGTATTGCCCATAGCATAGACTATATTAGGCTGAGGTTCTGTCAGCGACAAGAATGCTTAAAGCAGATGTTGAAAACCCAGACCGAGCAAGTACCTTCTGGCTGGTGGGTGACACCTCATCTACAACACTTCTCTTTCCTCGCCGCAAAAATTGGAAAACTACGATCATTACTCATTTACGAGCAATGGCTATCATGTTGGGAGATATTACCCTTGCAGAAACGAGATGAACCCACTTAAAAATTATATATGGTAATGGTTTTAATAATCTGTATATGCGATTTTCATTGCCATCAATAAAAACAGGGGAGGGATATATTTGCACATTCGAAAATCCAATCTTTAGCAGTGCTTTCTCAATGCTTATAGGCGTCCATTCTTGCATATATTCTTGGATCTTCTTTTGCATTGACGATTTCTCTCGACGAGTTCTCCCATACCATGCATTTGTTTCTCGAATGACACAAACCCCAGAAGGCTTAATCATGTCAAATACTTTCTGAATGAACTGCTTTGGATCGGGTATCGTTCTAAGTACATCAAATATAGTTATGGCATCGAAGTGTCCAATATAATCTAGAGTGAGGAAATCTTCTTGGTAAATTTGAGCCCCTGTTCTAAGCTGGGCCACTTTAGCCGCCGTAGGCGAGGGCTCTACCCCCTCAACTTGCCATTCTCGTTGCTTAGCAATTTCCAAAAATGTTCCAACTCCACACCCTACATCTAAAATTTTTCCTCTCCTGCCTAAAGAAGAATAAATTATTCTTTCAATGTTTCTAAATGCACTATTTCTGAGCATATGATGTTTAATAATTTGCTCATTAGTATAATAATCACCTTCCCACAAAATTACAGGATTTGTTGACAGAACATCTTTTCTAAAGCACAGATAACATTCTGGACAGATATAAAATTGAGTTCCTTGCCGAGAACATAATTTTATTATAGTTCCACATATAGGACATCTGATTCTAACGAGATACTTTTCTAGCATTTTTTCAATGTCACTTTCTGCTATACATATACATTTTTCTGATCTACCCAACTATCTATTAGTTTATGGAATTTCATATAACTAATGGAACGATTATGCATGACGGGATATGATGGTTTAAAGGGCCCTATTTCGCATTGCCTGCCACCAGCCCTGCAAGCGAATCCATCTCTGCATATATACTTCATAACCGGAACGCGCCCAGCGTACGACGCGACTGTGACACTTATGCCAGCGCTTAATAGGCATAAGTGCGCCGCCGAACTTCTTTTTGAAGCGCCCGAAGCCGCACATATCGTAGCTCCTCAAGTCACGGTCAGCAGCTAGACACATCGCTTTCCAGTGCAAATACTCATTCGGACAGAGCTCCCGCCCATCTTGCTGACTCGCACCACCCCAGAAGTAAATCGTATGGTCGTCGTGCGGAAACAGTCCTGTAGCTATAATGCGCCCCGTGCAATCTCGCACGCGCAATGCAAACAAGAGGTCTTCTTTCTTAAGATAACGAAAGAGCAGTCGTGGATATTCGCGGGGATATGATGGTACCAGGCCTTTTTTCTGCATCAAGTTGTAATATTGGTCATAGAACTCGTCGGCAACGCGCGGATCATCGGTGTCTTCCACTGTAAGCCCAGCTTTGATCGCCTTTCGAATCCTATTGCGGCAGGTCGAATCCAGTGCACGCCACATCAAGTCGGGATTCTCTGGGGTTAGGGTTACAAAGTAAGTCCAACCAGGGTCCACTTCATAGTGAGACGCCACCATGGCCCTTTCGCTCACTATTCGACTTTCCAGTTCAGTCATGGCCAAATGTTTATCATGGGCTATACAATCCAAGGCCTTAAGCAGATCAATTTGGTTAATGTCAGTGTTCGCCACTGGGCCCATGAAGTTTGTCCCCCAGCCTCTCAAAGGGCTGCCGAGAATGCGGAAGGGCCCCTTCTGCAAAATGCCACCACAAAAATACCCTACAGTATGACTGCCATCTCGGATCGCCCACAGATGGATGTCTATCCCGCGGCTGGCAGCGAGATAGTCCAGCCACACCCGGCGATGGAAGAGTTCTCGGCTCTCGTAGAGAGCAATCAGCGCATCCCACCGAGCTGCCTCGTCAGGAGTTAACGGCTCAAGGTGGTAGCTCACGCCCGCGTCTCCGCCAAGAATTCGTGGTAGTTCCAAACGGTGTCTGAGGCCAGCTGCCTCCAGACTAGCCGTTCATCGTGCACCTTTCCCTTCTGGAGCACCGGCAGCCAGCGCTGCAGTTTTTCCCAACGGAAATCTAGTTCTGGACTCTGGTCAGCGGCTCCGACGAGATAGGGCAACTGAAAAAAAACTTCGCTGGCCGCAGCATAGACCTGGTAACGGGGTGAAGCCCTCCATGCTTGTCCTCCCCAGCGTGTCCAGTGCCGCCAGCTTCGGTGCCATCCCCGCTTCCGCAGGACATACAACCAGCCCCGGAGCCTTTCGCTAACGGGTTGGAGCCGCATCCACCTCTTCAATAGCTCCAGATCCGACAGGTGTGGACCAGCCCCAGTGAGACGGACCAATTCCCATCGCCAGAGCTGCCTGGCATAGGCGGCCGCTTCTTCCCACAATAGAACCCCTGGCTCCCCTTCTCTTGAGATAAGGGCGAGGCCTCCTTGGTCGGGCCGTAGAAGTTTCTCTAGGGTACAGCCGGTAACCCGTTCGGCAAACCTCTGAAGCGGGAAAGGCACCCTATCGTCGGGCACTGCATTGTCCGCCAGAACTCTTAGCCTCTCAGCCCGGCCTCGGTAGGTCGGTGCATAGGCTCCTGCAAACAACAGATACGACGTCGCCATGTCCAGATATAATTTGATTGTCCGATAGTGGACTCTAGGGGGCAGGATTACCGGGTAGTCCGCCAGGTCCTCTACTACCTCGAGTTGTTCGATCATTCGATTGCAGAGCAAGCGCCAGGCATCTTCCAAAGGAATATCTGAGGCTGAAAAAGCCGGAATCAGCGAGAGGATTTGTGGCTCACCCCAGATAACCTGGCCACAGACCCGCAATTCGTAGGCGAAGATGTGGGGCTTCAGCTTGCGTAAGTATGTAGGACAGACGTCGCCTAGCGAGATGTTACCTTGTATGTTGTGTTGGAGGAGCCTCTCTCTGATCCTCCTGCAAAGCGGGTCGAGATCCGCTGAAGACGGCAAGGAAGCGTGTTCGTTAAAGATTAAGATGAACTCCGCATCACCCAGAAGGCTCCACCGCTCCCTCTCCTCGATGAAGGTGGCCTCATCTCGCGCTAAGCTTCCGGTCAGGACGATAGCCAGAAGACAATCCTTATACTGCTCTATGCATTGCCTCGCGGTCTCGGTACAGAAGGCAGCCTTCAGTTCTCTTAGCCGGTGCGGCTTATGGTCTGGACCGAACAGTTGAAAAGCCCCTTGCAGCCCATCTGTCATTGCAGGTACAGCCTTCAGGTCATTCATTTCGTTAACAGGGTCTCGCCGTGAGCGCGCGTCCCCCTGACTGGCGCGATTCGCGACCCAATTTTCTGGCGGCGACGGCGCTTTTCCCACGCGTTCAGATACAATTCCCCTGTCCTTTGGATTTGCCGCTCCTCACTGAAGCGTTCCTGCACCCACTCCCGCCCGGCGCAACCCATGACTTGTCGTAGTTCCTGATTGCTCAATAGCCTGCAGATGGCCTGAGCCAGGCGCATAGCATCTCCAGGAGGCACTGTAAATCCGGTTTTCCCGTCAACGACGACCTCCGGTGTCCCGTCTACCGCCGTAGCGACCATCGGCCGCCCAGCAGCAAGCGATTCAATGGCCGCCAGCGGCAGTCCCTCATAGAAAGACGGCAGCACGCTGACATCCGCCAGGGCTAACCAGTCCGCCACATTGGCTTGGTAGCCGACAAAACGCACGGAC
>Ga0137404_10002592_pt1 | contig 12001 bp, 9 predicted proteins | sample CZOMad2_1_16fung_FD_108285 | JGI IMG/M metagenome (GOLD analysis project Ga0137404, IMG submission 108285) | Vadose zone soil fungal communities from Angelo Coast Range Reserve, California, USA - CZOMad2_1_16fungal (Illumina Assembly) | ecosystem: Environmental > Terrestrial > Soil > Vadose zone...
AGACAGTGATTGGTTTACGCACGAGCGAATCCTGGCCAAACCCGATACCGATGCGGCCGCGCTGTGGCTTGCCAAAGCCGATGCTTTGCCGAATGATTGGCAAGTAAAGCCGCAACAAATTGTGTGGTCCAGCGGTCTCCAAACCTGGAAACGTCTGGCGCGGCGCGGCGTTTGGGTGAACGGCTGCGCCGAGAGTTTGGGTGAGCACGAGCCACACAGGATCGAAACAATCGCCGGGTCAGATTTGAAGTGGCAGAAGCTGACTCACTCTGAGAGTGACACCGATAGTTCGATGCCGGTCGTGGCGACATATCGGCTAATTCCGAAAAACGGAAACCCTAATCTCGAAGGGAAGAGGTGTTTCTTTTGGAAAAGCGGATCGAGCTTCAATTATGCACTGTCTCGTAATCCATGGTTACGGCAGATGACGCATTTCTGCGGACCGGGCAATACCCAACGCGCCTTACAAAAGCAGGGAATTGAGCCGTTTGTGTTTCTCGATCACGCGCAATGGTTAGAGGAGATGTCTTTGTAATGAAACGTCCGATGCGCCTGCGAGCATCGCAGCATCTGCGCGATCTGTGCGCGGAAACGGAATTCAACCGCGCGCAGTTGATTCAACCGTTCTTCGTGGTCGAAGGCTTGCAAAACGAAGAGCCGATTCCCGGACTGCGTGGCACTGTCCGGCATAATGTTTTGTCCTGCTTGAAACAGATCGAAAAGGATCTCGCCGATGGCGTGACGCACTTTCTTTTGTTTCCCGTGCCCGCCGAGAAAAAGGAAAGAGGTTTCGAGCACAGCTCAACCAACCAGACGATCTCTGAAATCCGCCGGCAGTTCGGCAAGAGCCTGTGCTTATGGGTTGATACGTGCCTCTGTTCCTACACCACGCACGGACATTGTGCGGTGTTGGATGAAAACGGTATCAAGCTCGAAGACACTCTGAACGAGTTGGCGAGATCGGCAGTCGCTTTCGCCGAAGCCGGCGCCGACGGCATCAGTCCCAGCGACATGATGGATGGCCGCGTCGCGCGGATCCGCGCCGCGCTCGATGAGAAAGGTTTCGATCTCGTGCCGGTTATGAGTTACAGCACAAAGTTCGCGAGCAACTTCTATGGTCCGTTTCGCAATGCCGCCGACTCGGCGCCGCAGTTTGGCGATCGACGTCATTACCAGCTGGATGTACGTAATCGCAGTGATGCGCTGGCGGCCAGCCGCCGCTGCGCGGAAGAAGGTGCGGACCTGCTAATGGTCAAGCCGGGCCTGACTTCGCTGGACTTGATTCGACCAATCAATGAACAGACCGGACGGCAGGTCGGCGCTTATCAGGTGAGCGGTGAATATGCGGGCCTGGTGTTGTTGGCCGAGCAAGGCTTGATCAAATTCGAAGAAGGGTTAATGGAGACCTGGCACGTGTTTAAGCGGGCGGGGGCGCAGTACATCATTACGTACGGAGCGCGCTATGCGCGGCAGTTTGGCATTGGGAGATAGTTTGGAGTGCGGTGGCAATCCCGATTCATCAAGAGACACCGCTTTTAATTCGCTCAATCCAAAGCGCCGTCGCCGCTTCGCTCTGCCGGCGCACTCCAAAAAGGCGAGGCTTCACATTGACGAAGCTCGATTATTGAACATGGCTTCTGAACAAACCGCCTTAGGGTCGGACAGTCTCTCGCGCGAATATTTTGAGCGCGCGTCGCGCGTTTCGCCCGGCGGCGTCCACAGTCCGGTGCGCGCGTTCAAAGGAGTCGGCGGTACCCCAATCTTCTTTCGCAGCGCCCAGGGCGGAACGATGACCTCAGTCGACGGGCGCGAGTATATCGATTTCTGTCAGAGCTTTGGGCCACTGATGCTCGGCCATCGCGATGCGGACGTCATGGAAGCAGTCGAGGAGATGATCTCGCGCGCCTGGAGTTTTGGCGCCTGTGAACCCTATTCACTCGAGCTGGCGGAATGGATTACTTCGCGGCTTCCATGGGTCGAGATGCTGCGGTTTGTCTCTTCCGGAACCGAAGCGGTGATGAGCGCGCTGCGGGTGGCGCGGGGAGCAACTGAAAGAAACAAGATTCTCAAGTTCGAAGGTTGCTATCACGGGCATTCCGATTCATTGCTGGTAAAAGCGGGTAGCGGTTTGGCCGGAGCATCGGCGAGTTCCAGCGCCGGCGTTTCGGCGAACGTCGCCAGCGAAACCATGGTTGCGGCGCTGGATGACGAAGACGCAGTCCGAAGAATCTTTGCTGAGCATGGCAGCGAGATCGCCGCAGTGATTCTGGAACCGCTACCGGCCAATTACGGTCTACTGATTCAACGTCGGGAGTTTATCGAGGAAACGGTCAGACTTGCGCGCGCGTACGGTAGCCTGGTGATCTTTGACGAAGTGATCTCGGGATTTCGGGTGGCGCTGGGCGGCATGGCGGACGTGCTGGGGTTACGTCCTGATCTGGTGACGTATGGAAAAGTAATCGGCGGTGGTTTTCCAGTGGCGTGTTATGGCGGGCGCAGAGACTTGATGGAGCTGCTGGCGCCCATGGGTCCGGTTTACCAGGCGGGCACGTTGAGCGCGAACCCTGTGGGGATGCGCGCGGGACTGGCGACGCTGCAAGAGATTGAGCGCGTCGATGCGTACAGCCAACTGGAAGAACGCACGGCCGGGTTCTGTGACGGGTTGAACGCGGAACTATCGCAACGTGGCTATCCCTTTCAGCTGACGAGGGCAGCATCGATTTTCTGGTTGCACTCGCGTACCGACGACATAATTCGCCGAATCGATCAAATTCCCCCTGATCATCCGTCGGAGTTCGCTCGAGTCTTTCATGCCGCTTTAAATGGCGGCGTTTATTTGTCGCCGAGCGGCTATGAGGTGAATTTCATGTCGCTGGCGCACTCGGATGAATTGCTGGAGCGGGCACGGACAGCAATACTCGCGGCGATTGGGGAATCAATATAGGTTATGAAGAAACAGCGCAGTCGAGTCGCCATTGTCCTGGTTGGTTTGTGGGTCGCGTTCACTGTGACTCTCGCCGGCTGGTGGCTGGTGTTCGGGCTGCGGCAGCTCGATCTGATCAAGCGGTTGAGTCTTGAAGGTGCTCCTGACCTGCATCGGTATTATCAGATGCTTCTGTGGGAAGGTGGCGTGCTGATCGCATCCCTGATCGGCGGAGGACTCGCGCTGTTTTACTACGCGCGGCGCGAGCAAAAGCGGCACGCCCAAGTCGAAGAATTTTTCGCGGCCTTTACTCACGATGCCAAAACCTCGCTGGCGAGTCTGCGTTTGCAGACCGAAGCCCTGCGCGAAGACCTTGCCAATACCGGGCCCAGCGCCTTGCTGGATCGGCTGTTGAGCGACACCCTGCGACTGCAATTGCAACTGGAGAATTCGCTGTTCCTCGTTAACCTAAGTGGCGGCAAACTTTTTCTTGAGCCGATAAAGTTGAGCGATAGAATCGACGCCCTGCGGCATCACTGGCCCCACCTGGAAATCACTCAGGCCGGCGACGGCATCGTCACCGCTGACGCGCGGGCCCTGGAGAGCGTGCTGACAAATCTGGTCCACAATTCAGTAACACACGGCCGCGCCACCCGCGTTGACGTTGAGATTGAGAGCGACGACGCGGTCAGTTTGCAGGTGCGCTTGAGCGATAACGGCGGCGGATTCGAGGGCGACTTTCGCCAACTCGGCGGCAAGCCCCTGGTCAGGCACACGCGCCATAGCGGCAGCGGCGTGGGACTTTACATTGTGAGCCAACTGGCGCGGCGCATGAATGGCACGATTGGTTTCAGGGGTGGCAGCGATGGCGGATTCGTGGCCGAACTAAAGTTTCCGCGGGCGCCGCTTGCGGAAGAAAAACGCGGAACGGAGCGAGCGGCGTATGAAACGACTGCTGCTGGTAGAAGATGATCGTTCGCTGGGCGCTACGCTGTGCGAACGTTTACAGCGCGAAAACTATGAAGTTTCGTGGGCGGAAACGAAACAACGCGCGCTGAAAAAGCTCGGCGAAGGGCTTTGGGATCTGGTGATTCTCGATATCGGTTTGCCCGACGGGTCAGGTTTTGAGCTGGCTCGGCACATCAAGCAAAGCAGTTCTTTGCCAATCATGTTCATGACGGCGCTCAGCACTGCGGAACATCGTCTCGAAGGTTTTGAGATTGGAGCGGAAGAGTTCATCCCCAAGCCGTTTCATTTGCAGGAACTGCTTTTGCGCGTCAGGCATGTGCTTGAGAATCACCCGGTGCACCGGCAGATTACCTGCAATGGGCGGATGATTGAGCTCGACAATCGAGTCATCGTACAGCCGGATGGACAGCGCGAGCACCCGGCGGCGCGGGACTTTGATTTGCTGCAACTATTGATTATCAGCAGTCCGCGCGTCCTGAGCCGCAACCAGATCCTCGACGTGTTGTGGGGTGAAGACAAGTTCCTCAATCAACGCACGGTGGACAACATGATCGTTCGGCTGCGGCAAATATTAGGAGATGCCAACAGCACCTGCATACGTTCCGTGCGCGGCATCGGTTATCAATGGTGTGGCGATGAAGAGTAGCTTTGGAGTGCGCCGGCAGAGCGAAGCGACGACGGCGCTGTGGATTGAAGAGTAAATGTGAATCGGTTTTATGGTCATCACCTATATGCAAATGAGACAGGACATGCCTGAAACGTTATCCAGAGTGCCGTCGTCGCTTCGCTCTGCCAGCGCACTCCAGATCGGGAGCGAGCGCTTTCAAAACGCTCTGGCGCGTCGCCGGCAGTCCGTTCCGCCGATCTGGATGATGCGGCAAGCAGGCCGTTATCATCGGCATTACCAGAAGCTGCGTCAAAAGCACTCGTTCATGGATCTATGTAAGCAGGCGGAGTTGGCGGCGGAAGTGGCAATGGGTCCGGTGATGGATTTTGATTTCGACGCCGCGATTCTCTTCAGCGATCTGTTGTTCCCGCTGGAAGCGTTGGGAATGGGGTTGGAGTATACGGATCGTGGGCCAGATCTCGAATGGAAGCTCGACGAGCAGACGATCTCACGCCTGCGTTCGATTGACGACGCCTGGCCGGATTTACTGTTTCAGGGCGAAGCCATGCGCGCCACCCGCGATCGTCTGCCCGATAATCGCAGCCTGATCGGCTTCGTCGGTGGCCCATGGACGCTTTTTGTTTACGCCGTTGAGGGTTCGCACAAAGGAACACTAGCCGCCTCAAAAAGTTTGCTCTCATTGTTTCTCAGATTTTGCGAGGTCACGGTTCCGCTGCTTGCTCGAAATATCGAGCTGCAGCTCAATAATGGCGCTGAGCTGGTGATGATCTTCGACACGGCTGCCGGCGAATTACCGCCCGAAGTCTTCCAGAACATGGTTGTGCCCCAACTTCAATTGATGACGACGAAAGGTTCCGAGCGGATCGGCTACTACTCGAAAGGGACTCAGCCGGCGCATCTTCGTCACACGCTTTTTACCCAGGAGCAGCTCGCCGGCGTTGGCGTTGATTATCGCTGGGAGATGGGCGAAGCGCTGAATATGTTTCCCAGGGGTTTTGTTCAGGGCAACTTTGATCCGGCGCTATTGCTCTGTGAGCGGAACGAATTCAAACAACGGCTCATTCGTTATCTTGAGCCGCTGAAGCAACACGAGCGCGACGGTTGGGTGTGCGGGTTGGGCCACGGTGTTTTGCCGGGTACGCCGGAAGAAAACGTGAGGCTTTTCGTTGACACAGTTAGAGAGGTAATGCAGTGAGTGATCTTTTTGCCAAGTATGACGTTCCGGCGCCGCGCTATACCAGCTATCCGACTGTTCCGTTCTGGACTGATTTGCCAACCACCGAACAGTGGCTGAACGAATTAGAGACCGCGTTCAAGGATGATGCAGCTACCTGGTCGCTCTATTTTCACTTGCCCTTCTGCGAATCACTTTGCACCTTCTGCGCCTGTAACACGGTCATCACACGTGACCACGGGCGCGAGGAAAATTACATTGGGCTGCTGTCAAACGAGTGGGACCTTTATCTCGACCGGGTGCCCGCCCTGGTCGAGCGGCCGCTGCTCGGTCTGCATCTCGGTGGTGGCACGCCGACGTTCTTCTCTGCCGAGAATCTTGAACGAATCCTGAAGCCAATTCTGGCCACCACGCGGACAGATGCCGATCGGTTTGAAGCTTCCGTCGAAGTTCATCCGGGGCATACGACGCGCGAACAATTGGTCGTGCTGCGGCAGCTTGGGTTCACACGCATTTCAATCGGCGTTCAGGATTTCGATCCTGAGGTGCAAAGGCTCGTCAATCGTCATCAACCATACGAAATTACCAAATCTGTCACGGACATCGCGCGGGAACTTGGTTACACGTCGGTCAATTACGACTTGATTTACGGCCTCCCTCGTCAAAACCTGGATCGTTTCCAGGAGACAATCACGAAAACGATCGAACTACGGCCCGATCGAATCGCGCTCTACAGCTTTGCGCGCGTTCCCTGGATCAAGCCGGCACAGCGGAGTTACAAGGACGAGGATTTGCCGGTGGCCGGCGACAAGCGCGCGCTTTACGAAGTGGCGCGCGAGATGCTCTCGACGGCGGGTTACGTCGAAATCGGAATGGATCACTTTGCCCTGCCACAAGACGGAATGGCGGAAGCACAGCGTAAAGGGACTCTGCACCGCAACTTTCAGGGCTATACCGAAACGCGCACGAGCGTGCTGCTTGGGCTTGGTGTGAGCGCGATTTCCGAAACGCCGACATGTTTTCATCAGAACGAAAAAGCGTTTCCGGTTTATGAACGGCGGGTGCTCCAGGGCGAGATCCCGACTTTGCGTGGGCATTTGCTCTCGGAAGAAGACCGCCGCCTGCGCGAGCAGATTCTCACTTTCATGACCGGCTTTGAAGTTGACTTGCAGCCTGAACAGCAAAGGGACGCAGAACAATTTCTTGCGCCGCTGATTAGCGACGGCCTGGTTGAATTGAACAGAGAGAAGTTGATCCTGACGGAGCAGGGCCGGCCTTTTCTGCGCAATGCCTGCATGTTTTTCGATCAGCGTTTGCGCCGGCAGGAGCCCCGGGCGCAGGTGTTCTCGCAAGCGCTCTAAGCATCGCTATTCGAAGCACTCCATCCATCGAGCGCACTCCAATGCCAGGAATCAAAGTGATCGGCGCAGGTTTCTCGGGCCTGGTGACGGCGTATTTCCTCACCAAACAAGGCTTCGATGTACAGCTTTACGAGCAGAGTTCCAGAGCCGGTGGATTGATTAAGACCATTCGCACTCCGCACGGATTGATAGAGACTGCGGCCAACGGTCTGCTCAATTCCGCGCGCCTGGAAGCGATGTGCGCGGACATCGAAGTTCCTTTGCAGGCAATCCGGCGCGACGGACGCAAGCGATTCATTTTTCGTGGTCACCCGAGGCAGATTTCGCTCGACCTCCCGGAAATACTAAACCTTGGCTGGCGCTTTACCCGCAACATAAGAAATTTGCGACCGCGGCAATTCGAAACGATCGGCGAGTGGGGCAACCGCGTAGTTGGCGAGGGCGCGACAGACTATTTGCTGACGCCGGCGCTGGGTGGCATTTATGCCGGCGATCCCCAACGGATGAGCGCGCGTTTGATATCTGGCCGCGCCGAACTTCCGGAGCACCTCCACACAAATCGCCCGCAGCGAGCAAGAGTCCACGGCACTGTTGCGCCGCCGAACGGCATGCAGCAACTGATTGACGGCCTTTACGATTATCTTAACGACGCCGGCGTCGAGTTTCATTTCAACCATCCCGCGCCCAAAGAAGATTGCCCGACAGTTGTTTGTCTTTCCGCTCGCGCTGCGTCGGAACACCTCGCCGAGCGTGCGCCCGAAGTCAGTAGGGCATTAGGCAAGGTTGAGATGCTCTCGATTGTGACGGTAACTTGTTTCTACCCGCCTGAAGCTGGACGACTGAAGGGTTTTGGATGTCTGTTTCCTCGCGATCAAGGCTTTCGCGCACGCGGTGTGCTTTTCAATGATTGCATTTTTGAGGGTCGAGGCCCGGCGCATGCTGAGACCTGGATTTTTGGTGGCGCGCTCGAGCCTGAAGTCGTGAATCTAAGCGACCAGGAGTTTGCCGAATTGATCGCTGCGGAACGCAAAAGGTTCTACGGCTATAGAGATGAAGCTCTGGACATCCACATAACTTGTTGGCCGGAAGCGATCCCTCACTACACCGTCGATCTGGAACGCATCCTGATGACGTTACCGCCGCCACCGCCGAACATTGCGCTGGTGGGAAACTATCTGGGACGGATTGGTCTGGCAAAGATTCTCGAGCGCGCGGCGATTGTCGCGGAAGATTTTCGAAAAGACTTATGAGTCAGACCGGCGTACTTCTCATCAATCTTGGTACTCCCGACGCGCCCACACCGGAAGCTGTGGGTCGATATCTGCGCGAATTTCTGATGGACGGTTTTGTAATCGACGTGCCAAAACCTTTGCGCTGGTTTCTGGTCAACGTCATGATCGTCCCGCGGCGCAAGACGCAATCAGCGAAAGCATATCAGCAGGTGCAATTGCCCGAAGGTTCCCCGCTGCTGGTTTACACGCGGGATTTTGCGGAGAAAGTTGCCGCCCAGCTTGCCGGCCCGGACAATCGATATGTAGTCGAATACGCGATGCGTTACGGCAACCCTTCGATTAGGAGCGCCCTCGAACGGTTACGTGTTCACGACGTCTCGCGAATCACAGTGATGCCGCTCTATCCGCAATATGCTGAATCGAGTTTTGAGACTGCCGTAGTAGAAACGAAAAAACGAGCGGCAGAGATGGGTCTCGCTGATCGTCTCGTATTCTTTCCGCCTTTCTATAACCGACCTGAATTCATCAACGCCTATGCCAATCATGTCGCCGAGACCGTTAAAACTGAAGCGATAGATCATTTCGTTTTCAGTTTTCACAGTTTGCCGGTTCGTCATCTAAAGCGCCTGGACGTCAGCGGCCGGCACTGCGCCATCAGATCGGATTGTTGCGTTGAGATTAGCGCGGTGAACCAAAACTGCTATCGTGCGCAATGCATGTTCACGGCTCGCACGATGGCTGAACAACTTGGCTTGAACAAAGATGCGTATTCGGTTTCGTTTCAGTCGCGTCTGGGACGCGCGGAATGGATCGGGCCCCAGACCGAAGACCTGTTGCGCGCGTTGGCCGCCAAGGGCGTGAAGCGCGTCGCAGTCGCGTGCCCGTCGTTTGTGGCTGATTGTCTGGAAACCGTCGAGGAGATCGCAATGCGAGCTCGCGACGCTTTCATCAAGGCAGGCGGCGAAGAGTTGCGACTGATTCCTTCGCTGAATTCGGATCCAGCCTGGGTGGATGCGGTGGTTCGCTGGATTAGAGAAAGCTGAGCCGAGTTTGCTTGAAGATAATTCAAGCGGCAACTTGTTCAGCTCACCATTGGATTCTTCATCAGAATCGATCTCTCCATAATCGAATCCCGGCCCTGCGCGCGTTATCACCAGGGCGCTCAAATGAAAAGCGGTTGGCTGGAAACCAACCGCCGTTGCTGTTTCCTGGAAAGTGGTGAGCCGAGCAGGACTCGAACCTGCGACCCACTGGTTAAAAGTGCGGCTAAGCCGCTTCTAACCAGGCACGGCTTTTGAGACTATTACGATTTATCACAGGTTGCACCCGCCTTGGATACAGCAGTAACACCTATTCGTACGTGATTTCCGGTATTCCGTCTCAATCTGTCACAAAAATTCCGCACGGCAGGGTCACCAGGATTATCACGATTTCTGCAATCCATGCCACTGACCATTCTGCCCGAGTGCTGGGAGACACCAAAGCGCTCGGCGAGATTAGTAAACCCTTCATATTTTAATGGTATCAACTTCAATGCAACGTGTGAGGACGCTCAGGGGTGGTTGCCGGAGGCGGGGTCTACTGAAGGGCTTCCGCGAGCGCCTCGAATTCCGGGTCGATCTCTTCAAAATGCGAAGGTTTCTCAAGGAGTTTTGTCAGAGAGGGCGGCACTGCCAGTGGTTCTCTGATGAGTGGCTCTACGACTGACTCAAACTTTGCGGGGTCTGCTGTTGCCACAATGATCCAGTGTTGGTCTACAAGGCTTTCGTGCACATGAACAGCGGTAGCGGTGTGGGGACACCAGGTCCGCTGCCAGCTCGTGCCACCCCGAGCGATTGCGCTGGCGATCTCTTCATCGCTGACCGAAAACGCCTGCGCGATTCTTCTGAGCTCCGAAACCTCTGGGTGCAGATGGAGGAGCCTCTCCATGTTGCTCGGATTTCCCACGTCCATCGCGTTCGCGAGAGTGGGAATGGTCTGATGTGGCTCCCACGAGCCGGAAGCGAAATAGTTCGGCACGGCATCATTGGCATTGGTGGCAAGAATTATCTGCCGTACCGGCAGCCCCATCTCCCGCGCCCAGAAGGCGGCCACCGCGTTACCCAGATTGCCTGTTGGAATAATGAAACCGGGGCGCGCCCCTTGTTGCCGTAAATACCAGAGGCCCGCCGCCGCGTAGTAAACAGTCTGCGGAAGGATTCGCCCCTGGTTAATGCTGTTCGCGGACAGAAGACCTTTGACCTCTGCCCACTCCTTGTTCCTGAATGCGGTTTTAACGATGCGCTGGCAGTCGTCAAAGTCCCCACGCACCGCGAAGGCACGTACACTATCGCCCCAGCAAGTGAGTTGCTTCTGCTGTCGCAGGGAAACTTTGTTCCTGGGGAAGAGGATAACCACGGTGATTTCGGGATGTTCGTGGAAGGCCGCCGCCACCGCTCCGCCAGTATCACCCGAGGTGGCCACCAGCACCGTCCGTCGGCCTGGAAGTCGCGAAACGCAGGCAGCGAGGAAGCGTGCCCCTACGTCCTTGAAAGCTGCCGTCGGTCCATGGAACAACTCGAGCACGGCCGTGTCGTCGCCGATGTAGTTCAGAGAAATGGGGAAGTTGAATGCCTCGCGGCAAATTTCGTCCAGCTGAGGGCGCAACACGTCGCCGCTGAAGAAAGGCTCAAGGAGCTTTGCGCCGATCTCTCTCCAGGACTCAAGGCCGTCGAAATCGTCGATCTCGAAGACAGGAAAACTCTCCGGCACATATAGACCACCGTCCGGCGCGAGACTCGTCTGGATGGCCTCGGAGAGAGTCAGCGTCGGAGAGGCCGAGCGCGTGCTGTGAAATCTCATCGAATGATAGTCGCCCCCTGTTGGCTGACGGAAGAGACCCACGAGTCCACCTCTGTTAAGCCGCTTGACCTGAAGGCCTGGACCATCGCATCCCGAACTTGTGACGCCGCCTGGTCCGACGTCACCCAGGCAAACACGCTCGGGCCAGAACCGGATATAGACGCCCCGATCGCTCCGCTGTTCATTGCCGCTGCCTTAACTTCGGCGAAGCCGGGAATGAGGGACGCCCGCTGCGGCTCGATCACCAGATCGGAAAAGGAATGCCTGATCATCTCAAGGTCATTGCCAAAGCAGCCCGCAATGAAGCCTCCGAGGTTAGCCGACTGCTGGACGTGGTCGGCCAACGGGACGTTCGGTTTAAGAATGCTCCTCGCGTTGTGCGTGTCAACGCGCAGCCGCGGGTGGACGAGCACCGTGAGGATACTTGCGGGCACTGGCAGCGACACGTACCGGAGGGGATACAACGAGAGGACGAGCGTCATACCCCCGAAGAGGCACGGCGTGAGGTTATCCGGGTGCGCTGTGCCGCTCGCGGCCTGCTCTCCAAGTAGTGAGTACTCCAGCAGTGCGTGTAAAGGGAGAGGGCATTCCAGAAGTGAGTTGGCTGCGACCAACGCACCCACGGCCGAAGCCGCGGACCCGCCCATGCCTGAGCCGAGCGCAATGCCTTTGCGAATCGTAACCTCGAATCCGAAATTCAACCGCAGCTCATCGCATAGCTTCATCAGGCCGACCGTGGCCGCGTTCCTCGCTGGATCAAGCGAGATCTCCAACGCCCCCGGCGTACCCGTGTCGTTCACTATTTCTTTAATGCTCACCGACGCGCGGTCAGTCGTGGAAACCGTAACTACGTCGCCGACGGACTCAATAGCG
>Ga0137404_10002593_pt1 | contig 12000 bp, 10 predicted proteins | sample CZOMad2_1_16fung_FD_108285 | JGI IMG/M metagenome (GOLD analysis project Ga0137404, IMG submission 108285) | Vadose zone soil fungal communities from Angelo Coast Range Reserve, California, USA - CZOMad2_1_16fungal (Illumina Assembly) | ecosystem: Environmental > Terrestrial > Soil > Vadose...
AATTGGCTCTTCGGCGTTTACTGCAACTGAAACTCGGAATATCTCGCGCAAAGACGCAAAGGTAAAGGAATATGATTCCGAACTTAGGGTCTTGGCGAATCGGCGCGATTATTGGCCGTTTTGAGGGGCTAGAACCCCGTTGGGCACCGAGGTTCGACGTGAACCGAAGGCGATTCCTCACTGCCCTAGCTATTTTTCTGACCACCGGCGCAGCCCATCTGCACGCTCAAGGTCCCGTGAAGGTTTTATTTCCATACTCTGTTGTCAATTACAGCAGCCTGCCTTGGATGATCGCCAAAGATGCCGGGCTCTTTCGCAAGCATGGCCTCGACGTGGATCTCGTCTTCATGGGCTCATCGGCATTGATTGTTCAGTCGATGATTTCAGGCGCGGTTCCGGTGGCCGGCGTGGCGGGTCCGGCGGTGATCTCCAGTGTTGTGAGCGGCAGCGACGTCGTTACGGTCGCCAACCTTGCGCCGCTCACCATCGCGCTCATGGTGAAGCCGACCATCGAAAAGCCGGACGATTTAAGAGGGAAAAAGATCGGAGTCCCCCGCCTGGGAGCCGTTGCGCACTTCGCGATTCGCATGATCCTAGATCACCACGGCGTTAAAGACGCCACCATCCTGCAAATGGGCAGTCAACCTGAAGCCGCCGCAGCGATGCGCCGAGACGTTATCGACGGCGCCATGATTTCGCTGCCTTTGAATTACGTGTTGGCAAAAGAGGGCTTTCGCGAGCTCATCGGGCCCCAAGACTATAGGAGACTTGGCATCCAGTTTATTTCGCAAGGCATTTCCGCTCGGAGATCGTTTGCTGCAAAAAATCGCGACATGGTGTCTCGGCTGATGAAGGCGACCATGGAGGGGATGAGGCTGATGTCGACGCAGGAAAATTTGGCGAAGAAGATTCTTTCGAAGTACACTCGCCAAACCGACCAGGAATCGCTCGATCGCGCCTACCGGTTCGGTCTAGAGACGCTCAACAAAGATCCGACGATTCCGAGAGAGGCGATTGTCTCGATGGTTCGTCTCATGGCAGACCTCGGTCTCGTGGATCGCGCAGCAGCAGCGAGCACGCCGGCGGAATCGTTTTACGACAACAGTTTTGTTGATGAACTGAAGAAGACAGGATTCTTGCGCGAGCTCTGGAAGTAACCCCGACGAGAAATGTGAAAAGTGAAAACTCGCCGCTATGGTCTCGCCAGATCGCGTAATCGCTGTTAGCGTCGATTATTTATACAGAGCATCGATGAAACCGCTCTTATCCAATTTCTCGATGATGCTGGTATCCACAACATCCTCATACTTGATTGCCGCGGCTTTCGGCAGCTGTTTCGCGACTTCAGAGATAACATTCGCGAATCCGTCACGGGTCGGATACGGTTTTTTGAAAACGTAAAACTTGACGAGGTCGTCGTAAACCGCTGCGGCGTCCTGTTGGCTTTTCAGTGCCAATTGGGTCGTCGTCAAATCTATAACCCGCGCGCGGTTGGCAGGGTTCAAGATAAAAGCGTGGGCCTGCAAGATCGCGCGCACAACCCGTTCCAACATGTCGCGTTTAGTCTGAACGTTCTTTGCTGTGGTAATGACCGATGAGGTTTCCCAGGGGATATTCAGCGTACGCAGATCGGCGAGCATATTGACGCCAAGCTGCTCGAGCTTCGTGCGATATTCCGGCGAGATCACGGTGGCGGCGATGGCGCCGGTGCTCAGCCCGGCGATCCGTTCCGGCTCCTGGCCCGCAGCGACAATAGTGGCTTGCCCCTTGTCGGCATCGATGCCGAAACGGCGCAAGCCGACCAATAACGCCAAGCGTGAAGCGGACAGGCCCAATCCAGACGAGCCCACTCGCTTGCCCTTCACATCGGCGATGGTTTTGACGCTGGGACCGCCGACAATTAGATAGGCCAGCGAAGGCGTGCCTCCGACGATCACATTGACCGGCACGCCACCCGCGGTGGAGACAATGCACGTGATCGGGTCGTCGTAGGAAACATCGACCCCGCCGCTGACCATCATCTGCGCGCCTTGAGTACCGCCGCTGATATTGACCTGTTTGACATCGAGCCCTTGTTTTTTGAAATAGCCTTCTTCGTCGGCAATCCACAGCGGCACCAATCGCGCGTTACGAAACGTCACGCCGAAATTAACCTGAAGATTCTCTGAATGAGCCACCGGGCCGCTCGACATGATGAATAACAAGATTACGATAATCAGCAGCGATTTGTCGATAGAGATTTTCATCGAGTTCCCCTCGAGAAGTCATCCGAGCTTTCGGCTCAGTATTCATTTCTATAGCCCAAAGGGGGATCTGTAGACAAAGAAAATTATTTTGAGGCGATCTTTTGGCGACTTTGCGTCCCGCAGCAAAGAGTTCGCTGTCCTGAATCCGGCAAGCGTGTAGGTCCGATGAGAAACATCAAAACTAAAAGACGCGCCCCCGTGGATTTGTTGCATCCGCGGCAGACGAGAACTAAAGTGGCATCGATGAGTCTGAAAGAAGTGCCGAGCGACCACGATTTCTTCGATCCGGCCTATGTGAAGCAATGGACCGACAACATTATCAGATATCGGCCGGAACGCCAGCAGTTGTTCAAGGTCTTTGCCGCTGAAGCCGCGCGGATCAAGAAAGCCACATTGTCGGTCTTCGAGCTGGGATGCGGACCGGGATTTCTGGCTGAAGCATTGCTGCAAAACTGCCAGATAGTGAACTACACACTCATCGACTTCTCGCCTCAGATGCTGGAGCTTAGCCGGAGTCGCTTGGCGAGGTTCAAAGACCGGACCGTTTTTTTTCAGCTGGATTTTAAAAAGAACAACTGGACTGCGACGGTTCCCGCCGACTTCGATCTAGTCGTCTCGCTGCAGGCCGTGCACGAGCTCCGCCATGCGCGCCGTATCCCCAAGCTTTATGCTCAGCTTTACAGCCTACTGGTTCCCGGAGGAAGTCTTTTGATTTGCGATCACGTCAATTCTTCTTTGCCCTACGGTCATCGGGCGGCGCATTTCATGACGGTCGAAGAGCACCTATCGGCGTTCAAAGAAGTTGGTTTTATCAGGGCAAGAGAGATCTGCCCCGCCGCCGACCTGAGCCTGATGGCAGCAGAAAAGCCCTAAGACCAAGCGACTTGCATCTGTCTTGGCGATCTGGACGATACGTCGCCAAGCCCTCCACGACTGCGAGTTTCGTCCTCACCGTGACATAAAATCACTTAGCTACAGCAACGCCCGTTGCAGAAGGATTTCGAAAGTTAGGCAACTAAGACAAGTCTGACACATTCGCTACTGCGCAAGCGGAGCTCGTGATCTCTGAGGAGGTGCGTCGAAGTCCTGATGCAGCAATGTCTGATGTTAAGATCCGGGGCCGGTCGCGCTAAAGGGGCAACCGAATCCGGGTTGCATCTTTAAAGTCGCGTAACGGAACTCGGAATCGACGGATTTCTTTTTGCGAACTTGTCCTCCACCACGCGAGCTGCACGGAGTCGCATAATTTTAAAACTCAATAGCCCGCAGAATCCAGACTCAGGCCCCACCCCGTGAGCTTCGCCCTGCTTTTTTACTTAGAGCGCGGCCACAGTACACCCTGGCTCCCGGCCGCGACCGTGCCGATGCCTTTGTAGACGAACTTCTGCACGCGCTTACCCTCATAGGTCTCGGTCGTGTAAAGGTTGCCTTTCGAATCGGTTGCAATGCTGTGCACGCCGTAGAACTGGCCGGGCTGGCGCCCGCCGTCGCCGAAGTTCGTCAGCTCTTCGAGCGTTTCGCGCAGGATGATGCGCACCTTTTCGTTCTGGCCATCGGCGAGGAACATGAACCGCTGCTGAGGATCCCTGGAAAACGTGATATCCCAGACCGAGCCTGACGCGAGCGTGTCTTTGGCGTAGAAGGCTTCCTTCACGAACTTCCCGTCCGGCTGGAATACCTGCACGCGGTCGCCCTGGCGGTCACATACGTAGACGAGGCCGTCGTTCGAGCGCTCGACGCAGTGCACTGGGTTGCGGAACTGCTGTGCCGGCGGTGCTTGCGGGTCGTATTTGCCGAGATCCGCGTCGTCGGGCCTGTTGCCGTACGCACCCCAGTAGCGCTTCATCTTGCCGGTATCGGCGTCGATCACGGCCACTCTTTTGTTGCCGTAGCCGTCGGCGATGTAGGCTTCGTTGGTCTTCGGATCGACCCAGATCTTGGCCACCCGCCAGAAATTCTCGAGGTCGTTGCTGCCGGCATTCTTGCCCATGTGGCCCACCTGCATCAGGAACTTGCCGTCCTTGGTGAACTTCAGGACCTGGGCGTCTTTCTGGCCGTTGCCGCCGATCCACACGTTGCCTTTGTAATCGATGTGGATGCCGTGATTCGATTGCGGCCACTCGTAGCCTTGTCCCGGTCCGCCCCAGTGCCGCAACAGGTTGCCCGCCTGATCGAACTCAAGGATAGGCGGGGCCGTGCGGCAGCACTCGGAGATGGGCGGATCGAGTTCGAGCCCTCTTTCGTTGTTGTGCAGCCCCCCCGCGCCGCGATGAATGATCCAGATGTGGTCCTGCTCATCGACCCTCACTCCGATGGTCCAGCCGAGCAGCCAGTGATTCGGCAGCGGCTTCGGCCACAGCGGGTCGACCTCGAACATCGGTGCCTGGACTGTGCGCCCCTGGGCGTCCGCCTTGTTTTGCAGCACGGACTGGCCGACGCCGAGCGCGACGATAAGTGCAGCCAAGGCTGCGCCGATAAAAAAGTTACGTTTTCCCGCTGTGCTTTTCATGGTTTCCCCCGTTTCGAGTCTGAGCTGCGTTGCCACAACTAAGGCTGCTGGTGACTAGCTGTCCCTAACCTCACGCCATGCGAATTTTTTTGGGTTATCCGAGTCAGTATACGCGCACTTTTGACGAACAATTCCATAGCCGCATTTTTGCTTGTCAGTTACTACCTTATCCAATTACCCTAGGACGGCGGAAGTCATGTTACAAGCTCAACCACACACCGCAAGCTTGGGGAGAATAGAGTCGTGCCGGGAAGTGACTGCATAATCATCATGCGGCGCATGATCATTGCGCTGGCGGCAGCGCTGATTTGTGCGTTGCCGCTGCGCGCGGCCGCTCACGACATCCCGAACGACGTCCAGGTGCAGGCGTTCGTGAAGCCGGATGGACGGCGGCTCCAACTGCTCATGCGCGTGCCGCTACTAGCCATGCGCGAGGTGGATTTCCCGCGCCGTGGCATTGGCATCCTGGATCTCGCGCGCGCTGACGACGCATTGAGCAACGCGGCGAAGCTGTGGATCGCCGACAATGTCGAGCTATACGAAGGCGAGGTGCGCCTCGATTACCCACGGGTCGTCGAGGTCCGCGCATCACTGCCGTCCGATAAATCCTTCGCGTCGTACGAAGAGGCGTTGGCGCACGTGACGGGCCCGCGGCTGCCGGACAACACTGAACTCTATTGGAACCAGGGACTGCTCGACACACTGTTCGAGTATCCGATACGCTCGGACAGCTCGGAGTTTTCGATCCACCCCCGGCTCGAGCGATTGGGGTTGCGCACGGTCACCGCGCTTCGGTTCCTGCCACCCGGCGCTGCGACGCGCGCTTACGAGTTCCACGGCGACCCGGGCCTCATCCGGCTTGATCCGCGCTGGCACCAGGCTGCGCTGCGGTTCGTCGAGTTGGGGTTCTTGCACATCCTGGACGGAATCGACCACCTGCTGTTCCTGTTTTGCCTCGTGCTCCCGTTCCGGCGCCTGCGCTCGCTCATCCTGGCGGTGAGCGCGTTCACCGTTGCGCATTCAATCACGCTCGTCGCGTCAGCCTACAACCTTGGTCCTGACGCACTATGGTTTTCGCCGCTGATCGAAACGCTGATCGCGATTTCCATCATCTATATGGCGCTCGAGAACATCGTCGGAGCCAATATGCAGCGGCGGTGGGTAATCACGCTGGGGTTCGGTCTGGTGCACGGGTTCGGTTTTGCGTTTGCCCTCCGGCAGCAGTTGCAATTCGCCGGATCCCATCTGCTGACATCGCTGCTGTCGTTCAATATCGGCATCGAGCTTGGGCAACTGTTCGTACTTGTACTGCTCGTCCCAGTGCTGAACGCCCTGTTTCGGTTCGTCGTCGCAGAACGGATCGGGACGATCATTTTATCTGCACTGGTGATCCATACCGCCTGGCACTGGATGACCGAACGCGCGGATCAGTTGAGCAAGTTTCCGTGGCCGGCGCTCAATGCCTCAACGCTGGCAAGTACTATGCGCTCGCTCATGTTGCTGCTCATCTTTACCGGATTGGTGTGGATTGTGTTCGCGGTGGTTCGGCGCCGGCTGCGGCGACGCGATCATCATCCGCGCGGATGACATCTGGATAAATTGTGAAAGGTGGGCTTAGGGGCAGTCCTTTACTTTATAGTTGCAGGCGCGCTGTGTTCCGCCCATGGCACGTCCTCTTCGATTGGAATTTGCTGGAGCCCTCTATCATTTGACCTCGCGGGGCGATCGGCAAGAAAGCATTTTCTTAGATGATGGCTGGTTTGGTCCGAAAACGCCGGTTTGGTGCGGAAAAACGCTGTTGGTTTTCAGATGGCCATACGTGGGAGATCGCCTACAACCCATTTTGGACCATCCGGGAGGACGGCCGCGTGTCGCACCGCAATCCCGTGTCTCCGCTGCGCCCGCGGCGGGTCGCGCTCATCGGCTACTGCTTCGGCCGAGGCTCTGATGGGGTCGGGCCTGATATTTGACATTCTCCATTTCAAGAGCTAACCCGACGTTGTTTTTACATTACCTTTTATCCGTGATAGCGGACCGTTCAATCCGAAGCACTCCGACTCACGCGGCTCGGATCCAGCCGACCATCGGTCGTATCGCTTTCACCAACAGGTCCGTAGAATTCCTACCCGCCACAACACGCCCGCTTCCTGTGCTCGCCGTGCCATAGAGCCCCGTATGTTCACATGGGCATCACCAAATAGCACATATCACGCCTGACCCTCATGAGCCCCCTAAATAATGGAACGGCCCGACCGTTTGGAACGATTTGAACCGCTCGAACGTCTTCAACCGTTTCGCCTAAAAGTTGACAGGCACGGATGTTATCCGCTACGCTCCGGCGCGAAATCACGATCCGGGGTTGCCCAATCATCTTTGCCAGCTACGTCGGAATCTCAAAAGGGTGCGGCACGCGATCGGGGAGGCGATTCATGAGGTTTCGACAGCGACATCCCCAAAGCGAATTTTTATCACTGGGAGTTCTATTTCGAACCATTCTTATCGGGGCATGGGGGCTGCTGCTTGTTTTCCCCATCGGTCAAGCGGCGGCAGCGAGCCTCGAAGTGTTTCATGCCGATTCGCTCGCCGGTCCGATGCAGGAACTCAAGAAGGCTTTCGAAGGAAAACATCAGGGGGTGACGATAAATCTGACCTCCGGTGTTTCAAGGCAGCTTGCCGAACGCATCCTGAAAGGCGACACCTGTGATGTGTTCGCGCCCTCAGCGCCTGCGGTTGTCGAAGAGGATCTGATGAACAACAAAATCGCCGGCTCCGGCAACGAGGCGGCGTCTTGGTATGTCGTCTTTTCCGCCAATGAAATGGTCGTCATCACCGCGAAAGGGAACCCGCTAAAAATTCGTCAGGCCGCCGATCTGGTCAAACCCGAGGTCAAGTTTGTCCGCGTGACCGGCGAAAAAGACCTGGCCACAAACCGCACCATCGAATTCCTCAAGAAGGCCGCCGCACTCGAAGGAAAACCCGAATTGGCTCAGCAGATCATTGACGGCGCCGTAGTGGATCCCTCAAAACCCAATTCGGTGCCCGATACCATTCGGGCCGTAAGAGAAGGGAAGGCCAACGCGGCGGTGGTTTATAATTCGGCGGCGGTTGCGGCCAAGAATGAACTCGATATCATTCGCTTCCCTGCCAGCGTTAATTTGAGCGACAGCATCCGGAATGCGGTCACCGTGCCGGGAACGGCCAAAAATGCGAAGGATGCAATGGATTTCGTTAAATTCCTGCTCTCCCCGGAAGGTCAGAACATCTCAAAAGACACCGGCCAGCCGCCGGTGGTTCCGGCGGTCCGGAAGGGAAACGTCCCCGTAGAACTCAAGTAGCTCAAGAAAAAATCGCAAGCGAGCGGCTTTGAGTGTTTTTCAGCAGCCTGCTAGGCTAGCTAGCCTAGCGCCCGTCGTAAACCTTAGCGATAAACCCTTCGCTCTCGAGCTCTGCGATCAGGCTCCGGTCAGTGAAATCTTCGACCTTGAGTTGGCTTGTCTGCGGCACGGTGGCGGCGAGTTGCGTAAGAGCGACACCCATCAACTTGGGATCGGGCGTCGGAACTTTCTCATGGACGGTTTTATAAACTTCGAAGAGCTTGTCGAGCACCGATCGATCGCTGGTCTTGAGAAACTTTTGCATCACCGAGACGGTGTATTCCTTATCGGTCTTCGCTGTCTTGATGCCCTCGATCCAGCCGCGCAAAAACCTTTTCACGGTGTCTCGCTTTGCCGCAAGAAAGGATCTGCTGACGATGATCGTGCTGCTGGGATATTGGATCGGCAGCCGGCTGAGATCGATCAGTTTATGAAAGCCCAATTTCTCGGCTTCTAGAGCGGTATCACCGGTGATGATGGCGCCGTCGACCGCGCCGACTTTGAGCGCGCCGAGCCGTTCGGGCAAGCCGCCGGTTTGAATCACCGCGACGTCGCGGTCGGGAACTAAATTGTAGTGTCGCAACGCCGCGCGCAGAATCAAATCCGAGAGCGAACCGTAGCGGTCGCCGCCGATCTTTTTACCTTTGAGTTCCTCCGGCTTTTTGATCGAGCTGCGGGTCATGATGACGTGCAGCAGACGATTCGATGTCACGCCGACGGCGCTCAGTTCCGCGCCCCGCGCCCAGGCGGTCAGGGCCGGCGCGGAGCTCATGTTGGCGATATCCACCTGGGCCGGACAAGATCGCCGGCACGATCACCGAGCCGGCGGAAATATAGATCAGCTGCACGTCCAGGCCGTGCTTCTTGAAAAGTCCGGCCTGATCGGCGATCCACAGCGGAGCGTAGTTAGGCGACAGCGCCGCGAACGGGACTTTTAAACTTTGCGCCGCGGCGGGAGCGCCGTAGCAGCCAAGCCAGGCGATCGCCAACGCGAACGGCAGCTTCCGCGCGCGCCGCCGCATCGCTATGAGAAGCTCAGCTGCCGGACGCGCGCTGCAGTGGCATGCTTGCGGATACGAACTCGAGATCATCGGCGCGCGAAACCGTAACGTTGAAATTATAGGCGTTGGAGCGGAACTGATGCAGGGCGAACGGCTGCGACTGCGGATGGACGCCGTGGATGCAGTCTTCGGGCACGATGCTGTAGTAATTCCTGATGTGAAAGCCGATGACCGCATGATAGACGCAGTTGCTCGAGCCGATGCCGGTAACGACGATCTTATCCCTGCACGGCCGCAGGTCGAGCTTTTCCAGCACCGCTTCCATCGAGGTTTTGTAGAAACAGTCATGCGAGGTTTTCTGCACGACATTCTCGCCGGGCAGCGGTCGCAGCTCCTGGACGAAATCCGCGCCCGGGCTGCCGAGCAGCAAGCCGTAAGGCCGTCCGAAGACGGTGAATTCAGGGTGATCTTTGGTGCGGACGGATTGGACGTGAACGATCTTCCCGTGCACCGCACGGAAGCGATCGAGCAAGCGCCGGATATTGCCGATGACCGGCCTCACGCCGGGCCCATGGCGCTCACACCCTTCCACCTGCATATCGACTATGACGAGACCAGTAGACTCCGGCTGCAATTCGATCTTCGCATTGGCCATCAGCGCATCCTCCGGGACGTGGTTTTCAGCCCGACTATTTCATGGGCCTTCGCGAGTTGTCAACGTGAGGGCGATTTTACAGCCTCGGCAAAGACTTCGCTGTCGTGATTCCGGGAAGCGCTTAGATCGGATGAGAAACTCCGCAACAGTTTTTAAAACAGTTCACGGTTGTGAGCGTTATTCTTTGATGAATTCGCGAATTATTTTGTGCGCTGCGTCCGGATTGGCAAAGAAATAACTGTGCCGCTCGTTTGGCAGCACGACCAGCTTTGAATTCGGAATTCCTTTGGCCAGGATGTCCGACGACATGCGGTGATTGACCTCGCTGGTCATGTTACGGTCGTCCTCGCCTACCAGGATCAAGGTCGGTTGCCGAATTTCTTTCAAGCGTCCGCTGGTGTCATGGTTCTGCCGGGCGAGGAGATGACGAAGGTAAAACTCCACCGGGCAAAGATTCTGCATCCTTATTTTTAAGTAGCGCTCGACACGCTCGGGATGGTTTTTCACGAACTCGTCGGTGAAACCAACGAGAATCGAGTGATCGCGTTCGTACTTCTCGTAGCCCCATTGGATCATTTCTTTACATATCTTAAGCGGCAGCCCTTCGTTTTCGGAAAATGAGAGCCCGTCGACGCGAGGACGAGTCGCTTCACTCGATTCGGATAATCCAAAGCCAAGAGTTGGGCAACCCGGCCTCCCATGGAATGACCCACGACAATGGCATCGTCCGCCTTGAGGTGATCCATCAACGCAATGACGTCCTGCGCAAACATCTGGGTCGTATAGTCAATCGATGGCTTACTCGACTGACCGGTGCCGCGGTAGTCGTGAATGATGACTCGGTGGTCCTTCGAAAACTCCGGCGCCTGGTAGATTTTCCAAACTTCTCCATCGCATGCAGTTTCGCTCAGAAATACCATGGGCTGGCCATGGCCATGAACTTCGTAATAGATCTCTCCGTCGGGCAGCTGCAAAGTCGCCACTTCATTTCCTCCGTCGATTGTGAATTCTGTTTCGGTTCATCGAATAAGCCGAAAGTAGACTTCCACTGAAAAACCTATGAATGCTTTTTTCATCCTTTAAGTCCGCTATCTCCACAACTGGTCGAAGAACCCTGACCGCTTCACCTCTTCGACATAGCGGTTGTCGTAGTAGGCGGTCACCGGCATCGCGGCTGCCGCTTGTGCTTCGATGAGATTACTCTGCACCATTTGTTTTGTCGTGGAGCGTAGCGCGCCCTCCGGCACCAAGCCCTCTTTGGAATAGTTTTCCGTCGCGAAGCGGTACACCTGCTCCAGCAGATCCGGGTCCTTCATGGGCATCCACTTCATGATCACTTTCTTGGTAAACTCTCGATCGGTTTGGATCAGCTTGATCGATTCAGCCGTGAATTTAATCACACGGATAATGGTGTCTTTATCTTTCTCCGCCACCGACCGACGGCCGACGATTCCATTGGTGATAAACTCGGTGACCTTCTGGAGATCGCTAGGCGAGAATAGCTCATTATAACCCTGCTTCTTCAATTGGAAATTGTAAGGCGGCGAAAACACCGCGCCGTCCACCGAGCCGCGCACAAGACCGGCCAATGCCTCCGGTTGTCCTCCCAATTGCAGGATGGTTACCCCTTTCAGACCTTGGCTGTCGATCGCCGTTTGCAAGGCGAAATGGGTGGCGGTGCCGAGCCGGCTGACGCCGATCTTTTTTCCCACCATGTCCTCCGGTTTCCTGATCTCAGGTTTTACGATCACCGATTGCGTGAACCGCGGCACCATCGCGGTAATCTGAATGATGTCGCCGCCCTTCAGGACATTTGAAATGACGGCGGGCCCGCCGGAGCCGGCAAAATTAGCCGCGCCTGACAACATGGACTGAAATAGCACGGCCGATGCGCCAATGAAGACAGGATCGAAGTCGATTCCATGCTTTTCAGGGATGCGCGCTTCCTTCGCGACGAACCACGGCAGCGAGTTGATACCGATGGGCGAGAACGGGAACGGAACTTTTTTCGGCGCCTGCGCGTGCACGGTCGCACTGGACCAGAGAAACAAAACGAGGGGCAGAATCATCGGCAGGTTGAGAACAGCCCGCCGAAGCGGCTGACACAACGGAAATGCCCGTGAGCCTTTCATTTCGAATCCCTTTAGTTCTTGACGATCGCCGGTCTATTACACTCGGCCCTCGGGTGTCAATGAACCACGCCATTTCAGGGGAG
>Ga0137404_10002594_pt1 | contig 12000 bp, 12 predicted proteins | sample CZOMad2_1_16fung_FD_108285 | JGI IMG/M metagenome (GOLD analysis project Ga0137404, IMG submission 108285) | Vadose zone soil fungal communities from Angelo Coast Range Reserve, California, USA - CZOMad2_1_16fungal (Illumina Assembly) | ecosystem: Environmental > Terrestrial > Soil > Vadose...
CCGTTTCGCAATCGTTGCAATCGGAGCGCGCCAAACTCGCTGACATGGTCGTTCCAAAGGATCAGGATCCGGCTATTCAACAAATGATTCGCCACGCAATCGATGAAGCTTTCCTCTCCGGCTTCCGAGCGGTGATGGCGATCGGAGCAGGTTTGGCGGTTGGAAGCGCTGTCACTGCGCTAATGCTTATTCGAACCGTCCGTTCTACTTGAATTCGAACGTTACTTCAGATCGAATCGCTTTCTCTCACAGAAATTTTACCAGCGCATCGGTTGGTTTCTTGGGCCGTTCTCAGCACGAAATGTATCACGGGGAAAGCGAACATAATGGGGGCCTAGGCCCAAACCGTCTGCGCCCTTGAGTTACTGACTTCGCAACGTCGTCAGAAGCCCCCTCTCCAAAGTAACTACGGAAAGTTCACTACCACATTCGGGTTGAAGTCGCAGGTACCAAGCCCAAAGGCAGCGCTCTGCGTGCGCTTGTGGCCATTGATGGTGGCTTGAACGGTGACTTGGTACGAGCCGGTGAGTAATTGGATCGGATTGGAAACTGTGCCGTATTCGCGATGGAACTGGAACGGTAAACAAGGTAGTGTCGGTGTTACCGTCTGAAGCGGCGCATTGTGCACCACGTCGCTGTCCTTGTTTACAGTGAGGCGCTGGAGCTGAATCTTGTCCACGCTGGCGAGCGGCACTCCGCTGGCTGTAACGAGGACCCTGGCGCCGGTCTTAACGCCCTCACCGCAAAGCATCCGCGTAACGGTCGTCGTGGTGTGAGTAATCGGGTCGCTTTCGTACGTGACCGAGACAGTGCCTCTGCGCTCGCGCGCGACAGCCGTGGGCGAAAAGACAACGCTAAACCCTCCTTCGCCGACGATGTGCCCCGGTTCGAGGATGATTGGGAATGAGGGCAAACCGGCAAGGGAGTAGTCGCCCGCATTGGTGCCGCCGATAGTGATGTTCGTGATCGTAAGATTGCACGAACCTGTATTTGAGATCGGGAACGGGTTCGCTGAATGACATGGTCCGATGCTTTGAATCACAGTCGGCGGAAACGTGGCGTCGAGCGGTACATCGATCGAAGCAGCCGGCGTGTTCGCTGTTAGCGTCAAAGTAATTACCGGCGTGTCCGGATCGTCACTATTGATGGTCAACGTGCATGACTTTGGCCCGGGAGAGGTTGGCGTAAACCTGATTACCAGGTTAAGGCAAGAATCGGGACTTACTGTGGCCGGAAACGGATTGTTAACTAACGTGAAATCAGGACAACTTAGCGATGCACCGGTTACATGAAGATTGCATGCTCCAACGTTGCAGACTGAGACCGTCCTCTCAGCCGAAGTCCCGGCGCACACGTTGCCAAAATCCGTAGAACCGGTGACTCTAATATCAGGAGTCACCTGGGTCCCGGTCGCAGTGAGGTCGAAAACTGGTGCTCCCGGGTCGTTACTGGTGATGCGGATCGTCGCTTGCTGCGTCCCAGGGGTGACCGGGTTATACTGCACGGTAAAATCGACGTGAGAGTTGGGGCTAATCGTGATGGGGGTCGGGGGGTTCGGGAGAACACTAAAGTCGGTCGAGCCGATGAGCCGTTGGACGCTGTTGATCACAAGATCGGACGTCCCAACGTTAAACACTGTAATCGTCAGGTATTGGGGAGTTCCGGCGCACGCGTTGCCGAACTGCAGCCCGTTCTGCGCGTTTACCGCAATGACAGGGCCGCTCGCTTGCGCGAAGTCAAATACACCACGGCCAAACGAGGCAGCGCGCAGCACCCCGGCAGCCTCGTTGATTGCCAAATCGGTGACTGGAACATTCGGCAGATGGATGTCGTCGAGGACAGTCCAGCTCGCGCCATCAACCGAACGCATGACACCAAGGTCGTTGCCGATGTAAATCGTTGTCGGATTTGTAGCGCTATCGAGGGCGATCGCATTGACGGGAACATTCACTGGTGGCGAGATGTCGCTCCACGTTGTTCCCCCGATTGTTGTGCGAAAGACGTTTCTCGGGTTGGCTGGAGTACCAAATCCTACCAGGGTCGCGTAGATAACAGTAGGGTCGTTCGGGTCGAATAAGATTCGGCTTACGGGCCGGTTCGTCGTGGTCGGCAAATCCCTCGTGATGTTGGTGAAAGTGACTCCGGACGGCGCCTTGGCATTTGTGCTCACCCACACCTGTCCAGTGAACCCGACGACGACGTTGTTTGGATTTGCCCGAGCAATGTCCAGCGCAGTGGGCCGGCCAAAGCCACTTCCGATAGCCCGAAACGAACTGCCCATGCCATTGGTCGTTTGAAACAAGTCTGTGACTCCGCCGTAGTAAACGTAGTTACTGTCTGTCGGATCCACCTTGATCGGATGAGTCCCCGGCGCCGCCGTGACACAATCCTGTTCAGACGTGGGAATGGTCTGGCTGAACCAGCCTGAGCATCCGCCTATCCAGGTGGAACCGGAAGTAGTGGATTGAAACATGATGGAGCACGGGATAACCGGGGGAGGAGGACAGGTACCCTGGCTATAGAATCCGCTGGTATGATAGGCAGTGCTTGGGTTTACGGTATCAAATGCGATGGAAAATCCGTCCCGGCCTTTCGTATCTGTCCACGCCATTGAGCCGGTAGTCCGCGGCACGCCGTTGTCTTGCAAGGCACCCTCGGTTACGCTGGCTGTTGCGTCCTTTCGAACGTCCATGTTATAGAACAAGGTGGTTTGCAATCCGCCTGCGTTAATCGTCGAGGGCGCTCCGGGTTGTGCGGTCCCGCTCCAAGTTGCTCCGCCATCCGTTGATTTCCAGATGCCGCCATCGTTACCAGTGAAGACGATCGACGGGGTTGGGGAAGGCTGACGGAAAAAGGTAAAGTTTGAGTGATAATCAACGTGGATGCCGGGACCGACAGTGTTGAAGTTGTTGCCCGAGTCGGTTGATTTAGTGATGCCTACAGCCCCAAGATAAATAATGTCGTTCGAGCCATCACCAGGGGAGGCAGGATCAACGCTAAATGCGAAGCTGTAACCGCCCTGAGTGTTCGTTGCCATGCCTGTCGCGGTTTGCGCATTCCACGTTGTACCCTGATTAGTGCTGCGGAAGAACCCGACGGGATCGGGAACTCCACAACCGCCCACGGTACAGGCCCCTTGCATGCTCGTGTAGAGCACCTGAATTCCGGCAGGATTGGGTGGCGAGGTGGGCGGTGCCAGATCGACCAGAACCTGACCGATCGTGCTGTTGGGTGGCAAGAGCGCAGCCACTGCCGGAGTGGCAGCATTCAAAATCTGTGTCCAGCTTTGTCCCCCATTGGTGGACCGACTGATTCCACTGCAGTTGACTCCACCGCAGCTGACTCCTGCGTACAATCTGCGGTTTGCCGAGGGCGAGGTTGCATCCAAAACCAACGAGCGCGCATCTCCACCGCCATTGGTCCCCTGCGTCCAGTTCCGACCGCCATCAGTCGAACGGAACAAACCATTACTGGCGCCGAGGTAAAGGACATTGCTATTAGCGGGATCGACAATGATCACATTGATGTTTTGGCCGGAAAAGAGCGTTTGCGCGTTGCCGGTGTTACCGCTGGGGAATCCGGAACCGAGGACGATCCAACTTCCGCCACCGTCAGTGGACTTCAGAATGCCTTTGGAAATGTTGAGCACGAAGCGCCCGCTGGTCCCAACGTAGATCGTGTTCGTGTTGCTCGGATCGACAGCGATTGCGCTTGGCTCGCCCGTGCCCAAAGAAGATTGCTGGTCGGTGAGCGGCGTCCAGTTAGTTCCACCGTTATTCGTTCGCCATACCCCGCCCCCCGAAGAACCCTGATAGATTAGATTGGGATTATTGGGATTGACGGCGATGGAACTGACGCGCCCGTTCACCTCGCTGATGAAGGAGTTTCCGGAGAATTGGTATGTTTGATTGACTGGGCTCGGCCCCATCGGCGTCCATACCACGCCATGCAGGCTGGTGAGCGGCGCAGGAATAGAAGGACCCCGCGCAACCGAGGCGCGCGGAATTTTCCGCCACTGGTCCAATGCACGATCGTAGATATCCGCAGAGACAGGTCTGCCGTTTATAGACGCGCGAGCTTCATAAAACGCCTTTTCTCTCTCGTGCGAATGCCGTGTATTTGTCGGGCCTGGCGGCGAGGCCGGCTGCGGTGAACTCGAGCGAACAGGCAGGGCGATATTCGCCAGCACGAACGCACAGAGAAACGGCAGTTTAAGTAGGTGAAAGAATCGTTGCATGCTCATAAGGGCACCTCCTGATTTTGCGTGGATAGTCTTCAAGGTGTCCGCCCCTGTCTAGACCCCTAAAAGTGGAAATTTGCTTGAATCCTCAGAGAAATTTTCAGATGCTTGCACTAGTAGGTGCATTTCTTAGGTGAAAAATGGGTATTTCTTAGGTGAAAAAGGTAAGCGTCCTGGAACAGCTGGGGCATGACTTGGGATCGGAAAGGCCGCGCGTGATCAATCTGATGGCACGAAAAGGCCGCGCGAAGGACCTCGCGGATTGCCACGCCCTCCATAAATCGTTAGGCATTCCTTACGATGAAGCCAGTTGGCGCATTTTGCCGGAGATGTGGCGCGCCTTACTCTCTAATGAAACAATGCAGCTTCTTGTCGTCGAGGACCGGTCCAAGCCGCTCTGTCCGCGGATTGTCTCTTTCAACGCAGCCTTCTTTGTTACTGACGAATTCGCCTCCGAAGTGCAATCGACACTTCCCCCCTACCTCGGTGTTCATATGGCGCAGTATTATTCCTCGCGCGAATTGCCCATATTGAATCGCCAGCAGATTGCTCGGGCCAACGCTCAAGACGGAGTAAATGTGATGATGTGTTTCGGAGGCTGGGATTACGACGGACTCTCGCGAGAGCAATTCCTGGCGGTGCGCGAAAAACAGGGCGAGGCGTTTCGTCTCGCTCTGAGCGGCTATCACGTGAAGGAATTTCTTGCTGAGCCGATTGGAGAGGAAACATTACGGTGGATGCTTGACGCCGGGGTCCACCTTAGGCGCGACTATTCCAAGTACTTTCTAAAACATGGTGCTACCGTTCCAAAATCTGCCCAACGGCCATGGCTCGCGGGGTTGACAAAAGAAGAGGCCTTCGCCCATCCCGGCAGCTATTTTGCCGGTTTCTTCGTTTATACCCCACCCCGATTTCACTTCAATCGGTCCGAGCAAGTGCTTCTGCGTCGCGCCCTCATGGGAAAAACCTGCGAGGACCTGGCGGCTTCGCTCTTCATTTCTCCCTGGACAGTAAAAAAGCGCTGGCACGCAATCTACGAGCAGGTCGCCGATATTGATAGCGAGTTGTTGCCGCCGTCGATCGCAGATGGTCGTCACGCGACATCACGTGGCGCGGAACGCAGACGGCATCTGCTTAGCTATCTGCGACAGCACCCCGAAGAGCTGCGTCCATTTATTTGGTAGCGCGCGTCTGGCGGCATTCGTCAAACGAGCAGCGCCATCATGAAGGCGGATCACGGCGCCATATGACCGGCTGTAAAGCTTCGCGTACGCCGACTGTTGGCATCCGGTTCGCCGTCCCAGAGCCGACCGAACGGGAGCGCGGCTGAATTAGATCGATGCCGCGATGATCGAACTCGCGGCTAAGGCGGCGACTATTTCAAGTTTCAAAAACGGATCGTGAAGACAAACAAAAGCTTACGCATACGAACATGCGTTGATAGGTGCACTGTTCTTATCACTGATTTCCTCAACACGGTCTGCGAACTTCCGCGCTGGCCAATCTCGCTTACCGGCGGTTGTCATCTTAGCCATTCGCCTTCTTCCTTCAGGCCATCCGAATTGAACTCGTTCCCAGTCTTCTCCACCGCATCCAGATTAATTTCTGTTACCACCGGATTTTCCGAATCCGAGATCTATCAGTTAATAATGCTGAAAACTTTCGGATGAATCTTACGCGCGGAAGCTTGTGTTGCTGCCGGCGTGGCGGCCGTGTCCTTCCGGATGGGATGCAGCGACTGAACAATCTTCGTAAATTCCCCAAGTGTAATTCCGGTCGCAGAAATTCCGTGAAATCTGCCGAGAACAGGATGGCTCTCCGCACCCTTGGCTTTTTCTGAGTTCATGTTCGCGTCCTCTATCCAATTGGCCTTGATCTCGTCCTTGAGGCCGTCTTTTCCTTTCGGCCGGTAGATTAGATACATGGGACCGAGCGGCGTTTTGATTTCCGTTTCCTCCGCGTTCTCCTCATCCTCCATGATGTTTCGATCGCCAATGCCTTCGCGCGCCGACTCAATTGAAAATGTTCGCTTGCCGCTATCTCCATATTCGAGCGAGTAAAGGGGGAAACGAAGTTCCTTGTTTTCGTCTGGACCGGCGTCGTCATAAGTGATCTCGGCGTTCTTTAAACGGAATCCTTCCGGCAAATACGACGGAACAAAACAAATGATTTCTAATTTCTTCAGATCATCCAGCGTCGCAGCCGAAGAACACAGCGGCAGAGACGCGAACAGGAATCCCGCTATCAACCAGCACGTCGTTCGTTTGATGCGATTGCGATTCATGACCCTTCAAATCTGACTGACTAAAGCACGTTGTCGATCTTATGTTGAGCGCAGGTACGATTCGCGCCAATATCATCGTTTCTCAATAGGTAATATTTTCATCGAATCCAGATTCATCTGGATCAGGCGCCCTGTTTGCAAGGGCTTTCAGATAGGCCGTACTCACAATGCGGACACCTGCACTACCAGCGCGGCGACGGCCAGCAGCAGGAACACAACCGCCAGACCGAACGAGTGATCGTGTGCGCGCAGGTGGGTGATGACGGCTGCGAGAAAAAACAGCACGAGGCCGATCGCGGCTGCTATTCCGATGAGTGGAACCCGAATGCCGACCAGTAGTCCAAGCGCTCCCGCGGCCTTGAGAATGCCGAGTGTTGTTAGCCACGACTCCGACACGCCTACTTTGGCCATATTGATGAGGATCTGCTTGTAGCGAATGAAATCGAGTGTGGCCGAAAACACGTTTGCGGCGGCCGCCAAAACCGTAACAACGATGTAGGCGATAAACATGGGGATTCTACTGGCTATTTCGCAATGCCCACGATTTTCTGAAAATGTTTCTTTTGCTCGATCGCATCGAGCATGAACGCCGCAACCGCTTTGCGGGAAAGAGAAAAACCTCTTCTGGGAGCCGCACCTTCCCGGCTTCGATACGTTGCGTATTGTTCCTGCGTGAGACGCGGAGGACGAGCGATCGTCCAGTCGAGACCGTTGTCTTGCACGACTTTCTCCATGGCAAGCGAATCGCGCATATGATTTCGCAGGATAAAACTGACAATTCGATTGGGTATACCCGGGAAATGCGCTGCAGCTGAGAGAACGACGAGCCGCCTCACTCCCGAACGCTGCATTGCGCGAGTAGCCGCAAGCGCACTGTCCTGAAGAAGTGAGCTTGGTTTGAAAACCTCACGCGGTCCTAGCGCAGAAACGACCGCATCGTGATTTTGGATTGCCTCAGAAAGTTGGTTTTCATCCATCACATTCCCCTTGAGAACACTAAGCCGTTCCTGCCTGAAGGTCACCCTTTCGGGGGCGCGCACAAACGCAGTGACATGATGACCTCTCGCGAGGGCTTGCTGAACAATCTCCCGTCCGGTTCCGCCAGTTGCTCCTATTGCAAACAATTTCATGGTCAGCTCCTCGTTACTACGGTCCCGGTTGGGTCTATTGCGTGTTCCATTCGCGGAACACCCTGCTTGCCGGCAAAATGAGCATGTGAGATCCGGATCAGATCCATTGCGCGGCCCACATCCTCGTCATTGTTCACGATGAACGTGACGAATCCTGCTTCCGGCGCCCATCGGTGTGAGCGTGCTTTGCCTTCCGCGAGAACCCGTTCCTGATCGCCTTTCGACAACCTAATGTCGCAGTGACCATGGCCATGGATGTGCATGAACATTTTCCCTCCCACAAAGAACGCATCTTCGTGGATTCCGGCATTCTGCCGCTCCGTCACACCTGGCAAGTTGAGAATCCGTTGCCGTAATTCCTGGTGAAGGTCTATTCGCGATTTCATAATGATTCCTTTCTGCTGCAATAACGCGTACTAATTGATACTATAGAAACTATATTAGTATATTTAGTTTCCAAATCAACAAGAGTGTTCAAACAAGAATTTTTGTCATGATGGGCGTGAATGATTCCACGTCATCGATCTCTCTGTTAATCTGTCGAGATGGCGAAGCCTCCGGAAAAGACCAGCTCGACCGCGCCGCGACAGATCGCGCCTCCGCCGCTCTCTCAGCATTTGCGCGAGCTGGCGTCGCGGACCGGCGCGTGGGCAGTGCTCGCGCGCAATTTGATTCCGGTCGTCGGCATCTACGGCTTCGGGTGGTCGGCTGCGCTTGCCGTGTTTAACTATTGGTTCGACGGGCTGACCGCGCTGGCTGCGATCGTCGCCGCCCTGATCCCGCGGGCGCTGAGCGAGACGCAGCCGAAATCGGTGGGTGCTAGCTCGGTGATAAATCTCGTCCGCGGCGTGGTCACGTGGATGTTCCTCGTCGGCATCGTCGGCTTGCCGTATTGGATCGTGCTAATTCCACTCCACGATCTGCTGCTCGGCAACGGGCTGCGCCGCGAGCTGTCGCACTCTCCGGCACTCTGGCTCACCTTTGGCTCGCTTGCAGCCGGACATTTCTGGAAGGCCTTCCGCATGGGTTATGACGCAATGCCCGACAACCAGCTGAAGCAGAGAGTGCGCTGGGATGTGTATCTGCTGGTGCTGCGCGCGATAGCGATGTTTATCATGGCTGCGCACGGACTCTACTTCATTCTGGTGCCGCTGATGGCGTTGCTGTTAAGCTATCTGGAGATCTGGCCGGAACGCGCGCTCGGCGCAGTCTTTGGCGATCCCTCACGCCTGTGGGAATACGATCCGGACGATCCTACATCGAGCCGGCGCCGACGCTGACGACGGTTGCATAGCACATGTTACAGCTGCGCGCTCCAGAGTGGGCGTTCGACGATCAGCGTTTTGTTCGCTTCAGTAAAAACCGCTCAGGCGCCGTCGGCTCTGTTTTCTGGCGCCGGCGGCGCTGATCCCGGCGGAGAATGTTGATTATCGCTCGAGTCGGGTTTCGCATTCTCCTCAGCAGCTCTCTTGGCAGCCCACCTGGCTTTCATCGCGGCCGAAAGCTGGGCGCGACGCTCTGGCGAGAGATTCAGTTTTCGCGTCACTTTCTTAGGGGAGCCTGACTTCGTCACAGCGGTTGCTCGCGCGGGAGACTTTCCTTTGCCTTTCATCGCCCGTCCCGCCTCAGCCGCCTCCAGTTTTTGCTTTAGCTTCGCCAGTTTCTTTGGGCCTTCTTTCAGGCGCTTTTCAAGCCGTCGGATCTTTTTCCTTAAATTCTTCAGCTTCATAACCGTGTATGCTCGCCGTGCGGCGAAGGACTGACAGTTAATGACGGAATCTTGCTGATGTCACGCCTCTTCTTTGGGATCAAATACGATCGAGAACTTTTCTTACTTATTAATTCTTACTTCTTAATTTCCTGCTGCGCTTAAATAGATTTCGTCTTCGCGAGTTCACAGCGCATGAAATGTCAAACCTTGAGCCGGGCGCTTGCTCGCCCGCAGTCTTTAGGAAAACGCGAGGGTTTTACCGTGATCGTTGTCGAAGAAGTTTTTCGCCACACTCGTCCAGTGCGTCGCAGTGACAGTTCTCCATGCGCTTGAGCAATGTCTCCATCAGCTTAAGGCGCTTCATCCGCTCCCGCAGTTCCGCGATTTTTCGTTGCGAGAGTTTGTGCCAGCGTTTCGGTGGAGACGTCCCTGGCGGGAACCCGAAAAAGAGCTCGCGTATTTCCTCCAAGGTGAACCCCGTCTCTCGAGCACGCTGCACCACAGCAAGACAAAAAAGCGCACTCTTGTTGTAGCGGCGTTGGCCATTCTTGCGCATTGGCGACGGGAGAATTCCAATTTGCTCGTAGTAGCGAATGGCGGATGTGCGCAAACCAAACACGCGCGCGACGTCGGAAATCGCCAGGTCCCCTGCCACGGTGGAATCTAACAACGAGCCGCGCCGAACGCCACGGAAATGCTCAGAATTTTCCTTTGACTTAAAGTTGACTTGAAGTCGTAGCGTCGAAAACCATGAAAAGAATATTCCAATTCATAATTGCAGTCGCTTTCGCCGCGCCGGCAGCGGCTTCGGCGACATCAGAACCTTCGTCGTCGCAAGTCGAGCACGTGTCGGCCTTGGCCTGCAACGCATTTGCGTTGTCACCGGAAGTACGAAAGCGCCATTTCGAGGAGGTTGGGCCAGCGTTATTAAAACTGAAAAAGAGCGTACGCGAACTGCCGGACGGCTACGAGCTAGAGTTACCGGCCGATAACAAAACGTATCAACTGTTAACGGAATGGGCCTTCCAGGAGCGGTTGTGCTGTCCGTTCTTCGATATCGCCCTGCGCTTCGACAGAGAAAATGGACCGCTATGGTTACGTCTCACTGGCCGGCCCGGAACTAAGGAGTTCATCAAGATGGAACTCGGGATCTAACCACCAAAACAGGATCCGCGATGCAATAATGGTAGCGCCAGTAAATAAAAACGGTAGCCGCTGTAGCCACGGCCCTGTGGGCCGTCTCCCTGGTGTGAAAACCACCGCCACAAGCAGACCGGCCACAGGCCGGTGGCTACAACATTTGTGAAATCGCTCTCGTTAGAAACACTATGCCACAGGTTTCAACTCAAGAATTCGAACGACTACCGCTGCGAGTTCATACCTTTCTGGCAGAAGTGCCGCTTCACGACGTATGGTCCGTCGATCTGCCGTGTTGGCGTGCGGGAGTGACGCTCGATGAGTTCTTGGGGACGGCGAACAACTGTACGCTTGATACGTGTGGTTGTTCGAATTCGTCGGCGCTATTCACGCCCTCGCCCCTTGTACGGATGCTGCTCAACATTCGGTTCTTCGTTGGACGGATCTTCGGTTGGGATAACGAGCCTGCGACAATTGTAACCTTCGCAACCCGTCTTACGGACGTCGATCGTTCGAGATCACTGATTGCACCCGGTACTCGAGATGGGTTCTTCCGCGTCGTCTACCGCTTCGAAAACGAACAGCTCCTCGAGTTGATCAATCGGACAGCACACGCCGCGGCACTAAGTGCTCTGGTCGAGACACCGACTGCTTACCGATTCTACTTCGGGGTCTATGTCCGCAGCATAAGCCGCTTCACACCCTTCTACATGGCACTGATCGATCCTTTTCGAAAACTGATCGTCTATCCGTCCCTCTTGCGCAGTGTCCGTGCTCGCTGGAATCAAACATTTGGGACAGACTGACACGAAGATATTGCAAGCGAAGGCGAGTGAGTCACACTTTGCGAAGTTTAGACACGACCGAACTTTCTCCCACATGATCGTAACCGGTAGCTAACCAAGATGAGATACCTTCTCTGTCTCCTGATTGCGTTCGGGCTATCGTCGCCAGCACTATGCGGCCAAAATCAGATTCCGGAGGCAAAGAAAATCATGGGAGTGATCAACGAAGAGAGCAGTTGGTCTCCGGACGGAAAGACAATCGCGTTCGATTCCAGCCGTCCCGGGAAAATCAGCATCTTTACCTGGAACGTCGAGACCCGCGAGCAAAAACGCCTGAGCGAAGGTAATGCAAATGATATCACTCCGGAGTGGTCGCCAGATGGGAAACAGATCGCCTTTGTCTCCGATCGAACTGGTCACAACGAAATTTACGTGATGAATGCAGCTGGAGGCGATGTGCGTCAGGTCACCAACGACAAATCCGACGATATCCACCCGCATTGGTCGCCCGATTGCCAGCGAATCATTTATTGCTCAGCGCGAGATAACACCGATCAAACTCACGCTCCTGAAGGCGAAATCTACGAAATCTACACGATCAAAGCAGATGGCACCGATCTGAAACGGATTACGCATGACAAAGGGATCAATACCTATCCAAGCTTTTCGCGAGACGGCCGGCACATCGTGTTTCGCAAGATTATTGCGCCAAA
>Ga0137404_10002596_pt1 | contig 11996 bp, 17 predicted proteins | sample CZOMad2_1_16fung_FD_108285 | JGI IMG/M metagenome (GOLD analysis project Ga0137404, IMG submission 108285) | Vadose zone soil fungal communities from Angelo Coast Range Reserve, California, USA - CZOMad2_1_16fungal (Illumina Assembly) | ecosystem: Environmental > Terrestrial > Soil > Vadose...
AGTTCAGCAAAAACCCATCAGCCTCATAGAATTGCACGAAGTGTTCGGTGTCACCCATCTCGGCCCAATTCGTGCACGGAGCGTAGTTCCACTTGGCAACAGCCATAGGATTGAGTTGTACTGCTTCCTCAGCCAGGTTGTTGTTGCCATTGGTCTTGATCAAACGAACCTCCTTGGGGTGCGGGCTTGCCGCCTATCTCCTATCGTCACCATTCTGTTCAAACCGTTGCAGGTTGTTACAACGCGCGGGTAATTCCCGCTAAACTTTAACTAGACTCCAGCTAAGCATTCTATCCGCCGCTCCCAGTTGAATCCAGAGGTTCCAGACCGGGAATTATGGTATTTGTATGTCCCCCGGCAATTCCTTCCCTCGCTGAGGGGCCAGCAATTCTTACGTAACTATTACCTACGGGTTTATAATTCGGTACTAGGATTCACTCTCTACCCTGTTTGTTTTCCCGTGATTTCAATGACCCGCGATTGCAGGTCTCGCTATCCGACGAAGGAGCACGCGATGAAGGTCTTATTAATCAACCCGGAATTCCCCGATACGTATTGGAGTTTTCGTCATGCGCTGCCGTTCGAGCACAAGCGATGCGCTTTCCCGCCCCTCGGGCTATTGACCGTCTCGGCGCTGTTGCCAAAGTCCTGGGAGCGACGATTGGTTGATTTGAATGTACGCTCGCTGAAGTCTTCGGCAATCGAGTGGGCTGACATTGTTTTTGTGACCGGCATGCTGGTGCAGAAAGAATCAGTGCATCAGGTTGTCAGACGATGTAAGCAACATGGAAAGCGCGTTGTCCTTGGCGGCCCATACGTCACCACCACCATCGAAGACCTCCCGACGGTGGATCACATTTTTCTCGGCGAAGCTGAGACAACGCTGCCGCAGTTTATTGAAGACCTGGAACGCGGCGAGGCAAAGCGAACGTATCAGGCAGCTGAACGGCCGCCTCTGGCAACGACGCCGGTGGCTGATTTCCACCTGGTGGACATGAAACGTTACAGCGCGATGTCAGTGCAGTATTCGCGTGGCTGTCCCTTCAACTGTGAATTCTGCGACATCATCGAAATCTACGGGCGCATACCCCGCACGAAAAGCACGCAACAGATGTTGGGCGAGTTTGACGCACTGCTACGCCTCGGGTGGCGCGGAACGGTCTTCATTGTCGACGATAATTTCATAGGTAACAAAAAGAATGTCAGGCGACTACTGCCCGAACTGACGGAGTGGCAGGAAAGGAACGGCCATCCCTTTTCGCTGCTAACCGAGGCCAGCGTGAATCTCGCTGACGACGAAGCGTTGCTGGGCGAAATGCAGCGAGCCGGCTTTCGCCGTGTTTTCCTTGGCATTGAAACCCCGGTTGAAGAGAGTCTAAAGGAAGCGCAGAAGTCACAAAACCGCGGGAACCTGCTTGAGTCTGTTAAGAAGATTCAGAGTTACGGGATGGAAGTGATGGCCGGCTTCATCGTCGGGTTTGATAATGATCCGGAGGACATCTTCGAGCGGCAGATCAGTTTCATTCGCGAGAGCGCAATACCGCTGGCGATGGTTGGGTTGCTCACCGCCTTGCCGGATACTCAACTATGGCGCCGGTTGGAGAAGGAAGGACGCTTGCTGGGTGAGAGTTCGGGAAACAACACAAACTGCGCGCTAAACTTTGTGCCGAAGATGGATGCGACGCGGCTGGTGGAAGGATATAAATCAATCATGCGGACGATCTACAAGCCCAGCGAATACTATCAACGTGCGCTCGATTCACTTAAACGGACAACCCAGGATGTTCCCGAACCGGTACGCGTGAAGATCACTAGCGGAGTAGCGGCATTCATTCGCCTGATACTCAAGTTGGGTGTGCTGGATCGCGAACGCAAGGAATTCTGGCGCTTTCTGGCGCGAACAGTCTCGCAGCATCACGACCAGTTTCCACAGTCGATGCGATTGGCGGCTATGGGTTACCACTTTCGGAAGCTGAATGAGGCGTATGGGGATTGAGCCCAGAGTCTTATGGATAGAGAGTAGCGACCGAAACAAACAGCCGATCGTTTACTCGTTCATCAGTCAGGAACTCTTGCTTTCTTCCGTGATGACTTCATAACACCCGCACGAAGTTGCTTCCAGACCGGCGCGATCAAGGACCTTGAGGCGTCCGCGGCTGTACTCAATCAATCCCCGTCTCTGTAAATCCGCGGCTGCCCGGCTAACGCCCTCGCGACGTACACCCAACATGTTAGACAGAAAATCCTGCGTGAGTTGAAACTCATCATTTCCCATGCGGTCATGTGTCATCAGCAGCCAGCGTGCGAGACGCGCGTCCACTGAATGAAACTGATTGCAGACTGCCGACTGCGTGATCTGAGTCATCAATGAGTGGGAGTAGCGTCGCAGCAGGCGGGGCAAAACGCCACCGTCGTTACACTGCTTGCGAAACGCGGTTGCTTTCATCTTCATGGCTGAGCCGACGCCCTGCACCACCGCGCGATTATGCGAATTGCTAACTCCCATGAAAACAGCCAGACCAAGTATGCCCTCTTTGCCGACCAGACCTACCTCAAGTGTGGCGCGCCCGTTGACCGCGGCAAGCAGAGAGACGATTCCACTGTTGGGGAAATAGACGTCACTAATCAATACGTTGGGCTGGTAGAGAATCTCCTCGAATACCAGAGGGATTTCTTCTAAGTGATCTTGCAACGCTTGATAGTCTTTCTTTGGTAGGGCCGCAAGCAGTTGGTTTGCAATGGGTGGACTTTTTATAGATGACATCAGGTCTCCTTGTATTGCTCGCCTCGTGAAGGACAGCAGACGGCATAAGGAGGTTTACGGAAACGACTCCCGATGTCGTATGGGAAACTGGTTAAGGCATAAATGCTAGCAGGTTAAGTTTACAGCCTCACCAGGGCGACGGTCTCGTAGTTAATCAGTCAGGGTCCGCTAGGCGTAACGCAAGCTGCCAGCTTGCGCGCAAACTAACAGTTTGCGTTACGACATGCGCCTATTATGAAATTACATGTTTGACGGCCTTTTTCGTTCCGCGCCCGAAGTGCTTACCGGCCCGGCCCATGTGTTTGCCAAAATGTTTGCCGCCGCGCAGTACGCGGCCGTGCTTAACGTTTCGGCCCATGCTCCTGCCGGCCCTGCCCACCTCGGTGCCGCTTTGCTTCACCTGCCCCTTGGCGGTGTTGTTATTTTGTTGAGCAATGCCATATAGCGGGATCAAGGCTAAAGATAGCGCCATCGCCGTCATCAGCAGAAACTTCATCGCTTTTGGTTTCATATTCATCCTTTCATTATTGCACTGCCGGGGTAAGCGTGTCTGTGCGTTGCCACACAGATGAGTTTTTGGGGAAAAAGGGGGCAACTTAGGCTAGCAGGCGATCATACTCTGCTCTAACGACCTGGTAACACTCGCAGACGCCGGTCTCTAACCCTTTCCGATCGAGGATCGTCATATCGCCGCGAACATAGCTAATGTAACCCGCGTTTTGCAGGCGTTTGGCGGCATGGGTTATTCCTTCACGGCGCACGCCCAGCATGTTGGCAATCAGATCCTGCGTCATGATTAATCTATCCGACGGCAAACGATCGTGGCTCAACAGCAGCCAGCGGCAAAGTTGCTGATCCACTGAATGCAGCCGGTTGCAAACGGCGGTCTGGGAGATCTGCGTAATCAACGCCTGCGTGTAGCGCAGGCATAGATTATGAAAACGGCCACCGTGCGTGAACTCATCTTTCATCATCTCGGCCTTCATCTTGAAGGTCTTGCCCGCACTCTGCACTACTGCCCGGTTGGGAGTGGTGTCGCCGCCCATGAAGATCGCAATGCCTACCAGACCGTCGTTGCCCACCACGCCGATTTCAGCACTTGAGCCGTTTTCCATTATGTAAAGCAGGGAAATGATCGCAGTTGTCGGGAAATAGACATAGTCCATTTTTTCGCCGGATTCATAGAGAACCTGACCGAGCGGAAGAGAGAGGAGCTGCAAATTAGGCAATAGGCGCGCCAACTCGTCATCGCCAATACCGGCGAGCAAATAATTCTGACCCGCTTCTTCTTTGGTAGCGGTGGCAGCCATGAAGTCCTTTTTTCCAGGCCCTGGACGGAAGTTGCGTTTCATAGTGAAAGCAGAAACCCCGTGCCCATATTCGAAACGCAATATTGTTGAGTCAAAATAGAGGTCCCTGAGGAAATACTATGACTTTCCGGTAAGTGCGTCAACGCACAGACTAAGTCTACAACCAGGTCTAAGATGGCTCGACCTTGGAAGAGTTTCCTTATCCCCTATTAGAGGAGGCAAACAATGCCGTCCAATACCCTATCCCGCGCACTTTTGTGTTGATGATGACAGGGACGCTGGCGAGATGTTGAGTATGCTAATGAATTCGTATCGAATTCATGTCACTTGCGCGCAATCCGCCGCTGAGGCCTGGCGCCTAATCAAGTCGGAATGCTTCGACCTTTATATGCTGGACGCCTGGTTGCCTCAAACCGATGGCTTTGAATTCTGTCGCCGGATACGCGAGCTTGACTCCGTTACGCCAATTCTTTTCTATTCGGGCGCTGCCTACGACGCCGACAAGCAGAAGGGAATTGCAGTGGGAGCAAATGCTTACCTGACTAAACCAGACCTTGAGGGTCTCATCGAAACCGTGGTGGAGTGGATTGCAAAAGCCAAAGTTGATGAAGTCGCTCAGCGGTGGGTCGTTAACCAGCCCCAGCCACACGAGAAATCGGTTTCTGCTCAGTTCTTCAGCGCCGCAGCTGTCGGCAATTGATCTCACCAAATCAGTAAATCAATCAAATGGCTCCCAACCTCACCCCATTTCGGGGGTATGTATGGCAGCACACAGACGGCGTGACATTCCAGCCTAGCATCATTCATAAGGAATAACCTTCGACACTGGGTTCTAGCCAGCCGTTCTCTCTCTTGTGTCTTCTGTTGCTTCTGAGAGACGACTCGATAGGGAACCCGTGGCGCCCGCCACGCACACACCCCATTTATTTAGCAGCATGTTCAGGTGCAGTTTGATCCCCAGGGCCGGAGTTTTTTGGCAACCCGATTAGGAAGCGATTCACCTGTGCTTCACACGGTACAACAGTTGCTCAATTGAGCAATAAAGGAGTAATTATGAAAACAAATAGTACACAAATCAAAATTGGCGCAGCGATAATCGTATGGTCGTTTCTGCTCATTGTTGGCAGCAGTCTGGGCCCGGCGGTGCAGGCGCAAGATCGCAATTACCCGGACGCGCAGGATCGGAACGGTCGCTACGACCGGAATCGAAATCGGCGTGGACGAAACTGGGATAACTACGGTAACTACGGCGGCTCTTTCGACCTTCGCCAGACGGCTCTAAACGCAGGCTACAACGAAGGTCTGAAAGACGGCACCCAGGCCCGGCAAAAGGGCAGGGGCGCCGACTACGGCAACCAAAGCGCCTACCGCAAAGCGACCAAAGACTACAGCTCACGTCTCGGCGACCGGGAACTGTATCGCCGCTACTTTCGTGAAGCGTATCAGACTGGCTTCAACGACGGTCTCAATCCGCAAAACTCTAGCTACGATAACAATCGCAACCGCGATTGGGACCGCAATAACAATCCGGATTGGAACCGCAATAACAACCCGGATTGGAACCCGAATAACAACGATCAGAATCGCCGCGGCCGCAACTGGGATCGTTACGACAACTACGGTGGTTCTTTCGAACTTCGTCAAACGGCTCTGAACGCCGGCTATAACGAAGGGATCAAGGCAGGCCGCAACGATCGGAACAACAACCGCTCAGACTTTCGCAACAATAGCGCATACCAGAAAGCCACCACGGACTATAGTTCAAAGCTTGGAGACCGTGGACTGTATCAACGCTACTACCGAGCGGGCTACGAGAATGGTTATTACGACGGCCTCAACGGCAACTAGAACCGTTCTGATTGCCAGGGTAGTTAAACGAGGGAACGGGTCGGGCTTAAGCTCGACCGTTCCCGGCATCTTTCAACTCTCTTCCCGGAAGTCCAGCGCGCACCTCCGGGCACAGCATACGAAACCCGCGGACATGAAAGCGAAAGTCAAACTCATCAAGAAAGAGGACCGCAACGGTCCGGCCGTTCCCGTCGAAGCCGAAGCGAGCGCCGATCCGAAAGAATGGTCTACGGCAGTCAAGTCATGGGTCAAAGATTTTCAAAAGGATCGCCGCGACGGATCGCTCGAGGGTTTCGATAGCCTGTTTAGCGACTCAATGCCATAACCTTGCGTCTCAGTTTTCTCGAAACCATTCAAGCTATCGCAACCTAAACGCGGAAGGCCGGCCAGCCAGCCTGAGAAACCAAATTCAAGGGTGAATCAACGGGGTCCGATTCACCCTTCAAGTTTCTTGGGAATGAAATCCGTTGTGGTAGCGTCGCCCTCTGGTTCTGACAGAAGGAGCTTCAGTGGCATTAGCACAAAGATCCGTCTGAGCATTGTCGACGAGGGCCCGCCCCATCTCGATCTGGAGGGGTTGATTGCGTCAGTTGCAGGCGGGCACGAACCAGCCGTTGCCCACTTCTACGACGCCACCAGCGGCCTGCTCTTCGGACTGCTGTTACTGATCCTGGGCGACACCGCGACAGCCGAACAAGTGTTCCCGATCACGTAAGAACCGCATTGCAGTACGGAATCTTGCAGCTTTACAACTTGTTTAAGAATCAGGGATTTCTCAGCGAGGCGTAAGGTAATCACAAACGAGGAACGGGAAACTGAGCAGTGAACCGATTATATTCGGATGCTTTCTTCTCTTGCAGCCATCACCTTGATCTTCTTTAGCTCCGGCCCTTTGATTCCGAAATAGACCGCCATCTGTATGAGTTGTTTTGGATCTACGAAGTCTTTGGCGTCGGAGCAGAACTTTTCCAGGGTCGGCCCAAACTCACGGCACGTCATGCTCTTCGGAATCTTGAGGCCGAGTTCGCATTCACCATTTTGCTTATACTGCAAACAGAATTCACAAATCTTCAAATCACACTTCTTTCAGACTCTTATAGGATCTTGAAACGAACGACCAGGCAACGGAGATGCTAAGACAGAGCGGGCACCGAGGTGGCAAAAAACTAGCTCGGAGCAGCGTAATCAATGCCCCACGGGTATCCGTTGAAAACGAGTCTTACCTTCCGGATCCTGCCACGAAATATCCAGCACATATGGTTTGACTTCGCCTGCTATCACTTTCAGGCGCGTCAACAAATCGGCGCCGGCGTCGGCAATCTTCCCATTAACCCAGGTCTTGTGAGAGAGAACTACATTCTCTTTTGGCCGAATGGAACCAACTGCGTCGAATCTAATATGGGCTTGCGAAGGGCCACCGCCCGGAGTTTCCAGATCTTTCAGGAAGACCGTCAGAATCTCCACGCCTTTCAGAACATGGTCGGCGTCATTACTTAACTCCAAACGAACAGCGGATTCGACATCGATGAATCTAAACGTTAAAGGCTTCGCAGTATTGGCGCTCATCTTTGCTTCTTTCTTGCGCGTGGTTCGGGAGTACTCCTCCGGGCGTCCTTCTTTCCGTTTGTCAGTGCAAGGACGTCACCCGGTTGGCACTTGAGCGCCTGGCACATCTTCTCCAGCGTTTCGAAGTTGATGCCAAGTGCCTTGCCCTTCTTCAGACGCCAAAGCGTGGTGTGGCTAATACCTGTCTCTTTAGCCAACCAATAAAAGGTTCGCCCGTGCTCTGCCAGCAACTGGTCTACCCGAATCTCAATCATAAATAGTTCCACGTGCACCTACACTACTTACCACATACGGTGAATATTGTCCATCTGCAATATATGCCGCATTTGACATATACCCTCCATTACCGTAAGGTGGAGCACGTGATTAACCTTTACATCAATGAGCGCCGGGTTGGAGATGTAACCATTCTTGACTTGAAGGGCAGGTTGAGAGTTGGCGGGAACACGATAGCGCTGCACAAGTCGATACGCTCCCTCGTCCTGGAAAAGAAAACTCTGATTCTCTTGAATCTGGCAGGTGTTACGTATATCGACTCTTGTGGCCTGGGCGAGCTGGTTGCGAGCCAGGTGTCGCTAGAGAACAAAGGTGGGGAAATCAGGCTGGTCGGTCTCACGGAAACACTTCGTGAATTACTGACGGTGACCAGGCTTCTGACAGTCTTCGATGTTTACGAGAACGAAGCAGATGGAATCCAAGACTTTGACCAGGTCTCAAAGATCGAGAAACCCCAGCTTTCTTTCGTTTAGTGCGGCAGCAAAAGCACTTGTAAAGGTTTCTTTTTGGCAAACGCGTCCGGTTGCGACATTTTTTTATGGGGGGTTGAGCGTGACGGATATTCTCAAACAATCGGTGACAGAGAATGACGCCGGAACGGTGCCTTCTCCACTCGACCCTTCGGCTACTTCGCGCTGGGCATTCATCAACGGATGGAGAGTAGAACCGCAGTCAGACGACAGAACGCCTATGTTTGGCGCTGTTACTCCTGACACGGCGTCCCCATCAACTCATCGTTCTAGCGCTCGCCGGAAACATCAAGCGATGTACAAAGAATGGTCACAAGACCGACATGACTAATGCAAGCTAACGGGCAGTCAGCTTAACTGCAACTCCGCGGCCGCTCGTTCGTAGTCATGTGTGGTATGATTGAGTATGTAGTTGTTCTTCGAAAATCTACTCTCGACATCAGGATTTGCCGTAGCCTCCTTCTCCTTGTGCCGTCTGTTTGTTTTTCAAACTTGACCAGTACCAGGAAATTCTGATGTCTATCTCCACGACAAGACTAAAAAAACAACAACGCTTGCGCATTCCGTCGACCACGGCGGTGTGTTGGGGTGAAGTGTGCGCACAACTACCCAAACTGAAAGCGCAGACAACGGAATAAAGCAGAGCTAGTTAAGAATTGAGGGAATAAATAATGAGCTATGCGAGAAAGAATCTGAAGAACGTGGTGGGAGCGATTGCGGGCGTAGTTGTTCTGGCCGCGATCGCTGTCTGGCAGTTTTACTTGTTCGTAACATTTACCGGTGCAGCCGGCGCACTCAACGCGCAGGGCGGTACGAGCCACTTGTGGTGGGCCGTGGCGATGACCGTTTTCGCTTGTGGTGCGGCATTCCTGGTGTTTTTAGTTTTCGTGCGCCATGACACTGATGATGATCTGCACATCACTTTAGCGCCGCGCACAACCCGCATTTGAAAGATAGAGGCCATCTCTGATGAAGGCTTTGTTTGCCATGCGGCGCGCCAATGGTGATTGGTTTGCGCTCGATGATCACGGAAGTTTCCGCGTTCCCGTATTTCACAGTAAGGGCGAGGCGATGCTGGCGCGTTCGCGCGACACGGGAATGGAATGCTTCAGACCGGTCGTAATTGACGAGCTCGCATTCAAGAATCTTACAAGCACGGATGAAGGCAAAGCCTGCTTCTGGTTAGTCGCAGATCCCTTAATGAAGTTGAGCCGAGGCCATCCGCTCGATCACCAGCAACTTGAACAATTCATGAGGAATGGCAAGGGACAACCGGCAAAGAGTGGAGTAAGCAAATGATTTCTTCATGCGATCACTGTGGCAGGATATTGCCGCTTTGGAAGATACGTTGTCCTAACTGCAAAAAGTCGGCGATGAATTGGCTGCAGATTCTGGCCATCGCAGTTCTAGTACTGCCAGCGCTCTTTCTGCTCGCGAAGTTTCTATAGCTGAGTGGAAGGTGCGTCTAAAATACGAGACCCGTTAGTTAAATCTGCAGGTCTAGAAGGAAGAACAACTAATGATTAGTAACGAGAAGCTAAATGGTAACGGTTTAACTGGCGTGGCCAATGAGGGAACCTGGCCGGGGATAGACTCCCGGTTTCGTCTAATCATTGTTGCCGGTCTAAGGACGAAACAACTGCTGCACGGGTCTAAACCCCGTATCGAGGCCGACAACGGAAGGCGCAGGAACACAAGCATAGCGCTCGAAGAAGTGAAGCGCGGACTGGTGCACTTCACAAAGGTTGAAAAAGAAGAAGTGCATCGCGGTCATGGCGGTGGGCTCGACTGAAGCGAAGCAAGAGACGGTGGGAACGCGAGCGGCTCCTGCTAATTGGATTCCTCGGCAGTTGATATAGCCGGACTGTGAAAAATATGACCATAACGATGAGTGGACTGCGCGTATACGTCATCTCGCCCAGCACGAGCCTGACGAGCAGTCTCGGAATCGCAGAAAGCAACATTAAAGTCAACAGAATTTTCTACAGCCGGCGCGGGCATGGACCGATTTATCGTTGGCTTTATGAAGAGAAGCTTTCTCATTGGCGTCCCTTGCGCATGCACACCACGGACTTCAACTCTCACAAACTATGCAATGCTAGTTGGAAGTCTGTGCCGGAAAGTTTGCAAGCGCGGCTCGGCGAACACTACCTCGATTAAATAAGTAGATCATCCCTTTCCCGCCAGGTTGGCGACAATGACCCTTCTACTCGCAAGAGGTCATTGACAACGCCTTAATACCTGAGTTCCCCTTCTCAGGCGCGACAAGATCGTCAGTCGGGAGGACACCGTAGACCCGGCCGCGATGATGGAAGTCGGAGTTCGTCGTAATGAGTATGTAACCAGACTCTCCGATTACCAGCAATTGGAACACCTGCTCGACTACTTGCTGCCCGTGGGGCCTCGAACGGCCTGACTCTTAATCTCCAGTGATTGCCGTAGGCCGTGATCCTGGCCGTAGTAGCCGGCGACTCTGTTAGGCGTGCCTTGGACGGCAAGGGCCGCAAGCGCAGTCCCCTCACACGTGTGGCAAGTGTGCCCAGCCTTCGCGCAGCCGCGCGATTAGGAGCCCAGGATACAACGATGCATAGGAAACCAGCGCGGTTGCTACAACTACGGAGGTGAGGCGTCGCGGGTCACCTGGCATGGGTTCCTGCTGATTGAATCGGCCTTTGCATTTGACATGGTCGGATTCTTCAGGGGGAGGGCCTATAATTCTCTATTCGGAGTATCGCCCTAATTTGAATCGCGAGGGTAAGCACGAAGCGTGACAGATCTTTGGGAGCCAAATGAGACGACTACTCACCAGGACCACGTCATCGCTCACGTGATTGGGGCGACCGTTCTCGGCTATTTCGTTTTCGATGAAGTACTGTATATTTTGCTGGACATAGGATTCCTCTGGGCGATCTTTTTGGACGGTCAAATGACTTTGCTGCCACATCCCGTCGCCGTTAGTGAGTTGGAAATTGAAGAGCAACTGAGCGAGGAACTTAAGACCGACATAGGTGTACTGCTTAGCGATGATCCAACGCCGCACCAGTTGTTGCGAATGAAGCCCGCACCCGTTTTCTGTCAGCTCAAGGACGTCAGCTTTTTTAAGCGAGGCGACCAAAGGCGGCTGACACTGGCGGGCGAAGAATCGAAACTGGCAATAGTAACCTCATTAGATACAGCGGAAATCAAAATCTATGAGTACTGAAAACCAAGAAAACGGGGAACCCGAGAAGAGCCCCGAACTGGAAGAAGTATTCAAGACGGAACATGAGTATCTTCACCAACGTCTTATGGAGGACCTCGGGCGGGAGCCAACCGAAGAAGAGTTGGATGAGTGGCTTCGTCAGCATACCGAAGGCTACTAACACGAGTAATGAGTGATGGGTAACGAGAAGAGAGGGCGAGGAGTTAACCACAAAAGAAAAGGCCGCGATCACCGACCGCGGCGCCTTTAATTCTTAGTGACCCAGTGACGTGAATTAGCCACCCCACTCATCACTAATTACCCAACACCTCGGATTTAACTCATCACCACAATCTGGTTGTCAACCTGCTTCACTCCCTTAATCGTTCGAATCGCTCTATCAAGCTGCGACTTGAGCGCTTCGCTCTTGACTGTACCCGTCAGCGTCACCTTACCGTCCAACACGGTAGCAGTAATGCCTAAACTTGAAAGCGTTGGGTCGTCGCCAATCCTCTTGTCGATAGCCGACTGTACCGCGCCATCGTTCGAAGTGTTAACTGGCGCTGAACCACCGCTCGCAG
>Ga0137404_10002597_pt1 | contig 11994 bp, 10 predicted proteins | sample CZOMad2_1_16fung_FD_108285 | JGI IMG/M metagenome (GOLD analysis project Ga0137404, IMG submission 108285) | Vadose zone soil fungal communities from Angelo Coast Range Reserve, California, USA - CZOMad2_1_16fungal (Illumina Assembly) | ecosystem: Environmental > Terrestrial > Soil > Vadose...
CCCCAGGTTCGCCGTGATCGAGATCATGCGTGTCGCATCGACGACCCGCCACGCCTCCTCGCGCCCGCCTTTCACGACGAACGAGACGATGGCGCCTCCCGAGCGCTGCTGGCGCATCGCGAGGGCATGCTGCGCGTGGGACGCGAGTCCCGGGTAGTGCACACGCTCCACGCGCGGATGGGACTCGAGCCACCGCGCGATCTCGAGCGCGCTTCGGGATTGCGCCTCCATCCGGATCCCGAGGGTTTCCAGCCCCTTCAGTAGCACCCAGGCATTGAAGGCCGACAGCGTGGGTCCGGCGGTCCGTAAGAAGGAGAAAACCGAATCCGTCACCGGACCGTTCGGCCCGAGCACTGCTCCGCCCAGCACCCTGCCCTGACCGTCCAGGTACTTGGTGGCGGAGTGAATCACCAGGTCGGCGCCCAGCTCCAAGGGTTTCTGCAGGGCAGGCGTGCAAAAGCAGTTGTCGACCGCGAGCAGCGCATCTTTTTCGTGGGCGATCTGCGCCAGCGCCTCGATATCGAACACCTCGGTCAAAGGGTTCGACGGCGTCTCGAGGAACAGCAGGCGCGTGTTCGCCTTCATCGCGGCGCGCCATGTCGAAGGCATGGCGCCGTCCGCGTAGGTCGTTTCGATTCCGAACTTGGAGAGGACGGTGCTGAACAATTGCACCGTCGCGCCGAATACGCCCGAGGAGCACACGACGTGATCTCCGGCTTTCAACGTCGCCATCGCGGTCGCGAGGATGGCCGACATTCCGGAGGCGGTCGCGACGCAGGCCTGCGCCCCTTCGAGGGCCGCGAGCCGCTCCTGGAACGCGGTTACGGTGGGATTGGTGAAGCGCGAATAGATGTTCCCGGGCGCGTTGTTGCAGAACCGATCCGCGGCTTCGGCGGCGTTCTCGAACACGAAGCTCGAAGTGAGATACAGCGCCTCGGAATGCTCGTTGAACTGGCTGCGATGAATGCCCGAGCGCACCGCGAGCGTTTCGATGTCGTAATCCTGCATGTGCGACCCCAAATAAAAAAACCCGTCCAGCTTTCGCTAAGACGGGTCTTCACCACGCTTTAGCCGTATTTGTTTTACGCCCGGCTTTCACCGGCGGCGCCCGCAAGCTGTTCATCAAATCGGCGCAACGCGCACCTTACTATCCCGGGCCAAGGATGTCAAACAGTGACTACGCGGGGTTGAGATCCAACGGATTGCCCTCGCTCTCCTCCTCGTTCTCCTGGCGCCCGGCATCGCGCCGACGCTCGACCGAGGCGAGGTATTCGCTGGTCACGTCACCGGTGATGTACACGCCGTCGAAGCACGACGTCTCGAACTGCGTGAGCTTCGGATTGACGGCGCGCACCGCGGCCTTGAGCGCGTCCAAATCCTGATAGACGACGGCGTCGGCTCCGATCTCGAGCGCGACTTGTTCCTCGTCCCGCCCGGTCGCGATGAGCTCGGCTCGGGTCGGCATGTCGATGCCGTAGACGTTGGGGAACCGTACCGGCGGCGCCGCGGAGGCGAAAAACACCTTGTTGGCGCCCGCTTCGCGGGCCATCTGCACGATTTCCCGGCTGGTCGTTCCTCTCACGATCGAGTCGTCGACGATGAGGACGTTCTTGCCTTTGAACTCGAGGCCGACGACGCTGAGCTTGCGGCGCACCGACTTCTTACGGATCGTCTGCCCGGGCATGATGAAGGTCCGGCCGATGTAGCGATTTCGGATGAAGCCTTCGCGATAAGCGACATTGAGACCGTGTGCAAGCTCGAGCGCGCTCGGGCGGCTCGTGTCCGGGACCGGGATCACCACGTCGACATCGAGCGCGGGCATGGTGCGCTTTATTTTTGCGGCGAGGTGCCGACCCATGTGCAGCCTGCTCTCGTAGACCGAGACCCCGTCGATGACCGAATCAGGCCTGGCGAGGTAGACGTACTCGAAAATGCACGGAGCAAGCACCGATTTCGCGGCGCACTGGCGGCTGTTGAACTTTCCGCTTTCGTCGATGAAGATCGCCTCCCCGGGGAGAACGTCGCGCATCAGCTCGAATCCGAAGGCGGTGAGCGCAACGCTTTCGGAGGCGACCAGATACTCGGGGCCGTCGTCGGTCTGATTGCGGCCGATCACCAAAGGACGAATTCCGAACGGATCGCGGAACGCAAGCAGCCCGTACCCCGCGATCATGGCCACCACCGCGTACGCTCCGCGACAACGCCGATGCACGTTCGCCACCGCGGTGAAGATCGTCTCGGGATCGAGCTTCTGACCCTTGGCGGCGAGCTCGACCTCGTGCGCCAGGATATTGAGCAGCACCTCCGAGTCGGAGTTCGTGTTGATATGACGCAGATCCTGGCGGAACATCTCCTGCTTGAGCGTTTCGGAATTCGTCAGGTTGCCGTTGTGGCCGAGGACGATTCCAAACGGTGAGTTGACGTAGAACGGCTGGGCCTCCCCGGCGCTGAACGCCGAGCCCGCCGTGGGATAGCGGCAGTGCGCGATACCCGTGGCGCCGGGCAGAGATCGCATGTTCCTGGTGCGGAACACGTCGCGGACCATTCCCGGCCCCTTGTGCATATGGAACATCTTGTGCTCCGACGTGACGATTCCGGCGGCGTCCTGCCCCCGGTGCTGCAGCAGCAGAAGGCCGTCGTACAGCAGCTGATTGACCGGGGTCTTCGCCACCACTCCGAGAATGCCGCACATTTACTCTATCTCCTGGCTCAACGATATTTCAGGTGCTGTCCCAGGCGCGCGGGAAGATGAGGTTTCAGCGCGAGGGCCGCGGTTTCGAAAGGTCCGGACAGAAATGCGTCACGCCAGAAGCGCTCGCGCGGCAGGGGAGTCAATCCCGCCAGCACCACGAAGACGAGCACGATGAGCAGTCCTCTCACCAGTCCAAACAGCAATCCCAGCGCCCGGTCCGCGGGGGCGAGGCCCGAAGCCCGGACTGCCGAGGACATGGCCATGCCCGCAATCCACCCGATGATCAGCACCACGCCGAAAACGATCAGAAACCCTATCAACGCGCTCCACAGAGGCTGCAGACTCTCGGGCAGGTAGACCGCCACGTAGCTTCCGAAGAACGTCGCGAGTATGAAGCCGCCGACCCACACTCCGAGCGAAATCATCTCGCGCGCCAGTCCGCGCAATAGACTGATCGCGATCGACACGACCAGAATACCCAGCACGCCGAAATCGAACAGAGTCATCTCTGCGCCACCTGTCCCACATCCATGCCCAGCGACTTGAGCTTGCCGCGGGCTCTCTCCGCGGCCCCCCGGCTTGCAAAGGGCCCGGCCCGGACCCGGGTCTGCTCGCCTTGCTGTACTTTAACCTGTTCAGTGTAGCTCTTGATCCCCGCGGAAGCCGCCCGCTCCCGCACCTGTTTCACATTGTCGGCGTTGGCGAACACGCCTAGCGGCACCACAAACGCCTCCACTGCCTTCGTTTTGGCGCGCGCCTTTTCCGGGGTCGTGCCCTCCTTCTTCGCCGGCGTGGGCGCAGCAGGTGCGGGCCGAGCCTGCGGTTCCTCCGCCGCTGGTGCGGATTCGCTCCTCTGCGCCGCGGCGGGCGGCGACTGCAGCGGGGGAAGAACGCGAGTCTTGAACGGCCCGCCGTCCTGGCTGGGAATCTGTACGGTCAGCTCCTGCGGGCCCCGTCGGGGCTTCTGGTCGAGGATGATGGGCAGCACCACGACCGCAAGCACCACCAGCGCGATCGCGCCGACCAGTCGCCGGCGTGCGCGCCGCTTCAGGAGATTAGCGTCGTCTGACAATCAAAACCACTCCAAGTAAGCTGCGGGTCGAAGGTGGTTAGCATGCTCAGAACCCCTGCCGCGCCCCCCGGGCTTCGATTCGGGTGGCCTCGATCGCCTGTATGACTTCGGCTACGGTATGGAACGATCCGAAGACCACGATTCTATCATTTTCACCCGAGCGTTTACGCGCTGCGGCGTACGCTTCGCGGGGATTCTCGAAGCAGACGACCTCGCCGTTTGCCCCGGCCTCCCTCAGCGCGCTCGCCAGCGTAGCGGCGGTCGCCCCTCGGGACACTGAAAGGTCGGCGGCAAACCAAGCCGAGAATTTGTCCTTCAGCGCACGGCACACGCCTTCGATGTCCTTGTCCTTCAGCATGCCGAACACGGCATAGGTCTCCGGATAGAAGGCCATGTCGGAGAGATTCTCGGCGAGCACGCCCGCGGCCTGCGGGTTGTGCGCAACATCCAGAACCACCGTCGGTCGGCCGGGTAGCACCTGGAAGCGCGCCGCCAGCTCCACGCGGGCGAGACCGTTGCGTACGTCTTGCATGCCCGTCGGAAGGCGCTTGCGGAGCGCGTCCAGGGCAGCGAGCGCGGCGGCCGCGTTGGCGAGCTGGCGCCCGCCTCTCAGCGCCGGCGCCGCGAGGCCGCCGCGACGCCCGCTCGGGCCCCAGTACATCCACTGCTGCCCCTGCTGCCCGAATCCGAAGTCTCGACCCATCAGCAGAAGCTCGGCGCCGATCGCGCCCGCGCGATCCAGAACGCTGCGCGGCGGATCAAGGTCCGCGACAACCGCCGGCTTGCCTGGGCGGAATATCCCGGCTTTTTCGGAGCCGATGCTCTCGCGCGTATTGCCCAGGTAGTCCATGTGGTCCAAGTCGACCGAAGTCAGCAGCGCGCAATCGGTATCGAGCGCGTTCACCGCGTCGAGCCGGCCACCCAGACCCACTTCCAGTATCACCGCATCGAGGAGGCGAGATGTGAAGATTTCCCAGGCCGCGAGAGTGCCGAACTCGAAGTACGTGAGCGCCACGTCTCCCCGGGTGCGTTCGACAGCTACGAACGCCTCGCACAAGCGCTCGTCGCTGACGGGTACCCCTTCGACGCGAACGCGCTCGTTGTAGCGAAGCAGATGCGGTGAGGTATACAGGCCGACCTTGTACCCTGCAGCGAGCAGGATGGACTCGAGCATCGCGCAAGTCGAGCCCTTTCCGTTGGTTCCGGCAACCGTGAAGACCACGGCCGAGGTCGATCTCCCCATGGCGTCGCGCACCTTCGCCACGCGCTCCAGCCCGAGTTGGATCGCCTTCGGGTGGATTCGCTCGATGTAGTCGAGCCACTCGGCGAGGCCCCGGACTGGCATGAAGCGAGAAATGCGATCAGACCGGCGAGGGGGTCTGTCGCAGCAGAAGAGTAAGGAGATTGGCGAGCTTGTCGCGCATCTGGCGTCGGTCTACGATCATGTCGACCGCGCCCTTTTCGAGCAGGAACTCCGCTCTCTGGAAGCCTTCCGGGAGTTTCTCGCGCACGGTCTGCTCGATGACCCGCGGCCCGGCGAAACCGATCAGAGCCCGGGGCTCGGCGATGACCACGTCCCCGATCATGGCGAAGCTCGCCGACACGCCACCCATGGTCGGATCGGTGAGAACGGAAACGAACGGCAGCTTGTGCGCCGCGAGCTGTGTCAGCGCGGCAGTCGTCTTCGCCATCTGCATGAGGGAGAAGAGCCCCTCCTGCATGCGCGCGCCTCCGGTCGCCGTCACACACACAAGCGGCAGATTCTGGTCCAGGCAGGCATGCACCCCGCGCACGAAACGCTCTCCCACCGCCGACCCCATCGATCCGCCCATGAAATCGAACTCGAAAGCGGCCGCCACAACCGCGACGTTCTTGATGGCGCCTTGCATCACGATCAGGGCATCCGTCTCGCCGGTAGACTTCTCGGCATCCTCGAGACGCTCGGGATAGCGCTTGTCGTCCTTGAACTTGAGACTGTCCACCGGCGTGACCTCGACGCCGATCTCGAACCGGCCCTCGGGGTCGAGCAGAAGGTCGAGCCGCTCGCGCGCCGAAATGCGGTTGTGATAGGCGCACTTCGGACACACGTTGGCATTCTTCTCGAGATCGGTCGCGTACAGGACCGCTCCGCACGAAGGGCACTTGCTCCACAAGCCCTCCGGTACGTTCTTCTTCGTCCCGGTGCCGCTGCGGTTGATCTTCGGCGGGAGGAGTTTCTGCAGCCAGCTCATGCGTCCATCGCTCCCCGAATTTCCCTGAGCAAGGCAGCTCCCCTTTCAACGCAGGTTTCCGCCGTGGCCTGCTCCATCTCCTGGATGATGCGGCTTCCGATCACGACCGCATCGGCTACTTTTGCCACGGCGCGCGCCGTTTCGCCGTCGCGTATGCCAAAGCCTACACCGATCGGGAGCCTGGTCTTGTCCCGGATCGCCGGAAGCTTCGCGGAGACGTCTTCCAGATCGAGGTGGTTCGCCCCGGTCACGCCGCGCAGGGATACATAATAGATATAGCCGCTTGCAAGCCGCGCGACCTGCTCGATCCGCGCCTCGGTCGAGGTCGGAGCAAGCAGGAAAATCATGTCGATCCCGTGCGCGCGCAGCATCGCCACGAGATCCTTGCTCTCCTCGGGGGGATAGTCGACGACCAGGACGCCGTCCACCCCCGCCCTTTGGGCGGCTTTCACAAAGAGCTCGAGGCCCATCGCTTCGATCGGATTCGCGTAACCCATGAGAACCACGGGCGTGGCGGTATCGGTCCTGCGGAATTCCGCGACGAGGGACACCACCAGCTCCAGGCCGACATGGTGCTTGAGCGCTCGCTCACCCGAGCGCTGGATCACCGGCCCGTCGGCCATGGGATCGGAGAACGGCACCCCCAGCTCGATCACGTCCGCGCCCGCACCCGCGAGGGCGTGCATCAGCGGAACCGTGACGCCGGGCGCGGGATCTCCAGCGGTGATGTACGGAATCAGCGCTTTTTTCCGCTCGCGCGCCAGCCGCTCGAAAGTGGTCTGGATTCTGGACACGCTAGCGAACCACCGCGAGCTTGGCTCTGCCGCCGCCGACACGGGCCGGCTCCTCGTCGAGGCTGCCGACGCGCTGCTTCGCCGTGGCGAAATACTCCGGATTGATTTCGAAACCGGTGAAACGGCGGCCGTGCTTCACCGCGGCCACAGCCGTCGTGCCGCTCCCCATGAAGGGATCGAGCACCCTCCCTTCCGGCGGCGAGCTGGCGAGCACCATGCGCTCGATGATCTCCAGCGGCTTTTGCGTCGGATGGTCGGCTCGCTCCGGGTCCTGGCGATGCAGGCGCGTTACGCTCCACACGTCCTTGGGGTTGTACCCGACCTCGAGCCACTTCTTGCCCACGAAGATCGAGCGCGTACGCGCTTTTTTTGTCTCGGGGTCATAGGGAATGCGCACGCTGTCGACGTCGAAGTAGTAGTCGCGCGATTTCGCGAACAGCCCGACCGTGTCGTGCACCGAGGAAAACTTGCGCGTGCTTCCCCCCATGCTCGGCACTTTCCGGTCCCAGATGATCTCGTTGACCATCAGCAGCCGGGTCTTGAGGTGACTGAACACTTCAGGACTGTGTTGCCAGGTGAGAAAAACGTAAAGGCTGCCTCTCGGTTTCAGCTTGGGAACGATCGCATCGATCCAGCGCCGGCTGAAATCGAGATAGGCCTCGCCGTTGAGGCGATCCGAATCGTTGCCGTAGTCCTTCCCCAGGCCGTAGGGAGGATCGGCGACGACGAGATCGACGCTCGCGTCCCGCACGCGAGCGACGCCCTCGAAGAAATCGAGGTTGATCAGATTCGCGCGACCTGTACTCGAATGCGCGCTCAAAATTTGATTCCCGATTTTTCGGCGACGGTGTGCATGTCCTTGTCGCCGCGCCCCGAGAGATTGACGAGCAGAATCTTGTCCTTCGGCAAGGTCGGCGCGAGCTTCGCGGCATAGGCCACGGCATGCGCAGATTCCAGGGCGGGAATGATGCCCTCGTAGTGGCACAGACCGTGGAAGGCCGCGATCGCCTCGCCGTCGTCGATCGTGACGTACTCCGCGCGCCCGCTGTCTTTCAGCCAGGCGTGCTCGGGTCCGACGCCCGGATAGTCCAGACCGGCGGAGATCGAGTGCGTATCGAGTATCTGACCGTGCTCGTCCTGAAGGAGATAGGTGCGGTTGCCGTGCAGGACACCGGGCCTGCCCGCGGAGAGCGACGCCGCATGCTTGCCGCTCGCGATGCCGAAGCCGCCCGCCTCAACGCCGATCAGCCTGATCTCCCGGCGCGGAATATAGGGGTAGAAGATTCCCATCGCGTTCGAGCCACCGCCCACGCATGCGATTATTGCGTCGGGCTGGCGCCCGCACAGCTCGGGCATCTGGGTCAGGCACTCGCGCCCGATGACCGATTGGAAGTCGCGCACCATCATCGGGTAGGGATGCGGGCCGGCGACGGTGCCGATGATATAGAACGTGTTGCTCACGTTGGTAACCCAGTCGCGCATCGCCTCGTTCAGGGCGTCTTTCAGGGTCTTCGACCCCGAATCGACCGGAACGACCGACGCGCCGAGCAGCTTCATGCGATAGACATTCTGCGCCTGGCGCTTCACGTCCTCGGTGCCCATGTACACCACGCACTCCAGGCCGTAGCGCGCGGCCACCGTCGCGGTCGCCACGCCGTGCATCCCCGCCCCGGTCTCGGCGATCACGCGCGGCTTGCCCATGCGCCGCGTGACAAGCGCTTGGCCGATGGTGTTGTTGATCTTGTGCGCGCCGGTGTGGTTGAGATCCTCGCGCTTGATGTAGATCTGAGCGCCGCCGAGCATCTGCGACCAGCGCTTGGCGTGGTAGACGGGGCTGGGGCGGCCGACGTAGTGCTTCAGCTCGTACTCGAACTCGGCCTTGAACTCCGGGTCTTCGCGGCAGCTCTCGTAGGCGAGCTTGAGCTGATCGAGCGCATGCACCAGCGTCTCGGCCACGAAGACGCCGCCGTAGGGACCGAAGTGTCCGCGCTCGTCCGGAAGATCAGTTATCTTCACGCCTTACCGCTCCGATGAATGCGGCGATTTTCACCGCGTCCTTGATGCCCTTCGCAGCTTCCACACCGGTCGAGACATCGACCGCGTAGGGACGAACACGCCTGACGGCGTCGGCGACGTTGGTTTCCGTCAAACCTCCCGAAAGGATCACGGGTTTCGCGGCGTCCCGCGGCACCAGACCCCAGTCGAAGGCCCCGCCAGTGCCGCCCCACAGATCCTCGTGAAACGCATCGAGCATCCACGCCCGAGCGGCCGTATGGGGAGACAGGTATTTTAGCAAATCCAGTCCCGCCCGAATCCGCGCGGCTTTGATGTAGGGGCGCGAAAACCCCTCGCAAAAATCCGGCGGCTCGTCCCCGTGAAATTGAAGCAGAGTGACCCCGGACTCGCGGATCACCGCTTCGACCTCCTCGCGGGTGGGGTTGACGAACACAGCCACCGTCGCGACGAAAGGCGGGACGGCCGAGACGATCTGTCGAGCGAGCTCGGGCGACACATAGCGCGGGCTCGGACGGTAGAACACCAGGCCGATCGCATCGGCACCGTGCGTCGCGGCGGCCGCGGCATCCTCAGGCCGTGTTATTCCGCAGATCTTGACTCGTGTTCTCACGGCCCGCGGTCCGGGTGGAACGGCAACATGTCGGGAAAGGAACGCAGGCCCCAGCGTGAGTCGTACCGGACGCCGAAGAGATACAGGCCGTCGGCGGCAAAGGTCGGCGCCGCCCGCCGCCGGTCGCGTGCCGCCATGAGCTCAGGGATCCATGCCGGCGAATGCTTGCCTTTGCCGACGTAGACGAGGCAGCCGACGATGTTGCGAACCATGTGATGCAGAAAGGCGTTCGCGGTGAAATCGAAAAACAGATAGGCACCGCTCACATGGATCGCCACGCTCTGCATTGTTCTTACCGGGCTCTTCGCCTGGCACTCCGCCGACCGGAAGCTCGAGAAATCGTGCTCGCCGATGAGGCAATTTGCGGCTTCGCGCATTTTTTCAAGATCCAGGGGCAGATGAAACCACCCGGCGCGGCCCGCGAGCAGCGCAGGACGCACCGCATGGCTGTAAAGAACGTAGCGGTAGGTCCGCGAGACCGCCGAGTAGCGCGCGTGAAAATCCTCCGCTACGGGCACCGACCACTGCACGGCGATCGCGTCCGGCAGCATGGAGTTCGCCCCTCGCACCCACGCCGACTCGGGACGGTCCGCCCTGGTCTCGAAGTGCGCGACTTGAGCGCTTGCATGTACGCCCGCATCGGTGCGTCCGGCGGCAGTCAGCGAGACCGGCTCCCCGCCGATCTCCGATAGCGCACGCTGGAGATGGTCTTGCACGGTGTTGCCGGAGGGCTGGGACTGCCAGCCTTCCAGGCCGGCTCCGCAATAGCTCACTCCAATGGCCCATTTCATTTTCTTCGTTCCCAAAAGCAGCAATCGGCGCACTAGGCGCCGATTGCTTGCCGAGAATTCCGGTGCAGATCAGCTGAGCGCTTGGAGCATCGTCTGGGCCTGCTGCTGCTGGGCGGTGTCGCCTTCCTTCACGACCTCCTTCAGCAGCTCGCGAGCGCCGTCCTTGTCGCCCATCTCCTCGTACGCCTTGGCAAGATCGAGCTTCGTCGCGACCTCCTGCCATCGCGCGTCCGGGGCACCGCCCGAGCCGTTGCCCCCGCCGGGCGTGCCGAGATCGAGACTGAGGCCGGCCAGATCCATCGCAGGTCCCTTCGCTTCGATCCTCGGTTCAGGAGCAGCCTGCGTCCCCAGGTCGAAATCGATCGCCCCCAGCTCGGTCGCTGGAGCAGCCATCTGAGTAAATGCTGGAGCAGCCGCGGCAGCGGGTTTGTCGCCCATGGGCAAGTCGAAGTCGATGCTCAGGGCAGGCTCAGGCGCTGCCGCCGTGGCGCCAGCCAGGGGGGCGGCGGTCTTGTCGCCTCCACCTAAACCAAGATCAAAATCCAGGCCCGCCGCGGGGCCCCCCGATGGGGTCGACCCGATTCCCAGATCGAGATCAGGCAGCGGCGCGGATCCCGTAGTCGAGGTTCCGATGTCGAAATCGATATTGAGCGGAGCCTCGGCATCCAGCACCGGACCCGCGGTCGTCGGGGGGTTGAACGACGGCATCTGAGCCGTTTCGTTGAACCCGGGAGGCAGCTGAGACGGGCTTGCCATCGCGGTGGGACTCCCGGCCTTGCCTCCGTAAAGGGCGTTGCCGGGGTCGATCGCCAATCCCAACGCGGCGACTTTTTCCCATTCCGCCCCGCGGCCGCCGGTTGCCGCGTGCAGGTCGTTCGCGGCGTTTTGGAACGATCTCGCGTCCTTTCGATTGGCATAGATCTCGAGCAGCTTGACGCGAATCGCTTGACGGCTCGAATCCTTGGAGAGCGCGTCCTTGAGAATCTCCTCCGCCTGGGCGTCGCGCCCGTAGGCCATGTACACGTCGGCTTCCGCGATCGGATCGATCTCCTCGGCACTGGCCTTGCCGCCCTGGCCAAAATCGCTCTGGATCGAGCTCGAGCTCGTGTCGACGCTGCGGCCCCCAACGCTGCCCAGCACCGAGTCGGCATCCGAGGGCACGACGCTCATGATGCTGTTCTCGAACTGCGAGCTGCGCTTTCTGCGCCATTTGAATACGGCATAACCCGCCAAGAGCAGCACGGCGCCGCCTGCACCCCACTGTACGTTGGGGTTCTCGACCAGTTCGTCCACGAAGCTGGCTTCGACTTGCGCGGGAGGGGGAACCGCCTTCTTGGCTGCGGCCTTGGGGGCGGCTTTCGCCGCCTCGCCCTTGGCAGGCTCGGGCGCCTTGGCCCCCGCTTCGGGAGCTTTCGGTGCTTCGGGGGCCTTCGCGGCTTCAGGAGGTTTTGCGGCTTCGGGAGCTTTTGCCGGCTCCGGCGCCTTGGGCGGTTCGGGAGCCTTCGCAACGACCGCAGCTTTTGCCGCGTCCGCAGCCTTTGCAGGCTCCGGCGCCTTGACGGGTTCGGGCGCCTTGGCCGCTTCGGGCGCCTTGGGCGCAGCCTTGGCGGGCTCGGGGGCCTTGGCCGGTTCGACCTTCGGCGCCGGCGCAGGCGGCGCCGCCTTCGCGGGTTCGGCCTTCTGGGCGGCGGCAGCCTTCGCCGCTTCGGCCTGCTGCTGCAGTTGTGCCGCAGCTTTGTTCTTCACTTCCACGAGGTTCTGCAAGTCCTGGAGATTCTTCTGGAGGAG
>Ga0137404_10002598_pt1 | contig 11991 bp, 19 predicted proteins | sample CZOMad2_1_16fung_FD_108285 | JGI IMG/M metagenome (GOLD analysis project Ga0137404, IMG submission 108285) | Vadose zone soil fungal communities from Angelo Coast Range Reserve, California, USA - CZOMad2_1_16fungal (Illumina Assembly) | ecosystem: Environmental > Terrestrial > Soil > Vadose...
CCTGCTGTCCAGAGTCTCGTGCTCAATGCCTCTCCCCCACGTGGTGGTTAACAGTGGGGATCAGCCCTTCCATCATCCCGTCGCCTGGACGAACAGGGATCATGAACCAAACGGAGGAGGTCTCCTCATGCGACACGTCAACACGCTCGGAGTGGTCCTACTGTGTACGGCGCTTTGCGGGGGCTGGGTGTCACGGGGCAGCGCGGGCGCACCACCGCCGACACCGGTCAAGCAGTATACGGGGCAGATCAAATCCATCAAGATCGAGAAGTGCGGGCTCCAGCCGGGCACGTGTGAAGGCTCCGTGATCCTGGCGCAGCCGGGGGGTCCGGAGGTCACGTTAGCCATTCTGCCGGGGACCTGGCTGAAGCGTGGGGATCAGCTCGTGCTCATCGATGAGTTGGGGGTCGGGAACTATGTCACGGCGCAGGCCACCCCCTTGCCCGCCACAGCGCCGCGGGAGGGGACCGTGGGGTCGAACCCCGGGGAGCGGACCATTACGCTAGAGGACGTGACATCTCATCGTCTCTGAGGCGGCACCGTCCGTCATCGGATGCCATGACCGGGACAGGCTGCTGGTCGTCAGGGCATGTGTCGCGGCTGAATGGGAGCCTTCCTCTCCCCAAGCCCCCCCCCGGTGTTTGTCCGCGCTCAGCCCAATAAAATCCACCACTTGAAGATGGCTGGAAACGGGGTCACGGACTATTAAGGGTGGCGGGCACAATCATGCGTTTTTATACCCTAAGGGCTCCATCGCTGGTCAGAGACAAGTATCTTGAACCGTTCTAGTGGTCTCTGTTCGCGCTGATCCGTCGGAAATACGCGGACTTGGCCTTGGGGGTAGTCTGCAAGAGCCCAGGAAGATGCTCACGTGAAGAGCATGAGCAGTAGTGTCCAAAACCTTTGAACAATCAACACTTATGGCTTAGCGTATATTTTCGCACCAAATTGCCCGCTACCCTTTATGAGCCGCAAACTGATCGTAACCAATTGCTAGGAAAGGGGTTGCAACGCTGTCATGTGTTCTGATAGGCCCTCGGTAGCGACGGTTGAACCCATTTGTGACAGATAGGCTTTAGCCTTGTTGGCACGCTGTTGTGATCTTTCAACTAATTGATTTTATAGAGGTTACGGTCTTATCAACGAGGGGAACCCTCTTTGTCACAGGTCCCCGTTCCACCCGTACGATGATCACTTGGCGGCTGGTGTCATGAGTGTTGGGATTGGGCCAACTTCTGTCGTCCCCGCCCGCAGGGAGGCCACCCTTCCACAGCGATCAATTTTTTATCAATATTGATCACACACCGGGGAGTTGACGGAGGGTCCCTTATGGGAAGCTGGATCATCCGAGCGCCACCGTGATCACGCGTGAGAGACGAGTGGCCCCCGTGGTCACCCTTCCCTCCGATCGTCGCTCCTGGGCGCTAGCAAGGGCCCTCGCGGTCACCCTGGCGACTACGACCGTTTCCGGGTGCGTGACTGCCGCATCACGGCGCGCTTCTCGCCGCGCGTGTGCGTTGGCTTCACCGGCGGCGGCACTTCGTAGCGCAGCAGGCCGAGCTCCATGACCGCGGGGTCGAATGGCAGCTTCCAATCCTGGGGTTGCCGCACGGTCCGGCGAATGACGAACACCTCATCGCCCGGCTGCAGCCGCTGGACGCTGATGCGCTCCTGAGGCAGCTTGAACCGCTGGCCGGTCATCTGTTGCACCCAGGCCAACGTGTCGGGATAGATCACGGCATTGATCACCGGACCACCAAGCACGAAGGCGATCAACTCCTCGACCGTGGCCAGGCGATAGGTAAAGGTGCCGGGGCACCCGTAGGGAATCACCGCGGCGTGCATCAAATAACGGCTCATGGAGGCCTCTCCTGCTGTGGGGGCATCGCCACGCCTATGGAACGGGCATGATCTCCTCGTCATGACAGCTCATAGAAGTGGGTTTGCCGGTGGTAGTCACAATACCGCTTCCCCTCCTGCTTGCCCGGCGGCCCGGCACATCTCGTCGGCGGGGGATGCCAGGGGTCGTCTGACTGGTGGACCGCCGCGACGCCCGGCCGGTAGCCGGTCGATCCCTGGCGCTTCGCATCGTTGTAGCGCTTGCGTAGGGCACGGCTGCGCATCATCAGCGGCCAGTCAGGCCACTGGTACCCGTGGGCGCGGCACTCATCCAGCCACTCATCAACGGCCTGCTGTGGAGTCAGGCCGACCACGGCCCCGAAGTCGCTCATCCTCTCCTGGCGCAGCCACAGATAGTCCTCCAGGGTGACCTCCAGGGTGTCCGGTGCCGGCGTCTTGGTCGTGGTCGGCGATGGAGACCGGATTTTCCCCTTTTTTTCAGGAGGAGTCGGCGCCGGGTCGGACACAAAAATGGTCAACTCTTCTGTATCACGGTCAACTACAAGTAACTCGGGGGAAGGAGCTTTCCCCAATTGAGGGAAGGAGCTTTCCCCTACCGCCTCAGCTTGGGGTAAGCAACTTACCCCAAGCGACCCATCATCCTCAGCTTGGGGTAAGGAGCTTTCCTCTACCGCGGCCTGGTCCATCTGGGAGGCGCGCCACTGCCGCCAGCGCTGATAGGGATGCATACCGCGGGGCGTGCGAGCCTCGAAGGCTTCGAGCCGCGCGGGATCGACCAGGGCATCCAGCGCCGCCGGCAGGACTTCGTAGCGCGCCGCTCGGTGTGAGCAGGCCGCTTCGACGCACTTCAGCACCGTCACTCGCTGCCCTTTGCGCAGGTCTTTCTCGCCGCGCAGGCGCTGCAGGTGATCCCTGATGGTCACCTCGGAAAAGCCGGACTCTGCTGCGAGGAGCTCGCGGCTCTCCCAGACGATGAGAGTATCGGGGCACGTGGGGTCATCCTTGGCGGGGTTGATGTGATCCAGGAGGGTGTCGAGGGTATGGCTGATGGCGCCGGGGATCGTGGACATCTTGAGTGCGGCTTGCAGGGGAAACCAGGTCATTGGGCACCTCCTGACGCGGAGGTGGCGGGGTGAGTCGGAGGAGTTTGCGATTTGCTGCGGACGTGTGCTACTATCGACATGGACACGGGCATAAGTCTCCTTACAGGGTGCAAACGTCTGTGTCGTGGGGGAAGCTGGCCTTGCCGCCAGGCTTCCCCTGTTTTTTTTGTGTGTGTGTGTCAACACCCCCTTCCGGCCATCGGGCAAGCGACCCCGAAGACCTTGGGGAGGGTACTCTTCCTTCTACACGATTCCCTGCCCCATGGCTACCGTTTTCTGACCATCCACGTCCGGCACAGGCGACAGCGCCAGCGCGGGGGCTGATGCGCCAGCCACACCGTGACCTGGCACCGCTCACAGTCCCAGGTACGGCCCGTGGCGGGAGCCATTGACACGTACCCGCCCGAGGCTTGCCAATGCTCCAGGGCGTGCATCACGTGGGGCACGTCCCAGATGGTTTCGCGGGCCTCATAGACGACGACGCGCGTGGCGCCCCAGCAGTAGCGCCGCAAGAGCCATGGCAGGTCGCGCCGGCGGCCACCATACATCTCGACGCGCTCGGGGAAGTAGGCCAGGAGAAGGATATGCTCCATGGCTCAGCCCTCCCCGGTGGTGGTGACGGTCGGTGGGGGGAGCGATGGTGACGCCTTCGCCAGCACCGCGAGGACGAACGATCTCTCGGGCCTGGCTATGTGGGTAGGGCAGAGGGTGCAATCGTTGCGCCTGACGTCAGGGAGCAGGGGAGAAGGTGCCCCTAAGCCCTGGTCTCAGGGGGAGAAGGAGGCGCACACAGGGGGGGTTACGATGGGCGCTCGGGGTGAGCGGTGTCGGCAGAGGGGTGCTAGGGTGAGTCAGGGGATCTGAAGAACTTCCGGGCGATACCTACAAAAACATCACGGCTGACCTGAGTGGCTAGAGTGCTAACCCTTCTCGTGTAATCGGCGGTAACAGTGAAACGGTGTCCTAGGGCGACATCGGAGCGCTGTGTTCTAGTCAGAAACTCTTGACTTACTCGCCCCCCGTTGTGCACCAGAATGTGGCGCACCTGGTAGGCGTCCTCCAGAGCAGCTAGGTTATCGGCGGGAGTTTCAAGAGATATGCCTAGTTCGCGCCGTAGGTGATCAAGCCGGTCTGACACTGATTTCCATCCGAATTCGAATACATATTCTTCGGTCATCAGCGTTATAAGCGCATCCCATGACGCTGCATCGAGAACACGCTCCCACGTCATCTGCTTTCCCCTGCGAAGTAGGCGCGGTTCCACTCGGCACACTGCCCTCAAGCTTTCGCTCAGGAACCCATCGAGATGTGCCAGAGTGGTTACAAGACACTGAGCGAAGAGTAGTGGCGCGAAATCGATATCAAAGGTGAAACGGGTGAAACGCCCTTGTGTGCCCGCTTTCCCCGCTAAGTCGATAATTAATGCAGTGATCAGATCTTCACATTCAAATCTGCCGGTCCATTCCCCAGGGGCTTCACCCCCGAGTGTGTCAACCCTCTCTATTACGGTTCTCAGAAACTCCGTCATTTGTTCCAGAGGAGTCAACATACGAGTCACCATAGTCTCCGGCAACCGCGAGGGGAAATCCGCCAGCATCTCACTCGCAATCAGCGCGGCCACATGCGATTGCGCAATTGCTACTGCAGCATCAGCGTACACACGTTCAAACTCGGTTAATTCCATGAGCCTTCCTCTCAGTCCGCTACAGCATCGACCGCTCGATCCGCTGCCGGTCCCGTGTAATGGTGCTCTTATGTACCCCGAGTTCACCGGCAATTTTCGTGATCACGCCCCAGGTATTCCAGCCGAGCGCCAGCAAGAGCTCGAACACCACATCCTGGCGCTCGCAGGCCCATTTCCGGCGCTCGATATTATATTTCCTTCTCCCGGACGACGTGGCGCAGATGGTATTCCAATCGCGCCGTTGCCTCCACTGCTCCTTCGTCCACGTCATGCACACCCCCGCTCACGTGTATGTTGCACACATCATCCACGCCGCACACAACCGCCGTGTTGCAGGCATCTTGCGCGCGTGAGCGTATCATTTCAGCGCGTGTGCGCTCCCCCCCATCGACATTTGGCCTGAAGATCACCACGGCGCTATCAAACGGCGCGTTGTGCGCGGCCCCGCCAAACTTCAGGCGCCCTGGCAGGGAGTGGATGTCTTCGCGTGCGACGTACGGGATCACATACTCTTGCCACCAGCGCGGCCCGGTCTTCGACGGCACCAAGCACACCACGGTGGCGCCAGCCTTCGAGGCTTCATAGGCTTTGCGGATCCACTGCAGAATGGCACGCCCATAGGGGGGATTCATCCAGCAGATCTCACGCCCCCAGTCCTGCTGCAAGCCGTCCTGCTCCGGCGTGAAGTAGCGGGCGCACTCCGCATTCTCCGGCAGCGCGCAGACATCAAGGGTGAAGTGAAACCGCGCGTTCCACTCATCGAAGGTGGCTTGCGGCGTCTCCCGCACGTCGGATCCACGCCGAAAATGCACCGAGCGCTGGCGGCGCTGGCGATAGGCGCGACACAGCTCCGCATTCGTGGCGGGTCGTTGCCGATGATACTTTCGTGGGCGTCCTCGCGGTCGCTTGGTCATGATTATTCTGTCACCTCATGCGACAGGAAAATACCCTGACTCTCCATTGGTCTCATTGGTGACGATCAGCGACAGCGCCCCTCCCACTGCTGGGTCTTGGAGTTCAAGCGCCCCGTGCAGGTCTGCCCCGGCGGCGGCGTGACGGTAGTGTCCCAGCGCTGCCGCGTCGGGCTCCAGGTCGACACCGCCCGCGTGCCGTCATCGCACAGGGTCTGCAGCCGGCCCAGGGTCTTCTCCTCGGACGTGGTGCAGCGCACGGGACCGGCCCAGGCGGCGGTCGCCAGGGCGAGCAGCAGCAGGATCGCGCTCAGCATGGCTCGTCCTCGTCGGCGGGGGTCATCGGTGGCGTTCCTTCCGCGCCAGATCCATGATGGCGACCCCGAGGCCGTGCAGCGCCACCTGGATCGTGCCAGGGACAGGCTGCCCCGCAAAGGCCTGCCGGACGGCGCGCGCCATCCGCGCGTAGCCCCCCGGCACGGCGCGCGGGGACTTAACACTTAACGCGCGACGGCTGACGAACGCGGTATGGTAGTGGTCGACCGACCGGGCGCCGGGCCGCCATTCCTTGCGCAGCAGGCCGTGCCGGACGAGCGTGCCGATCGCCCGCGAGAAGGAGGCCTCGAAGGCGGGACGGCCCCGCCCCCGCGCCGCGAGGGTCCGCTTCACGGCCCGCAGGTCATAGACCGCGTGCCAGTCCTCGGACACAAAGTCCGCCTCATGGTCCCGGTTCAGGGCCGCAAGAATGTCCCGTTGCAGCGCGCCCAGCCCTCGGCTCATCCCTCTTCCTTATGCACCACTTCCCCTCCGCGCGGCGACCGGGTGTTGCCCCTTGACGGTGCGGTACACGGTTTGCGCCGTGAGCTCATTAGTTCCGAGATGGGTCGTCATTGAGTGCATCGCGGTCGCGCTTCTCCCATGAGGTGATCAGGGTGTCTGCCATGGCGCGGTGCGGTTCGAGGTCCTCGTCATCTCGGACGTACGTGAGCACGAATCCGGCCATCTGCGGGCAGGGCACCACGCCCTGAACTCCGTACGCCCCTAGACCCACGACAGATTGCTCAATGGCTTCGTCTTCGCCCTCCTCGGTAAAGTCTTCCTGCACGAGCGCCCAGGCGATGAGCGGCTCCGTCCACAGATGGAGCGCACCCGTCTCCAGATGCCGGGCAAAGAGTGCACGCCAACCAGTGGCCGGGATCAGTTGCTGAATGGTCATCGGGTGTCTCCTTATGCACAACTTCGTGTCAGCGCGGCCACCCGATGTCGCGCCTCGGCGGTCAGGTCCACCGCTTCGGCGCTCCCGCCAGGCGTCCGGGCGATCGTCACCAGGCCCTTGCGCTCCAGGCCCTTGAGCGACGTGCTCAGATGGCCCTTGTCATGCGCTAGGGCCTGTACCAGCTCCTGGTGACTCGCAGCCATGGTGCCCCTGGTGCGCTGCTCTTCCGCCCACAGCCAGGCCAGGATACGGCGCTGTAGACGGGAGAGGCGTTCGGGGGTCATCGGGCTCAGGCCTCCGGGGGAAAGTCCGCTGCCAGCACCTGCTCGGGCCGCCAGGGACACGCTTCGGGGAAGGTCGCCAGGGGCAGGCTGGTCTCAGCCGCCGCCAGCTCTCGAGCATCGGCATAGGCCAAGGGGATCAGGTCAGGCAGCTCGGCCCGCAGCGTGTGGTGGTCCCGCAGGATCCGGGCCAGCCGTTGCCGGGAGACCGTCAGGGTGCGCCGCCAGCTCCCACTCCGGCGCGCGGGCTGGTAGACCCACTTCAAGCCATGGCCCAACCGCACCACCAGGATGCTCTCCACCGCCCGCCGGTCGCGCTTGCCCATGCTTTCGATCTCCTCGGCCAGGTGCTCGAGATCCAGGGCGGTCCAGTCCTTGGCCCGCAGCGCCGCGGCCTGAGCCTGGGTCCAGGCGTAGAAATCGGTGTCATAGGTGCTCATCGCTCCTCCCTCGGGGCCGGTGCCCGTTCATGGTCCCGCAGCACCTGATCCAGGGCTTCCTTGCGGAAGAGCACCCGGCGTCGGCCCTGGAACTTCACCACCGGCAGCAGGCCGGCGCGCATCCAGCGCTCCAGGGTGGCGATGCTGATGTGCAGATATTGCGCGGCTTGCGCTTTGGTCATGACCTCGTCAACCATGGCGCGGTCTCCTCTCGCGGGTGGTCCAGGGGTGATGCCCCCAGGATACACGCGCCGTCGTGAGGGGTCAAGCGGACTGCTGCGGGGCTCTGCCGCGCTCTGACGGAAAAGTTGACGGACGAAGAGATTATGGGATCCTGGCCAGCGGATCGCTGTGGTGCTCGATAGTTATGAGTTGACGGAAGGCACCGCCCCGCGCCGGGGCGGTGTTGTCCGGGAATTGTTGCCGATGCTGCGCAGCGATGATCAGGATTCGCGGCTGGAGCGGTCGCCCTGCGCGCCCTGGTGGCCTCAGGCCTCGCGGCTCAGCGGATCACCTCGTCGGCCTGGAAGAGGAGCGTCGGGGGAAGAGTCAGGCCCAGTTCCTTCGCCGTCTTGAGGTTGATGACCAGCTCGAACTTCATCGGCTGCTCCACCGGCAGGTCGGCGGGCTTGGCGCCTTTGAGGAGGCGATCCACGTAGGAGGCCGCGCGCCGGAGCTGATCCGTGAGGCTCGATCCATAGCTCATCAGTCCCCCCGCGGCCACGGGGCCTTCCGCGGCCACGGGGTCTTTGCCTTCGAACATCGTTGGGAGCTGGCGCTTTGCCGCAAAGTCCACGACCTGTTGGGTATACGGACGGGTCAACACATCCGTGATCATGAAGAGCGCGTCTGCGCGCTCCTCCGTCATCGTTGCGAAGGCGTTATCGAGATCTTTCGCCGCTTGCACCCCCACGGGTTGCACGCTCACCCCCAGCGCCGGTGCCGCAGTCTGAATCTCCCGGAATATGAGGGTCATGGCGTCACTGCCCGCATTCCACAGCACGGCCACCCGGGAGAGACTGGGAACCGCCTCTTTGAGCAGCTCCAGCCGTTTGCTACCCAACCCCGTGGCCACCGTGGTCAACCCCGTGAGGTTCCCGCCTGGTCGCGCGAGGCTGGCGACGAGGCCGGTCGCGACGGGATCGGCATCGACCACCATGACAATCGGGACCGTCGTGGTCGTGGTTTTGGCCGCCTGGGCCGCATCGGTAGATCGTGCCACGATGACGTCCACCGGCAGCTGGACCAGCTCGGCGGCGAGGGCGGGGAGCCGATCGCTCCCCTCCGCCGCCCGGAATTCAATGGCGATGTTGTGCCCCTCCACATAGCCCAGCTCGTGCAGCCCCTGCCGGAAGGCCTCCGTCAAGGGCGATCCAGCGCCCCCCCCACGGAGAGATACCCGATCCTGGCGACCTTCGCTGACGGCGGCGCCTCGGCGGCGAGCGGCGCCCCGAGGATGATGCAGGCGAGGGTGACGAGAAGCCCGATGGTGCGGCGCATCATGATCATCTCCTCCGACACAGGTCTGCGGCGAGTGTAGGCGGGTGGGCCGGGCCTGTCAACCCTCATGTCCTGGGGCGCCCGCCGACGGTGCGGCGCGCGGCGAGGAGGACCCCCGCCGCGGCGGGGGTTAGCGGGTGCGGGTCATCCACTTGCGGCAGAGCCGGGGACGCGCCGCGCGACGGGACACTCATCGATGACGTGCTGGAGTAGGGGCAGGGGCATTTTGCCGCAGCGCCCGGCTGGTCCCTGGACGACGTGGCCGGTGCGCGGCATCTCAGTGGACCAGCGCCTCCAAGACCCGTACCAGCCGGGGCAGCTCCTCCACGCGGATCTCCGCGACCAATCCCCGCAATTTCCGACGCAGCCGTGCGGACTGGCCCGCGTCTGGCTCCTCCTGAAACAGCTCATACAGATCCACCTGCAGGCCCTGCGCCAGCCGACTCAAGAGGTTCAGGGTCGGGTTTTCTGCCCCGCGCTCGATACTGCTCAGATACTTGGGACTGATCTCAGCACGCTCGGCCAAATGCTCCTGTGTGTACCCCCGCACCCGCCGTAGGTGCCTGAGCCGTTGGCCCACCTGTTGGCATGCGTCCATGGCCCTCTCCCCTCTAATCAAGGGCATTATGGCGGGCCATGGGAGGTTGCAACACCATCCGTTACCAGAAAATATTTGAATTTCTCACTGTTATAGAGGTATAACCCCTTGTAGTACCCTAAATTCATGGCCTCATTTCATGCCATGCTGCAGATCGGAGACGCCACGGCCCACCTGGCTGCGGGCGGACGGCCACCCCCCAGGCCTCCAGTCCTGACTGAGCCGAGACACGCGCGACACCCCACGGGAAGGAGGACGATCATGGCCCCGTACGTTGACCTGGCCCACCTGCGTCGATTGCTCGCGCAAGGGTACTCCCAACGCGCCATGGCGAAGGAACTCGGCATCTCGCGCACGGCCCTCCAGCGGTTTCTCCTCTCGCTGAAGAGACCGGCGCAGGATCCGCTGACGCCAGTGCTCCGGCAGATCCTGCGCCGCCTGGAGACCTTGGAGACAGCCCTGCATCGAGGGCAGGCCACCGGGAGGAGCCAGCCGCCCGGCCCACGCGCCACTGGCGACATATCCGTCCGCTGGAGCGTCCGCGTGCCCCGTCCGCTGGCCCAGTACATCCAGACCCTCGCGGCGGAGCGGAAGCTGCCGACCAGTCGGCTGGTGCAAGAAGCGCTCCGGGAATGGCTCGCGGGCCAATGAGTGCTGGCGGCTCCCCGCGTAAATCGGCCTGCACATGTGTGCTAGGGAAGGGTTCTATACACAAGACTCGAAAATCGCCTCTAGGACGAACGATCTCTCGGGCCTGGCTATGGGGAGTAGCGGGGACGGGAGATCGTGGCGCTATGCGCCAGCGAGCAGGGGAGGGGTGTCCCTGCGCCCTGGTCTCGGGGGAAAATGGGGGCGGACTTCTGGTGATTGTCGCCAGAAGGACCTCTGGGAGGGACGCAGCGAGACGCCCCCACCGCCTCGACCCGCCATAACTAGCGATTGTTCTATACTTTCTCCGCCCACTCAGATAGCCTCACCCCATGGTTCCTGTGTCTGCTGACCCGACTCCTACGACGAGAAAGAGGTTCTCCCATGCGCCGCTCGCTCCTACCCGCTGTGTTGTCCCTGAGTCTCCTGCTCAGTGCCGTTGCCACTACCTACGCCGCCTCGTATACCTTCACCACGATCGCGGTCCCCGGTGCCACGCTCCTCACCGAGGCGTTCGGGATCAACACCGCCGGCCAGATCGTCGGGCGCTGGCTTGATGACATGGGGGGGGGGCGGCTTTCTGAAAGACGGCGCTACGTTCACCTTCATCGATGACCCTAGCGCCTTGTACACCGAGGCCCATGGGATCAATGCGGCGGGCCAGATCGTCGGGTGGTTCCAGAATGATCTCACAGGGCACTTCCATGGCTTTCTCAAAGACGGCGCCACCTATACCACCGTTGATTTTCCCGACGCCTTGAGCACCTTTGCCAACGGGATCAATGCGGCGGGTCAGATTGTCGGGCGGTTCGATGATGCCACGCCGTCCGTCCATGCGGTTGTGACCGATGGCGTCACCTTCACCACCATCGATGTCCCCGGCGCCTCGGAGACCGTGGCGTTCGGGATCAACGCGGCGGGCCAGATCGTCGGGTGGTTCTTTGATGGCACGCGCGGCTATGGCTTTCTCAAAGACGGCGCCACCTTCACCACCATCGCGGTCCCCGGCGCCACGTATGGGGGGACCGAGGCGTTCGGGATCAATGCAGCGGGCCAGATCGTCGGGGTGTTCGGGGATGCCACCGGGAATTATGGCTTTCTGGCGACACCTGCTCGTCGGCCCCAGAAGTGACGCTCACCACCAGGCCAGAGACTGCCGCAGCACAGCCTCTCAGAGCGATCTTTTTTCTGGGGGAGCTATGGGGAGTAGGGGGCGGGGGAGAAGTGCGCCTATACGTCAAGCTGCGTGGCGTCAATCCCCCTTTTCTGCATCTCCCGCAGCAATTCCTCTCGACGGTCGGCGGTAAAGAGGCTCACGGGGAGATCATCAAGGGGGCTGTCGTCGCTCTCCTCATCCACGTCCTGAAGCGCTTCATCGTCAGCCGTCGTCACCAGCGCGTTCAGGGGCGTGTTGACCTCCCCTAGATGCTCCTGGAGTAGTCCCAGGAGTGCGTCCAGGGCCTGTGCGAGGTCGCTCATGTGGCCGCGGACCTCCCGGTAGTGGCCTAAACCGAACAAGTGTGCTATCAGGGGCAATAAGCACTGCTAGACCCGTCCAGATGAAAGCGAATAGCTCATTCTCTTTCATGGTTGCGCACCACCGCCTGGTGCAGAGGCCGTAATCGAGTTCCCTCAGCGCCATTAGAATCCCGAGGGATGAAAGGTATGGTTGGAGAACTCTTTCATTTCTCAGGCCTTAGAACCCTTACTTCCTTATTGCCCCTGATGACATCCTTGTTGGGTTTAGGCC
>Ga0137404_10002599_pt1 | contig 11990 bp, 11 predicted proteins | sample CZOMad2_1_16fung_FD_108285 | JGI IMG/M metagenome (GOLD analysis project Ga0137404, IMG submission 108285) | Vadose zone soil fungal communities from Angelo Coast Range Reserve, California, USA - CZOMad2_1_16fungal (Illumina Assembly) | ecosystem: Environmental > Terrestrial > Soil > Vadose...
TCTTCGGTGGTAAGCTCGTAGAAACTCATCAGCGCCGGTTGTTCGATCAAACTCTCCACTCCACCCAACGAGGGCGCGATCTGCGGAATGCGGCAGGCATCGACCACCCGTGAGGTCGCCTCGATATTGCCGGCGATTTCAAAAGATACCACGCCGCCGAAGCCACGCATTTGACGCCGTGCCACGTCGTGCTGCGGATGCGTCGGTAAACCAGCGTAATATACTGCGAGAACTTTCGGATGTGCTTCTAAAAATTCGGCCAGCGCCTGGGCATTGGCGTTCTGACGCGCGATGCGCAAGGCAAAAGTCTTCAAGCCGCGCACAAGCAGATACGCCGCTAAAGGGTCGATGATGGCTCCGGTGACCGCCTGAAGAGAACGAATCCCCTCGACGAGTTCAGCGGAGCCGAGCGCTGCGCCCGCGAGAAGATCATTGTGTCCGCCAAGATATTTCGTCGCTGAGTGCAGCACGATATCGATGCCGAATTCCAGCGGTCGCTGATTAAAGGGCGTCGCGAAGGTAGCATCGATAGCCGTTTTCACCCGATGCCGTTTGCCGATATTGGCGAACCGCTCGAGGTCGACGATGCGGTTGTAAGGATTGGTCGGCGACTCGCTGACGAGTAGACGGGTCGTGGGACGGATCGCCTCTTCGATGGCTTCATAGTCGCCTGCAGGCACCACCGAGACTTCGATTCCATAGCGATGCAAGACTTGAGTCAGGAACTGGCGAGTTCGCCGGTAAGAGTCGTCGGTCACCACCACATGCGCGTTGTGTGAAAGCACGGCGTACATCGTCGCGGTGATCGCTGCCATGCCGCTGGAGAACAGCAGGCAATCTTCCGCGCCTTCCAACGTCGCAAGCTTGTGCTCGGCGACGCGCTGTGTCGGATTACCGTAGCGTCCATATTCTTCGCGTTCGATGCGGCGCTGAAAGTGGTCGTGCAGCTCCGCCGTATCGGCGAACGTGTAGGTCGCTGTCTGCACGATAGGCGTGGCGAGCGAGTTTCCGAGCTTGGGGCGCGGCTCGCCGCCGTGTACAGCCAGCGTGCTGAAACCAAACGTCTTGCCCCTGGCGTCGCTCGCGGCAGAGCCGCTCGTGCTTTTGCGCGCGCGGTCGTTCGTCCCACCGCCGATCTTGCTCTTTCGCTCGCCCATTATCCGTCTAGCAGCCGTACGCGCTCGACGTAACGCGAGATCGCGTCGCTGATCTGCTTGGGGTTGGCGCTCAACTCGACGGGGCGATTCTGATGGCTACCGCGGATGCCCGCGAGCGTGCCAGCGTGGTAACCGATCTTCTGGTCGGCGAATTTAAGACCATTGGCCGTCGAGATAACCACGACTCGCTCGTGCCCATGGATCACTTTCTTCTCAACCAGCTTGCGCAGCGCCGCCAACGCGATACCAGTGTGCGGGCAATTGAACATGCCGGTACGATCGGCGCGCGCTACTTCTTCAATGAGCTCCAGCTCCGAAGCCTGTTCCACTACACCGTTGAAACGCTGCAGCGCCGCGATGGCTTTGCGAATGCTCACCGGATTGCCAATTTGAATCGCGCTCGCTAATGTCGTCCGCGCCGTGACCGGTTCGAAGTGCTCGAACTTATTCAAGTAGGAAAGGTAAAAAGGATTGGCGTTTTCCACCTGCGCGACGCAAATGCGCGGCAGCTTCGAGATCAAGCCCAGCTCTTGCATCATCAGGAAACCTTTGCCGATGGCGCTGACGTTGCCGAGATTTCCTCCGGGTAGAATCACCCAGTCCGGCACTTCCCAATCGAATTGCTGCACGATTTCGACGGCGATAGTTTTCTGCCCCTCGATGCGCAGGCTATTCATCGAATTCGCGAGGTAGATACGCTTATGTTTTGTGATCTCTTGCACCGCAGCCATGCAGCCATCGAAGTCCGTGTCCAGATACAGCACCAAAGCGCCGTTGGCGAGCGGTTGAACGAGCTGGGCCGGCGAAACTTTATCACGCGGCAAGAAAACCACTGTCGGGATGCCCGCCGCGGCGCCGTAGGCGGCCAACGCCGCCGAGGTATCGCCCGTAGAGGCACAGGCCACGGCGTCGATCGGCTCGCCATTGGCGATCATCTGATTGACCACGGAGACCAACACGGTCATGCCAAGATCCTTGAAAGATCCGGTGTGTGAGTTGCCGCACTGTTTCACCCAGAGATCTTCGACGTGAAGCTGCTTGCCATAACGATTCGCCCAGAAGAGATTGGTGTTTCCCTCGCACGTAGAGACAATATTTTCGTTGTCGATAAAAGGAACGACCCACTCCTTTTTCGCCCACACGCCTGAGCCGTAGGGATATTCGTTCATGCCGACTCGATCATCGAAGAGCTTGATCCATGCCCCTGCGGCGCGAGTTCGAAGCGCGTCCATGTCGTGGCGCACTTCAAGCAAGTCGCCGCACTTCGGACAACGATAAATGATTTCCAGAAGGCTATAATGCCCCTCACAACCTCGAATGCACTGGAACCACGCGTTATAGCTCATGGCGAATAACTTTCTCCGCCTGCGCGGACACATCGACTCTCAAAACTCGTCTCGTCTCGGGTACACTCCATGACGTCCTATTTTGCCTCTGTCGACCATAATATTGCAACGGACGCGACTGCCGGCGCTATCAAAAACATTCGCTCCGGAAAACTCTAGTATCCCTCCCTTCGATCCTCACGTCATTGAGGCTACGGATTGCTATCAATCCAGGTCTTGGCAAGACTAGTCACGAACTTTTCTGCATCTTCGCTCGTTTTGAATCGATCGGCCAAGCCGCCAATGCTGTGGGAGTAACGCTGCCCATTGCGTGTCCAGGTGATCTCCGCTCCCGGGCTCCAAGTTTTGGTGCTTTGGTTGAGAGATGCGTAGGCAATGATGAGCCGGTCGTTGTAATAGAGATTCGCCATGGTGGCGAGAATTATAGGCACGTCATGGCGGTGTTGCCAATAATCATGGGGCCATCGCGGTTACGTTGCATGCCGCAGTTACTCCGCAGTCCGCGGCGATGATATGGAATGGGTTCGAGGCGGCTTCGAATCGCTCGCCGCAAAACCCGGCGCCATAGCGCCTAGACCACGCTAAAATTCCGTAACGAAGCTCTTGAGTTGCGAAGGAATCAGATCGATACCGCGGACATCATGCAATGCGTATCTCCGCAATCGATGCTCGGATATCTCCATGGTTTATGTCAGGGACGATTCTCAATTCCAGTGCAGTTACCCCCGCGAGCTCGACCGCATAGTCCTCAAACTCGCTTGTCATCCCAGGCGGGCTAAAGTTGTATTGCTGGCGGACAATCTCCCGGTAAGATTGACCATGGGACGGCGACCACCGCAGCACGAATTCTTGCGTGCGCGCCCGCTGTTCCTCGCGAAATAATAGTTGAATACGGCTGACTCTCTGCGACTCGTCAAACAACAGGCGGATCGTCTGCTCTCCAGCTTGTGACGCTCGCCAACCGGGTCCCGCGCCGGGTGCCAGCGCGGACTCGATCGGGTATGCCTCGTCCTCGGACGACAGTTCCACTCGCGCCAGGCGTTGCAAGTCGAGCCACGTTGCATCGGCGCGCAAGACCTCTTGAGAATCTTGACCGATTATTTGCTTGCGCATTGTCCGTCCTCCTAACTGGCCGACATTAGTTTGCAGCGCTCTTGGTGAGCGTGATTTCATATTAGCTGGAATTTGACTCCGCTGAGAATCATTGCCCCTCTTCAGTATATCATTACTGACCTGCTCCACCGGCTGGCATTCTGTGGGAAATCAGAATATTAAATTTTCGCGAAGCTATTGCCAGTTGATCGGTATGCACGTCAAAGATCCTGTCGGTAATACAGGGTGGATCGCCACCTACATAAAGCGTCTCGATTACGTAACGCCCGACACTTTCACCGATCACTTCAACGTAGCGCAATTGTCCAGCAGTAGATAAGCACAGCGATTGCCCCGCTGCCGCAGACCCATTGGATCGGCAGTCCCGGCGCGCGTGGCGCGACAAACGCCACGAAGGTGCCTAGCACGCCACCAACCAGCAGACCGAAGAGATGAGCCCACACATCCACGCGTTGTCCCTCGGTGCCAAGCATCGCCAGGAGGGCAAGGGCTGCGGCAACGGGTAGCCAGGCGCGGCGCCTGCTGAATGCTCTCCGGCGGCGCCTGGCCATACCCAGAGCACCGAGGAGGCCGACGGCGCCAAAAACCGAAGTAGAAGCTCCTATCGAGACATGCGGCGAACCATGGAAGTACGCGTTAGCAAGATTTCCGCCCGCGCCGGCCAGAAGGACCAGAGCACCACCGAGCCCCGCGCCCAACACGGTAGATATCGCACCTAAGAATACCGCGGCGGCAACCGCATTGCTCACGGCATGGACAACATCGGCATGGAGGGTGAGAGCGGTTACCGCGCGCCAGACCTCACCGTCAAGTATCCGGTCAGCATCGGCACTGCCGCGCTCGAACCAAGGCTCGTTCGGCATCCAGATGACGGTGACGGAAAAGAATACCAGAATAACTAGGCCAGCAATGGCACTTGCCACCAGTAAGCTTGGAGCATCTACCGGCTCAGATCCTTCCTCTAGTTTCGCTGCGTTTTCACTCTCATATGCCAGGAGACCGGCCAGCGCCCTCTCGGCATTTTCCTCCGGTACGCTGAGAACGAAGCCGTCCGAGGTCCGACGCACGCTAGGAGAGAGACCCTGGGCGAGGAGCACAAGTTCCCACTCCTCTGCCAAGTGGTGGTCGGCTGTCACCCGAAGAGGGATGTCCGAACCTTTGTTCATCGTCATGACACCGCATCGCATTCCCGAGGCCAAGCAGCGCGGCGGATGTTTACTGAATGCTGGAAGATTGGCAGGCTTCCTTTGATTAAACTTAGGGCTGTCCTGAGACTTGACCAAGGAGCGAAGGAAGGTTGCTTTGAATCCTCCACCGTCACGCACTCAATCAGTCAAATACTCGCGCCAATTAATAGGCCGGCGAGGAATATCACGATAAAAGCTTTCACTGTTGTTGATAACCGAGGAGCACCCAGAAACTACAGTAATCAACAAACAAATAAACAGAGCTATCTTCATCATAGTAAGTTCCTGTCTGGCAACCCTCCCGAGAATTGATGCTGCGCTTTTCCATTGACTCGCCTCCTCTGCTGACACCGTCGTGCGTCATCATCTCTTGCGAAAATCCGTGACCGCCTATCCGCTCGCAACTATTTCGGCTGTACACGATCGCCAAGTGCCTCAAGCGGTCGAGATTGCATTCAATGACGGGTTAACGGGACCTACCAGGGAGCAACCATTACATAACGCTAGCATCCTCGGCCCGGTGAGCTAAACGGGATGGCATCAGCGGGCATCTATACCCTCTTTAACTGGCATCATCCTTCCATGCTACTTCCCACGACTGCTGTCTTTTCGTTTCTTCTCCCGTGGCTTGCCCTTTGCGTTTTAGACCGCCTGCGCTTCGCACTGGGCGGACAAATAACAACAAAAAAGCTTAGGGAGTAATTTTTATGAATGCAGCATTGTCAATGATCGAACCTACGGACGGTGGAATTATAGAGGACCTATCCAAGCAGACCATCCGCGACGGGGAGAAAAGGCTTATGCTGGCGGTGCTGGAAAGCGCGACTGAAGACTTTCAGAAATATGTTCTTGCGAACCATAAGCGGGGAAAAGAATTGTTCCAGGCGGCAGAAGAGTGGATTTTAGATACCGACGATTCTGCATTTTTTTCCTTTGCGAATATCTGTGAGAATCTACAGCTAAACCCCGGCTATATGCGCCATGGATGCATGAGCTGGAAGGCAGCGAAGCTCAATGGTCATCCTAAACAATGCTCCAAAAGGTCGAACCGGCGCGCGGCGTGAGGATTTCGCTCGCAGTTCATCGCCGTATTCTACGGACAAAGTCGCTCAAAATAATCAAGTCTTAGAAGTCAAATCCTATACTCTCCTATACCTCTCGCGGTGTTAGTCAGCGGCGACCATGATTGTCGGACGGTTATTGGTGCTGAGTCCTGCCGCTTCCTGACAGCCACGATCAAATTGAGTAATGCTTCGTTATCAGATACTTTCTGCCTCATAATGATTGCATTCCTTGGCTCGCATACAGCAGATGGAGCCGGTTTTCAGACTTCTAGGTGCGGTTCTAAGAAACTAATTTTCATCAAACCGGTACCGGACTAGGCCTAGAACAACCACTACTGTTTGTTTGAAACCTTTTTAACTCAGAGGATGGAGGGCTACAAATGAACTCAGATTTCGAAGACGTAAAGCGTGAGGTCGCGGCCGCGAACCGCGTGCTCGCCAACCTGGACTTGGCGACCGGCCTTACCGCCGCCCTCGGGCACGCCAGCATGCGCGTCCCCTCAGAGCCTAACCATTTCTTTGTCAAGGGCCGCGAGTATGAGTTCGACGCTCTGGCGATCATGGGGCCTGACGACATGGTCATGTGCGACACCGAGGGATATCTTATCGCCGGGCGACCGGGACTCACGCAGTGCTCCGAAGTAAAAATTCACGCCTGCATCTACAAAACGCACCCGCGGGTCCAGGCGATTGTGCATGTCCACCCGCGCTACACCATTCTCATGAGCGTCCTCACGGGTTCGCTGAAGCCGATGCGTCAAGAAGGCGCCCAGATGCTGCGCAAACCGCTGCCGGTTTATCCCCATGTCAAAACAATCCAAAGCGACGCCGAAGGCGTCGACGTCGCAAGCCTGCTCGGCGATAGCCCAGCAATGCTGCTACGCGGCCACGGCGCCGTAACAACGGGAAACAGCCTCTCGGAAGCGGTCATGGGAATGGCACAGCTGGAAGAACAGGCGCGGATGAACTACCTGGCGTACTGCGCGGAAGGTAAGGACTACACGTATCTGAAGGACGACGTACTGGACGAGATGTTGCATCGCACACCGCTTTACGAGCACCCGCACTTCAAGGACGTTCTCAAAGGCCGCCCAGCGCAGCGCGACGGTATCTGGAATTACCAAAAGCGAGCGGCATCGCGGAACGAGTGATGCTCCCCTGAATCGCGGTCACGTAGCAACAAGACGGAGTCATGGCAGGCGCCGCTGAGAAAATACTTTTCATAGTTCGAGAGCCTCGCCACGAACGGATAATAGCCGATGATTTCATCACCTCCTCCGTTCGCCCTGGGCTTAGTCTGAGCGTTTTCACTCCACTATGACACTTATGCGCTGCACTCCATTGTTGCCATAGCCGCCGAAGTTCCACTGCTGCTCTAGTGGCTGCACGTTCCCGTCAGAATCCGTCGCGCGTACACAGAGGGTGCAGGCGCCTGGGCTAGCATTCCAGACAAACGTCCATGTCCTCCAAGCGAAGGATGAAACCGCTTCGTCCAGTTGGGCCTCCGACCACGTGGACCCACTGTCTACGCTCACCTCTACACGAGTGACGCCCAGGGGGCCGGCCCAGGCTTTCCCTGAGAGAGTAACCTGGCCAGCATGGACTAGGCGAGTCCGGGTCATAAAATCTGGAATGCCAGGGGGAATCATCAGGGCGCGCACCCTGATCGCGTTGACCGGCTCTCCCGGATCGTCCGCCGCTTGCGCGTAACGATAGGCCCGCACCATCTGGTAGCCCTGAAACGGTTCCGCCACAGCCTCGATTCGATCCAGCCATTTCACGCTGGCCATGCCATACCAGCCGGGCACCAACAGGCGGAGCGGATAACCGTGTTGGGGTTGAAGCGGCTCGCCGTTCATTTCGTAAACCAGCAGCACTTCCTCCCTCTTTGCTTCGCCGACGATGAGGCTACGCTGGTAGAATTGCACCTGTTCTCCTTCCACTCCTCGATCTAGACCTGTAAAGACGACTTCGACAGCGTCACGACGGATACCGGCTTCTTCCAGGATTCCCCAAAGCGGCGTCCCAGTCCACTTCGCCGTCCCGATCGCTTCGAATAGCCACGGCTGGCTTATGCGCCGGGGCGCAAAAAGAGCGCGACCGTTTCCGGCGCACTCCATAGTTACCGCGATGGTTTGGCTTGGTCGCTTTTTGATCTCTTCCAGAGTCAAGTCAAACGGTCTGGAGACCTGCCCGCCGACCTTTAAGCGCCACTCGTCGGCATTTACCTCTGGAACATCGTAGTGGATCAGAAGATAGTGCAGTCCGGACGGAGTAATGGGATAGCGGAGGCCCTCTAGAGGCATGCCTCTGTTGCGCAAAGCGAGCTGAAGCTCTTCCTTGTACAGACTATCAGTTTGAGCGAGCCCAGTGCCGTCACCAACGGTCGGGAAGTACTTCACGGCGCCTTCTTGTTCGTCCATTCGTCAACTACCTATCGATCTTCACTATTGCGCGGACTAACAATGATCTAGCAAGAGGAAAGCTCCCCATCCAAGGAGAGCCAATCCCAATGGAGCGCTCAGTTTTCGCCCCCACGACATATTCTTCTCAACGGCCATTACTACACCCAGAGCTAGCATCCAACCGATATTACCTACACCTACACCGAACATCAGGAGCATCAAGGCCCAGCAACAGCCGACACAAAAAATGCCATGATTGATGCCAAGCAAGAGGGCGTTTCGGCGATCGTGGCGCCCGCGCCAGTACTCCATCACGAAGCTCAAGGGCGCACGGCACCTGTCCAGACAGCGGTATTTCAAGCGGCTAAACTGAAAGGCTCCTGCCAACAATAGAATGCCTACACCGATAACCCAGGCATTCGCCTCAAGCCATCTACTGCGTTCTACAACCTCGTGCAAAACCCAATCAGCTGAATGAGCCGCCACGCCGAACCCCGCCCATACGCCTAGATAGCCGGTAATTACCAGAGCCATGAGTTGCCAGCGATCTTCCCGCCGCGCGGTTAGGCGTCGGAAGATCTCGAGAATTGGGAGCGTGGTCGGCAGCATCATGGCCACGGTCATCAGGGTCCAGCCGACAAGATAGAGAATTACAGGTGCTACGAGTGAAGTCGCGCCGTTAAAAAGGCCGATCTCACCTAATCGCCCGTGATCGAGGTAACGGCCATAAGGAGAGCGATCCCAGATCCACAGCGTCAGCCACGCCAGAATGATCAATGAGGTGATTAACCACAGGAAAGCTCTGCGGTCGGATGAAAGCAATGGAGTGTTGGAGTATCGGAACACTGGATTAATGGGTTTTGAATGCATCATTCCATTACTCCAACACTCAGGTACTCCAATCTAATACGGCGTGCTGGGCCTCTTCTATCTGACTCCCTTGCCGACGGCGTGCCAACGGCTTAACTCTGGAAGATGAAATTTCCTTGAATCGCGTTGTGGTCTTTAAGGTCAATGTTTTGCTTCAAAGCCGGATTGGTCATTTTGAACTTCGTCGCTTTGGCTACGTATGCGGGTGAGCCAGGAATCGTCGAAAATATGGAATCGTGAAGCGTCGTCACGTCGCCGTTGGGACCAAGAAAAGGCTCCATCTCACAGTCAGCGACGTTCCCTATCCGCAGGGTGCCCTTGCCTTCTCTGACCTCGAAAGTAATCGGCGAGCGCTCCACGGCGACAACCTCGCCGATCAACTGCACGAGGTCGGCGATCGGACCGCCTTGTTTGCCGGTATAAACGCTGAGGAGCGCTTGTTCCTGCTCCTTTGTGGCCCTTTGATCTATGTGGACGACCGCGCGCCAGTTGCCTTTCAGCACGTTTCCTGGGATGTGAACAATGAATCCCAGAGTGAGACCCGATACGTCCACGCCATCGATTTCCCCTTTTTCGAAATGGTGCGCCAACGCGGAATCACAAGTTCCGTTATCCGGGTCGACGCCGATCCAGCAAGGACAGAGAACTTCACAGTTGCAGACTTCGAGCAGACTTCCTTCGAGTTTATAGGCCATATCTAATCCCCCTTTTCACGAGTTCGTTGGAATAGGACTTTCGACCAAAACAAATGCCACGGAAGAGTCGCCCATTAATTCGGAGCTCTACCTATGCCCGACGTTTTCTTAAGGTGTTTTTAGAAATTGATTAAGCAGAACCTATTTCGTCCGGAGTTCACAGTCAAGAGATTTAGACTCAGGCGGCTTTGGGCTGAATGGATAGGTGTTATCCTGAATGCGAGCGTTAACAGTACTGAGGCTCGGGCGCATTCTGGCTGAACACGGTGGACCGATGCATCAAAGGCCGCCCAGCGCAGCGCGACGGTATCTGGAATTATCACAAGCGCGCGGCATCGCGAAACGAGTGATACCCTCCCGAATCATGGCTATGGAACGTAGAGGACTCATGGGCTGGAAGGAAGCCAATCAAAACGATTCAGCCTGAGATTGAACTGAACGACGCTTCAGACAAGCGTCATAGGATTTGGCCGTAGGATAAATGAGCGCAATTACAGATCGATGTTCGAGACAACTGGTCGGCCAATTTGAAATCCAAACGTTGGTGTTCTCATGATGATGCCACAACCCGATGGTCCAACGAAAACCAAGAACTCGCCTTGCTCGACCTCCAAACTGATGCCGCCGAGCGCCACCGGATTTACTTACGTCGACCGTGCCGCTCGCGGGTTCCTCCACTTAACGCGCAGCTAATTCCGCTTCAGCGGGCGCGCTTCGTGATCTGCTTGACCGCCGCGCCGATCTCGGCGCTTAAAACGGCGGTCCGGCAAAATCCGCTTTCACTTTCTTGTTCGGGATTTCGCTTTGGTTCCGGCGGCCGCCAGCGTTCACGCTGCCGAATCTTTCGCGGAACCATCCGCAATCTGCTCCCATCCCGGGAATCCCTGCAAAATGCGCTCGGCATTTTTGGCAGGCGTGATGAGACCGTAGCGAGGCCTAATCATTTCTCCGATCGTAGAATCCCTGTCGCGTGTGATGGAAAGAAAAACTTTGACTGCGCTCAGTACTTCGATAGAACCTGCTGTAACTTCTTCGCACCGTCCGGTGGCTGTACCTTCCCCGAGAGAATGTCTTTCGCCGCGACCGGTTTACCGTAATACTCCGCATTGGCCTCGTCCCGGGTGGCGATTACCGTACCTTCCAAGGAGATGCCGGCGAAAAGGCCCTGGCTGCGGCTGTAAGTATACATAGCCGCCTGCAAGGCGACACCGGCCTCGGCGGTACGTCCAACAGGACCCGCCGCTGCGCCCAAGGCGGCCCCGAGCGTGACGTTTCCCCCTTTAGTAAACGCGTCGACAGCCGCTGGAGTGTTGAGGACAACTACAAGTTCAGAGACCTCAGCCCCAGCCTGAAAGCCGACTCCTATCCCGCCCGTACCGATTGCCGACGGACCGCTCCAGCCGTTGTCGGTTCGCGCAACGACAATGCCGGTCCCGCCTCTGACACTGCCAATAAATCCGACTTTCGTAACGGTCAGGATGGCTAAGCCTCTTGCTGCGCGCATTACCGCCGGCGGAATTGCGCTCTCCGGAATCGCCTCGAAGCGTTCAATGACCGCCACAGCTTGGTCAACGTCTCTCTGCATGCCGTCATGTCCGGGAGCAACCGTAGAGCATGCGCTGAGTAAGGCTGCAAAAACAAGAAAAATACTAGCCTTCATGCTGGCACTTACCTCTCTTCCGTCGATGCAACGCTGGATGCCATGACGCATCTACGGATACGGTGGTTTTAATTTCCCGCCTCTGCTTCAAATTCCCGCCTGATATTTTCGATTGCTTTGATGGGATGACCGAGTGTCGCAATTCAGCGCAACTCACCATCAATAGCTTGCACGCTGTGACTCCAGCTTGTCAACAACATGCCCAAAAATCGTTCGAACCTTACCGTTTTGTGCACAAGATCCCTGAGGTGAATCTAGAATCTCACCCGTTCCTCGTTTCACACCAATCTTCAGATTGAACTGTACGACGCGTCAGATTGATCTCACGAAAGATTGGCTCGTAGGAGAAATCAATCCAATCTAACGAGAGGGGTCAACGAATCGCTTGAGCTGTGGCCGCGCGTCCAGCGAGTCCAGTCGCCCCACTATTCGTAGGGGCAGGCCGCCGTGCTTGCCCGGTTTTCTTATTGACAAGAAGAGCGCAGCGGCCTAA
>Ga0137404_10002603_pt1 | contig 11981 bp, 15 predicted proteins | sample CZOMad2_1_16fung_FD_108285 | JGI IMG/M metagenome (GOLD analysis project Ga0137404, IMG submission 108285) | Vadose zone soil fungal communities from Angelo Coast Range Reserve, California, USA - CZOMad2_1_16fungal (Illumina Assembly) | ecosystem: Environmental > Terrestrial > Soil > Vadose...
CGCGCGGCCGTGGGTTCTGACGGTCAACCTTCTCTCGCTGTTCATCTCCGCTGTCCTTTTTATCTGGGTCGCAGCCCTGACTAACTTCTGGGTCCCACACGCCTTCAGTTACTCACTTATCGGCATGCTATCAGGATGCTTGCTTGGAATCCTCGGCCTTGCGGTGACCCGGTGGGAAAAGACCGCCGCCGCCATCTATTACACACCAAATCGCTGGCTCGTTCTTCTCATCACGCTCGCGGTCGCTGCTCGGATGCTCTATGGCTTCTGGCGAATCTGGCATGCCTGGCGAACCACCGGCCACGACACTTCCTGGCTCGCGGCCGCCGGCATCCCCGGCTCGATGGCCGTGGGCGCGCTCGTGCTCGGTTACTATCTCATCTACTTCGGCGGCGCACGCTGGCGGCTCCGATTGTAGGGCAACCCGCTGTTGAACAATCCACCTGCTTAGTGAAGCAGCCGTACCATCCAGACAACCAATACGGCGATGGCCGTTAACAAAACGGCGAAGCGCAATTGCGAGGACGTTACCCAACTCGAGGAAGCAACCGGCGCGTTGGGAACCGTCGTGCTATCTCGCACCAACGAGATCGCGTTATCGTAAAGTTTTCTGTCCGCTGCCGGTAGCTCATCAGCCGAAGCGAAATGTTGGCCCGTTCACCGTGATTTGCTCATTCCTGTTCGTAGCCTTCGGCGCGGTTCCTTGGACCAGCGCAGCTTCATACGCCGCTCGCGCTTCAGCCGGAAGCTGGTCCAGGCTGGAATATTCCTGTCCTTTGTACCGGATGACGGTTCTTACGTTTGTTTTGAAATTGATGGTCATGGACGCTGTTCGAAGCAAATGGACTGCCACGACATCATGATTGTAGGGCAACCGCTTCGGTTGCCGCAGCCGAGAATGGGCAAGCGACGCGCTTGCCCTACAAGTCTTTTAAGACGCGCTTGAGCAACGCGTAGCTGCCATCGCCGACTCCCGGCGAGGTTAGCTCGCTCGGACCTGCGACATTCAGCGTGCTTACCAGGTTCGACCCAAGCCATTGTTCGATTTTCTTTTTCGCCGCCGAATCATCAACGTCGCAAAGCAGCAGCGGCCTTTTGTAACGCTTTGCGCAACGAACGGTCCATTCCGTGCCGAGATCTCCCGCCCGAGCTTCGCATAGCGAAGCTGCTACAATCACCAATGTCCCATCCGAATCGCGGACATTCCATTCCGTCCTTTGAGAATGCGGAACATCCGGCGCTTCCGGACTGCGATCGTTTGGCGTTTCTTTCAACGCAAACTCCGGCGAAATCAGGCCAGCCTCACATTCTCGTCCCGGCGGACACCATCCCCCGATTGTCAATCCGCAATTCCTCGCCGCCCGCAACGCCGCCTGGTCCACTCCAGTCTGCCCGCCCGATACGATCGTTCTTAGCCTGGGCATGCCTCAAATTGTAGGGCAACCGCTCCGGTTGCCGAATCTCAAATTACGGCAGGCGACGCGCCCGCCCTACAATCCCCTTTACATCATTCTCGGCTTCCAGGTGAACAAGAAGAAGCCGATGAACGCGAGAAACCCGGCGCCAATAAGAAGCTGGATGAGAAAGAGAATGAAAAGAAGCCGGTAAAGAAAACGCGTCCGCCAAATCCAGTAGGCAATAACGCCAAGCGCGGCGATCGGCTCGAAGATGGCAAGGAAAAGGTTCACGATGTTTGGATCGTTAAGCTGGTAATGATTTGTCAGCCAACCGCCGCTGATGAGATAGCGATAAACCCAGGCCGCGCCGACCAGGTTAACCAGCGAGTAGATGATCGGCTTGCTCTTCAAAGCTTTCACGTTGTAGGGCAACCGCTCCGGTTGCCGATCACTCTTCTCAATAGCTCAAGCGTGCACAGCCAGGAGGAGCGTGCCGACTACCATGAGCGCGCAGCCGGCCCATTGCAGCCAGCCGAGCCGTTCGTGGAGAAAGATCAACGCAAACCCAATTGCGAACACCACACTTAGCTTATCGATCGGAGCGACCTGCGACGCCGGCCCGAGCTGTAACGCGCGAAAATAGCAGACCCACGACAAACCTGTCGCGACGCCCGACAACGTAAGAAAGATCCACGTCCGACTCGAGAGCGAGCCGATGTTACGCAGCGAACTGGTAGCGAGAACGAGTCCCCAGGTGAAAACAAGAATTACCGTCGTGCGAATAGCGGTGGCGAGGTTCGAGTCCACATCTTTCACACCGACCTTCGCCAGAATCGCCGTGGCCCCGGCAAAGAGCGCCGAAAGAATCGCCCAAAGGAACCAGCTCGTGGTCATACCGGAGTATTACTCTTAGTGCGAGCCGCCTTTGATCTTTGCCGTAGCAGGGCCGGCTTTTGAAACATTGATCCTCGTCGCGGTCTTACCTTTGTTCGGCCCGGTTGTGTAGACGAGAACGTAGGTCCCCTCCCCCGGGGCTTGGAAAGACACGACCATGGTTCCATCGGCTTCCGTCTTCACTGTGGGTTGAATGTTAGTTGCACCTAGCCTTCCAATCGAATTTCTCATCCGGATCTCGATCCCGACCGGTTCCGCCGCACTCGCCACAACACCCGCAATCATGATAAGGGCGAAAACACCGCAGAATAATTTCTTGATCATATCCATTCCTTTTACCTGTGCCGTTCTTCCCAGGCGAGCCAATTCTAAACGCTCGGACTGGAGTCCGATCGAAACATTGCTCGATCCCGTTTCGTCGACGATTGGTCCCAATGATTCTTCGACTGTTGGCTCTGACGTGCGCAATCCTCATCGCGGCGAACTGCGCGGTCGATCCAAATAAGAACGAGCGCAAAGCGGTGCTAGCCGGGTTGAGCAGAAAATCCGGAAACGGAAAGATCATGTCGTGGAAGGTCAACATCCTAAACATCAGCGGCGACTGGGCCTTCGCCGACGTCACGCCCGTCGATAGGACCGGCCATCCGCTCGCCGAGCAGAAAGTAGCCGTGTTACACCACATCCACAGCCACAGCCACGACGGCAGCGACAAAGGCTGGAAAGAACTCGATCTCTCGAAAGTACCTCGCGATTCGAACGAGGAAGAATACGGCCCCGGTTTTCAAAAGAACATCCGGAAGACATTCCCTTTCCTGCCAAAGCAAATATTCGCTAAGCGCTGAATTGTAGGGCGACCCGCCCCGGTTGCCCTTCTGGGGAGCGCACGCGCCTCGCGTGCTGGTCTCGGCGCCTTCGCCGAGACGGACTTCCCTCTTTCAGTCCAAGATCGTTGCGCCGAGGGCGGCGCAACCACCACGCGAGGGCGCGTGCGCTCCCCGGATTTCCCTGCCTGATTTTCGACCTTTCGTTTTCTTCGGCCCGAACGGATTGTCTGCCAAGGTGATGAACAAAGAACTTCTTACCGACGCGTCTACGCGCGCGATTCGTTATCTCGAAGGAATTGGCGAGCGCTCGGTAGCTCCTACAGCTGCCGCCGTCGAACAACTCCAAGCGTTCGATGAGCCGTTGCCGGATCGCGAGACAGATCCCGCTGAAACGTTGCGGCTCCTGGATGACATCGGATCGCCCGGAACAATGGCGATGGCTGGGCCGCGATTCTTTGGGTTTGTCATTGGCGGCGCGCTTCCGGTTACGGTCGCGGCCAACTGGCTGGCGACTGCATGGGACCAGAACACCGGACTCTGGCGCCCCACTCCGACAACATCCTTTCTCGAACAAATCTCTCTGCGCTGGTTGCTCGACGTTCTCCGGCTCCCGCCTGAATGCAGCGGCGCCTTTGTCACCGGTGCTACGGTCGCGAACTTTTGCGCGCTCGCCGCAGCGCGCCATGCCGTGCTTAAGCAAGTCGGTTGGAACGCCGAAGCCGACGGACTTTTCGGCGCGCCGCCGATTACGGTGATCGTCACCGCGGAAGCGCATCCGTCCGTTACGAAGTCGTTAGGCCTGCTCGGCCTCGGCCGCAGCCGTGTCGTGAAAGTTCCGGTCGATAACCAGGGTCGAATGCTCGCCGATCAACTGCCCGCGATCTCCGGCCCGACGATTATCTGCGTCCAGGCCGGCAACGTGAACACCGGCTCGTTCGATCCTATCGCCGAGATTTCTCGTGTCGCTCATGCTTCGGGCGCGTGGGTCCACGTCGACGGCGCGTTCGGTCTCTGGGCGGCGGCCGCGCCGTCACGCGCTCATCTCGCCGCTGGAATTGCCGACGCCGATTCCTGGGCGACCGACGCCCACAAATGGCTCAACGTTCCTTACGATTGCGGTCTCGCTTTCGTCCGCGACCAATATTCCCTCCCCGCCGCCATGGCTATCACCGCCGAATATTTGCCTACCGAGACCGAGCACCGGAACCCCGGCGATTTCACACCGGAGTTGTCGCGCCGCGCCCGCGGCGTCGAAGTCTGGGCTGCTCTCCGTTCGTTAGGCCGCGAAGGTCTTGCCCGGATGATCGAGCGCAATTGCGAACAAGCCCGCCGTTTTGCCGATCAACTTTCCGCCGCCGGCTTCGAGGTCCTGAACGACGTCGTTCTCAACCAGGTCCTCGTTTCCTTCGGTGACGCCGAAAAGACCCAGCGCGTCATCAAAGAACTTCAGGAAGACGGTACCTGCTGGTGTGGCGTCACCGTCTGGCAAGGCCGCACCGCCATGCGCATCAGCGTCTCCTGCTGGTCCACCACCGACGCCGACGTGGACCGCAGCGTCGCGGCGATGGTTAGGATCGCGAGCCGCTGACGTTTCTTAATTGGTCACTCGCACTCCTGTGCTCGCGCCAGCTACCCTAGCTGCGTTACCGCGTGCTTGAGCTTTACCGGCGCGGATATCCGGGAGCGAGCCAATTTCGACGCAACCGGGTCCGCCCCGGCGACCTAATGGGACGAACTAGACAGGATTAAGAGGATGGAGCTGCATTCAGAACCGGATTAATCGGGAAGCCAGGAAACCAGGAAGCTATTGTAGGGCGACCGCTCCGGTTGCCGATTCTGATTTGGCAGGCGACGCGCCTGCCCTACAATTTTGCTGTCTCGACGCGCGCGAGCTGCGCCAAGAAATCTTCGAGTGCCTTGGAGTTGCGCAGGATAATTACCTTTTTGCCTTGGGCTGCTGCCGCGGAGAGCTTCTCGAGAATCTTTGGACGACGTTTTCTGCGATAGCTCCAAATCCAGCGCAAAAATTCCCAGTTCAATCGCTCAGGGCAACCGCTGCCGAAATCCGGCCGAGACTTGTTGTGGAATTGCACCCGCCGTTTGAGCACGCGCCAAAGACAGACAGCCGGACGGAAATCGAGGAACAGCACGGTGTCGCAGGCTGCGAGTCGCAGGTCGAGTGTTCCACCATAGTTACCATCCATCACCCAGGCATCGCGCCGGACAAGGTCCTCCACGATCTGCCGCCATTCATCTCGCGGAGTTTCGACCCAGCCCGGCTTCCAGAAGAGCGCGTCCAAATGAATGAGCGGGAGGCCTGTCTGGGCAGCGATTCTCGTGGCCATAACCGACTTGCCACTGCCTCCCGCCCCGATCAGCAGTATCTTGCGCATCTCTTGCATCAAACCTGACACCAAGCCGTCGCCGAACTAACACAGCGTTGGTTAGTCGTCATTCTTCACATTACGTGGCGGCGACTGTGCCCGCTCGAGCGCAATATCGCGACGAACATGGAAGTAGAGAAAGACCAGGAAACAAGAGATCGCGATTATGAGGAGCCCCAAAATGTGAGCGTCGGTCGGCGTAATGATCGTAGTCCCCCGCCGAGTGGGCCGGTTGTAGGCCACGAGTAGCAAGTTGTATCTCTGCGCCAGGAGCATGACTCCGGGAATCGCGAGCAACGCAGCCAGAGCGAGGAGCTGCCACGGATTACCAGCGCTTTGTTCGTGTTTGTGTCTTAACCGGGAAGCTGCCTGTGCAATCTCCTTTTGCACGGCCGGCTCAACATTTAAGCCATCCGGCGGAGCCTTAAGAATCCGTGCCGCCTCCTCCAGTTGCTCCTCGGCGACCACGAGGCGCACCGGCATCGCCAACTGCGCACCGCCGTAAAGGTAGGAATTTTCGTCGGCGAGACTGGAAATGATTCCATGGTCATCGAGCAACGACTTGGCGAGCGCCGCTTCCGCTGGAGTCGAAAACGCCCGCAAGGTAACCATGTTCAGTCGCCCTTCTATTTTAGATGGACGTCGAAAGCAATCCTCACCGATTCGGCACCAGCTTCGAACCGGGAGGCAAGACGAGCGGTTCCGATCCATTGTGGAATGTAATCGGCATATCGGCCTTCGTTAGTTTCCCAGGCTTAAATCGCCACTGACGTAGGGTAAACATGGCTTCCCGGTCGAGGGCTTCGGATTCGGTGGATTTAAGGACCACGACATTAGTGACCTTGCCCGTCTTGAAATCGATAATCATCCGAAACATCCCAGTCCCTGCGATGCGAGCCCTCTGCAGCCTGTCCGGGTATCTGGGACCGACCTTGTAGACAACATCGTCCATCTTCACCCGTGGTGTGACCTGCTGTTGCGCCAGCAGTGGCGAAGACGCCACGCAGGCGAGGAAGCCCGTGCAGAATAATTTGGTCATGCTCCGGGTTTACCCGGCTTCACCTCGGCCAGCCAGCCAATTCAAATGCTCGAAACCGAGGTCGGAGATCGGAAGTCAGAGGTCAGGCGTTGTAGGGCAACCGCTCCGGTTGCCAATCGTGACTCGGCAGGCGACGCGCCCGCCCTACAATTCAGCCTCGGCGACTCGCGACTGCCCTGCCATCCACCATCCTCAATCCCTGCCCGCAATGCTTCGCATAACGATGCAGGCGGGACGATCCTCGCTTCATCCGCCCCTTCTTAATTCTTCCTTCTTAATTCTTAATTTCTTCCCCCACCCCGCTACCGGCGCACGGGCAGAGTGGTATATCGCGGAAAAAACAGGACTCCTCCTCCACGCTCAAAAAGCATGGGCACGTCTACCTGCGTCCACGTCTGGGGCTTCCACCGCCAAAGCTTAAGCGCGAGCAAGGCGCTGCGGTCAAACGCGACGTTACCCGTCGATCGCACGAAGGTTACCTCTCTGGTGGCACCGGTCGTCGGATCAATCCTTAGCCTGAAAATTCCGACGCCCTCATACCATCGTGTTCGGTCCCCGGGTAATGGGCTCGGCCCACGGGTATACGCCACATCGCGCATCCAAGGCGCGTTTCCAGCCGACTCCTTGGATTCATGGCGAATGCCCTTCGCATCAATCCCCAGGTAAATAGGCTCGTTTGTCGCCGCAACGAGCGCTCCGCACGCCAGACAGGCGACGAGGGCGGTTATTATGGGCACTCTCATCCGACAAATCTAAGCGCCAACCCGGTGAAGACAATCATCCCCGCTTCAGTTCAACACGTCACAGGTCACATGTCACACGTCACTATCTACGCCCTTTCTTTTTCCAGATCACGTCTTCGTTGTTCATTCGGAACCCAGAAAAAGTTCCATTTTCGGCTCTGCTGCGCGGCCTGCGGTTTCACATCATCCTTGGCTTATAGGTAAGAACGAACAAGAGGAACATGGCGAGGTAACTCGCCCCGATCAGGAGCTGGCCGAGGAAAAGAAAGAAAAGGAGCCGGTAAAGCTCTCGCGTTCGCCAGACCCAGTAAGCAACGACACCAAGCACCGCGATCGGCTCGAAGATCACGGGAATAAGATTCAAGCTGTCGGGATCGTTGAGCTGGTTGAGCTGATAATGATGCGTCAGCCAGCCGCCACTGTTGAGAAAGCGATACATCCAGATGGCGCCGATCAGGGTAACCGCAGAATAAACGATCGACTTGGTTTTCACTCCGCACGTCACTCGTCACATGTCACATGTCACTTCTTTTCGTTCATCGGGAACAGCATCTCGAACTCCTCGATGCGCGGGGTGCCCTGGACTTGGTAAACGCCGGGTATCCCGCGTGCGACCTCGGACGCCCGGTAATCACGCAGTGCCTGTTCCGATTCGAACAGGTAAACGCCGACATAATCGCCCGTCGACGTTTCGCGCGCATAATATTTCTGGATCAATCCGGGCACCGCCCGGAAGAGCGGCAATCTCTCCTCCAAATTCCGGACGACTTCATCATGACTCAGGCCGCTCTGGAACTTTACGAGCAAGATGTGCATCGAAACGACCTTACACGCGATTATGCACCCGCTCGCTTTCTTTTGACTAGCGCTGCGAGCCAGTAATAATCGATTCCTGCGATGAGAGCACTCCCGAGCTTCCTAGGACTCTTGTTCTTCGCGTTCCTTCAGGGCTCGGTCCTTGCCGACCCTTTGGAGGACGGGACACAGGCATTCAACCAAAACGATTTTGTCCGCGCTCTGCTGCTGCTCCAGCCATTGGCCGACGCGGGGAATGCTCGCGCCCAGAGCATGGTAGGCAACATGTTTCTTATTGGCTGCTGCGGTGTAGCTGAGGAAGCGGAAGCCGGCGTGGAATGGCTGCGCAAGGCGGCCGCTCAAGGCGACGCCGAAGCGGAATCGTCGCTTGGCGCTGCCTATCTCAATGGTCGTGGGACAAAAGTGGATTACGCCGAAGCGATGCACTGGTTCATCAAAGCGGCGGAGCAAGGAGATTCGTCCGCTCAGCGATCGATCGCCGAAATGTACGAGAAAGGGCTCGGCGCGCCGAAGAGCCGGGAGAAGGCGAAAACGTGGTATGAGAAATCGCGGAGGCGACCGGAATTGCCGCGAGAAGTGCTTGAAGGTCTCGCCTCGTCTTCGTCGATCACCCTTTACTCGCTCCAGCCTTGGGGCGGTCCCGATATTCCTCAGTGGGACTTCCACGGTCATCACATTCTCGGGAGCTTCAAGCTTTCGCCGGACCAGGCGAAGAAGGCCATCGCGGCTCTAAATGCCGCGTTGTCGGCGGGTGATGCAAACATGATTTCGATGTGCCTAATCAGCCCTCGGCACGCACTGGCACTCAAGGTCGGCGGCGACGCCTATGACATTCTGATCTGTTATGAATGCGGCCAGCTCGAGATGTATAAAAATAACCAAAACTTACCATTCCATGGCATGATTGGTCGAAACCCGGAGGTACTTAGCGGGTTGCTCAAGTCGGCAGCAATTCCCCTCGCCGATAACTCGGCCGCGCTGAAAAAAAGCTACGCAGAAGAAGCGAAGGCGGCACTCAAGCTAGCTGAACAAGGGGATGCGAGAGCGCAAGACGTGATCGCCAAAATGTTGATGCAAGGTCGTGGTGTTAAAAAAGATGAAGCTAAAGGAATTGATTGGCTGGCCAAATCCCTTGGGACTTCGCCGGACCAACCGGATTTTCAAATGACTTTGGCCAAGATGTACGCGGCCGATACAGATCAGTATTTGAAACACGATTACTCCAAAGCGATGAAGCTGTTTCAGCAAGCTGCGGCTCACGGCAACGCGGAAGCTCAGTACCAAATTGGGTTCCTTTATGACTTTGGCGACGGAGTTACTAAGGACCCTGGGGAGGCCATGAAATGGTACCGACAAGCTGCCGAGAATGGATGCGCCGAAGCGCAGTTCGAAATAGGGGTGAGATACGCGCAGGGACGGGATGCGAAGCAGGATTATGGGGAGGCGTTGCAATGGCTTCAAAAGGCCGCCAACCAGACTCATCCTCAAGCTCTTGCCTGGATGGGAACGATGTACGAGGAAGGCTGGGGTGTGCCCAAAGATCAAATGGAAGCTTATTTTTGGGACCAGTTAGCAGTGAAATATCACACCATTTATGGGAAACGGATTCCCTTTCGCCCGACGCCAGAACAATACGCGATGCTTCAGAAGCGTCTCGCCGACTGGATCGCGGCTCATCCGAAAACGGAGCGGGATTCCAAGTAATCGAAAAGGCGTGAATCGCCATATGCCGTCTTATCGAAAGCGTTTCACCGTTCTGCTGCTCGTTTCGGCTTTCCTATTCAGCGCGACAGGCCGGTCGGTCTTCGGTGAAGACCAGGAACAGCGGAACAAGGACGCCGTCTTAAAATATCTGCGGCCGGTCTTGAAGGAGATGGGAGGGAGCGGCCGGTTGTATTTGTTCACGTCGTGCGACGGCCGTAAGATCCCGCTCCGGTTTCCTCGAATTAAAGTGCAAGCGCCGTCGAAAGGCGCAAAAGGTCTGGAGGCGGTTCGCGAGATTTTCAAAGACGACAAACGAATCGCGGTCACGCGAGGACCGAACGGCATGGTGAGGATCAGCTTCGGGAGGATACCGACCGAGGTCTTACGGACAAGAATACGTTCGCTTCGTCTCAAGCCCGACAACCAGTACACCGACCTAATGGCAATATCCGCGATTCTCAGCGCAGGCGAAGTTGAGGCCACCATGCACAAGGTCAGACTTGAGCATCCGGTCGTGGTTGTAAGCATAATGATAATCACTCCGAGAGAGGGATTGCCTCATCTTCCGCCGGTGATCAGAAATCTGACGCTGGATGAAGCGCTCGATTTGCTTGCCACTACTTTCGGCGGCCTCGTCATTTCCGAACAGTGTGTGAGTTCGGACGGGACCGGTTATTTCGATGCCGACATTGAATCGGTTCTCGATTACTCGGAGCTTGAACGACGCGAGCAGCGCAGGATTCAGCGTTGAGGATTGTTTGAATCGGAAGGAGCGAAGCAAAGCTTCGAAGACAAGTGCGTTCCCAAACAGAGTTTGGGAACGAGGAAGCGGGCAGAGTCGTCGGTACAATTTTGCTATCGGGAACCCGGATTTTGTGTATCATCCGGCGTTTTCCGAACCTGAAATGGTAGCCCTTGCCCAATCTGATCGGCCGGGATCGACGATCCCGGCTACAACGCGCTCGAAGCGCTTTTGCCTGATTCTCGTTAAACCGTCGCATTACGATGATGACGGGTATGTGATCCAGTGGTTTCGCTCGACGATTCCGTCGAACTCGTTGGCGGCGGTCTATGGGCTGGCAAGGGATTGTCAGCAAAGACATACGCTCGGGCCGGATGTGAACATCGAGATTCATCCGGTCGATGAGACGAATACGCGGATCAGGCCGGAAAGACTGGCGCGAATGATCGAGGAAGCGGGCGCGGGGATGGTGATGTTAATCGGGGTGCAATCGAATCAGTTCCCGCATGCGCTCGATCTGGCGAAACCGCTGCGGGAGCGCGGGATCCAGGTGGGGATCGGCGGGTTCCATGTCTCGGGAATTCTGAGCATGATGGGTGGGAAGGATACCGATGTGCATCGAGCGAAGGCGATGGGCGTTACGCTTTTCGCCGGCGAAGCGGAAGGGCGCATGGAGATGGTGCTCAAGGACGCTTACGAGAAGAAGCTGAAGCCGCTCTACAATTTCATGGCGGACCTGCCGAACATCGAGGGCGAACCGTTGCCGCTCATTCCGGCGATCCGCGCGGTCCGCACAGCGGGCGCGGTCACGAGTTTCGACGCGGGACGCGGTTGTCCTTTCCAGTGTTCGTTCTGCACGATCATCAACGTCCAGGGACGCAAATCGCGCCGGCGTTCTCCGGATGACGTGGAGAAGCTGATCCGCGAAAACGTGGCCCAGGGATTGAACCGCTTCTTCATCACCGACGACAATTTCGCGCGGAACAAGGATTGGGAAAAAATCCTCGACCGCCTGATAGCGCTACGGACAGGCCCGGAAAAGATCAAGCTCTCCTTCCTCATCCAGGTCGACACGCTCTGCCACAAGCTGCCGAATTTTATCAAGAAATGCGCGGCGGCGGGAGTGAAGCGGGTTTACATCGGGCTGGAAAACATCAACCCGGAGAGTCTGGCGGGCGCGCACAAGCGGCAGAACAAGATCACCGAGTATCGCAAGATGCTTCAGGCCTGGAAGGAAGCGCGGATCATTACCTATTGCGGTTACATTCTCGGGTTCCCGAGCGATACGCCGGAATCGATCATTCGCGACGTGGAGATCGTGAAAAAGGAATTGCCGCTCGATATTCTCGAGTTCTTTTTCCTGACGCCGCTCCCGGGCTCGGAAGATCACCAGACGCTGGTCAACTCCGGTGTGGTGGTCGATCCCGACCTGAACAAG
>Ga0137404_10002604_pt1 | contig 11980 bp, 9 predicted proteins | sample CZOMad2_1_16fung_FD_108285 | JGI IMG/M metagenome (GOLD analysis project Ga0137404, IMG submission 108285) | Vadose zone soil fungal communities from Angelo Coast Range Reserve, California, USA - CZOMad2_1_16fungal (Illumina Assembly) | ecosystem: Environmental > Terrestrial > Soil > Vadose zone...
GCCACCTCGCTGGCCGGGAAGGCGCCGAGCAGGAGATGGAGGATGCCGTAGGTGCCGTCGTCGTGGGCGACGAGGAAGACGAGGGCCGGGTCGCCGGGGCGGAAGGCGGGGACCCCCTCGATCCGCAGCTGGAGGCCGTTTTCGCCCTCCCCCCCCGGCTCGCGGAGGACGAGCGAATCGCCCAGGTCGCCCTTGAGCGAGCGCAGGACGGTCACCCGGTAGTCGGTGGCCGGGCGCCCCACCCCGCGCGCCGGTTCCACCGCTTCCACCCGGACCTCGGCGATCGCGGCCGCCTGGTCGGCGAGCGCGCCGTCCTCGATCGGCACGTACGAGGTGGCGGCCGCCGGGACCGCCCAGAGGAGAAGAAGGAGGAGGAGAGGGGCCGCGGTGCGGGGCACCCGGCGGAACCCGGGACGGCGCGCGAATCGACCGTTGAGCATTGGTCCCATCCTCCTTAGAAGGCGTTGTTGTCGAGCCCGCCGCAGAGCTTGCCGGTCGTGCTCTGGTAGGTCCGGGTGGCGCCGGTCAGCGTGTCGGTCACGTGGATCGTGTAGGTCAAGTCCGAGAGGGCGCCGTAGAAGAAGACCACCCGGTCGGAGAACGGGATCACCTTGGTCATCAGCTCGACGTTCGAGGAATCGGTGAAGAAGAAGGTGCCGACGAGGTTCGACAGCGCGTCGGCCCCGCCCTGCCCGCTCGTGCCGTTGCCCGGGTTGCTCCAGTCGACCTGCACGGCGAAGCGCCCATTCAAGAGGCAGAGGGTGGTGCGGCCGGGCCGGCAGGAGCCCGAGGCCGGGCTCGTGGTGACACCCAGCTCGGCAGCCGCGAGCGCGCCCGGAGCGGTGCTCCAGCCGCCGAGTCTGGCGTTGGTGAAGTAATTCTGGTCGCTGCCGCCGCAGTCTCCGGAGGTGTTCTCGTAGGTCTTGAACTCGCCGGTCTCGGTGTCGGTCACGGTCAGGGTGAACTTCAGGTTCGTCAGCTCGCCGTAGAAGACCTTGAAGGTGCCGCCCCCGAAGTCGAGGATCTTGACCAAGAGCTCCAGGTTCGCCGGGTCGCCGAAGGAGAAGTAGCCGGTGACGTCAGTCGCCGGCACCGCCCGGCCGATGCCGGTCGAGCCGTCGAACTGGTTCACCCAGGAGAGCTCGACCCGGAAGCGCCGGCCGTCCAGGCAGAGCGCCCGGTCGCTCGACCGGCAGGTGCCGGCGGCGGCGTCCTTCTCGAGGTAGAGGCGGCGCAGGCCGGCCATGTCGTCCACCCCCAGGCGGGCGCCGCGGCCGTCGCCGTGGACGTTGGCCCGCATCAGCGCGTCGTTCTTGTTGGCGTCCGAGCCGCAGCTCGGGGAGCGCGAATCGCCGCAGGAGTGGAGCAGCCCCAGGGTGTGCCCGAGCTCGTGGCCGAGCATCTCCTCGACGTCCGTCGAGGGGTGGGTGCTGCGGGTGAAGAAGCAGTCGATGCCGTCGTTGGTGACGATCCCCGCCCCCTGGATGCGCAGGAAGGTCTCGCCGTTGAACCGGCCGGTCACGCCGGCGAAGAAGAAGGGGCCGCCGATGGCGAGGATGCCGCCGGTCGAGCAGTCGAAGGTGCCCGAGATCTCCTTGTTGGGGTCGCCGAAGAGGACGGAGTTGACGCCGTCGTAGTCGGTGAGCCCCAGGGTCTCCGTCGTCGTCCCCGCGTAGGTGTAGCGGATGGGGGTCAAGGGCTCGTTGGTCCAGGCGGCAAGCCCGCGCTGGAAGGCGTCGAAACCGCCCCCCGGCACCCCCGCCTGGCCGCTCGCGTTGGCGTGGAACTCGATGCTGCCGCCGTTGTCGAACTCGAACCAGCGCAGGTACTCGCCATCGTTCTCGAAGAGGGTGAACTTACCGGTCAGGTTGCGCAGGGCGCTCTTCGGCAGGTCGACGAAGTAGTCGGCCGGCCGCTCCCGGCCCTGGGCGCGGTCGGCGAGCCAGGCGGCAAAACGGTCGAGGTCGCGCGGCCGGTCCTCGCCGGCCCCCGCCGCCAGGCGTCCGGCGGGCGTCCGGCGCATTTCGGTCGCCTGGGAGAGGTTGCGCAGAGCGATCCGCCGGCCGCCCACCTCGCCAATCGGGAAGGCGCCGAGCAGGACATGGAGGATGCCGTAGGTGCCGTCCTCGCGCTCGACGAGGAAAAGCAGGACGCGGTCCCCGGGGTGGAGCGCCGGGGCGCCCGAGAGCTGCAGGCCCAGGCCGTCGGCGCGCACGCCGCCCGGCACGTGGACGACGAGCGAACGGCCCGCCGGCTCGCCTTTGAGCCGCTGCACGACGGCGACCCGGTAGTCGGTGCCGGGGATCTGGCCCGCCGCGCCCGGCCGGGCGACGTCGACCCGCACCTCGGCGATCACCGCCGCCTGGTCGGCCAGGGGACCGTCCGCGACCTGGACGTAGGACAGGGCGGCTGCCGGGGCGGCCCACAGGAGGAGGAGCGAGAATACGGCGCAGAGGAGCAGCAGGACGAAGGGACGGAGCGAGCGTGGACCCATGGGCATCTCCTCGCCAGATGGCGATCCGAAGGGCGGTCGTGCGCAGGAACCGGCGGTACCGCTGACCGGTCTTTCTTTGAGCCAGCGGTTTATTTTATCAGGTGGCGGATCGGCAAGGGGGGGCCGCCCCCCGCAGGGGGCGGCGGGGAACCCTCAGTGGCCGGCTTCGACCAGGCCGCCGGAGATCGGCGCCAGGGCCGCGACCGGCAACGCCGGTGCCAGGGCCACCGGGAAGACGCGCTCGGGGGTCGGCGGCAGGACTGCCGAGACCAGGGAGGAGAATCCCAGCGTGCCGTAGATCCGGCGGACATAGCCCAGGGTCTCGGAGAACGGCGGCACGCCGCCGAAGCGGTCGACCGCGCCCTCCCCGGCATTGTAGGCGGCGACGACGCGGGACAGGTCGTCGCCGAAACGCTCGGTCAGCCAGCGCAGATAGCGCACCCCGGCCTCGATGTTCTTCGCCGGCTTGAAGAGGTCGCGCTTCTTCATCAGGCCGAAGCGCCGCGCCGTTTCGGGCAGCAGCTGCATGAGCCCGCAGGCGCCGGCCCGCGACTTCGCCCCCGGCTGGAAGTCCGACTCGGCCTGGATCACGGCGGCCACCACCTGCGGGTTTACCGCGTGGCGCCGGGCGGCCTTGTAGATCAAATCGCCGTAGGGCGTGCGCGGGCGGGGCTGGTGGGCGTTGAAGTGCAGGATGGGCGGGCTGGGGATCTGCAGGGCGACGGGTTGCGGCGGCGGCACGGGAGCCGGCGGCAGGGGGGCCGGTTTGGGGAAGGCGGCGACGCCGCCGCCGAGCAGGGGAACGAGGAAGAAGTCCGGGGCGGCCTCCTGGGCGCGGGCGGGGCCGGCAAAGGCTGCCGCGTAACCGGCAGCAGTGGCGGCGGCGAGCAGGAGGACGGTGGTCCGGCGGGCGGCCTTCATGGCCGCCTCCGGGCGTCGTGGCGGGTCGGGGCTTCGAACGTCATGTGCACCTCCACGTCGTCGGAGTCAAACGTCCCTACAGGACGGCCCGGGTGGCGCCGGAGAGCGCGAACCTGGCCGAAAGCGGGGAGAGAGCCAGAGCAAAGAGGGCCATAGATACGGGATTCCGGGGCGCCAAGTCAAGCGCGCCGGGGGAGGAGGGGGTGCGGCAGGGGGTCGGCGGGGGGCGGGGAGCTATCCCGCCCGCCCCACCTCCCTAGCCTACACCGGCCGCCCCGGGGGGGCGGGGCGGCCGGTGCCGCTGGGGGGTGGGTCAGACGAGGACCGGTGCCTCGACCAGTGCCTCGATCTCCTCGAAGCGCGCGGTGAAGTGGCGCAGGGCCTTGGCCTGGTAGGTGAACCGCAGCCCCTTGATCTCGTTGCGCTTGCCCTTGATCAGGCCGAGGACTCCGGCCACGTAGGCGAGGTGGGAGTCGGTGTAGACCCGGCGCGGGATGGCGAGGCGGACGAGCTCCATGGTGGCCGGGATCTCGCGGCCCGACGACGGGTCGGTGCGGCCGAACATGACGGTGCCGATCTCCACGCCGCGCACCCCGCCCTCCCGGTAGAGCGCCACCGACAGGGCCTGCGCCGGCAGGTGCTGGGGCGGGATGTGGGGCAGGAACTGGCGGGCATCGATGTAGACGGCGTGGCCGCCGGTCGGGCGCATGATGGGGATGCCCATCTCGATGAGGCGCTGGCCGAAGGCTTCGACCTGGCCCACCCGGTAGGCGAGATAGGCCTCGTCCATGACCTCCTCCAACCCGCGCGCCACCGCCTCCAGGTCGCGGCCGGCAAGGCCGCCGTAGGTCGGGAAGCCCTCGATGACGATGAGGTGCTGGGTCAGGGCTTCCATGATCTCCGGATTGCGGCTGGCGATGAAACCGCCGATGTTGGCGAGGCCGTCCTTCTTGGCGCTCATGGTGCAGCCGTCGGCCAGGCTGAAGACCTCGCGCACGATCTCGGCGACCGTCCGGTGGCCCTGGCCGGCCTCACGGCACTTGATGAACCAGGCGTTCTCGGCGAAACGGCAGGCGTCGATGTAGAAAGGAATGCCGAACTCCCGGCAGAGCTCCGACATGCCGCGGACGTTGGCGAGCGAAACCGGCTGGCCGCCCCCCGAGTTGTTGGTGAGGGTCAGCATGGCGAGCGGGATCATGCCCCGCGGCGTCTCCTCGAACAGGCGGCGCACCCGGTCGAGGTCGATGTTGCCCTTGAACGGGTGCAGGGCGCTGGGATCGTGCGCCTCGCGGATCACCAGGTCCAAGGCGGTGCCGCCGTTGGCCTCGACGTTCGCCCGGGTGGTGTCGAAGTGGCTGTTGTTGGGGACGATCATCCCCGGCCGGACCAGCTGCGAGAAGAGGAGGTTCTCGGCCACCCGCCCCTGGTGCACGGGCAGGACGTGCGGGAACCCGAAGGTCTCCTGGATGGTGCTTTCGAAGTGGAAGAAGTTGCGCGAGCCGGCGTAGGCCTCGTCGCCCATCATCAGCCCGGCCCACTGCCGGTCCGACATGGCGGAGGTCCCGGAGTCGGTGAAGAGGTCTATGAAAACGGCCTCGGACGGGACTTTGAACAGGTTGTAGCCGGCCCCGGCGAGCCGCTTCTCACGCTCGGCGCGGGTGGGCAGGCGGATCGGCTCGACGACTTTGACGCGCCAGGGTTCCGGCAGCGTAAGACCGGCGGGAGCGTCGAAAGACGCAGGACGGACGGACTTCTCCTCAAAGATCATGGCATCCCCCCCAAGACAAAGACAGACAAATAACGAATAGAAGACAACTTCAACAGTGACACAGCCGACTTCAGATGGATCTCTCTCCTGCCAGGGTGTAGCCAACGGTCGAAACCGGGACTATGACGTCAGGAGAGGTGCAGATGAATCGGGCAGAGTCTAGACAGGAAGAGAGAAATGTCAACGCTGTAGCCGTATAACAAAATGCGAATAAGCAAAGGGCCGCGGGTGATCCGCGGCCCTTCCCGATCCTGAGGGCGACAGGTCTAGCTGTTGCGATCTGCGATGGTGAACTGCTGGGTGCTCACCTTCTGGTCGCCGATCCAGACCTCGACGTGGTAGTCGCCGGCCGGCCAGGCGGCGGCGTTCTGGGCCTGGAAGCTGAGCTGCGCCTTGTGCTTGGCGACGGTCTTCTGGTCCTCTCCCACCTTCTGGTTGCCAGGGTCGTACCAGGCGACCCGGACCGGCGACCCGGCCATATCGGTGCCGACCTGCATGGCGACGTAGATCGGCTCGCCCGGGGCGAACTTGTTGGCCTGGTCGTCCTGGGCGATGGCGCCATCGGGGGAGACCTTCTTGCCCAGGGTCACGTTTTCGACCGCCACCTTGCCGCTGTGCCGGGAGCTCGCGCTGTAGGGGGAGTTGGTGGCCTGGTCGGTCACTTCATGGAGGCTCCTCGACTGGCATCCCGCGGTCAGGGGGAGGGTGAGGAGGAGAAGGGCGCTCAGCGACGTAGGGGTAAATTTCATGTGGGTATCTCCTTTCTCGCTGTCGACATACGTACAGGAGCAAATCGCATACCAGGAGGGGCGCAAGCCGGGCGACTGGGGTAGAATCCCCGCCCAGTGACCGCTCCCCCGACTCCTGATCCTCCCCGCTCCGGGCGCCTGCTGCGGGGGCTCGGGGCCTGGGACGGCGCCCTGATCACGATCGGCTCGATCGTCGGCACCGGCATCTTCATCACCACCGGGGACATGGCGCGCCACCTGCCGGACGCCGGATGGATCCTCGTCGCCTGGGTCCTGGGCGGCCTCCTCACCCTGGCCGGCGCCCTGACCTATGGCGAGCTCGGCGCGCTCTTCCCGCGCGCCGGCGGCATCTACCATTTCCTCAAAGAGGCCTACGGCCCGCTCCCCGGGTTCCTCTACGGCTGGACGTCGTTCCTGGTCATCATGTCGGGGGGGATCGCGGCCATCGCGGTCGGCTTCAGCGAATACCTGGGGAGCTTCCTGCCCTTCTTCTCGACCCAGCACGTCCTCCTCACCCGGACGGTCGGCGTCTGGACCTGGACGGTCTCCGGCGGCCAGCTCGCCGCGGTGCTCGCCATCGTCTTCTTGACCGTCGTCAACTACTTCGGGTTGAAGGAGGGGGCCTGGGTGCAGAACCTCTTCACCCTGGTCAAGGTGGGGTCGATCGTCGTCTTCGTGGCCCTGGGGCTGTGGCTCACCCGCGGCGGGGCGCCGGCCGACCGGCTCGCCAAGCTCGACTTCCACTCCCAGCCCTCGGGATTCCTCTTCGCCGCCTTCGGGGTGGCGATGGTCGCCACCCTTTGGACCTACGACGGCTGGTACAACCTGACCTTCTCGGCCGGCGAGATGAAGGACCCCGGCCGCAGCCTGCCGCTCGGACTGATCGGCGGCACCCTGACGGTCGCCGCCCTCTATACCCTGCTCAACCTGGTCTACGTGCGCGCCCTGCCGATCGGGGCGATGGCCGGCACCTCCCGCATCGGCGAGACCGCCGCCTCGGCCCTCTTCGGCTCCCGGGGTGCGAGCCTGCTCGCCGCGGCGGTCCTCGTGTCGAGCTTCGGCTGCCTCTCCTCGACCATCCTCTGCTGTTCGCGGATCTACCACCCGATGGCCGAGGACGGCCTCTTCTTCCGCTCGCTCGCCGTCGTCCACCCGCGCCACCGTACCCCCGGCAACAGCCTGTGGGCGCAGAGCGCCTGGGCGATCGTCCTCACCCTCTCCGGCACCTACGAGCAGCTCTACACCTACGTCACCTTCGCCGCGGTGCTCTTCCACATCGCGACCGGGGCCGCGGTCTTCGTCCTGCGCCGCACCCGGCCGGACCTGCCGCGCCCCTACCGCGCCTGGGGCTACCCGGTGGTCCCGGCCCTCTTCATCCTCGCCTCGCTCGTCCTCTTGGCGAACACCCTGGTCGAGAAGCCCAAGGAGGCGCTCTGGGGGCTCCTCTTCGTCGCCCTGGGCCTACCGGCCTACGCCTGGTGGCGTCTGCACGGGGTGGCGGTCCCGGAGGCGGACCGGGCGTAGCACCCCCTCCTGGCTTCAGGGCAGGCGCGGGAATGTCGTCCGCGCCAGTCGCCGTTCTCACCAACGGTATGGAAATCGTGCCCGGAGAGAACGAGAGTCCGCCCACCGTGTTCCTGCTCTCGCCGGCGACCCTCCAGGGGTTGCGGGCGCAGCAGCTCGCCGCGCGCGGGGCGAGCTTCGAGACCGCTCGGCGGTTCCGTTCGGCGGCGGGGGTGCCGATCGGCGAGGCCTTCGCCTTCATGAGCGCCCTCTACTTCCGCGGCAAGATCGCCTATGCCCGGCGCTTCGCGATGCCGCCGGCAGGGCCGGCAGAGCTGGCCGGCGGCATTTTCGTCATCGCCCCCGGCTTCGGCCTCGTGCCGCCCGAGTGGCCGCTCACCCTCGAGCGCTTCCAGAAGATCCGCCGCACCCCCGTCGATCTCACCGCTCGCGCCTACCACCGTCCCCTGGCGGCGGGCGCCCGGGACCTCGCCGAACGCCTTCCCGCCGGGTCGCGGGCCGTCCTCCTGGGGAGCGTCGCGACCGGCAAGTACGTCGACGTCCTGCAGCCGATCCTCGGCGAGCGCCTCCGCTTCCCCCTCTGTTTCGCCGGCACCGGCGACATGGCCCGCGGCTCCCTTCTCCTGCGGGCGGCGAGGAGCGGCGAGGAGCTGGAATACGGCACCCTGGATCAGCCCCGGCACCGGCGCCGGGAGCGGGGATAGGGAGCCGAGAGGTGGCTCGGATCGGTTCCCGAGCAGGGCGCCGCAGGGATGTCGTGTAGAATGACGCCATTCGTTACTACCGAGAGCGACGATAGGGTGAGTGAATCGGTCATCAACGTGTCGGAGCTGACGCGCCGATTCGGTGCCAAGACGGCCCTTGCCTCGGTGAGCTTGTCCCTGTCACGCGGGGTGGTCTACGGCCTCGTCGGCGCCAACGGAGCGGGCAAGACGACGCTCATCAAACATATTCTGGGTCTCCTACGGGCGGAAAGCGGCTCGGTGCGCGTCTTCGGCCACGATCCGGTCGCCGAGCCGGTCGCCGTCCTGTCGCGGATCGGCTACCTTTCCGAGGAAAACGACCTCCCCGGCTGGATGCGCGTTGCCGAGCTCATTCGCTACTCGCGCGCGTTCTATCCCGCTTGGGACGATGTTTACGCCGAGGAGCTGCGGCAGGAGTTCGCACTCGACCCCACGGCAAAAATCAAGAGCCTCTCCAAGGGACAGAAAGCACGGGCGGGACTGCTCATCGCGCTGGCGTACCGGCCCGAGCTCTTAGTGCTGGATGAACCGTCGTCCGGCCTCGATCCCATCGTGCGCCGCGACATTCTCGGCGCCGTCATTCGCACCATCGCCGATGAAGGCCGCACGGTGCTCTTTTCGTCGCACTTGTTGGAGGAAGTGGAGCAGGTCGCTGATCACGTCATCATGATTCACCAGGGCACGATCGCGCTGAGCGCGCCGCTGGACGAAATCAAGGAATCGCACCGCTGCGTCATCGTGCGGTTTGCCGAATCGCAGCCACAGCCCCCGTCTGTCACGGGCATGCTGCGCTGGGACGGTGCAGGCTGGGAATGGACAGCTGTGTGGCGCGGCGGTTCGGGGGAGCTGCACGCTGCTGTCGCCGGCTTAGAGGGCGGCGCGCGTATCGTCGCCGAACGCGTCGCCTCCCTCAATGAGATCTTCGTCGCCCATGTCGGGATGGCCGCGGCGCCAGCGCCGGAGGCGTAGGTCATGCGTTCCCCCGCTGCCGCAGTTGCCTGGGAGTTTCGCCAACGGCATCGCTGGGGTCTGATCGCCGTGACCGGCTACCTGCTCGGTCTGGCGACGATCAAGCTCCTGATTCTCGAGCCGGGTCAGGGCATCGACTTTGAAGACGCCCCTGGTTTTGCGCTCGCGGTGGTCGTGCCGTTGACGTCGACGTTCATGTATTTCCTGGCGGTGTTCAGCTTCGGCCTTGCCGGGGACCTGGCCGCGCGCCAATCGATGTATCCCACCCGTATGTTTGCGCTGCCGGTGACGACCGCCGCGCTGGCGGGGTGGCCGATGCTCTACGGCACGGCAGCCATGGCGATCCTGTGGTTCGCAACAAGGTTTCTCGCGGTGTGGCCATCCGGAGTGGACGTGCCAATGATTTGGCCGGCGCTGCTGGCCGCGTCGCTTCTCGCCTGGACGCAGGCGCTGACCTGGATGTCGTACCCTTTGCGCGGGCTGCGTGTGATCATCACCGTGCTGTGGCTGACGGTGATCGACGCAGTCGTCATGGTGGCGCTCGAGTACAAAGCCCCCGAGCCGGTGATGCTCGCCATCCTCGCGCCGCACGTTCCGCTCGCGTATCTCGCCGCCCGCTTCGCGGTGGCACGAGCTCGCCGCGGCGACGTGCCTGATTGGCGGAGATTCTTCACTCCGCTCGGACAGATCGCAGATGCTCTGACCCGGCGGCGACTGCATTTTCCTTCGCCTGCCCGCGCGCAGGTGTGGTTCGAGTGGCGGCGGCATGGCCGGTCGCTGCCGGCGATGGTAGGGATCCTGCTGCCGTTCGAGCTGGCCTTGCTTTTCGTCTTCAACGAAACGCCAGTCATCGTTTTCGAGACACTTCTCGGTGTACTGCTCACTCCACCCTTCATGGCCGTGTTCGTCGCCGCGACGGTCAGCAAGTCGAATCACCCCGGAAGCGACTCCTATGGCGTGACGCCGTTCATGGCGACGCGGCCGCTGGCCAGCGCGTCGCTCGTCGCCGCCAAGATGAAGGCGGCGATCTGGGGCACTCTTGCCGCTTGGCTGCTGGTCCTCGTCGCCATCCCGATCGCGCTGAGATTGTCGAGCACTTCGCCGATGGTGATCGAATGGAAACGTCAGTTAATCGAAGCCGTAGGGACGTCCCGTGCGGTGGCGGTGGTGCTGCTGGGATTCTCGGCACTGTTGACAGCGACGTGGAAGCAGCTCGTGCAGAGTCTATACATAAGCATGAGCGGCCGCGAATGGATCATCAAATCGAGCGTGTTTCTAGCGCTGTCGTTTCTCGCCATCATCGTGCCACTCGCGCATTGGATCGTCGGGAACAGAGTCGTGATGGCCGCATTGTGGAACACCTTACCCTGGATGGCAGCTCTTCTTGTCTGCTTCAAAATATCCGCCGCTGCGTGGATCGCCATGCGCCTCCGTGACAGCCGGCTGCTCAGCGACCGCACACTTCTCATCGGGGCGGCTTGTTGGGACGTGATCGTGTTCGCTCTCTACGGCCTGCTGGTGTGGCTTGTCCCCACGCTGCTTTTCCCGACCTACCTTCTCGCACTCATTGCGGTCCTGGGAGTCCCCCTGGTGCGACTATCTGCGGCCCCGCTGGCGTTCGCATGGAATCGGCATCGATGACATGAAGAGCAGGAAGAGAGTCTTCGGCGCGGTTCTGATCCTCATCAGTCTGCCAGTGGTGTTGGCCCTGAGCGAGGCACTCTCTTTCTACGTTCGCAATCGGAACAACGGCTCCATCGTCTCCTCGGGCCAGAAGCGGGAGTACCTGCTCTATGTCCCGCGGAGCTACGACCGCTCGAAGCCGACGCCACTCGTCATCAGCATGCACGGCGCAGCGGGACGGCCGACCCAGCAAATGAACCTGAGCGAGTGGAACCAGCTGGCCGAGGACCAGCGGTTCATTGTCGTCTACCCAGCGGGAGTCGAGGCCGTCGGCCCCAGGGTCTGGCACGTGAGCCGAGGGCCCGGTCTCATGAGGGATGTCCGATTCATCTCGGAGTTGATCGACAAACTGGAGGCGGCCTACAACATCGATCCAGTGAGGATCTATGCCAACGGCTTTTCCAATGGCGGAGGCATGGCTTTTGTGCTGTCCTGCGTGCTGGCTGATCGGATCGCGGCGGTCGGCATGGTGGGAGCTGCGCAAACATTGCCTTGGAGCTGGTGTACAGAACATCGAGCAGTTCCGATGATTGCGTTTCACGGGACTGCCGATCCGTTCGCCCTGTACAACGGCGGTCAGTCGTGGGTTGCTCCCAGACCGTTTCCCGCAGTCCCGACATGGACGGCGAATTGGGCTCGAAGAAACCGCTGCCGACCCAACCCCGTCGAATCGGCGATGGCGGCTGATGTCACCCGCCGCGAATACGCGAATTGTGCTGACGACGCGGACGTGGTGCTGTACACCATCCACCGAGGAGGCCATCAGTGGTTCGGCGGCCAGCCGCTTCCGGGGTGGTTCGTCGGCCCTGACAGCCACAGTATCAATGCCACGCGTCAGATGTGGGCGTTCTTTCGTGCGCATCGGCTTCTCCCTCGATGTGCGGGGACCGGTCGAGGGCTCAGAAAACGAGGCCCCACGCGCGCTCGAGAATCCAGTACGCAGCCAGCGCGCCGATTCCGTAAGCGGGCAGGCGGGCCGGCGCCGCCAGCTGGGGAAGCGGGCGCGCGCCGAGCGCCGAGCGCGCGAGGAGCAGGGCTCCGACGAAGAGGAGCTGGCCGACCTCGATGCCGCTGTTGAACGAGACCAGCGCGAGCGGGATCTCGCCCGCCGGCAACCCCACCTGCGCCA
>Ga0137404_10002609_pt1 | contig 11961 bp, 11 predicted proteins | sample CZOMad2_1_16fung_FD_108285 | JGI IMG/M metagenome (GOLD analysis project Ga0137404, IMG submission 108285) | Vadose zone soil fungal communities from Angelo Coast Range Reserve, California, USA - CZOMad2_1_16fungal (Illumina Assembly) | ecosystem: Environmental > Terrestrial > Soil > Vadose...
ATCGACGATCTCCTTCGCCTTGTTGTCCTCACCTTCCTGCAAATAAGAGTAAGCCGCATAATCCAGCGCGTGCAGCTCCTCCGATTCCGTCGCCTCGCGATGCCGCACCCTCGCATACGCGCGCGACGCGTCCGCCGCCGCTCGATTCGCCGCGACCGATTCCTCCCACATCCCGAGCCGCGTAAAAATGTGCGACGGCATGTGCAACGCATGCGGCACCCACGGCGCGATTGACGCATAAACCTGAGCCGCCGTCAGCCCGCGTTTCGCCAGCGCCGGATAATCGTAGCTATGGATCAAATAATGAGTGATCCCCGGATGATTCGCATTTCTCGCCCTTAATTTTTCGAGAATGCCAGCCGCTTCGAGTTGTTTGGAAAGCATCGTGTCGTTAGGCGTCGCGTAGCCGACCGCCAGGATCGCAAGCGTATAAAACGTCTGCGCTTCCATGTCGTCCGGATATTTCTCCGCCAGTTCGCGCATCTCCTTCTCATAAGCCAGCGCCCGCTCCCGCGATCCGACCGGCCCATGACACGATTGCCCCACCGGTCCCGTCGTCGGCCCATCCGCCGCGTGATAATAAGCACTCAACGCCGCGATGAATCTCCGCTCGCGGTCCGTCACGTCCCGCGATGCGGGACGGATCATGGCCACGGCTTTATCGATCGCCGCCGTGCCCGCCTTCATTTCCTCCGGCGTCGGCGGCGTCCAGATGGGATGCCACCAGGTCATGGCAATACCCCATTGCGCCATCGCACAATTCGGATCCTTCTCCGCCACCCCTGTGAAGATCCGCCGCGCCTCCTCATAAAAAAACGAGTGCAATAACGCCACCCCCCGCTCGAATTCAGGCCGGACCGCCGCGGCCCCCGAAATCGGAAACTCAATCCGCCCTGCGGTTCTTAAGTCGCCTGGCTCCGGCCTACTGCCAGTTGCACGCTCATGCGTCCGCTCCGTCACGCCGTAGCCTGGCGAAGGCGGATTCCCCGCCGCCCTCAAATCCCCCGGCTCCGGCCCACTCGAACTTGGACCCGCATTCTCGCCCTGCCACGCCGTAGCCTCGCGAAGGAGGGACAGCGCCGCCAGTAAAAGCACCAGCCGACAAGATCCCAGTATATTCATAGCCCTACGTGTTCATTCCGGAGTTTTCTACTTTCTACTTTAGACTTTCTAATTTGCCTCTGGCCTCTCCACCTGTCGAGCCTCACCCCGTCTCAAATCATCCCCACCAATTCCTGAAGGTCGATCGCCCAGCCGACGAACGCCACCATTACGCCGGTATACGACGGATGCCGCACTAACGGAACGGCCCGCGTTCCACCACCTCATGATCCTTCTCGACCACTACATCCACCGTAAAAAATCTTCCGAGCGTAATGATCGCTCACCAGCGCAAGCTCAATCCCGCCGCGAACAGCACCACGCCCGCCACCTCAAACACCTGCCCATACGGCAGCGCCCCCGCACGCCAAATCATCGCCACGAAAACCCCGCCCCAATGCTGAGCATGATCACCATCCAGAGCACGCATAACGTGCTCCGATCTTGCTTCGTGCCGGTCTGGCTCCGGGATCGTCTTGTTATGGTGAGAAGCAGCTCCGACAGGAAATAAATTAAGCAGAGTTTCAGCGAGAGCGACATGCCGCTATGTGTCCTTTACCAATCACTACATCCTAATTCGCTAGCTCACGCAATCCCGCTACCTTCTGCGATGTTAAGGAGAGTCTTAAATCGCACTGAAGACGACAGGTAATATGAGGTTTCGCGTTCGCATACGTTATCCGGTTCTCGTTCTTTTTGGAATTTACCTGTTTCAAGCTTTTGTCTTTGCAGTCATCTATCAGCGAATCCATAAGGCAGATCCGGGAGCATTGCTTTTCAATACGACGATCATCGAACGGCAATTGGGCATGGATCGGAAGCACATCGCCGCAACTCTGGCCGCAACACGCGCAGATTTACGCATGATCGAAATAGCCCAAACCTTTCCATCGCGAATCAGAAAGCTCTCCACGACTCCAGCTCACCGTGTTCCCATTCGCGGAAGCATGTTCTTGAATTATGAGGAGGACAGTATCGATCTGACAATTTGGTGGGACCCCGGAGGTGCCAAACAGGTCGTTACAATTTCGCTTACTGATGAGAGACGACCAGACAGCAAAGGGTTCGAATACACAATTCGATTAAACATTCCCGAGAACTTCTACGACGATCGCGGTTTTCCGCAAAGCGTGGAAGGTGCCGCCCAAATTGTTGAGGCGTTCGACTTTTATTTGAAAGAGGAGATGAACCGTCTGCGACTCGAGGCTTCTGGATTGGAGCAAGAGTTGAAGCGAATAGAGCGGGGTGAACCACAATGGCAATTTGTCGAGTATTTGTATTTCAGCGTCACGAGCGTTGTGGGAGGCGCGTATGGAGATATCATGCCAAACTCAAGAACCGTTCGTATGATAATTATAGTGCAGTTTCTGTTTTCGATTTCGATCGTGGGGTTTTTGGTGAGCATCGCTGCCAAATCTCGCTAGTCGATAGCGCGATGACGCGGAGTAAATTCTCTGCGCGAAGGGGCGCCTGAATTGTGTTCTTGCCTCAGCGGGTCCCTGCCAAAAGTCTTAACACTTCGACTCTCAGGGAATCCGCTTCTGGCGAAAAAGTTTCCTCGACCTTCGCCGGCCGCGGCGATTGCACTGGAAAGTCTCCAACGACGCGCGCGGGCTTGCCACCCAAGACTACTAGCCGATCGGCAAGAAAGAGCGCCTCATTCAGGGAATGAGTTACGACCAGTGTGGTCATCCGATTCTCACGCCAGAGATTGAGAAAGACTTCGTTCACAGAGTGCCGCGTAAACTCATCTAGCGCGCCGAATGGCTCATCTAGAAGAAGGAGCTGGGGCCGAAGAGCGAAGACTTTGGCGACACCCACGCGCTGCCGCATTCCTCCGGATAGCTCAGCTGGATAGATCCCTAACGAATCAGCAAGCCCCACGGCACTAAGCCACCGAGCTGCATCTTTCCTAGCATTCCTGCTTGTTTGTCCCTGGCATCGCAACGGATAGGCAACGTTCTCTAGAGTTGTCTTCCACGGCCACGTTGAGTCAGTTTGCGTGAGAAGAATGCGTTGATCGTCGGGTTGAATGACAGGTTCGTCCCGATATTCCAAGGTTCCTCCGGCCGGTGACAGAAAACCTCCAATGAGTAAAAGTAACGTACTTTTCCCACAACCGGATGGCCCAAACAGAGCGACAACCTCGCCGTCAGTGACTTTCAACGATACTTCGGCCAAAACCATTTTCTGTGCTTCGTATCCAGCCGACACATTCTCTAACGTGAGTATCGTGTTCATCTTTCGTCTCGCTCGGGTTGGACGGTCCAGGGGAGCAATCTCATTAACGCCAGTCGCACGAACCCATCAGCGACAAAGCTCAAAACACCCAGTACGAGCATGTGACCAATCATTCGGTCTACCCGATACGCGAGATGCGCGAGCTCGATTTGATATGCCAATCCCCGTAGCGCTCCTGTCATTTCAGCGGCGATAAGACAATAAAATCCCAAGGCGACTGATATCCTCAAGCCTGCGGCGATCGAGCTCGCTGCGCCGGGCAGCCAGATGTTCCAGAGCTGGCTCCAGTAACCAGCTCGCAAACTCCGAACAAGGTAGAGATGTGCTTTGGTAATCGTGTTGACCCCGAGATGCGTGTTTAGCCAGACAGGAAACATTACACCGACAGCCACCAGCAAAACCTTTCCGAGCTCGCCAATTCCAAACCAAAGAACGACCAACGGCACCATCGCGATCGGTGGTATCGGGCGGACAAGTTGAAAAAGGCTGCCAAAAACGGCGTCAGCCCATTTTCTGGTCCCGGTAAGAATGCCAAAAAACACTCCGATGAGCGCACCTAAAAGGTAGCCAATGCCCACTCTGCGCAGGCTCGCCACAACGTCGGCAAGTAAATCTCCGGAACGGATATCTGTTCCCAACGTATCAAAGACTCGGGAGGGCGGTGGAAAGAGACGCGCTTCCCATTGAATTAGATTCCATAAAGCCTGCCACAACAAAACGGTTGCTGCAGCGACAGTAACCCTTAAAAGAATCGTTCTAGAACGCTGCGTCACGGCTGAGGGTGCGCGCGCCCATAACGTTTAAGTCGGGCAGTCATGCTCCAGCTATAGTCAGCCCACGGCATCGCACTAATCTCGTCTCTCCGCGAGCGAATAATGCCTTGCAACCGATCCAAACTCGCCTCGGCGTCTGCACCGATTGTCATACCGAAGTAACCGATGCGATCGTAATGCATTTCAGCCAAAGCATCTTCCCAGTGTTTCCAATTGGGGACCCATTGAAACATCTTAAGGTATTCATCCAGCTTTAGGTGGGGCGTGTCATAGATTCCCCGGAATTTAGCGTCTGGAAAGACTCTCGAAACGCGCGATCCGCACGAATTGCCAAGGCTCATCGCCATCGCATAGAGCCGCCCGCCGGGCAAAATGTGATTCCGCCACCCGAGCGCAACGCGTTCCAGTACTGCGGTTCCGAATGGACCACCATCCGAGTGAAGAAAGTATCGCGCTTCACCGGGAACGGGAACAAACGGCGGATTGCTGACGATAATGTCGAACCGTTCACCATTGAGGTTTTCAAAGACGTCGCTATTTACATACTCGACCTTGCCGGCTAAGCCGTTCAATTCTGCATTGAACGCAAAACAATCACCAACCCGCGGGCTAATATCCGTGGCGATTACTCTCTCAGCGCCTTCAGCTGCCAATTTTAGAGCTGCAACTCCCGCCCCTGTTCCGATCTCTAACACGCGCTCTCCGCGTTTCGCTTCGACCCAATGAGCTAGGAGAAGAGACTCATCGTCATAAAGCGGAAATACGCGCTCCCAAAGCTCCGAAGAGGGTGAGTCGCACTTAAGGAATAAATCGTTAAACGCGACGATGGGTGTGAAAGCTCGGGCTTCACCGGAAGACGCTTCAATAAGTCCAAGTTCGATAAGCGGAGACATGTCTCCTCGAAAGTCTCGGAGCGGGCGCAATGAACCCGAAAACAGACTGTGAAATTGAGAACCACCTAGAGCGAGGCAGTCGCAAAGTGTCCGTTGTGAAGCGGTGTACGCGGAGTCCCTGTGAGCAGTAGTCAATTCAGTCATGGTTTGATTGAGACGCGATCACTCGCCACTTCATTCAGCGGTCCAGGCCATAAGAATTCACGAAAAGATATGTTCGTGGGGAGCGATGGATCACCGGAACATGCCCAGGAGGCTTCCTTTTCAAGCAACGTGACGAACTCAGAGTTGAGTCCGACGCGAAATTGAAAGTTCTTCCAGATTGCATCCACTTCGGCGGGGGCTAGCTGCGTAAATGCCGCCACTTTTTTTGCTGCGTCCTGTTTGTTAGTCGCAGCGTGTTCCTCTGCCTTCAGAAGTGCGCGTAGCAATCGTCTGCACGGTTCAGCGTTCTTTTGCGCATAATCCCTGCGAGCAACAATTTGGAAAGTTTCTGTGTAGACATTACTGGTGGGAAAAACATCTGAATTATTCTTCAAAATTTGCCGAGCTTGTAAAGGATATGGTTCCCAGATGAAGAATGCGCTGATGTCACCTCTAACCAAGGTATTCACCATTTCCGCGGGGTTCATGGAAAGGGCCGTCACTTCATTGCGTCGGATACCATGATGGCTGAGAAAAGCATCCATGAAGTACTCGGCGCTGGTGCCGAAAGCAGTCGCGATTTTTTTGCCCTTGAGATCTGCCGGATTGATAATCCCGCGATCCCGGCGATAGCAGACTTTGCAGTCATCAGGCGAAGAAGCAATCGTCGCAAGTATGGCTGGAGAAAACCCAGCCAGTCCTGCTCGCATGATGGGTGTTTCAGCCGCTGTCGCGAAGTCAGCGCCGCCTCCGAGAACTGCATCGAGCGACGCCTTTCCAGTTGGAAAGGAAATCAGGTCCACGTCCAACCCAACTTTCTCCCAGTAGCCGCTTTTCTCAGCGATAATTGGCAAAGCTCCCAGCGGTACCGGATTTATTGCTAATCGCACTTTTAGAATTGGTCCCGTAGCGACCGCGTCCTTGGTTTGCAGTAAAAGCGGGATCCAAATCGCAAGAACAGCCACGACTAAAGCAATAAGTCCTACGACGACACCCGTCCATTGCCCTAAACCGGAATGGATTTCGCACCAGCGCAGCGCCCTTAGCAGAATAGATTGTTTTTCTCGAAGTTGTTGCGGAGAGATGTATTTGGCATCCGGAAAGAGACGAACCATCAACGAAGGAAGATCAAGGGGCTTAGTATTGACGTCCATTGCCCATCTTTCGGCGGTGCTCTTGTCTGCCGGCTCAAGCGAACCTCCTGAGCCGGAAAATACCACAATCTTAGAACGAGCTAGATGACCCGCGGAACGCAGTCGACCGACCAACTGGATGCCCGTATCGAGTTCATTAAGCTCATTATCAATCAGCAACAGATCGATGTCTCGACCGCTCTTTAAATCGACCTCTGCTTCAGCCCAACGATGGTAGGGAGTGCTATTAAAGTTCCATCGCAAAAGTTGGTCTGAGCGGCCACGCGCGATGGAACGGTTGTCGTCTATCACGACCGCGTTCAGTTGTTTTTCTCTTTTCATAAGCCAGGATTAACTATGCGATGTTTCGTCACTGCTCTAGATCGGGATTTAGGAGATTGAACTGGACTAGTACGGCGCATTCGTTCCGTCTCTCATCGTTAGTCCACGGTATTGCCACCGCGGCATCATGGGCACGGCAGAACAGCCGAACGAAATACCAGCCGAAACCAGATTTGCCGCTCCTTTTGTCGGTATTGGTCCCGGGCTCGCGAGATACTTGAGAGCCCTGCAGCAAGGCGTCACGGGTGCTCTTCGTCATTCCAGGGCCATTATCTACAAATTGGAGCTCCACGATTTCCGTCTCGGCAGAGTATTCGATCGCGAGTTTGATGAAACCATTGGAGGTGCCTCGGAGAGCTCTAATCGAGTTGCCCATTAAGTGGCGGAGCAGGAAGGCGAATGACTGCTCATGAATTCTAAAGCTGTTGGGAACGGCTGAAACCGACGGTGCAGGCGATCGCCTCTTAATATTTTCGCAATGGTCCGGGTCAACTTCCAAAAATTCGGCCCAGGAGTCGCGCCAAACTTGGTCGACAAAGGTATAAAAATTGGCGACTTGCACGCGGTTCAGCGGCGCTTCGCCGCTTAAGTATTTGTGATATTCATCTACGATCGAACATACGGCACCGATGTCTCTGATGATATGGCCGCATTTAGTTTCGGTCGCAGTCGAAATCGCAGCATCATTTTGAATTAAAGTAGACAGAGCCTCGCTCCTGCCTCGCAAGTTGTGAGTGATGAAAGCGGTGAGAGGTTGCACTTTTTCTGCAAATGCTGCTCGTGCGAGAGCGGCGTCATATCTCCGTTGCGCACCAAGTGCGATTCCCACGGCAGTTCCCAAGCGCTGGACCAATTCGAAGATGTGCCGTCTCATCTCCGGTTGGAGTTGTTTTGAGAGTGTGATAGATAATATGAGATCAGCGCGTAGAAGCGGCGTGCCGTTGGCGTTGCTTGTTTGCCTTAGGAGCACAGGAATTAGATACGCATGTCGTAGATCGCCGTTGTTAACCCGAAACATTCTCGAAACGCGATTTAGTTGTGCTTCACGTTCATCTCTCCGTGAACCGCTCGCGGCAATATACCGGGACCACATATTAGACTCGGCGAAGTTCTCGAGATAGAGGGAGGCCCCTGTTTCCATCACCCATCCACTGAGAGCGTCACCAGGACCGTAACAGAAGGAAGAAAAGGCTCGAAGGGTATCCATATCCTCAGTCGAGCGTACGATTTCCTTGACCTGGCTAGCCGTTAGGTAGAAATGGACCGCATCCCGCTCTAGGTGACGAACCGAAAACACACACGAAACGCCGCTTGCATTAACATTAAGATCTTGCTTCAGTTCCTCCGTTATCCGTTGGCGAAGCGGTTCGAGAATGCTATCCAAGGGCAGAAACTGTTCCTCGTATTTTTTGACAAAATTGATTGGGTCAGGCCCGGCAATAGGGGGTATTAGTGCCGAGAGTTTAACTGAAGGCTCGTCATGAGATGGGCGGGCAAGATCCAACAGTGATCCCATGAGCCGCCAGAACTCGAGCGAAGTTTCGGAGTTTTGTTGCTCGAAGATCTTTAATCTCTCGTTTTCAGCTTTTCCGGCTAATAGCCACATTGTCCACTGGGCGCGGTTTCCCAATCCGCTCGCGGCAACCAAGATTCGACACTCGCTGAGATTGTCATTGCCTCCAATCTCTTCGAGGTCTTTTCTGCTAAATGAAAGATGCTCGACGCGGCATGTCGGAGAATCGCTTTGGGGTAAACTTCCCCCAAGCTTCTGCGTTAGCTTCGTCATCTCCTTGATCGCGACTGAACGATGAACACAAAGCCCGTTTTGAAAGATGATAACCGCGGGAGCCCCAAAGAAAAACCGAAGTTCTTCTCCGATCATGAACGCTGCGTGAACCTGTCCGTCCGGATGATGCTCAATCTTTTCACGCAATCTATAATACAATTGCGTGAAGATTGCCGTTTTCTCTATCTCGGTCTGCTTTAATCGAGTGATATCCCGTCTGCGCCGCCCGCCTGTTCGTGTTATTGTCTGAGCGGCCCGGATGGCTGCCGAGAGTAAATCGCTCCAACGTACAGGCTGAAATAGGGGGACGTTCATAGTTTCGGCTACTGTGTGGCGTTCTACGAGGAATCTTTGGTCTTCCGTCGCCAGATCACGACGCGGCTCATTCTGTGTTCAATTTCCTAAGGTTTCCAAGAGAAAAATTCGTCTCATCATTGTCGAAACGGAAAGTGATAACATCGCCATCATCTTCCCAATACAGCGTGTCGGACTTGAATCAGGAAATATCGTTGGAGAGGTTCGCTCCGCCTTTATGCTCGCCACGAAGAGGAACCAGCGTTCGCAGCACGCCCGGTCCTCCAGGGCGAACCCGCTTCTTCAACGGATCAGAAGTCAGAGCTTCGTCACGGCAGATCCGTCCTTCGTATCGGAAAAGATCTTCAGGTGGCTGCGGTCAGCGATAGATTAATCCTCGACGTGTTTCGCCGAATGGTTCAATTCGGAGGACGGCTGAAAGCGAGGAGGATGGAGGATATAGGCTGGAAGATGGCGTCTTGAACGCAGACCGGAGACGGGAACCAGAGCAAGACATCTAATGTAACGATTCTGTGACGAACTCATTTCGAGCTGGCCAAATCGAAAGTTGATAGTCGAAAGTTGAGGGGTTGAGAGAAGTGATCGGTGGCCGATTCGCGGAATTGGTCGGGCCGAAGTCGGCTAGTGCCGTCGATTGGGGTTTAGAGAATGTCCCTGAGCATTGTTTTCATCTGTCTCCCGCCTCCGCACGAGGCTACGGCGGCAGGTCCGCCTTCGAGGCTACTCCGAAAAGTGTTCGCGAGCGGGCGGCCCGGCGCCTCAGTTCTCGGTGATGGTGATGCGGAGGTTATCGAGGTAATAGGCGCGATAGCTTTCCGAGGTGCCCCAGATTCCGATGTCGATGTAGAGGGTGCCGTCGGCGGCGGCGAGGAGGTTGAGGTCGTAGCTTTTCTCCAGCCATTTGAAGCCGGAGTGGTTCACGGAAGCAAAGTAGAAGGTAGAAAGTAGAAAGTAGACGCGGCAGGGTCGAAAGAGAGCCGTAATCCGAACTTACAGGGAAGGTCTTGTCTGCCGAAACGAATCAACTTTTGCGTGCGTTGGGCCTCCTTTGGGGCAGGCTCGGATCGGCGCGCTTTTATGTCGCGGCGGCTCTCGGCATCGTTCTCGCGCTCGCCGCTGTGGGCTTCTGGCATGTAATCGCTCCGCCAAATCAGGGGACGAGCGTAATCGCGGTCGCATCGCCGTCGACCACGCCGGCCTCGAACAACAAAGCCGTCGCCCGCGTGTCGCCTGGCATCCAATTAACCTCGCCGTCTGCGACTCCTGCTGCTGGCGAACTGGAGCGATCGATCGCCATCACCGACGTTACCGAGACCGAGAAGAGGGGACTTCGGGGCGAGACGTTCATTGTCGCCACCATCGGAATGACGGCCCGGACAACGGCCGACAAGGACAACATCGAGATCCGCGTGTTGTTCTTCGATCTCGATCGCAATAACGAGATGCGGCCGACGGATGCGCAGGTGACTTATCAATGGCTCACTCCGATCCGGGATTGGGCCGATCCAGCGCCGAAATATTTGGCGGCGACTTATCTTCAGCGGCGGCCATTTCGCCGCTCACCGGAGCAACTCCGCTATGGGGGTTTCGTCGTCCGCATCTATTGCGATGGAAAATTGCAGGACGAACGGTCGAAGCCCGAAGCGTTGATTGCCGCTCTGCGAAGCAACGCGGCGCCGCCAGCCACGGCGGATGCGACGACACCGGTGTCGCCTCCGTCTATATTACGCCGTAGTCCCGATCTGCGGGACGAAGACAGATCGCCGACACCTTCGATGTCACCATCTCCAGAACCACCTACGTCGCGCTCGCCTGCTCGCGAAGACTTTCGGAGTAGTCCTGACGAAGGCGGACCGCTGCCGTACGGGAAACCGATCCCGGGCAAGCCCGGGTTCGTTCAGAGTCCCTACGATCCGAAGTTCATCATCGATGTTCGCGGCTTTCCGCCCGGGACGCTGGTGAACGATCCGAATACGAACAAGCCGTTTCGCATCCCGTAGGAGAGGAAAAGTAGAAAGTAGAAGGAGAAAACGAGCGGCTCCACATGAGCATGCGCGTTGGCAAGAACGGCGGAGCTGTGTCGAAGCTACTGCGAGATTATGCGAGAGCTGGCGGCGTCGTGGGAGAGGGCGCGAGCGGCGGTTGGAAGACGAGCATCTGGGAGGCGTCGTCGAGGGCTTTTTCGAGAAGCTCGAGATCGACGGGTTTGGCGAGAACAGCGATCGCGCCAGAATCCTCCGGATGCTCGGTGGGCGACCAGGCGGAGACGAGGATAACGCGGGCCGCGGGATCCTTGGAGACGATGTTGCGGCAGGCGGTGGCGCCGTTCAGCTTCGCCATCCAATAGTCCATCAGGACGACGTCGGGTTTGTAGCGGTCGTAGGCTTGGATGGCTTCGAGGCCGGAGCCAACCACTTCTACGACTTCGTGTTGGCAATGCGAAACGAGCGCCGCCAACGTTGTTCCCACACTTCTTTGGTCGTCAGCGATGAGTATGCGCATACGGGATTTACAGAACTTTCCATGCCAAACGCGGAGGCGCGTTTTCGCTGACATGCTCGAGAAATTTTCGCGTTGGCACGAAGGAGAAAGCTTTGGAGAGTCTAATGCTTTCCAAAGTAAGAATGGAGCAAGCAGGGCGAGCGACAAAGACGGTGCCAGCCGCGAGGGTAGCGGAGAGCGAAACGGGAGTTGAGCGAATCAATTAAGAAGGAAGAATTAAGAAGTGAATCCAGACCTGCTGAACGTTTCCGATTACGGGCGCGCTGCCCGCGGGAAGCTGCGGAAGGATGTAATCGGGTATTACGAAGGCGGCGCGCTCGATGAGATCACGCTACGGGAAAACACGGCGGGATGGGAGCGGCTCAAACTTTACTACAAAGTGCTGGCGGGAGTCGGCCCGCGCGAACTCGGCACGACGGTTCTCGGACAACCCATCTCGATGCCGATCTGCGTAGCGCCAACGGCGTTTCACAGACTGGCGTGCGAAGAAGGAGAAGTCGCGGCGGCAGAAGCGGCGAAGGCGGCGGGGACCTTGTTTATTCTGAGTTCGCTGTCGAACACGGCGATGGAGAAGGTGTTTTCGCCTTCGCAGGGCTACGGCGTAACAGGCGCGCAAGCGGGACCGCCGAAATGGTTTCAGCTCTATATATATAAGGACAGAGGGATCACGAGGGAGCTCGTGCAGCGGGCGGAGGCGGCGGGAGCCGAGGCGATCGTGCTAACGGTGGATG
>Ga0137404_10002612_pt1 | contig 11954 bp, 7 predicted proteins | sample CZOMad2_1_16fung_FD_108285 | JGI IMG/M metagenome (GOLD analysis project Ga0137404, IMG submission 108285) | Vadose zone soil fungal communities from Angelo Coast Range Reserve, California, USA - CZOMad2_1_16fungal (Illumina Assembly) | ecosystem: Environmental > Terrestrial > Soil > Vadose zone...
GACGTGGAACCGTTCGTTCGCCACGCAGAGGACCGGGTCCGCGGTGCAGCGGGAGCCCTGGACGGCGGCGGTGTCGACCGTCACGCCGTCCACGGCGAGCGTGTAGCTGCCGGGGGGCGCGTCTTCGATCAAGCCTTCGTGCCGGGGCAGCGGCACGCCGTTGAGCGTCGCGCTGCCTCCCGCCCAGGCGTAGGCGAGAAAGGGAGTGGACGGCGCCGACGGCGAGCCGGTGATCGGGATCGCCTTGAGCGATCCGGCGGCCGGAGAGGCGAAGGGCGCGCGATTGGGGACCGGCGCCTTGACCGTCGAGGGGCCGCCGAAGCGGTTGACGATCACGTTGTTGAGACCGCCGACGTCGTAGCCGCCGCGGCCGGGATCGGTGAACGTGTTGACGTAGATCCGGTCGCCGAAAATCGGGCTGAAAAAATCGTTGCCATTGTACTGGAGCGTGTTGACCGGGCTCGCGCCGCCGAAATCGACGTCCCACAGGGGCACGCCGGTGTTCTGGCTGAAGAGCGTCCCGGACAGGACGCCGCTCGCGTCGCCCGGGCCGGCGTGCGGAAGGCCGCTCCCCAGGGGGATGGCGTAGAGCGCCGCGCCGAGGCTCCCGGGGCTGCCGTTGGCGATGAAGCGGGAGCTGTCGACCGCGACGTTCGAGGCGCCGGAGAAGATGGCTCCCCCGGAGCTGTCGGCGGTGTTGCCGGCAAAGGTCGTCCGCGCGATCTGCGCAGCGGATTCGCCGGCCAGGAAAAGCGCTCCGCCGCTGCCGCGGCCGATGGCGTCCGAATCGAGCAGCAGCGAGTCGGCCAGGGTGAGGGCGACGAGCGAGCCGTTGATGGCGCCGCCTGTGCTGCCCACCGCGGTGGGGCTCTGGACGACGTCGCAATCGTCGAAAACGGAGCCGGTGATCTGTACCGGGGTGCGGTTGGTCGCCAGGGTGCCGTCCGGAGTCAGCCCGTCCAGGCCATAGAGGTGCTGGCCGTCGCCGGCCGCCAGGAGGCACCCTCCCGCGTTGCCGGTGGGACCGCCGCCGGCATGGCGGCCCTGGAGCAGCGAATCGGCCACGGTCACCCCGGCCGGCCGGGGGTTCTGGCCGCTCGCGGTCAGGCTGTCGAGGAAGTCGTTGGAGAGCGCGCAGATCGCCCCGCCGACGGCCAGGCCGGTGCCCGCCACGTTGCCCCCGTTCCCCTGGAAGGTGGAGCCGGAAACGTTGATCAGCGCGCGGTAGCTGTCGAGCGCGCCGCCGAACTGCGCCTGGTTGTCGACGAAGCGCGACTCTTTCACGTCGAGCGTGGTCTGATCCTCGACGTGAATGGCGCCGCCGGTGGGATCGCCCGGCGGCGGACAGCAGGGCTGCGTGGCGATGAAGTTGGCCTTGAAGGTCGAGCGGGTGACGGACACGTAGGCGTGCGGCGTCGCCGGGATGGCGGTCCAGGTCCCCAGGGCGAAGATGGCGCCACCGACCCAGCCCGCCTGGTTGTCCTGGAAAAGAGCGTTCGAAACGTGGAGCGTCCCATCGGTCACGTTGATCGCGCCGCCGTGGGAGGACGGTTCCTGATCCGGCAGGTTGACGCGGTTGCTCAGGAAGGCGCCGCCCATCACCTCGACGGTCGACTCGTTGACCAGCATGGCGCCGCCGCTGGTGGGCGAGCTGTTGCCGATGAAGGTACAGTTCATGAAGGTGACATTGGAGCCGTTCCGGACCTTGACGGCGCCGCCCGCGACCCCCGCCGCCCCGGCATTGTTCTCGAAGCGGCAGCCGACGAAACGGGCCTCGCCGGCGTCGACGGTGACCCCGGCCGAAAGCGTCGTAGAGCCCCCGCCGCCATTCCGGAAGATCAGGTTCTCAAAGCCGATCCGCCTGCTCTGGGAGTGGTTGGTGTTGCGCAACACGAAGATCGGATGGCTGGCGCCGCCGTCGAGAACCACCGCCGCCCCCGAGGCGGCGCGGATCGTGAAGCTCTTGCCGGGGTTCGTGACATGGAAGCCCGTCGTCGGCGCCACATAGGTGCCCGCGGCCAGCTCGATGGCACCACCCGCCACGACCTGCGAGATCGCCTGGTCGAGCGTGCGGGCGTCCTGCGGTACCCGCACCAGGCCCGGCGTCGCGGCCGGCTGGGGGACCACGGTCCGAGCAGGAGCGGCCAGCACGACCGACGGGACCAAGGCGAGAAGCAGCAATGGAGACAAGCACTTGGAGAACTGCACAGGAGGACCTCCGATTTTCACTTAGCTATTGGAGCATAGTATAACATGGGATGAATGGCTCCGGGCCCGCCGTGCTGGAAGGTGTTAGACTTCCGCCGTGACCCTCCCGACGCAGCTGCTGACCGCTGTCCCTTCGTCACACTAGCGGTAGAGCCTGCCGGACACAGTCGAGGCCAAGATGGTTCTTGCTCCTGCCTGTCCGCCTCTCGGAGAGTTTCGGTTCACCGAGCACGCCCGATTTGAACTGGCGCGTCGAAGCATCCTGGAAGAGGAGGTTACCGCCGTGCTGCGCGCTCCAGCACAGAGCGAGCCCCAGCGGTTAGGGCGGTGTGTCTACCAGGAGCGCACCTGGGATGCAGCAGCATCGAAGTTTTACCTCTTGCGGGTCTTCGTCGACATGGATCGCGAGTCGCCGGAAGTGGTGTCCGCCTACAGAACGAGTAAAGTAGCGAAGTACTGGAGGCCCCATGCGAGTCATCTATGACGCCAGAACGGACACCTTGAGCATCCTCCTCAGCAGCCATCCGGTCGCAGAGAGCGACGAAGAAAAGCCCGGCGTCATCCTCGACTACGACGCCAGTGGAAACGTCGTCTCGATGGAGATCCTCGACGCCTCCCGGCGAGTGGATGAGCCGAATCAGATGGTCTATGAGCTGGCTGAGGTCGGCTCCGGCTCTCGCTGAGTGCTCCCTCAGCCCACCTCCTCCGCCCGGATCCACGCCCCCAACACCGGCATGCTCAGCCGATCCTCCTCAGTCACCAGCAGCCGCCGCCGGAGCCAGCGCCGGGTGGGCGGGTCGATCTCCGGCCTCTGGTCCTGGGCCAGCGCCACGAGGGCGGCGCGGGCGGCGGGCGGGGCCTGGAGGAGATTGCGGAAGTAGGAAACCTCCTGGGCCAGGACGTCGGCTTCAATCCTTGGCACGTCCTGGAGGGTCGCCTGGCGTCGATCTTCGGCGTTCAGGAGGTTGACGAGGAGGGAACCGTAAAGCTGTACGAGGTTGGGCTGTCCGCCCGTGCGCTCGACGATCGCCGTCGCGACCTCCTCCGGCACCGCATCTTCCGGGAACTCGGGGATGGGATGGCGAAGGAGATCCGTGGCGGTCTGCCGGTCGAGGTAGCCGATCCGGATCTCCCGCGAGTTGATCAGGTGGTCGTGCCAGAGGGCGTCCAGATCCTCGAACGGTGCGGTGCCTGCCACGAGAATGCGTACCCGTCGCCGGTGTTGGATCGTGGCTCGCAAGAGACCCATGAGTTGGAGCAACTCGCGGTTGGAACCGGGAAACAGGCTCTCCAGGCGTTCGAACTCGTCGATACAAAGGAGAAGGCGGTGACCGCCTGGAAGGTCGTCCAGAGATTCGAGCCAGCGACTCCCCGATTCGAAGGGCGAGCCCTCTGGGAGGTCTGGCAAAGTGAGCCCGCGATCTCGTCGCGCTTGTTCGCGGGCACGACGGGCCAAAGCAGAGAAGAACGAGGCAGGTGAGTCGATGGGGTTGTCCTGAAGATCAAAGAAAACGCAGACGGCGTCCGGCAAGAAAAGCGGCAGCATCTTCAATAGCGAAGTCTTGCCGCAGCGCCGCGGTCCCAGGAGAGCGATCGAGCAACCCTTGCCGGGTTCCCCCAGTAGCGTCTCGACCGTTCGCACCAGCTCCTCTCTCCCACGGAAAAGATCTCGCCCCTGCTCATGGTCGAGCGGGTCTTTGGGACGGAAGGGGTTGGGGAGTTGAGCGGTGGAATCCTCTTTCGCTTGCTGGAGCAGCTCTCCCACGGCCAGTTCCCAGACTGGCAGTGGGCCGGAGTAGAGAGCGCGGGCCAGCTCCGAGTCCGCCCCTCGCAGCCGATTGCGGAGAGCGGCGAGCTCATAGCGAGCACGTTCCAGCTGTCTGTGGCGATGATAGGGATTCTCTGTGTTCATCACCGAGTTGAGGTAGCGGGAGGCCTCTGCGAAGCCTAAGAGGAGAGGGTCCGCTTCCTCAATTCCGGGGAGCCAGACGCCGACCAAATCCGAGGAGAGGAGTGGAAAGTCTTGGGCCTTTGCGGCCTGCATAAGCTCCAGGGCCTGGAGTTGGATCAAAGTTCGGCGCCCGATCGTTCTCTGCCCAGGCGCGATGGCGCAAGCTGCGAGAACTCGTTGTGCCAGTTCGGGGTCGCGCTTGGCGACGAGGAGAATGTGCTGGCCGAGAAATGGATAGGGCAGATAACTCAGGTCATGGTACAGCACTGGAGAAAACCGAAGAAGTGGAATGCCACGAAAGCGTTCCGTTCCATAGAGTACGCTTTCTAGGAGAACCTCGAAGGGATAAGTGAAAAGCCGGCAGTAAACTATAATTACCGAGAGGACTCCGGCTAGACCTCCGACTATGCCTCGGACCAGGGTGATGGCCGCGGCGATGACCACGCCGACGGCCGCGGCTCCAGCCACACCTCCGGCGGCGCCTTCGGCCACGCCTCCGACCACGCCATAAGCAATGCCTCCAGCGACGCCGATGGCGACGCCGTCAGCCACAGCTCCAGTACTACCTGGGGCGAGTGCGACTGCGACCGCCACGGCCACACCTTCAGCAATACCGACTGCGAAGCCAAAGGCCATACCTCCAGCCAAGCCACAGATTAAGGCGGCCTCATTAATCTGAACAGGTATGCCTGCTAGGCGGAGACCACCAAACACCAGTGTTACTGAAGTAGGTACAACCAGGAAAAGAACTGTCAACCTTCGAAGATAGGCGTGCAGAGCGTCGCGCTCAGAAACAGACTCTCTGTTCCTCCAGAGTTTCCAACCCGAGGCATCGGGTTCTTCAATGCCACAAGCTTTCAACCGATGATTCAGAGTTACCGGCTGCATAAAAAACATCCAGATGAACTGCACATATCCCGGGAGCAAAGGCGTGTCTTTGCTCACGTCTCCTCCCGCAGCCAATCCGCGAGTACCTCCCCGAAGAGCCATCCCTCGTCGGTGACCAACCCGCGCATCCGCAGGCTCAGCCGCAGGCAGGCCCGGCCGGAAATCGTCGCTCTCAGGCTCTCGCGGTCCCGCGGGTCGAGCACCCTCCACAGCTCGCGAAGACTGGAGGCCGCCTCGGTCCTGAAGAGATCCAGGGCCTGCTCGGTCGCCTGGCCGTTGCGCCTGGCGTCCCCTAGGTGTCGGCCTAGCAACTGGAGATAGAAGGGGTGACGGCCCGCCCAGCGGAACAGGAGTTCGCGATCCTGGGGCGCGAGGAGCCCACCCCCCCTAGCGATCAGCAGCCTGGCTTCCGCCGGCTCGAGCAGCCCCACCCGCTGGAGCTCGAGGCGGTTGAAAAAAGGAGAGGCCCGGTCGGTCTCTCGGTAGAGAAGATCCAGTTCTTGGCAGGACGCCAGGACGAGCACAATCCGGCCGAGCATCCCGCGCAAGCGCTCGAAGAAGCGGTGCTCGAAGCAGGGCACCATGCTGTCGAGCTCGTCGATCAGGAGGAGGGGTGGCAATCCGGGGAGGCCCTTCGTCTGCACCCACCGCTCCAGGGCCTCTGCGGCCAAGTCAACCTCCTCGCTACAAGGGCGTCCCGTGATCTTCTCGACGAGGGCTTGCGGTGAGGCCCCCTCCGATCCTCCTCCACTCAGCAACTGGACCTCCCGTCCTTTGTCGCGCTGCTTCTCGAACCAGGTCTGGAGCACGGACGACTTACCGATCCGCCAATCTCCTACTAGAGACACGCTCCGGCCCTCCGCGAGCGCTGCTTCGAGACGACGCAACAATTGCCGCCGGCCAACGAAGTGTGGTGCCATCACGGGGGTCCAGGGATCGTAGGGATTGGAGATAGCGGCTTGTTTCGGTGTCTCCGTAAAGAACCAGGTGAGTCGGCCACCGCGGCTGTCGTTATAGAGACTGTCGTCGTCGAACCAGTGACCGCGCTTCGCAAAGCTCCGGAAGCGGAGATCCGCCTGGAGGACGTGCCCTTGGGCATCCAAGGTCAACGTGCAGACTTGACAGGCGTTCGGGTAGCAATCGGCCCGGTGGCCTTCGTAGAGACAGCCTGCGGCCAACTGACGGACCTTGCGGTCGGGGTCTACCCAGGTCTCGACCTCGGTCTCGTGGAGATGACCGCGCAGGACCAGGTCGGCCCGGCCATGGAGGAGCCGGCGGCAGGCGGCGCCGTCCGCCAGCTCGCCGAAGGGGTGGTGCATCAGGACGAGCCGAAGGCCCGGGAGAGGGTCCCCCTGGGCATCGTTCGTGAGGCTCAGAACCTGACTATCGGTCAACCGGAGCTTGCCGGCATCGTGGTCATCGCCGCAGAGCCAGGCGGTGTCGAACCCGATCAGGTGGATGGGAAAGCCCCAGCCCGGCATCTCCAGGGTGGCACGGTAGCCGAGCCGGCCGTGGGGAGACCGCTCGGGGTCAAGCTCCGGACGCCCCAAGACCTCTCGTACCCAGTGGCGATAGCCACTCTGTCGAGCCAGGATCTCGTCTCGCCAGCCGGCCTCGACCCCAAGGGGCGGCGGCCCACCGGCCAGCCAACGCGCGAGCCCGAGCTCGTCCACCTGGGGACCGACCTCCCGGAGGCGCTTCCAGGTCGCCTCGTGGACGGGACGCTCGATGTCGTGGTTCCCAGGGATGACGAAGAGGCGATCGGGCGTGAGGTGGAGGCGCTCCAGGAGAGCGTGAAGGAACTCTCCGGCCTTCTCATACTCCTCGCGGAGCCCCCAATCCGCCGCGTCCCCGGTGAAGCAGACGAGGTCGATCGGTCCATCCTGGAGCAATTCCGCCAGATTGCGGTCCCAGGCCTCCCCGAGCACCCGGCGGCGGCGCCAGGGTTCCTGCTCCCGCGACCCGCGCTCGTGCAGGTCGGAGACATGGAGCAGGCGTAGACGGTGGCGCAGGTCGCTCATAATCATCCCGCGAGGGAGACAGCATTTTCGGATCGGAGAGAAGGGTACTACAAAGCGGGAGAGAGTCTCGGGCCTCGCGAAGCCGCTCAGGCGATATCGGCTGCCACCCCCCTCCTGTCCTCCCCCCATCCCCATCCTCCCGCCGGCCCAGGGGGGAGGGACCCGATCGGAAGCTTCATCTAAGGACTCTGACCCTACGATAAGAGCCGGCGAGGACGCCGGCGCTCCCAGGGATCCTCCTCGGCGGTAAGGTAGCGCCGATGGGCGATCTCAACGACGAACCGCCTCACCGCTCCCGGTCCTCGCGGACCAGATCGGCGCTGTCGCTCTGCAGCCGAGCCGCCAGACGCTCCCGCCATTGCTCGGCGAGGGCGCGAGCCTCGCTCGGCGAGAGTCGGGCCGAGGCCTCCAGAATCGCCTTGACCTCTCCTTGCAAGGATCTCCCATGCTGCTGGGCCTGACTCTTCAGCCGGTCGAGAAGCGTAGGATCAAGGTCGCGGACGAGAATCTGCGCCATGCGCTTCACCTCCTAGAAAGGGCGCCTCAACATAGCATCTGGGAAGGTCGCCGATGCTTCGCAACCCTCACGGTGAGGTTTCTGCTCAGTTCGGGAACGTAGCGCGGCGTCCCAACGCCGTCCCGGCACCTCCGCAGCGTCGAGGAAACCTACCGCAGCCGCCCGGGAGTCCTTCCGAGACGGCCTAGACACTCTCCACCGTCCTCAGGAACCTGGCTTCGTGGATCAGGAACCCGGCGCGAGCTCGGGGAGCGCGCCAAAAGGCAGGAGACCTGTCCCCAGGACAAGGGGACAATTGGGGAAGGCTTCCCCCAAATTGGGGAAGGCTTGCCCAAAGTTAGGGAAGGGTTGCCCGATTTCGGGGAAGGGTTCCCCAACTTCGGGGAAGGGTTCCCCAAAATTGGGGAAGGGTTCCCCAAGATGGGGGAACTCTTCCCCAATTTCGGGGAAGGGTCGCCCGATTTCGGGGGAGACTTCCCTCAAATGGGGGAAGCGTCGCCCGATTTCGGGGAAGCCTTCCCCACTTTGGGGGAAGCGTTCCCCAATTTCGGGGAGGTCTTCCCCGCCGGGAGCGGGTGGGGTTCCGCTCGCGGCGACAGCCGCAGGGCCGGGGGCGGACCGGCGGGCGTCCGGCGGTCTCTCGGGGCCGCCCTCCGACCGTAGCACAGCCGGCGGCCCCCCGGGGAGACCGGTCTCCGGCGACCCTTTCGCCATCCACGCGAAGGCTCCAATCCTTGCCCGCGCAGTGTTATCCTAAGTGCCAATCTCTGAATAGGTCGGCGGGGAGGAGTCCTCGCCTGGAGTGTAGCTTGGCGCGCCTGAACGAGCAATTGGAGGCGAAGTACGAGATTCTCGGCACGCTCCGCGAGGGCGGCATGGGGGCGGTGTACATGGTCCGCCACCGGCTGCTCGAGGAGATCCGGGTGGTCAAGGTCTTCCGCCCCCAGGCGCCGGGACGGAGCGCCGCCGCGGAGCGCTTCTTACGCGAGGCCAAGATCGCCATCCGCCTGCACCACCCGAACATCGGGCTGCTCCACGACTTCGCCGTCGACGAGGATGGCACGTCCTACATCGTCATGGACTACATCGACGGCTGGACCCTCCTGGAGGTGCTCCGCACCTATGGTCTGCCGCCCCTCCCCCTCACCCTGGAGATCGCCCGCCAGGCTCTGCGCGCGCTCGCCTATCTCCACCGGCAGCATGTCGTCCATCGCGACATCTCGCCCGACAACCTCATGCTGTCGCGCGACGACGAAGGCCAGCCGCAGGTCAAGCTGATCGACCTGGGGATCGTCAAGCCGATGGAGGCGAGCGGCGGCGGGCTGACCAAGACCGGGGTGTTTCTGGGCAAGCCGCGCTACGCCTCGCCCGAGCAGTTCGAAGGCCAGGGGATCGGCCCGCAGAGCGACCTCTATTCTCTCGCCGTGGTGCTCTACGAGCTGCTCACCGGCTGCTGCCCGATCGAGGGGACCGACGCGGCGTCGCTGATGGCCGGTCACCTGCTGCGGCCCCCCCTGCCCTTCGAGGAGGTCGACCCGCAGGGGAACGTGCCGGACGACCTGCGCGCCGTGATCCTCCATGCGCTGGCCAAGAAACCCTTGGAGCGGATGCCGGGGGCCGAGGCGTTCGGCCGCGCCATCGTCCAGGTGCAGGAGCGCTACCTGCTCACCGACCCGACCTTCGACGAAGTGCTCGCGATCCTCCTCCCGCCGAGCCCGGGGGGCGGCCCGGACGCGGAGGAGGACCCGACCCAGCTGCGCCTGATGCGGCGGCTGGAGCTCGTCTCGGAGGACGGAGGACCGCCGGCGTCGTTCAGCCGGGCCCTGGGCCTCACCTCCCAGACGACGCGGCAGGTCTCGATGCCGCTGCGCGGCGTCCCCACCCAGGAGGGCCGGCTGCAGGGGGAACCGGTGGAAGAGGCCGAGGAGGACGACGCCTGGGACCGGCAGGAGATCGACCGGAGCGAAGGGCTGCCGAGCCCGCTCCCCGCACCGGCCCCGCAAGAGCCGGGACCCGGGGCCGGGCGCTCCGCCCGGATGCGGGCCGCGCTGGCGCTGGCGCTCGTCGGCAGTGGGATCGGGTGGTATCTCCTGGCAGGGACCTCCCGGCCGGCACACCGGGCGGGGGGGCCGCTCGCCGCGCCGCTCGTCCCGACGAGCGCCCTCTCTCTCCCGCCCAAGGGACCACCGCCAGCCAGCCCCCCCCGCGGCCGGGTGCGGCCGATGGAGCGCGGCGACCTCATCCTCCCCGGCACGGGGGGGGTCGAGCCGGTGGCCCGCGGCCTGCCGACCTACGACTACCCCCCGGCCGCCCGCGGCAGCGGCCGCCGGGCGAGAGTGCGGGTGGCCCTCCTGGTCAGCGAGAACGGCAGGGTCCTGGACACGCTGTTGGCCGAGCGCGATCCGTCGGGCCTGGGGTTCAACGAGATCGCCTTGGACGCCGCCCGCAAGGCGCGCTTCCAGCCGGCGACCCGCGACGGCCTCCCCGGCCGGATGTGGACCGAGCTGGTCTTCGACTTCGCCGAGTGAGCCGCCGCCGTCCAGTGGTATGCTTAAGTAGATCCAGTTTCTCCATTTCCGCGCCGGACAGGAGGAAGTCGCTTGGCCTTGTTGACCGAGCAGATCGACGGCAAGTACGAGATCCTCGGCAAGATCCGCGAGGGGGGCATGGGGGCGGTGTACAAGGTCCGCCACCGGCTGCTCGACGAGATCCGGGTGGTCAAGGTGGTGCGCCCGCAGGTCGAGGGCAAGAGCGCCGCCGCGGAGCGCTTCCTGCGCGAGGCCAAGGTGGCGATCCGCCTGCGCCACCCGAACATCGCGACGATCTACGACTTCGCCGTTGACGACGAGGGGATCGCCTTCATCGTCATGGAGCACATCGACGGCTGGTCGCTCTTGGACGTGCTGCAGAGCTACGGGCCGCCACCGCTCCCCCTCGCCCTGGAGGTCGCCCGCCAGACCCTGCGCGCCCTCTCCTACCTCCACCGCCAGCAGATCGTCCACCGCGACATTTCGCCCGACAACGTCATGCTGGAGCGGGACGGCGACGGGCGGCCGCTGATCAAGCTGATCGACCTCGGGATCGCCAAGGCGGTGGGGTCGACGGGCGACGGGCTGACCACCACCGGCATCTTCCTCGGCAAGCCGCGCTACGCCTCGCCCGAGCAGTTCGAGGGGCGGGGGATCGGCCCGCAGAGCGACCTCTATTCCTTCGCCGTGGTGCTCTACGAGCTGCTCACCGGCCGCTGCCCGGTACATGGCCAGGACGCGCCGTCGTTCATGGCCGGCCACCTGCTGCGACCCCCGCTGGAGTTCGACGAGGTCGACCCCAAGGGGACGGTGCCGGACGACCTGCGGGCGGTGGTCCGGCAGGCCCTGGCCAAGAAGCCCCAGGACCGGATGCCCGGGGCCGAGGAGTTCCTCCGCTCGATCGCCCAGGTGCAGACGCGCTACCCGCTCGCGGCGCGCGACTTCGAGGCGGTGCTCGGCGTCCTCCTGCCACTGGGGGCCGATGCCGCCGATGCCGCCGAGGGCTTTCCGGCGACGAGCCCACCCCCCGGCTCGACCCAGATCCGCCTCGACTGGGAGTTCGGGGCGGTGGCGACGCCGCCCCCCGACGCCCGGACGCCGGCCCCGGTCCTGGTGACGGCCCCGGTCCCCCCGGCTCCGGTTTCACCCGCTTCCACGCCGCCGCCGCGCCCGGAGACCCGGCAGCTGCCGACCGCAGCAGCGCTCCCGATAACGGCGCTCCCGATCGCGGCGCCGAGGCCCGTGCCGGCGAGACCCGCCGCCACGGCCGCCGGACCGGAGCTCGATTTCCCCTTGAAGCCGCGCCTGGACGAGGACGAGACCTGGACCCTCCTCCCCATGCGCCGGGGCGGCGAGCGGACGGCGGTCCCACCGATGCCGGCAATGTCGGCGACGTCGGCGATGTCGCGCGAACCGCCCCCGGAGCCCCGCCGCCGCTCCTTCCAGGCCGTCGGGATCGCCGCGGCCCTGGTCGCCATGGCCCTGGTCGGAGCGGGGATCGCCTGGCACTTCGCCCCCGGCGGACCACCCGCTCCGCCGCCCTCGGAAGCTTCCCGCACTCCGGTGCAGAGGGCTTCGCCGGGGCCGGTCTCCACCCCCGGGACTCCAGCGGGATCGACGGGATCGCAGGCGCCGCCGGCCTCGGCGATCGACGTCGAATCCCGGCCCGTCGCCACCCCGCCGGACCGGGAGCCGGCCCCGCCGGGCGCCCATCGCGCCGAGGCCAAGCCGCCGCGGCTGGTGCTGCCCGAGGAGCCGGCGCTCACCGTGACGACCGAGCCGATGAAGCGCGGCGACCTCATCCGCCCCGGCCCCGGGGTGTCGGCGCCCGTGCCGCTCGA
>Ga0137404_10002614_pt1 | contig 11948 bp, 10 predicted proteins | sample CZOMad2_1_16fung_FD_108285 | JGI IMG/M metagenome (GOLD analysis project Ga0137404, IMG submission 108285) | Vadose zone soil fungal communities from Angelo Coast Range Reserve, California, USA - CZOMad2_1_16fungal (Illumina Assembly) | ecosystem: Environmental > Terrestrial > Soil > Vadose...
GGCTTCATTCACTTAAACACCCGAGCAGCCGCGAAATTCCCACGTACAGGCGGGTCTTTGGGACCCACTCCAGTGCTATCGGGCCTATCCGCCGCACCCGTCCGCCTCGAAGTCGTTATCCATGGCCGGGTAGCGGAAAGGGCGCAGGTGGCGGCTTCCGCCATGGGAACCTTCGCGCCATCCTGGTCTTAGCCGAAGTTGCCCTGTCAATCGTGTTTTGACCGGCGCTGGCTTGCTGTTGCGCGGTTTCTTCGTTCTCACTCACGTTGATTTGGGATTTTCTCCAGATCACACCCTGTACGCCATGTTAGCCCTGCCCCGGACGACCGCTACGACACTGCTGGCCAAAGAAAGCTCTTCTTCGAGCGAGTCCTCCGGTCGCGTGCAAGCCTTGCCGGGTGTCATCTCTTCGGATGGTCTTGTGGAAGGGGTTTCGCCTGATTTCGGCAGGCACGGTTATCGGTGTGTGGGCCAGTCTCGGCCTGACGCGTCTTCTGGCCAACCAGATTCGAGGCGTTTCGGCCACCGACGCGTGGACATTCTGTGCCGTCGTTATCCTGTTCCTGGCTGTTGGACTACTCGCCTCCTACCTGACGGCTCGCCGCGCCGCTCAAGTTGATCCACTCGTCGCCCTCGACTACGAAAAAGGGCGCCGACCCGATTTCTGAGATTGCGCCCTTTCACACCTCCTTTTCTCGTCTCAAGGGCCAGACGCCGGGTTGGCACCATAATGTTCGCAAGCTTCTGTTACAATGTCTTCTGAGCTTCAATCAGGTTTTGTCCCACCAACTCCCTGATTGGAAGGACGTTCCACTCTAGCCGCGCGTCCGCAGTAGCACCTTTTGCCCCTTGGGAGTGTGAGCATGTCTGGCACGGTCCGCTCGGATCATCTGCATCACTCGAATCGATCTTCCCGGGCCCTGCAGCCGCTGCGCAACCTTTTGCTCCGCGTCGGGTTTGTTGATGAGTCGCGGCATCATTCTGCTCATGGCGGTCAGCCTGTGCCTGCCGGTTCTCACAGTCGAAGTCTCTTTCCTTCCTTGCCGAGGGATTTCATGCGTCGGCGGCGTCTGCTCCGCAACCTCAGCAACCTCCTGTTGATAGGTGGCCTGAGCGTTGGCGCTGCCTATGTCATCACGCGACCGGTAGGTGGCCAGGGCTTCACGCCGGCCGCGGGAGCGCGAAGTGCGCTGCTAAACCCTCCGGCCAAGGCGGGTTCGGCGCCTGGGAGTTCTCCGCTTGAGGCAACGGCAGACAGTGCCGCAACTACGACTAGTGACGCCATGGAAGGCTACAACCTTGCACCGGGGTCGCACACCGTCGCCGAAGTCTCGGACCTCGTGCTGCACGATGCGAAGCGCAATCAAGACGTACATGTCCGCGTCTTTTATCCGGCTGAACCCGGCAAGTATCCAGTCATTATTTTCTCTCACGGCGCGGGCGGCTCGCAGACGTGCTGCGAATCGCTCACGCAGCATTGGGCCAGCTACGGTTACATCACCATTCAGCCGACACACCGTGATTCCGCCATACAGCGCCGCAACGGTGGAGAAGAAGACATTCACTTCCAGCGAGCGGTGCGCGACGCGCTGCAAAAACCGGCGCTATGGGCGAGCCGGCCTGCGGATATTTCCTTTGTGATCGATTCGCTCACTGCGCTGCAGAGCCGCATCCTCGGACTCCAGGGAAAAATCGATACCGAACACATCGGCGTTGCCGGCCACTCCATGGGTTCGTACACCGCAGAGGCCATTGCCGGCGCGCGCATCGATTTACCTGGCCACCCCGGAACGACTTTTGCCGATCCGCGTGTGAAAGCGGTTCTGTGCCTCTCGCCGCAAGGCCCCGGCCAGTTTGGTTTAACCGAGCACTCTTTCGACGCCATCTCGCTGCCGTACCTTGGCGTTACCGGCTCGCTCGACAGTCTGGGTCCGATGGCCAGCCCGGCATGGCACAAGATCCCATTCGATCGCAGCGTGGAAGGCGACAAGTTTCACGTCTTCATCAAGGGCGCGAATCACATGTCGTTCATCGCGACGCGAACTGTTTCCACTAGAACGTCGCGTGGCGAAGCTATCCTTGACGATACAAATTCCGCTGCCCTGGCGTTCTGGGACGCTTACTTGAAGAACGACGCCAGGGCCAGAAGCTATCTCAGCTCGAACCGCTTGGAAGCGCAGAGCCACAACGCCGCCAAATTGTACCGCCGCTGATCGCGGGATCCGTCAGCGCCCATTTTCTGTTCCCCACTAAGACTTGCCGGCCTACATGGCCTCGCGTGCTAAACTTTCTTTCAACTTCTCGAAGGAGTTCTGCCTGGCCCGCATCGAAAACATTGACGCAGCGCTGCTGAATTCCTTCCTCTCGCAGACCGGCCAGCCTCTGGGAGCCCTCTCAGCAGAGTCCCCGTTACTTCTGGTGTTCCTGCGGCATTTCGGCTGCACCTTCTGCCGCGAAGCCGTCGACGAAATCGCCAAAAAACGTGAAGCCATTCAAGCCAAGGGCCCGCTCCTGGCTTTCGTGCACTTGGGCACCGAGGAGCGGGCGAAGATTTTCTTCACACCCTACGGCCTAGCGGACGTGCCACGTTTCGGCGACCCGGAGGGACGTCTGTATGATCCATTCGGCCTGATGCGCGCCGAGTTGCGGCAATACCTGAACAGCGAAAGCCTCTTTCGCATGGTCATGGCCTGGATGTCCGGGCACTTCGTGGGCCTTCCAGCAGGCGACGTCCAGCGTATGCCGGGCGCCTTCCTCATGCACGGCAACCAGATTCGCAAAGCGTTTCGCCACAAGCTGGTTTCCGACCGGCCGGACTACGTCGCACTGGCATCGCCAGAATAGGTTACCCACGCCTTCGGCGGTTTTCATCTCTCCCTGCAATCGCCGGTTTTCCACATCAATTCCATGGGCAGTCCTTTCGTACTATTGACGCTATTACTATGCGCTTCCGACACTGAGAACAGCATGGCCCGCTACTCTGCGTTTCTTGGGCGCAAGGTCGAGGTGCAATACCGCGCCGGTGACATCCTTCTGCCCGCTTCGGGTACATTTGTGGCCGATTCAGGCCGCTCCATCTTCCTCGAGCAAAACTTCGAGTTGCGCGGGAATAAGCTTTTCCGCTGGGAAATCCCGTACCAATACATCGTCAAGATCGAGCAAATGCCGGACACGGAAATGAAGCTTGCGGCCAGAGTTCGCGCGCCCCAAACGAGCGAGGCGCAGGAAGAAGCCGATCCCGAGCCGGCACAAAAGAACCAAGCTCTGAAAGCCCAGTCTGCCGTCGCGGGAGCCACCGGTGGCGGATCCGGTCTGCTGCCAATTGCCAATCGTCCGCATCGCGCCTGATTTCACCCATTCTATCGAAACCCAGTAACGTTCGCGCTTTGCGCGAATGGGCTACAATTGTGGCCGTTTTCCGGAGGCGTGCGTTGAAACCTGCCGTGGGATTGATTGGGCTTGGCCTGATGGGCCGGCCAATGGGCATGAATATCTTGAAGGCCGAGTATCCGTTGACAGTCTGGAATCGCACCGCTTCGCGCGCCGATGAACTAGTGGCGGCTGGCGCCAAGCTGGCCAGATCGCCGCACGAAGCGGCGGCAGCCAGCGACTTCCTAATCTCCATGGTAAGTGATCCGCCAGCACTCGAAGAAGTGCTGTGGGGCGAAGGCGGCGCAATGGCTGCGCTCAAGCGCGGCGCGATTTACATGGATTCGAGCACGGTGTCGCCGAACCTGGCCCGGAAGGTTGCCGCAGCCTGTGCAGAACGGGGCGCCAGATTTCTGGACGCGCCGGTGACCGGCGGCGACTGGGGCGCACGCAAGGGCGAACTAGTATTCATGATCGGCGGCGATGCCGACACGTTGAGGGAAGCCGAGCCGGTAATCGGCGTGATGGGCAAGAAGTGGTTCCATCTCGGGCCGAACGGCGCTGGGCAAACCATCAAGCTGGCTATGAACGCGATTCTCGCGCTGCAAGTGGGCGCGCTGGCGGAAGCTATCGCGCTGGTGCGGGGCGCCGGCCTCGAAGGCGAGAAATTGGTCGAAGTAATGCAATCGAGCATGGCGCGCTCCGGAGTACTGGACGTGAAGGCGCCGAATCTGCTGAAGGGCGAGTACGTGCCCAGCTTCCCGCTAAGGTTGATGCACAAAGATTTGAGCCTGGCGCTCGACTTAGCCAACCAGCTTGGCGTTCCGCTGCCAGCGACGGCTGCCGCCCGCGAGACCTACAGCGCAGTCAAAGGCGCGTCAAAGGAGGACCTCGACTACTCGGCGGTTATGAAGTTCTGGAATCGCTGATTCCCTTTTCACTCCCTAACCGGCGGCGGGCAGAAGTGTCACGAGATCGCCGAGCCGATCCAAGTAAATATCTGCGGGAAACGCTCTGCGGTCGTAGATGCCGAAACCGTAGTTAACGACGGCGGCAAAAGTGCCGGCATTGCGTGCAGTCTGCACATCGATTTCCGAGTCTCCAACCAGCATCGTCCGGTCCGCAGACGTTCCTAGTTCACGCAGAATTACGTTTGCGCCGAACGGGTCAGGCTTCTTGGTTGCAAAGCTATTGCCGCCATAGATCACGCGAAATCGATCCGCTAATCCCAACGCCTCCAGAATGCGTATGCTGACGCGAACAGGTTTGTTGGTCAAAATTGCCATGGGCAGATGCGCGAGTCCGTGGAGTGCTTTGGCTACTCCTGGATACAGGCAGGTGTTGTCCATCTTGTGTGCTTCGTAGTACGCCAGAAAGTATTCGAGTCCACGCTGGCAGTCCTCTGGCGATGCCTCGGTGCCCAGAGCCTTCGCCACCAGAGTTGGCGCCCCTCGTCCGATGTAGCCGGAGATGATGTCCTCGTGCAGTTCGCCACGGCCGAGTTGGCGCAACATGGCGTTCACGGAGAGGATCAGGTCGAGTTTAGAGTCGATTAACGTGCCATCGAGATCAAAGATAAGCGCGCGTACCTGTGGGAACCCGGGCTGTGCCATAAACATTTATTTTAGGTCTGTCCGCGCATTTTCAACAGACTGCAATCCTGCTGAAAGAATCGTGCGACACGCTGCTCCGATTTGCCGCTGAGTTCGCGTAAACTGTAAGGCTTCGCGAGAACGAAAAGCGTTACCGGAGAACAGGTCACTGGAGAAATAATGGCCCTGGTCCATCCCTTCCGAGCGTACCGATACAATCCGGCGAAAGTGGCGTTTGACCGCGTGCTGACGCAGCCCTATGACAAGATTTCGCCGGCGATGCAGCAGCAGTATTACGCGGCCGATCCGCACAATCTGGTCACAGTGGAAAAGGGCAAGACCTATGACGGAGATTCCCCGCAGAACAATGTGTACACGCGAGCGGCTGGGGCCATTCAGGATTGGATCGAGAAGAGTGTGCTGGTGGCGGATCGAGCGCCGGCGTTCTATGGATATACCCAGGAGTTCACCGTTCCCGGCACGCCGCAACGCATGACGCGACGCGGATTCATCGGCGCCGGAAAACTCGAAGAATATTCCGCCTGCGTGGTGTTCCGGCACGAGCACACGCTATCCGGACCAAAAGCGGATCGCCTCGAATTGCTGCGCAAGACGCAGATGCACACTGGGCAGCTCTTCATGCTGTATTCCGATCCGCAAAAGCGGGTGGACAAGATTCTGAGCGAAGCCGGAACTTCCGGCGCGCCGGCCACCGAACTGCAGGATGAGTACGGCGTGGGGCATCGCTTGTGGGTGATCGATGATCCCGCGCGCGTAGCCGCCATTCACGCGGCGATGAAAGACCAGAAGCTGGTGATTGCGGACGGACATCACCGCTACGAAACCGCGTTGATGTATCGCAACGAACGGAGAGCGCAAGCGGGCGGCAGCATTAACCCGGAAGCCCCGTACGAGCGGGCGATGATGACGTTCGTCAACACCGAGAGCGCAGGGCTGCTGATTCTGCCCGGACATCGTGTGGCAGCGCACCTCCACGACTTCCGTTGGACGGACGTGCGCCGCCACCTGGAGCCATGGTTCACCGCGGAAACATTTGCGTTCGCGCAGGAAGGGGAGAAAGCCGGAGCACGGGAGAAGTTTCTGGCGCGGCTGGCGGAAACGCGACCGCAACGCGCGATCGGAGCGTATCCGACGGCTGAAACTGGAAAGCAGGCATACTACCTGCTAACGCTGCGGCCCGGAGCTGATTTGTATCGGCTGTTGCCGAATGTTTCGCCTTTGCAGCGGGAACTGGACGTCGTGTTGCTGCACGAAGGGATTCTCGAGCCGGCGTTGGGAATCACGCCGCAAGCTGTGACGTCGGAAGCGAACCTGACCTACGAGCGCGAGGCCAGCGCGGCCCTTGACGCAGTCGACCATGGCGCAGCTGAAGTAGCCTTCCTTCTGAACGCGTGCGGCGTCGACCAGGTCATGAAGATTGCGACGGCCGGAGAAGTGATGCCGCAGAAATCGACCGATTTCTATCCCAAGATGCTTAGCGGGATCACTATGTACCGGGTGGAGTGAGGCGGTAGCAACGGGGCAAGGTCCATGCGCCCGCAATTGACACTCGCGGCGTCCGCGTTTTACACTCGTGTTTCAATTTGCAGGCTGGGGAAGCGGGGAAGGCCGTGAGATTCGGCCGCGGTCCCGCCACTGTAAGCGGCTCACAGCCGTAAGCCAGGGTACCCTCTCCAGCCGCAGAAGCGCTCGTTCTTCGCGAGAGAGAACGTGGCTGCAAGCCCCAGGGGTCTCGTGGGGCTTTTTTGTTGGACAATCATTTCCTCGCCGGGAGACAGTTGAATTTCGCCATGCGCCCTCGCTTCACCGCCGCTTCTCTCAATGCGTTTATGATCTGCGCATTGTGCTCGCCGACGATGCTTCGCGCGCAGTCTGCGACACCGACGCGTGCAGTTCCCGCGCGTTTTCGCGAAGTGGTCGATGAAACCGGGCGAACCGTTCGCGTTCCGCAACCGGTTCTTCGAATCGTGTCGCTCGCACCCAGCTTGACCGAAACAATCTACGCGCTGGGCATACAAGATCGGCTCGCGGGCGATACCGATTTTTGCGACTATCCTCCCGATGCACTGAAAAAGCCGAAAGTAGGCGGCGGGCTGAACCCCAGCCTTGAAGAAATCGTAGCGTTGCATCCGGATCTTGTGCTTGCAGCCAAAGCGTTCAATCGCCTGGACACGGTGCTAGCCCTGCAAACGCTACACATTCCCGCGTATGCCACCGACCCGCACACCGTCGACCAAATTGTTTCTTCGACGCGGCATCTCGCGGATATTCTCGGAGTTCCGGATGCCGGTGCGAGCCTTACCGCCGATCTCGAACACCGGCTTGCAGATTTGCAGGAGCGCCTCGCTAAGTCAGCGCCGCGCCGTGTTCTATTCGTCGTCTGGGATGAGCCGCTGATCTCCATCGGCAAGGACACCTTCATCGCTGACGCGCTGCGTCACGCGGGCGCCACATCGATCGTCGACTCCACGCAGGGCTGGCCACAAATCAGTCTCGAAGAAGTGGTGCGCCAGCAACCAGAATTCCTGGTTTTTGCCACGGCCCACTCTTCCGGCGGTTCGGTCGACCTCGAGGCGTTAGCCAGCCGGCCCGGTTGGCGCGGCCTGGAAGCGGTCCGCAACCGGCGCTTTGCCGTAATCAGCGAGGCGGTGAATCGTCCCGCGCCGCGCATCGTTTCGGCGATCGAAGATCTTGCGCGGCAGCTTCATCCGGAGGCTTTTGAACCGCCAGCGAATACTTCCGTAACCTGGGCAAATCAGAGTCGTCAGGCGGTTTCGGAGGCGTGTTCATGCGCCCTCTGAGCTTTGGTTACGTCCTGAGCCGCTGCGCTCTCCTGGCGGTATTGCTCTTCCTGGTCATCGTCGTTGCTCTCAAGCTGGGCGCTGTACCCGTTTCGCTCTATGCGCTGGCCCGTGATCTCATTCGCGTTGCTCTTCACCAGACCAGTGAGCTCTCCAGCGACTATCGGCTCATTATTTTTGATATTCGCTTGCCGCGCATCCTGCTTGGCACATTCGTCGGGGCATCGCTCGCTGTTGCTGGAGCCAGCTTTCAGGCTCTGTTGCGAAATCCGCTCGCGGATCCTTACATCCTCGGCGTGTCGAATGGCGCGGGTGTCGGGGCCATGGCGGCGTTGCTTCTCGAACCGCACATTCCTTTCCCCGCGGCACTTTCCGCGCTCTTCACTCCCGTAGGCGCGTTTTTGGGCGCGCTCGGCACGATCGTTGCGGTCTATTTCCTCGGCCGGCGGAAAGGCCAAATCGACAGCAACACGTTGCTTCTCGGCGGAGTCATCACGGCTTCATTTCTCTCTGCAATCCAGATGTTTCTGTTCAATACCGTCATGGGTCGCGACCTGCACGGCACCGCGTTCTGGCTCATGGGCGATCTTTCAACGACCCAGCAACCCATCGTGAGCTGGGTCGTTCGCTTCGGCTTCTTTGTTGCGGCTGCGGCGATTTATACGACCGCTTCGGATCTGAATCTGCTGCTGACCGGCGAGAAAGAAGCCATGCACCTGGGCGTGGACGTTCGACGGGTTTCGTTGGTCGTCTACATCGCTGCCTCGTTGCTGACCGGTATCGCGGTTTCGGTAAGCGGAGCCGTGGGCTATGTCGGGCTGCTCGTCCCCCACGCCATGCGTTGGATATTCGGCTCCGACCATCGTATTTTGATTCCGACTGCCGCGTTCGGTGGTGCGATCGCGGTTGTCATCGCGGATACGGTCGCGCGAACGGTCGTCGCCCCGGCGGAACTCCCGGTAGGCGCGATCTCTGCGCTTGTTGGTGCTCCTTTCTTTATTTATTTGCTGCGCCGGAGATTCGCATGAGCAGCGTTGCTCGTTCAGGTGCCTTCGCCGGACGCACAGATGTTTCGCGCTCCGCCGAGGTGCGCCTCAGCGTCGAGCAAGTTAGCTACGCGTACTCGCCAAATCCCTCGAAGGCGCCGCTATTTACGTTGGAAGCAACCAGCTTTCAGGCGAGAGCTAGGGAAATTGTTGCCATTCTCGGACCCAATGCCAGCGGCAAATCCACGTTGCTTAAATTGATCGCAGGGTCGCTCGCGCCCCTCTCGGGACGAGTGCTGCTGGATGGCTTCGTGACCCACACTCTGCCGGTACGCGCGCGCGCGCAGCGCATTGCCATGGTGCAGCAGGAAAGCGTGCTGCTGTTTCCTTCCCGCGCGTGGGAATTTGTGTTGCAAGGGCGTCATCCGTATAGCCGAACGCTCCACTTCGAATCTGATGATGACATGACCATCGCTCGCAATGCGCTCGCGCAAGTCGGCGCTGAACATTTGAGCGACCGCTGGATGGACCAGATTTCCGGCGGCGAACGGCAGCGCGTGATTCTGGCGCGTGCCCTCGCGCAGCAGCCCCTGTTGCTTCTGCTTGACGAACCGACGCTGCATCTCGATATCGGCGCTCAAGTGGATCTGCTCGAGGGCTTGCGGCGCCTCGCGTCGGAGAATCGCTACACCGTGGTCATCGTGACGCACGAGCTGAATCTGGTCGCCGACTACGCAGACCAGGTGGCGCTCATGCAGCGGGGCCGTTGCTTACGGGTCGGCACGCCGGCGGCGGTGTATCAACGCGAATTGCTCGAACAAGTCTTTCAGGCGCAGCTTTCCGTGGAGCTCGGCGCAAGTGGCCGTCCTCGCGTGACTGTGCTTTCGCAGACGCAGTGACCACGCGCTTCTTTTATGCGCGCCCACTCGTCTTAACCTATTAACCTCGGCCCGCGGTCCTGCCGCGACATCTCGTAATCCACAGCGGGCGTCCGCGCCCCTCACAATCACCGCAGATTTCGTGCTCGGGAAGACGGGCATCGTTCGCCGCTCAGATCACAGTGCAACGAACATGTACAAGCCGTCGCCGCCGCGCGACTGTAAGGCGGAGTCGATTGCTCAGCGATCGCAGTTGAAACATTCGCTCAGCATTCGCACTTGAAAGCGTTAGCTCGCCATCCACTGCAACTTTTCTTGCGGGAAGGTAGCGAGCAGCACCACCGCCAAGCCAGGAGACCGGCGAAATCTGCAACTCCTTCAGCTCCTCTCGCTGAAAGAGACAACCTTCAACTCCCGCGCGTGAGGGAGCGGAGGAGACCAATGCCTACATTTCGCCGCAGTCTGATTTTGCTTCTGATTCTTTCGGTTTTCTATCCTGCTCTCGCGCTTTCCCAAAACAAAGCCCGAGACAGGGCCACCATACAAGGCCAGGTCCTCGATCCCGATGGGCGGGGCGTCGCCAACGCCCACGTATCTCTGTTCTCAGGTCTGGCTTCCCTTGAACAACGCTCCACGGATGCCGATGGGCGATACAGTTTTGCCGGACTAACTGGCGGCAAGTATTCGCTCATCGCCAATGTCCCCGGCTTCTCGGACCGCTCCGCCGAAGTGGAAGTGCAGGACTCTAAGTCGGTCAACGTCGACCTGCACCTGAAAATCACCGCCGTCGAGGAGCAAATCGTCGTGTCCGCTTCTCTTGACGAAGCGCTTCCTTCGCAAATCGGTTCGTCCGTCAGTGTCATCAGTCAGCCGGAGATCGAAAATCGCGACGCTGAGAGTGTGCTGCAGGTTCTGCGCGGCGTCCCTGGAGTGGAGGTCAGCTCAAGCGGACGGCGCGGCGGAGCGACCAGCGTCTTCATCCGCGGCGGCAACTCCAACTACAACCTCGTTATGATCGACGGAATTCAGGTCAACCAATTCGGCGGCGATTTCGATTTCGCATCGATGGCCACGGACGGCGTCGAGCATGTCGAAGTCTCCCGTGGTCCGGAAAGCGCCCTTTTCGGCTCCAACGCCGTCGCGGGCGTAATCAATATCGTCAGCGAGACTGGCGACGGCCCGCCGCACTTCTCTTTTCTAGGAGAAGGTGGCAGCTTTTCCACTTGGCGCCTCGCCACCGGCGGCAGCGGGCTAACCCACGGTTTCAGCTGGGCGTACAATCTCTCGCGGCTCGATTCCGATGGCGTCGTTCCCAACGATTACTACCGCAATCAAAGTTCTTACCTGAGCTTCGGTTATTCGCGCAGCCCCAGGCGCCAATTTACGTTTCACTTTTTTGGCAACGCCAATAGCGCCGGCTCGCCCGGAGCGTACGGCTCCGATCCTGATCATCTTTTTTTCGGGCTCGACCCCACGTCTCGCGATAAGCGCAATCTCTTCGCTTACCAGGCGAATTATTCCGAGCAGTTCACTTCGCAGCTAAAGCAGGTCTTCTCGGTCAGCATCGCTCCAGACCGTTCGTTTTTCATTTCCTCGTTCGGCGACTCTTTCCTGAAGAACCTGCGCGTCACCGTAAACACTCATGGTGAGTGGAACGCCTCGAGCAAGGATGTGTTCGTCTACGGTTTCGAGTACAACCACGAGCAGGTACAAGATACGTTCATCGCGGACGCCAACAACACCGCCTTCGTTCTTCCTCGCAACATCTATGGATACTTCGCCGAAAACCGCTGGCACCCAGTTCGGCGCTGGTTTCTCACCACCGGCTTGCGAGTCGATAATCTTCGCACCGACTCGCTTCCGCCAGACGGGTTCGGCTCCCGGCCTTTTATCCCGGCCAGTTCCGTAACCAAAGTTAATCCGCGCGTCGCCACTTCCTACTTGCTTCGCGAAGCGCCTTCCGACACGCCTCTCGGCACCACACGCATTCACGGCAGTTTCGGCACCGGCATTCGCGCCGCTGACGGCTTCGCCATCGCTTTCACCAACAATCCCAAACTGAAACCCGAGAAGAGCATGAGCGGCGATGCTGGCATCGAGCAGCGCTTCTTCGCCGATCGCGCCATCTTCGACGTCACCTACTTCTACAACCGCTACAAGGATCAGATTGTCACGCTGGGCGGTTCGCTCACCAATCTGAGCGCGTTCACTTCGGACAATCTGGCCAATTCCCGCGCGCAGGGGCTCGAGACTTCGCTGCGCCTTCGTCCACTACGCTCGCTCGACATCTCGGCGCAATAC
>Ga0137404_10002621_pt1 | contig 11935 bp, 9 predicted proteins | sample CZOMad2_1_16fung_FD_108285 | JGI IMG/M metagenome (GOLD analysis project Ga0137404, IMG submission 108285) | Vadose zone soil fungal communities from Angelo Coast Range Reserve, California, USA - CZOMad2_1_16fungal (Illumina Assembly) | ecosystem: Environmental > Terrestrial > Soil > Vadose zone...
CCCGAAAGGGTATCGGGGGTTCGAATCCCTCCCTCTCCGCCAGAGTTCTTAATATCAAGCACTTGCATGTCGGATTGCTTTGTTCGTGAAGTGGAGAGAGAGTTCCGCTTTGGGCGGGGAGAAGCTCTTTTTCTTAACATCCTTTTTCACAGCGCGTCATAGCCGCAACCAAACACTGTCGTAAGCTTTCAAGCTGTCAGCCGTGAGCAATCAGCTTTAGCCGATGCACAAACCCTTCGTTGTAATAATCCCTTAAACCACGGCAGTCACAACTCCACGGCAGTCATTGACTTGCACTCGCATCCCGCCTAACATATCTCGACTCCATGATTGGCCAAACCATCTCTCACTACCGCATCGTCGAAAAGCTGGGTGGCGGCGGGATGGGCGTGGTCTACAAGGCGGAAGACACCCGTCTCGACCGTTTTGTGGCTCTGAAATTCCTGCCCGAAGAAGTGGCCCGAGATCGCCAGTCACTAGAGCGTTTTCGCCGTGAGGCCAAAGCAGCCTCCGCTCTTAATCACGCGAATATCTGCACCATTCACGACATCGGTGAGGAAAATGGCCAGGCGTTCATTGCCATGGAGTTTTTGGATGGCGTAACGCTGAAGCGCATGATCGGTAACCGGCCACTGGAGATGGAAACCCAGCTGTCGCTCGCCATCGAGATTGCCGACGCTCTCGACGCCGCTCACTCGCTAGGCATAGTCCACCGCGATATTAAGCCCGCCAACATCTTCGTGACCAAGCGTGGCCACGCCAAGATTCTGGATTTTGGGCTGGCCAAGGTGACCACATCCGGGGCGAGGCTCGGATCCGACACTAACGAAGAAAATACGGCGGGGCTACACCTGACGAGTCCAGGTATGGCGGTGGGCACCGTTGCCTACATGTCGCCGGAGCAGGCGCGGGCGAAAGAGTTGGACGCCCGTACTGATTTGTTCTCGTTTGGAGCCGTCCTCTACGAGATGGCCACGGGGCTGTTGCCTTTCCGCGGCGAGAGTTCTGCAGTCATCTTCCGCGAGATTCTGGATCGTGACCCGGTTCCCGTAGTAAGGCTGAATCCTGACCTTCCGCCCAGGCTGGAAGACATCATCAACAAGGCTTTGGAGAAAGACCGGGAAATGCGTTATCAGCACGCTGCGGATATGCGGGCCGACCTAAAGCGGCTGAAGCGGGAAACGGAATCGCGGCAGGGCGTACCAGCTAGTTCGGGGTCGGTCGCGGTCGCACGGGAAAGCGGCTCCCAGGTCGCCCCTCAGCCGTCACCAGCATCCGGTTCCTCCCCTGCGCTTGCTACATCTCCGTCATCGAGCGCGGCGAAGGTGATCGAAGTTCCCGTCGCGCGTGGCAAGAAACTTGGGAAGGTTCTGGTTCCCGCCGCCGTGATACTGGTCGCCGCTGCAATCGGCGGAGTGTTCTACTTCCGCTCGCGCCAGACTGCACACCGCCTGACCGAGAAGGACAGCGTCGTTCTCGCCGAGTTCGCCAACACCACCGGCGATCCGGTCTTCGACGGTACGCTGCGGCAGGGGCTGTCGGCGCAACTGGAGCAGTCGCCGTTTCTGAGCTTGCTTTCTGACCAGCGTGTGGCGCAGACGCTGGCGCTGATGGCCCAGCCCAAAGACGCGCGGCTTACACGCGAGTTGGCCCGCGAGGTCTGCCAGCGCACGGCTAGCGCTGCCAGCATCGAAGGCTCGATTTCCAGTCTGGGCAGCGAGTATGTCCTGGGGCTAAAAGCGGTGAACTGCCGCAGCGGCGATGTACTGGCGAACGAGCAGGCCACGGCCACCGGCAAGGAGCAGGTGCTGAAGGCGGTGGGCGAGGCAGCGACGAAAATACGCCAGAAGCTGGGCGAGTCGCTGGCTTCAGTGCAAAAGTATGATGCGCCAGCCGAGAACGTGACCACGCCATCGCTTGAGGCGCTGCAGGCCTACGGCCTGGGCTGCCAGGCGATGATGGTGAAAAACGATTATGCTGCTGCCGTTTCATTGTTCCAGCGGGCCGTCAGCCTGGATCCCAACTTTGCCATGGCCTTTGCACGGCTGGGAACCAGCTATAGCAACCTGGGCCAAACTGCCCGTGCCGCCGAGAATACCCGCAAGGCTTATGATCTGCGCGAACGGGTAAGCGAGCTCGAAAAGCTCTACATCGCCTCACACTATGAAAATTTCGTCACTGGGAACCTGGAAGCAGCGCGCAAGACCTATGAGTTGTGGGCGCAGACCTACCCGCGCGATTTCGTTCCACCCGGCAACCTGGGTGCCATCTACGGCAATCTGGGCGACTACGACAAGGCCCTCGCTAGGGCACAGGAGTCGCTGAAACTCGCTCCTGGAAGCGGGCTGTCTTACGCGAACCTCGTCAGCTCGTACTTGCAGGTCAATCGTCTGGACGAAGCCAGAGCCACGGCGCAGGAGGCGCAAGCCCACAATCTGGATAGTCCTCAAATTCACTCTAGCCTTTACGGCATTGATTTCCTGCAACACGATGCGGCAGGAATGGAGCGTGAGGCAGCTGGGCTGATCGGGAAGCCCGGATTCGAAGACGTTATGCTATGCAGCGAATCCGACACGGCCGCTTATGGCGGGCAGTTTGGCAAAGCACGGGAGCTGACGCGGCACGCGTCCGACTCGGCTCAACGCGCAGATGAAAAAGAGACGGCGGCGGGCTACGAGGCCGAAGCTGCAGTGCGCGAGGCGCTCGTGGGCAACATGAGTCAGGCAACGCAGCAAGCGCAGGCCGCGCTCGCGCTCTCGAATGGCAGAGATGTTGAAGCGGTGTCCGCGATTGCGCTGGGGCTGGCCGGCGTTTCTGCCCAAGCCACGCGGCTGGCCGCCGACCTGGCCAAACGTTTCCCGGAAGACACGATCGTGCAGTTTGAATACCTGCCGATGATCCATGCGGCCACTGCTCTCCAAAGCGGCAGCGCCACCAATGCATTTGAAGCGCTTGCCCCGGCAGCTCCGTATGAACTCGGAGTTACTGCTCAACCCGTGAATTTCGCTCTCTACCCCGGTTACTTGCGTGGCGAAGCGTATGTGGCATCGCACCAAGGCCGCCCAGCCGCAGCCGAGTTCCAGAAGATTCTCGACCATCCCGGCGTCGTCCTAAACGAGCCAATCGGCGCACTGGCGCACTTGGGTCTGGCCCGCGCCTACGGCCTTTCTAGCGACACCGCCAAAGCGAAGAGTGCATACCAGGATTTCCTCGCCCTCTGGAAAGACGCCGACCCCGACATCCCCATCCTGAAGGAAGCCAAGGCAGAGTACGCGAAGCTGCAATGAAGCTTGGTGGGGCGATTTTTCTTGCCTGTCGCGGGTGCCCGGCGCGGGTGGCGACATCGGCTATGGAGCCGAGTCTGTGTGGCCAACTGTCTTGGGCGTTCCGCTTACTCGTATTGATGCCACGACGAACAAGGTCGTGAGGCAGTGGGTTGGCAAGGACGGGGACTCCCTACGGTTCGGTTACGGTTCAATCTGGCTCACGGATTATAAGAAAGGCTTGCTTTCGCGGATTCCTGAAAAGCAGGTCTTGGAGTAGTGAGGCGAGTCGTTTTTGATCTGTCACACACTGCGATTCGTCCTCGGCCACTCGATTCACCAGCGCCCGCCCGCAGTCGGCACCCAGAACAAAACGGCCCAATCCCGTGACTGAGTCCATCGCGCCCGATGTTTTTGGCTAGGCCGCTTTCGGTTTTGAATCTAGCGGCAAACCCGCATTGCGCCACGCATCGAGACCGCCTTGAAGTGCCCAAGCATTCTTGTACCCACGCTGCCGGAGGTTTTGCGCGAAACTGGCGCTAGAGTGCTCGTTTGGTCAGGTGCAGTACGCGACAACGAGCTTGTCCTTAGGAATCTTGGAAAGATTTTCGTCAAGATTATCCAAGGGAAGACGAATAGGATCAGGCAACTTCACGTCCGATTGCGACCATGCCTGTGGGTTGCGGGTATCGATGAGCACAAAATCCTCACCCGCTTCCCCTTGCCGACAGCGTGGTATTCCACCGTCCGGCCTCGGGGCTAACTTCTCTTTTTGACTTCCTTCCCGCATCACGCAATGATGGATTGCGACCTCGTGTTGATGGTCGGGCTTTTTCCCACCCGGTCTCCGAAACTGAATCGCGGACGGCCTTCCAAGGTCGATGCAGACCTATGGGCGCGTGTCGATTTGAGGCAATCTCGTTAGGCGCAGATTTGCACAGCCTCGATCCGTTTAGCTCCAATAAGAAGGATCACATTCCAAATCAGTGTGCAAGTGAAACCATGAGGAGCGCCGCGCGCCCGTCTCACCTAATTGACGACGGCGGGTAATCTGCCTCGTTGGTTCACAAACCTAACGATCCTTGCCGGTTGGCCCCTGTTCCTGTGTGTTTTCTGAGGCCTTTTAGGGATTCACGCCCTAACTTCTAGGTTCATTGGCTGGAGGTAGTCGCGATAGTAGCTATCGATGGCCCGTTCTATGCTCTCGAAGGGTGGTGTCCCTGACCGTACCAAAGTGTCTTCAAGAAGGGACGCAAATGCATGTACTGCACGAGCTGCAAGCGGATACCATTGATTGACCCACTCTTGAATTGTGTTCCTATTATGGGCATGATCATCGATTGCCATTCGAACCAGGGACTCGCTCCACTGCCGGTGCCACTGGCAGTCTTCGTTCAACGAATAAAATATCTGCCCGAGCAAGTAGTCGTCCTGGCGAAGCGCCAGATCGCTCAAGTATTTCATGAATAATTCGTCCACGAGGGGCTTGAGCACCAGGTTGAGTCCGACGAAGGATTCCGCCCAATCGTATGCGATCAGCAATTTCTCAACGACTTCACGAAGGGGTTGCCATAACGAGTCCGTCTGCCACACAGTTTTGCTGTCGGACGCAAAACCAGGGTAGATTAGCTGAAGTTGCCGGACGCGATAGGCGATCCGCTGAATGCGACGCATCTCGTCGGCGGACTGAAGTGCCGCTGCGATCGTAATGCGCCCGCTGGGAGCCATTTGGCCGATGTACGATGCGATCATTTGAAAACCATGTGCAGGGTACCGGAACGGAGCAACCACTCTTGGGAAAATGTGCAGCCATGCAGGGCGTAGATGGGCATCGAATCCGGTAAGTTCGATCTCATCCAGGATCCCGTCCACGAAGATCTCTTTCCCTCTCTGCAAATCCGTGTACTTCGTGTAGGTTGTTTCTCGTGGGTCGCGAAACTTTTCCCACGAGCTGCACACCAGCAGGGATTCGTCCTGATATCGGCGGTACCAGTCTTTCAGCGGAACATCGAGCTCGAACCGCTTTCCCGTGAAGCCTTCGCCGGTGTAGCAGAGGAGTTTTGAAGTCACAATTTCGTATTCAGTTGGCATCCGCCTTTGTTGCAAAAGATGCCAATACGTTTTTTGTTGAGACATGTACGCTCCTCAAGGACGGCAAGGCACGTGGTTCGTTCAACCGGAATTGCGGGTCCGCTCGGCAAATCGCCAAGCCGCATTGTTCTGGTTCAGCTGAAGCGAACCTTTGAAGGCCGACATCACAATCTCCAACTCGCCTGGGAAACGAAACGGGCGTCCCAGGTGTTTTTCGATTGCTGACCGGGTCACGACACAGCATTGCGGAACCAACACTCTTACATATGCGCCGCGGTCCACGACCATAACGTCCTGGTTCAGATCCTTGATCGCTGCAATAATGGCATTGGCCACAGTTCCCGCCTGGAGAACAGGACCGACTCGGTCATAGACTCCCGCTACCTCTTCGGTCATCGTTCCTTCTCTCCGTCCACACCAGTTCCCAAGCTCCTAACGTCATCTAGGTCGACAAGGATGTCCTCTCCATCGACCCTAGTCGGAAACAGCTTCAGACAGGCGTTCCGAGGGTTTACGCCAAATCCGCTGCAAACGTCGAATTCCCAATGATGCCTCCCACAGCGGAGAATCTTGTCCGTCAGAGTGCCTTCACTTAAACGGCTCTCTTGATGAGGGCAGATATCGGCGTAGGCATAAATGTGGTTATCAACGTTGACCAGCAAAACATGCTCGCCATTCACCTCCAGGCCCATCATTTCACCGCTCCAGAGGTCTTCTATTTTGGCGACCCTTTGAAACCCCATCACTTCTATCCTGAAAGCACGTCAAACCGATCCAATGCCTGCAACCCAGCCTGCGCGACCGTCATTGTCGGGTCCATGGTTTTGTCGTTATAAACCACCTGAACATGGTCTCTGCGTTCGACCCGAAGGCTGGCTGCATCTTGAAGTTTTCGTGCGAGCGCTTGGAGTGTTTCGGCTTCTTCAGCCAGAATCAGAAGTCCGACTGTGTCACCTTGCAGAAAACCATAGAGAGGAATGGGCATAGACGTCAGTCCAGCAAGCTACGCGGCAGGGTCTTTCCGAGCTCTGAGCCACTCGTAATCACCATTATGAACGTCTTTGCCCCAAGTATCAGGGGTGAGATTGAAATACTCCGTCAGCAAATTGGGCAGCTGAGCCGGGGCCTCTCCCGAGAGGACACGCTTCACGATATCCTTGTGGTTAGCATACCTTTCAGGCTCATGTAAAAAAATCCACTGGCAAGGCTCCGAGCAGAAGATGTATTTGCGCCCGTCGTGGACGAAGACCCTCGCAGTATTCTTACGCGGCGTACCCGCGCTTAGCGGCAACTGACACAAATCGCAAAAAGTCGGCAGGGCAGTCCCGTGCACCGCGAATTCGTTTGCCGGTCCGGGACCCACAGTTCTCCAACGCTCGCTGATTTGTTCCCACACGGCATCCATGTCATCCCAATATTTAGGATATTTCTGGCGCAGCCATTTCCTTTCTGCTGGACCTGGGATCACAAAATTGAACCATAACGTCGCTCGGTAACTGTAGGCGCTCGCGTAGATCATGTGATGGTAGATATCAAGTTCGTCCAACAGAAGATTCCAATACCACGGCTTCTCGAGTCCAAACTCATCCAAGGTGCGGAGAAACTGATCGATGATCCACTCTTCCATGAACTCTTTGAATGAATACGGACGTTGATCCAATGCGGTCAAATAATCGATCGAGAGTCCCGTCAAAATCGAGAATAGCCGCCAGTTTCGCCAGAACCATTTGTCAACCAGGTATTGCGCATACTTGGGGTCGTGCTTCATGACGGTAGCGAGAACGGGGTGCCCAATCTGTGCATGCCGGGCCTCGTCCGTTTGAATGCTGGTGACCATCCTTTCGAACATGTGGTCACTCGATTCGCGAGCGAGCGACGCCAGTCCGACGAATTGCAAATTGGTGAAACCAGTTTCGAGCACGACGTTGGTCGCGATATGGAATTCAATCGCATTTTGTCCGACGGTTAGCTCGTCGAAGAAATGTCGCGCGGCAACGGCGAACCAATTATTGGTGTGGTAAAACTTGTGTGCCCAATCGAACTGGGAGTCTAAGCGCAGCAATGGATGAAACAGGAGCAGTGGGATTTGAGTATGGCGATATTCATCGAGGGCTCCAAAAGTCGCCATCGTTCGCCAGGCGCTGTCGCGGCCAAACCTCGCACCCCGCAGATTGCCTATGACTCCGGTGAACTCCGCAAGTGGCAATGCCGCTGCGTGTACCTTCAGACTGTTTAACCAGGGCAAGGCCAACTTCTGAACATTTTCTATGCGCCCCACCGCATCGTGCACAGCCTGTACAGCCATATCTTTCTCGTATTGGTTGTCGACATATTCGCGATAGGAAGTCTTGAACGATTCTTCCCAGTCCTTCCACTCTGAATGAGGTAACCAAGGACGCCCACTGATCACCTCTGGGAAGACTTCGTCTTCTCGCACATAGGAGTAGTCCCAATCCAGCTTACGGGCGAGAGGTAACCATTCCTCTCTGCTAAGCATGTGGTCTCCTTCCTCACGACTGCGAGGTCGGCGCCGGACGGTTCTTGCAGTGGTTTACCCTTGCGATTGGAAATGCATTGAGATTGCGGTAGCATACGCTTGTCGCGGCAATCACGTCAATACAGCGGCTACGATTGAACGACATCGTGTCCTCAGTTCTACCGTGGAGCTTAACAGCTTCGATCATGATGGGAGGACAACCAATGAGACCGTCGCAATCTAATATCCGTGAGACTCCTGCCCAGCCTGACGAGCCGTTCGAGCCACCCGCAGGAATTCCTCAAATTCCGGGCAATGAAGAGATCGGGGACGAACTGTTCGAGCAGGCTCCGGAAGCGGCTGTCGTCCTAAGCACAGACGGTCGGGTCGTTCGCGCCAATAAGGAATTCACGCGCATGTTCGGTCACGAGGCGAGGGAGGTTCTGGGACGGTCTATTGATGACCTCATTGTGCCTGAGGCCCTGCTGGAGAGCGCCCGAGAATACACAAACCAGCTGAAGCAGAACGGGCGAGTTGAGGTGGAAACCCTTCGTCGCCGGAAGGATGGGAGTGAGATTTATGTATCCCTTCTCGCCGTTGCGGTATCTACGAGGTCGGGCAGGCACGTCCTTAATTACGCGATATACCGCGATATCACAGAGCGGAAACTTGCTGAAGAGCGAATGCGGGAAAGCGAGGCTCGGTTCCAGGCAATGGCCGATACGGCGCCTGTGTTGATCTGGATGACCGGAACTGATGCCCTTTGCAACTATTTCAATAAGCCATGGCTCGACTTCACTGGCCGAACCACTGAGCAGGAAGTAGGCACGGGATGGATTCAAGGCGTGCATCCTGACGATGTGCAAGGCTGCTTCGATGGTTTCTTGCCTGCCTTCCATGCGCGAAAGCCTTTCAGAATGGAGTACCGCCTCAGGCGAGCGGATGGCGAATACCGCTGGGTCATTGAAAGTGGCATTCCGAGATACACCGGGGCGGGAGAATTCGCCGGCTACATCGGTTCGAACATTGACATTACTGACCTCAAGCACGCAGAAGTAGAGCGCCAGAGATTGCACCAGCTAGAGGCAGATCTCGCCCACATGAACCGCGTGAGCATGATGGGAGAACTAGCTGCCTCACTGGCCCATGAGATCAAACAGCCAATCTCCGCCGCCCTAACGGACGCCAAAACCTGCGTGCGGTGGCTACGGGGCGATATTCCCGATGTCGCTGAGGGTTGCGAGGCGGCGTTTAGAATGATCAATGACGCAACTCGCGCCGCCGACGTTATCGACCGGGTTCGCTCGCTTTACAGGCGAGACACATCGGACCGGGAGTTGCTTGATGTAAACGAAATTATTCGAGAAATGATTATTCTGCTGCACGACAAGGCGGATCGGAATTCCATTTCCATCCGTACTGACGTCGACTCAGGGCTTCCGCTGATCACAGCGGATCGCGTACAGCTGCAGCAGGTTTTAATGAACCTAATCCTCAACGGCATCGAAGCGATAAAAGATGCCAAGGGTGAACTGACCGTCACATCGAAGAGGACCGACGATGGTCAACTACTCATTTCAGTGAGTGATTCAGGCCTCGGCCTTCCTGCGGGAGAAGTCGATCGCATATTCGATGCCTTCTTCACCACCAAAGAACAGGGCACCGGCATGGGACTGTCCATCAGTCGGAGGATTATCGAGTCTCACGGAGGCCATTTGTGGGCGTGCGCCAATACGGGACGCGGCGCGACATTTCAGTTCACACTGCCTACCGACGTGGCGGCGTATTCGCCATCGGCCGCGTAACTCCGCCACCGTCGACGAGCACAACCAGATACTCGATTCCATGACCCTGCTTTTCACCGAATCGAGCAATTTATCGAAGATCTGCTACTGTTTTCGAGTCAAAAAGAAATTTCGTCTGAGATCCTCAGGGGAAGGTTTACTTATGGACTGGAAGACGCGCGGAGCCAAAATCGTACACGCCGACGAACTTGACAGGAACACGCCACAGACGGCGGGCATGACGCGGGCTGCGGCCATTACTCATGCGAAAGCCGGAGCGAACACACTGTGGGCCGGGACCATGCTCGTCCAACCCGATGTAAAGACGGGCCCCCACGATCATGGAGAACCGGAAACCGTGCTGTACGTGGTGAAAGGGCGAGTGCGGATGCGTTGGGGCGATCAGTTGGAGTTCAGTGACGAAGCCAGAGCCGGAGATTTTATTTGCGTTCCCCCGTACGTGCCGCACCAGGAGATTAATGCTGATCCAAATAATTCTTGCGAAGCCGTAGTCGTGAGGAACGGCCAGGAGCCGGTGGTCGTGAATCTTGATTTGAAGACGCCAGAACCAGCCAGTGCTGGGCGCCCAGGTATGCCCTTTCACCCGGATCGGTGAATATCCCGTAAGAGCGCGATGTCACCGCTCATCCTGATCACTTCAGGCTGACCGTTGGTGGGAATTTTCTTGTACATTTGCAATGGGGATCGGCCATCCAACCGCCGCTCAATTCATTGCTCCGATAGCGGTGAAAACAAGCGCTGGTAACCTGATACTTCTCCGCAAACTCAAGTAGTCCGGAAAAAGCCTCGTCTCCCTGCTACAAGATGGCCGCATATTGTTTGGAACGGGGAGTTACACATCGGACGCGACTGCGGCGGGCAGGGTGAACTGAAAAGTTGCGCCGCGCCCGGAGGCGCCAGCGGCCCACAAGCGGCCCCCATGCGACTCAATGATTGACCGGCTGATGCGAAGCCCCATTCCGGTGCCATGAGGTTTGGTGGTAAAGAAGGCATCAAAAATCTGCTCTGCCTTCTGTGGAGGCAGACCCTCGCCGGTATCGCTGACCGAGATCAGCACCTGACCATTCTCGGAGTGTTGCGATCGGATGGTGAGTTCGCGCGTCCCATCCACATTTTTCATCGCATCGATGCTGTTCATCATCAGGTTCATCAACACCTGTTGCAGTTGCACGCGATCTCCAATGACCTGCGGGAGGTTTGCAGCGAGCTCCGTCCGAACGAATACGGAGAATTGAGTTGCCTCGCTTTGCAGGAGAAGCGTCATCTCTCGAATAACATGGTTTAAATCGACCAACTCCCGTTGCGGAGTTTCCTTTTGAAAGAGCAGGCGGACTCGGTTGACGATCTCACTTGCGCGCCTTCCGTCTTGAACCATTCTTGACGCCGCCGCGCGCGCCTCCTCCAAATCGGGTTGATCGCGCGATAGCCAGCGCAAGCAAGTATTCGCGTCGGTGATGGCTGCCGCAATCGGTTGCTTGACTTCGTGCGCGAGCGAGACAGTCAGCTCTCCCATGCTGCTCACCCGGCTGGCGTGCGTGAGATCCGCCTGTGCCTGCCGCAGCGCCTGCTCCGCCTGCTTCCTCTCTGCGATTTGCGCTTCCAATTTAGCGTTAACCAGCGCCAGTTGCTTCGAACGCTGGTGGATGCTGCGGACTCGCAGCCGGTAGATGCACCAGAGCAATGCCACAAAAGCGGCCACGCACGACACACGGAACCATGTGGTCTGGTAGTAGGCCGGGGCGATGGAGAAATCCAGGAATGCGCCAGCCTCGTTCCACACCCCGCTGTTGTTGCAGGCGGCGACGCGGAAGCGGTAGTTGCCTGGAGCAAGATTCGAGTACTGCGCCTCTCGCTCATTGACGACTTCCCTCCAGTCCGGGTCTTGGCCCTCCAGCTTATAACGAAAACGAACCTTCTCCGGCGCGACGTAGCTGAGCGCCGTGTAATCGATCTTGAGATCGCGAACCAGCGCCGGCAGCGTCGGGTGCGAAGATGATGTATCGCCGGACAAGTTCTGCCAGTAGGTTTTGCGGTCTGCGGTAACTTTCTCGATGTGCACCGGCGGAGGAAGTTGGTTAGAGGAAAGGTGACGCGGATCGATGACGCTGACGCCGTCGAGAGGCAAGAACCACAATCTTCCATCCACGGTCTTGGCAACAAGCGGGGTGTAGCCCGTAGTGAGGGCACGGCCCCTCACTCCATCGGAACTGTCAAAAACGGTGTTCTGGATCGTCCGCTTTGGATCGGTGACCCACGCGTCCATCTCCTTCCCTGCAATGCGCACCAAGCCGCAGGACATA
>Ga0137404_10002622_pt1 | contig 11935 bp, 10 predicted proteins | sample CZOMad2_1_16fung_FD_108285 | JGI IMG/M metagenome (GOLD analysis project Ga0137404, IMG submission 108285) | Vadose zone soil fungal communities from Angelo Coast Range Reserve, California, USA - CZOMad2_1_16fungal (Illumina Assembly) | ecosystem: Environmental > Terrestrial > Soil > Vadose...
CGACGCTTTGATGAAGCAGCCCGTCGAACACCATGTGCTCGTACACCTCGTCGGCAATGACGACCACGTCGGTGTGGCGCAGCAGCGCGGCCAATTGCTGCATGTCGTCGGCTGTCCACAGCGTGGCGCTCGGGTTGTGCGGGGTGTTGACCACGATGGCGCGGGTGCGTGGCGACAGTGCGGCAGCCATGCGGCCGAAGTCGGGCCTGAAGCTGCGCGGTGTCAGCGGCACGTGCACGGGCACGCCGCTGGCCAGCAGGATGTTCGGCTCATAGCTGTCGTAGCACGGATCGAGCACGATGACTTCGTCGCCGGGATGCACGATGGCCAAGATGGCGGTCAGGATGCCTTGCGTCGCGCCGGCCGTCACGGTGATTTCGCTCCCCGGGTCGTAGCGGTGGCCGTACAGCGAGGCGATCTTGGCTGCAACGGCTTCACGCAGCGGCAGCACGCCGGCCATCGGCGGGTATTGATTCAGGCCGCGCCGCATCGCGGCTTCGACCGCGTCAAGCAGCCGGGGATCGCAATCGAAGTCCGGGAAACCTTGGCCCAGGTTCACCGCATCGTGCTGCTGCGCCAGCGCCGACATCACGCTGAAGATGGTGGTGCCGACCTGGGGCAGGCGGCTGACGAGCCGAGGGGAGGCATACCGGGTCATGGCAGCAGCGCGAGAGTCAAAGCTGGTAGTCGTCCGCCCCACCATTCATGGCGCGGGTGACCAGCGGGCGGCTCAGGCGGTCGGACATCATCTCGGCAAAGCTGTACACGAAGTTGCGCAGGTAGGCCCCGCGCTTGAACGCGATGCGCGCCACGTTCTGCCCGAACAAATGGCCGGCGGGCCGCGACACCAGATCGCCGCCCGCGGGATCGTCGCGCACGGCCATCTCGGCCACGATGCCGACACCCAGACCCAGCCGCACGTAGGTCTTGATGACGTCGGAATCGATGGCTTCGAGAACCACTTCGGGCTTCAGGCCGCGTGCGGCAAAAGCCTTGTCGATGCGGGTGCGGCCGGTGAAAGATGGGTGGTACGACACCAGGGGATGCAACACCAGGTCTTCAAGCGACAGCCGTTCGACCGTCGCCAGCGGGTGGCCGACCGGCAGCACCACGACGTGCTGCCATTCGTAGCAAGGCAGAGTGACCAGTTCCTCGAACTCAGACAGTGATTCGGTGGCCAGCCCGATGTCGGCGACTTCCTGCAGCACCATGTGGGCCACCTGTTCCGGGTTGCCCTGGTGCAGGCTGATGTTGACCTTGGGGAACTTCTTGCGCAGCTGGGCTACCGGCTCCGGCAGCACATAGCGGGCTTGCGTGTGCGTGGTGGCAATCGACAAGGTCCCGGCGTCCTGCTGCGAGAACTCGTCGCCGATGCGCTTCAAGTTGCCGACCTCGCGCATGATGATTTCGATGGACTTGAGCACCTGCTCGCCCGGCTCCGTCACGCGGCGAAGCCGCTTGCCGTGGCGCGCAAAGATGTCGATGCCCAGTTCGCCTTCGAGTTCGAGGATGGCCTTGGACACGCCGGGCTGCGAAGTGAACAGCGCCTTGGCGGTCTCGGTCAGGTTCAGCTTTTGGCGAACCGCTTCTTGGACAAACCGGAACTGGTGAAGATTCATATTCCTGCGCAGTATGTGGACCGCGCAGATTATTTCACTTCGGGTCTGAGGGTGCAGGCGGTTCCAGCATGTCGAGCGTCGCCGATGCCATCGCACCGATCACGCTGTCGATCTCGCCGATCGCAGGCTGCAGTTGCCACGTCACTTGCGGGTGCTGCGCCGTCAACTGATCCAGCAGCAAAGGCAGGTCCTTGCGCACATGGCCGCCGGTGCCAAGGAACAGGGGCACGACCATCACGGCTGTACAGCCTTGTGCAGCAAGCGATTGACCAGCACCCGGCAGGTCAGGGGTCATGAATTCAAGAAACGCCAACTCGACCGGCAGCCCGGGCCGTTGCTTGCGCACACGCCGAGCGACATCCTCAAAGGGCAGAGCCCAATTCGGTTCGCGTGCACCGTGAGCAAAGAGCAGCAAGCCGGGTTTCATACAGTCCAAGCAAGCGAAGCGACGCGCCCATCCAGCCACGCCCCAGGGACGGGTCCCCCGGCCCGATGGGTGGGCCTTGCAGGCCGCGTCGGGCGAGGACGCCCGACCCCTCGCCAGGCACAACCCATGCACAGGACGGGTTGTGTCCGGGCTCGGCCCCTTGGGGGCAGGAGCGAAGCGACTGGGGGGCTCATCGATATCGGACCAACCAACTGAACGCCGCCATCGACAGCAACAAATAAAGCAAGCTGGGCGCGGCGGCCACGATCCAGGGCGTCCAGTTCTTCAACAAACCCAGGTGCCCGGCCACGTTGTTGAGCAGCACAAAGCTGATGCCCAGCATGATGCCGCCGAAGACCTTCAGACTCACGCCGCCGGCGCGTGCATGCAAATAAGCGAAGGGCAGCGCCAGCCCCACCATCACCAGGCACGCGAACGGATACAGCGCACGTTTCCAGAACCTGATTTCGTAGCGTTGCGCAGCCTGTTCGTTGTCCGACAAATGGATGATGTAGCGGAACAGCTCGGCCGTCGACATGGAGTTTTCAGGCAGCACGGCCGCCGTCACCACATTCGCCGACAAGGTGCTGGGCCAGGCGTAGGCGGCACTCTTCAGCTGCTGCACCTGCTGCTCTCCGTGCGGGCCTGGGATGTTCCAGAGCGTGCGCGAGACCTTGTCGAGGGCCCAGGTGTTGTCCGCTTCGACCCGGCCTTGGGCGGCACCGATGCTTTGCAGCAGGCGGCCTTCACCGTCGAATTCGAAAATTCGGATGTCGTGCAGTTCGCGGTCTGCGCCGGCACTGCCCACGTTGATCGAATAAAAGCGTTCGCCGGCGGGTGTGACGCGGTGGTCTTTCAGCCAGGCTCCCGAACTGCTGACCTTGAAAGCGCCCTTGGTGCCCGCGCGCAGTTGCGCCGCCAAGCGCTCGCTGAGCGGGGCGATGTGGTCGCCCATCACGAACGTGAAAACACCAAAAACAACGCCCAGGCCCATCAGCAGCGACAAGGCGCGCCGTGGCCCCAGCCCGCCGGTGCGCAGGATCGTGAACTCGGACGATTGGGCCAAGCGCGACAACGCATAGATGGTGCCGATCAGCACCGCGATCGGCGACAGCTCATACAGGTGTCCGGGCAGCTCCAGAAGCGAATACACCGCTGCGTTGAACGCGGTGTAGCCCTTGCCGACATCGCCCAGCTCATCCACGAAATCCAAGAAAAAGAACAGCGACAAAAACGCCAACGCCACGAAGGCCACCGACGACACGATGTCGACGTAAAGAAGACGCCGTACCGTTTTCATGTTGCCGCCACTTGGACAGGCGCACCGCGCCCGACGGACAAGTGCGTGCCGTGGTCGCGCCACCAGATCAGCCCCAGCGCCAGCGCAAAGGCGAGTCCGTGCGTCAGCACCAGTGCCGTGCCCATGCCGACCTTGCTGCCGCCGACCCAGGCCGTGGTCAGGTTGATCAGGTTGAAATAGACCACGAAGGCCAGCAGGGCGAACAGCAGGTTCCAGTTGCTGGCACGCCGTGGCTGGCTCGCGGACAGGCCGATGGCCAGCAGCAGCATGTTGCAGGCGCCGAGCGCGATGCCGAGTCGCCAGGTCAGCTCGCCCAGCGCCGGCGCTTCAGGGGTGACCAACAGATCGACGGTGCGCCGGGTCTTGGGCGGCAGGCTTTCCACGCCTTCGCGCACGCGTTCTCCGGCCTGCACTTGATAGCTCTCGAAACGCGCGATGGTCTTTTCGTCGGTCAGCGTGTTCTGCTCGTTGCGCTGGCCCTGGTCGAGTATCAGGAAGCTGGTGTCGGTGGAGGTGTCGATGTGACCGCTGCGTGCCGAGGTGACGGACTCGCTGTTGCCTTTGCGGGTCAGGATGAAAACATTGCGGGCTTTTCGGCCGTCGTCGGTGGCACGTTCGATGAAGAACACGCGCTGCCCGTCGCGCGAGGTCTGGAACTGACCCGGTACGACACGCGACAGATCGGAACGGCGCGCAAAGCGTTCAATCATTTCGGTGCTTTGTTGGTTGACCCAGGGCCAGACGAACATCACCAGCAAGGCCACCACCAGCAGCACCGGCCAGCTCATGCGCAGCACCGGCTTGACAAAGCGCGACAACCCGACGCCGCTGGAGAACCAGATCGCCATTTCGCTGTCGCGGTACATGCGTCCCAAGGTTGCGACGATCGAGATGAACAGCGACAGGCTGAGCAGGGTAGGCAGGTAGGCGAGGGCGAAATACCCGAGCAGCAACACCATGTCTTGAGGAGATATGCGCCCCGAAGCCGCCTGACCCAGGGTGCGGATCAGCATGATGGTCAAGACGATGGTCAGGATGACCACGAGCGTCGCGCCGAATGTGCGCGAGAGGTCTTTGCGCAGAGAGGAATCGAATAACATCGTTGGATTCTTGATTGGGTCGCATTATGGACTTTCGCCATCAGATTTCTTCCTTGTCCACCCTGTCCTCACTGAATGCCGACGCGTTGCTGCTGATTGTTTCGAGCGATGCGGTCGATGCGAACCTGGACCCCAAGCTGCGTGCTCCGCTGAACGATGCCATGGCGCAGGGCGATTTCCAGCTCAAGGCGGGGCGCAGCCTGTACCTGCATCGTTTGCCGCGGGTGAAGGCCGCGCGTGTCCTGGTGTCGGCGGGCGCCGGAGTCTCGGCCAAGGCCTTCAAAGCGGCGGCTGCACAAGGGTTTTCACAACTCAAAGGTCTCGGTGCCAAGCATGTTGCCGTGGCGCTGGTCGGGGCCGGTGATCTGGACGACGCACACGCCGAAGCGCTGGTGAGCGCAGCCACGGACGCGGTCTATCTGTACCGTCACACCAAACCGAGCGCACCGAGCGCGCCCTTGCTCAACAAGATCACGCTGGTGTGCGACAAGCGCCAGGCCAAGGCGGTGCAGGCCGGCCTCGCACGCGGCAAGGCCATCGGTGCCGGGGTCACGCTGGCGCGTGAATGTGCCAATCGCCCGGCCAACCACTGCACGCCCACCTACCTGGCCAACCAGGCCAGACAGCTCGGCAGAGAACACGACCTGAAGGTCGAAGTGCTGGACCGCAAGGCTGTCGAGAAGCTCGGCATGGGGTCGTTTCTGGCGGTGGCCCAGGGCTCGAACGAGCCGCTGCGCTTCATCGTCGCGCGTTACCAAGGCGCTGCGAAGACGCAGGCGCCCATCGTGCTGGTCGGCAAGGGCATCACCTTCGACACCGGCGGCATTTCCATCAAGCCCGCCGCAGAGATGGACGAGATGAAGTTCGACATGGGCGGCGCTGCCAGCGTGTTGGGCACCTTGCGCGCGGTGGCCGAACTCAAGCCCAAGCTCAACCTCGTCTGCATCATCCCGTCGTGCGAGAACATGCCCGACGGCCGCGCCGTCAAACCGGGCGATGTGGTGACCAGCCTGTCGGGCCAGACCATCGAGGTCCTCAACACCGACGCCGAGGGCCGGTTGATCCTGTGCGACGCGTTGACCTATGCCGAACGCTTCAAGCCCGCCGTGGTCGTCGATGTGGCAACGCTGACCGGCGCGTGTGTGGTGGCGCTCGGCCATCACCACTCGGGGCTGTTCACGGCCGATGACGCGCTGGCGGCCGACTTGCTGTCTGCGAGCCGGGCCGCGCTCGACCCTTGCTGGCGCATGCCCCTGGACGAGGAATACGCCGAGGGCTTGAAGAGCAATTTCGCCGATGTGGCGAATATCGGCCCGCGTGTCGGCGGGGCCATCACTGCGGCGATGTTCTTGAGCCGCTTCACCGGCAAATACCGATGGGCGCATCTGGATGTCGCGGGCACGGCCTGGAAATCGGGCGCTGCCAAAGGGTCGACCGGACGCCCGGTGCCGCTGTTGACGCACTTCGTTCTGTCTTTCGTGCCGACGCCCGCCGCTTGACGTCCTGGTGGCAGCTTTCGAGATGACCGAGGTCAGCTTCCACTTCAATGTGCCCGATCGCATGGGCTATGCCTGCCGCTTGCTGCGCAAGGCCGTGCGGCGCGGGGCGCGGGTGGTGGTGGCGGCGCCCACGCCGGTGCTGACGCAGCTGGATCGACAGCTCTGGACCTTCGAGCCGCTCGACTTCGTGCCGCACGTCCACGCCAGGGCGGGCCACACGGTGGCGCCGCGCTTGCAGGCGACGCCGGTGTGGCTGAGCGAGGACCTGCGGGATGCGCCGCACCACGAGGTGCTGCTGAATCTTGGCGACGAACTCGTCAGCGGTTTCGAAAGCTTTGCCCGCGTCATCGAACTGGTGTCGGCCCAGGGCCCCGATCGCCAGGCGGGACGCAGCCGCTGGAAGCACTATGCCGATCGCGGCTACCAGATCGCGCGCCACGATGTGGCCGAGATGGGTGAATGATGACGAACGCGCCGCGCAACCAGCCGCCCCAAGACCTGCCGATCCTGACGGAAGTGGTGGACATGCCGGAGAACATGGCGCTTGACCAGCCGCACGGCGAGTACGAGCCGGCCCTGCAGCCACCCGGATACGAAAGTGGACCGCAGGGGGCCGGCGGCCCTGAAACCGTGTTCATGTCGCCTGCGCAGGTGAATGAGCAAATGATGGTCGAGCGTGTGCTGAGCGATCTCGAAAAACAGGTCGATCTGATGTTTGAGCACCGCCTGCGCGAAACTCTGGCTCCCTCGTTGTCACGCATTGCCGACATGCTGGTGCGAGAGACGCGCAACGAACTGGCTCTGACCCTGCGTGAAATGGTGGCCCGGGCGGTTGCGGCGGAACTGGCGCGCCACCCGGGACGCTGAGGGCTGGCCGCCGTGGTGCACAAAATCTGCAAGCTCTTATTGATTTCTGTATCCGCATTCACGATCATGTCGGGTGCCCGACTGTGCAACATCGGCACAGGCTTTGCTAAGTTATCGTCCTAACCCCTAAGGAAATCAACCATGAAGAGATCTCTCTACGCGTTGTGCGCCACGACCTCGGTCGCACTCGCCTTGTCTGCATGCGGCAAGAAGGAAGACACCACCACGGCCGCGGCGCCTGCCTCTGCGGCGTCTCCGGCCGCCGACGCGGGCACGGTCGTCAAGATCGGCCACGTGGGACCGACCAGCGGTGGCATCGCCCACCTGGGCAAGGACAATGAAATGGGCGCCAAGATGGCGATCGACGAACTCAACGCCAAGGGCGTGATGATCGGCGGCAAGAAGGTGACCTTTGAACTGCTGGCCGAAGACGATGCTGGCGATCCAAAGCAGGGCACGGCCGTGGCGCAAAAGCTGGTCGACTCCAAGGTCAACGGCGTGATCGGCCACTTGAACTCGGGCACCACGATCCCGGCTTCCAAGCTGTACAGCGACGCCGGCATTCCGCAGATCTCGCCTTCGGCCACCAACCCGAAGTACACCCGCCAGGGTTTCAAGACCGCCTTCCGCGTGGTGGCTGACGACGTGCACCTGGGCGGCACGCTGGGCAAGTACTCGATTGCCGAACTGAAGGGCAAGTCGATTGCGGTCATCGACGACCGCACGGCTTACGGCCAGGGCGTCGCGGAAGAGTTCGAGAAGGGTGTCACGGCCTCCGGCGGCAAGGTCGCCGCACGCCAGTTCACCACCGACAAGGCCACGGACTTCACCTCCATCCTGACTGCCGTCAAGGCGGCCAAGCCGGATGTCGTCTTCTATGGCGGCATGGACGCCGTGGCCGGCCCGATGATCCGCCAGATGAAGCAACTCGGCATCAAGGCCAAGTTCATGGGTGGCGATGGCATCTGCACCGCTGAATTGCCCAAGCTGTCGGGCGGCGCGATGGCCGATGGCCAGGTGGTGTGCGCTGAAGCCGGTGGGGTCGAGGGCGAGCAAAAGGTCGCGATGGAAGAGTTCAAGACCAAGTTCAAGGCCAAGTTCAACACCGACGTGCAGATCTACGCGCCGTACGTGTACGACGCGGTCAACGTGATGGTGGCTGCGATGGTCAAGGCCGGCTCGGCCGATCCTGCCAAGTACCTGCCGGAGCTGGCCAAGACCGATGGCTACAAGGGCGTGACGGGCGTCATCTCGTTCGACGAAAAGGGCGACGTGAAGAACGGTGCCCTGACGCTGTACACCTACAAGGCTGACAAGCGCGAGCAGATCGCCGTGGTTCGCTGAGCCTCAGCGCTGCGTGAAAGAAAAGGGTGCCTGCGGGCACCCTTTTTGTTCTTGGTGCGCCCAGCATGGGCGCACTCTTGGGCCTCGGTGGGCCGCGGTCAGGGCGCCGGTTTTCCGTCTCGGCCGTACAGGCCGCTCAAGTGCGCCAAGCGCTGCGCATGGTGCGCATGAACCTGGTGCCAGCTGAAACGCCATTCCCAGTTGCCTTCGCTCTTGCCGGGAAAGTTCATGCGATCGCTGGCGGGCAGACCGAGCACGTCCTGCATGGTGTGCACCGCCGTGTCGGCCACGCTGGCCAGAGCCGCGCGCATCAGGTCCCAATGGATCTCGCGTCCGTCGGTCTGCAGATAGTCGGTCGCAAACGCACGTTCTTTTGCCGAGGCCGAGGCCCACCAGCCGAGGCTGGTGTCGTTGTCGTGGGTGCCGGTGTAGACGACCGTGTTCGGTTCGTAGCGGTGCGGCAGGAACGGGTTGCGGCTGTTGTCGCCAAAGGCGAACTGCAGGACACGCATGCCCGGGAAACCCAGCGCCTTGCGCAGCACCTCGACATCGGGTGTGATCTCGCCCAGGTCTTCGGCAATCACCGGCAGCGGCCCCAAGGCCTTGGCGATCGCATTGAACAGCGCCTTGCCCGGTCCTGGCATCCAGCGTCCGTGGATCGCGGTCGGCTCGCTGGCCGGAATTTCCCAGTAGTTCGCAAAGCCGCGGAAGTGATCGATGCGCACGATATCGACCAGTTGGAAGGTGCGGCGTATGCGTTGGACCCACCACGCGTAGCCTTCGCTCGCGTGGGTCTGCCAGCGGTACAGCGGATTGCCCCAGTGCTGGCCGGTCTCGCTGAAGTAATCGGGCGGCACGCCGGCCACCACGCTGGGCCGGCCTTGCGCATCCAGCTCGAACAGCTCTTGCCGCGCCCACACTTCGGCGCTCTGCAAGGCGATGAAGATCGGCACGTCGCCGATGATCTGCACATGGCGGTCGTTGGCATAGGCTTTCAGCCGCAGCCACTGCCTGAAAAAACACCACTGGCAGAACTTCCAGAAGTCGATGCGGGGCGCATGCCGCTTCGCTGCAGCCTTCAAGGCCGCAGGTTCGCGCTTGGCGAGTTTGGGTTCCCAATCGTGCCAGGCCTGCCAGCCATGGTGATCGGCCAGCGCCATGAAGAGGGCGTAGTCGTCCAGCCAGTCGGCATGCTGTTCGCAAAAGACCTGGAAGTCGGCGCGCTCGGCCGCCGACGCGGATTTGGCAAAGCGTTGTGCCGCGCGCTCCAGCCGCGCCATGCGGTAAGGCACGACGGTGTCGAATGCCAGGCGCCTGTCGCCAAAGCCAGGGGATGGCAGCAGGTCGTCGGCATCGAGCCAGCCATATCCGTGCAGTTCGGCGAGATCGATCATCAGCACGTTGCCGGCAAACGCCGAACTGCTCATGTAAGGCGAATTGCCCGGCCCGATGCCCCCCAGCGGCAGGATTTGCCACAGCCGTTGCCCGGCGCTGACCAGCCAGTCGACGAAGTGAAAGGCATCGGCGCCGAGGTCGCCGCTGCCGTGCGCGCCGGGCAGCGAGGTCGGGTGCAGCAGCACGCCGCTGGATCGGGGAAAACGCATGGGTTCTGTCGGGTGGCTTCAGGGCGGCGCGCTGCTCAGCAGCACGACGCTGCGCTGGCTCAGCGGACAGGAGGCGGCTGCGGCGTCGATGGCCCAGGCGGGCCGGCCGGTGGGCTGGGCGCTGTCGAGCAGCGCGGTCCAGCGTGGGCCTGCGGGCAGCGTGAATGCCACGTCGTGTGCACTGCCGTTGACCAGCAACAACAGTGGCGCAGCCGCCTTGCCGGGCGAACCGATCAGCGCACCGATGACGCGATGCCGAGGGTTGTGCCAGTCGTCGCCATGCATCGCACGACCGTCTGCGCGCAGCCACGAAATGTCTTGCCGGCCTTGCACGCCGAATGTGCCGGTGTACCAGCGGTTGGCCAGCGGCAGCAGCTGCCGCCGCAGCGCCAGCAGATGGGCGGTGAACGCGGTCAGCGTGGTGTCGGCGCGCGACCAGTCGATCCAGCTGGTCGCGTTGTCCTGGCAATAGGCGTTGTTGTTGCCGGCCTGGCTGTGGCCGAGCTCGTCGCCGGCGCACAGCATCGGCGTGCCCTGCGCCAGCAACAGGCTCGTCAGCAGGCAGCGTTGCAAGCGGGCACGCAGTGCCAGCACCTCGGCGTCTTCGCTCGGCCCCTCGGCACCGCAGTTCCAGCTGTGGTTGTCGCCGTGGCCGTCGCGGTTGTCTTCGCCGTTGCCGAAGTTGTGCTTGTGGCTGAAGCTGACCAGATCGGCCAACGTGAAACCATCGTGGGCGACGATGAAGTTCACCGTTTCGCCCGGGGTGCGGGCACGCTGGTTGAACACATCGGACGAAGCGCAGAGCCGGTTCACGAACTCGCCGCAATGCGTCGATCCCTTGAGCCAGAAGCTGCGGACGGTGTCGCGAAAGCGGTCGTTCCATTCCAGCCAGCCGGCCGGGAAATGCCCCACCTGATAGCCGCCGGGGCCGATGTCCCAGGGCTCGGCAATCATCTTCACGCGCGACAGCACCGGGTCTTGCGCCACGGCATGAAAAAAAGGCGCGTTGCGGTCGAAGCCATGGTTGCCGCGGCCGAGCACCGGGGCCAGGTCGAAGCGGAAACCGTCGACGTGCATCTCGCCCACCCAGTAGCGCAGGCTGTCCAGCACCAGCTGCAGCACACGGGGGTGGCGCAGGTCCAGCGTGTTGCCACAGCCGGTGTCGTTTTCGTAGAGCTCAGGATCGTGCAGCGGCAAGCGGTAGTAGCTGCGGTTGTCGAGCCCGCGGAAATGAATCGTCGGCCCGAATTCGTCGGTTTCGGCGCTGTGGTTGAACACCACGTCGAGAATCACCTCCAGCCCCGCCTGGTGCAGGCGCTTCACCATCTGGCGAAACTCGTTGCGCGCCGAGTGGCCGTCCTGGCCTTGCGCCAGCAGCGGGTCAGGACAGAAGAAACCAGGGGTGTTGTAGCCCCAGTAGTTGCGCAAGCCCATGCGCACCAGCCGTTCTTCGTCCAGCGCCTGATGCACCGGCAACAGGCTGACCGCGGTGACGCCGAGCGTTTGCAGGTGCGCGACGGCGGCGTCGCTGGCCAGGCCCGCGTAGGTGCCTCGCATCGCCTGTGGAACGCCCGGGTGCTGTCGCGTAAAACCTTTCACGTGCAATTCATACAGCACCGTGTCGGCCAGGGGCGTGCAGGGCGGGTGATCGTCACCCCAGTCGAACACGTCGTGCGTGACGCGCGCCTTGAGCGCTTCGACGGCGTTGTCGCGCGTGTCCATGCGCAGCGGCTTGCTGCGCTCGCCGCCGAAATGGACATCGCTCCAGACGAAGCGGCCGACGATCTCACGCGCGTACGGGTCGAGCAGCAGCTTGTTCGGGTTGAAGCGATGGCCGTCGTCGGGTTGCCACGTGCCCTGGGCGCGCAGGCCGTAGACCAGGCCGGGGGCTGCGCCCGGCAGGTACCCATGCCAGATGTCTTGCGTGTGGCCCGGCAGGGCGCTGCGCGACAGAGCCTGCGCCCCGATGTCGTCGAACAGGCACAGGTCGATGCCTTGCGCGTTGGCCGAGAACACGGCGAAGTTGACGCCCTGGCCGTCCCAGTGCGCACCCAGCGGCCAGGGCCGCCCGGTCTGCAGCGTGGACGAAGCGCTCATCCCGGGATCCATTCGAAGATCAGCGTGGCCAGCGGCGGCAGCGTGAGCAGCAGTGATTGCGCGCGGCCATGCCACGGC